>ERZ826613.2639-NODE-2639-length-17011-cov-24.729417_pt1 | contig 17011 bp, 15 predicted proteins | sample MGYA00519925_ERZ826613 | MGnify/ENA primary metagenome ERZ826613 (study PRJEB31778, sample SAMEA3449236) | human gut metagenome | biome: human gut; feature: human-associated habitat; material: faeces | place: United Kingdom | collected 2010/2012 ... | reverse complement strand
TCGTTGTAGGACCGGAGCTGAAGATTTATCAGTGTGGTCTGCCAAAAGAAATGGCAATCGAGCTGTTTAAACCTTTCGTTATGAAAGAACTGGTAAGCAACGGAAATGCACATAATATTAAAAATGCGAAAAAGATGGTAGAGAAACTCGACCCGGAAGTATGGGACGTTCTCGAAGAAGTAATTAAAGAGCATCCGGTTATGTTAAACCGTGCCCCTACACTGCACCGTCTTGGTATTCAGGCATTCGAGCCAATCCTTGTAGAAGGTAAGGCTATCAAACTGCATCCGCTTGTTTGTACTGCATTCAACGCCGATTTCGATGGTGACCAGATGGCGGTTCATCTTCCACTGTCCGTTGAAGCACAGGCAGAGTGCCGTTTCCTGCTTCTCTCACCAAACAACCTGTTAAAACCATCCGATGGTGGTCCGGTAGCCGTTCCTTCACAGGATATGGTTCTTGGTATTTATTATCTGACACAGGAAAGACCTGGTGTTAAGGGAGAAGGAAAATACTTCAAGAGCGTAAACGAAGCAATTCTGGCTTATGAAAACCAGGTTATTACGCTTCAGACAAAAATCCATGTACACATGGAAAAAACAATGCCGGATGGAACTGTTCTTTCTGGTACAGTAGAATCTACACTTGGACGTTTCTTATTTAATGAAATCATTCCTCAGGATTTAGGTTTTGTAGACCGTACAATTCCGGGAAATGAATTAAAACCGGAAGTTGACTTCCTGGTAGGTAAGAAACAGTTAAAACAGATTCTTGAAAAAGTTATCAATACACACGGTGCTACAAGAACAGCAGAAGTGCTGGATAAGATTAAAGCAACCGGTTATAAATATTCAACAAGAGCTGCGATGACCGTATCAATTTCTGATATGACTGTGCCGCCTCAGAAACCGGAAATGATTCAGAAAGCACAGGATACCGTAGACTTAATTACAAAGAACTTCAAACGTGGTCTTATCACAGAAGAAGAAAGATACAAAGAAGTTGTTGAAACATGGAAAAAGACCGATGATGAGCTGACACGTGTACTGCTGTCCGGTCTGGATAAGTACAACAACATCTTTATGATGGCTGACTCCGGAGCCCGTGGTTCTGACAAGCAGATTAAACAGCTTGCCGGTATGCGTGGTCTGATGGCTGATACAACCGGTCATACAATCGAGTTGCCTATCAAATCAAACTTCCGTGAAGGTCTTGATGTACTGGAATACTTCATGTCAGCGCATGGAGCTCGAAAAGGTATGTCCGATACTGCTCTTCGTACAGCCGATTCCGGTTACCTGACAAGACGTCTGGTAGATGTTTCTCAGGACTTAATCGTTCGTGAAGTTGACTGTAGTGAAAACAGAAACGAAATTCCGGGTATGTGGGTAAAAGCCTTCATGGATGGAAGAGAAGAAATCGAAAGTCTTCAGGAACGTATCACAGGCCGTTTCTCCTGTGAGACAATTAAAGATAAAAATGGTGAAGTAATCGTAAAAGCAAATCATATGATTACACCAAAACGTGCTGCAAGAATCGTAAATGACGGTGTAAAAGCAGATGGAACTGGCTACGATGCAGTAAAAATCCGTACCATTCTTACCTGTAAATGTCATATTGGTGTCTGCGCAAAATGCTATGGTGCAAACATGGCAACAGGTGAAGCAGTACAGGTTGGTGAATCTGTAGGTATCATTGCTGCTCAGTCTATCGGTGAACCTGGTACACAGCTGACCATGCGTACCTTCCATAACGGTGGTGTTGCCGGTGGAGATATTACACAGGGTCTTCCTCGTGTCGAGGAGCTTTTTGAGGCAAGAAAGCCAAAAGGTCTTGCGATTATCACAGAAATCAAAGGTATTGCTACCATTAAAGATACTAAGAAGAAACGTGAAATCATTGTTACAGACAACGAAGATGGAAACTCCAAGACTTACCTGATTCCTTATGGCTCCCGTATTAAGATTCAGGATGGACAGGTACTTGAAGCAGGTGATGAACTGACAGAAGGTTCTGTAAATCCACATGATATTCTGAAGATTAAAGGAGTACGTGCCGTTCAGGATTACATGATTCAGGAAGTACAGCGAGTATATCGTCTGCAGGGTGTAGAAATCAATGATAAACATATCGAAGTTATCGTTCGTCAGATGCTGAAGAAGATTCGTATCGAAGATAACGGAGATACAGAATTCCTTCCGGGAACATTAGTTGACGTTCTTGACTTTGAAGAAGAGAACGAAAGACTGATTGAAGAAGGCAAAGAACCGGCAGAAGGAAAACAGGTTATGCTTGGTATTACAAAAGCATCTCTTGCTACAAACTCCTTCCTGTCAGCAGCTTCCTTCCAGGAAACAACAAAAGTTCTGACAGAAGCAGCAATCAAAGGTAAGATTGACCCGTTGATTGGTCTGAAAGAAAATGTTATCATTGGTAAACTGATTCCGGCTGGTACAGGTATGAAACAGTATTCCAATATTAAGCTTGATACTGATGAAGAAGAAGTTGAGTTTGACGAAATGGAAGAAAATGAAGACGTAACAGTTGGTGAGGAAACCACAGAGGATACAGAAGAAACACTTACAGATGCTGTTGATGAAGTAGAACTTTCCGAAGAGGAAGAAGAAGCAGAATTAACAGAAGAGTAAGAGTAGTAAGAAAATAAATGCAAAAGACTGTTTTGTCAGATAACTGGCAAAATAGTCTTTTGTTTTTCTCTTTCATAGACGGATAAATGAGTGTGAGGGTCGGATTTTTGAAAGAAAAATAAAAAAAACAAAAAAATACCTTGACAGCAACTTTTTCCACAGATATAATGAGGAGGCGTGCACAGGACTGCGTATTTTTTGTGCGCGATAAAAAAAGTTTATTCATAAGAATGAATAACTGGCAGCCACTTATTTCTTCTATATAATATGGCAGAAGAAAAATAATACAGGAGGTGAAAGGAATGCCAACATTCAATCAGTTAGTAAGAAAAGGACGTCAGACTTCCGTTAAAAAGTCTACAGCTCCGGCACTGCAGAAGAGCTTCAACTCTTTACAGAAGAAGACAACAGATATGTCTTCTCCACAGAAAAGAGGTGTGTGTACAGCGGTTAAAACTGCTACACCTAAAAAACCTAACTCTGCTCTTAGAAAAATCGCCAGAGTTCGTCTCTCAAACGGAATCGAGGTAACAAGCTATATCCCAGGTGAAGGACATAACTTACAGGAACATAGCGTTGTTCTTATCCGTGGTGGTCGTGTTAAAGACTTACCAGGTACTCGTTACCATATCGTTAGAGGTACACTTGATACAGCAGGTGTAGCTAACAGAATGCAGGCTCGTTCCAAATATGGAGCTAAAAGACCTAAGAAAAAATAAAACAAAACTAAATTGGTACAAAGCAGCGTAATTAAACGCTACCTTGTATAGTTGTGCCGGAACTTTATTGTTTCCTACAAAGGTTACAGGAGATATAAAAGTCCTGCACGAACATGCAATAACTAAGTATGAGTACCGATGAATTAATGATTATTAAGGAGGGAAGAACCGTGCCACGTAAAGGACATATTGCGAAAAGAGACGTATTAGCAGATCCTATTTACAACAATAAGGTTGTGACAAAATTAATCAACAACATTATGTTAGATGGTAAAAAAGGAGTTGCTCAAAAAATCGTATACGGAGCATTTGCCCGTATCGAAGAAGAAGCTGGAAAACCAGCTTTAGAAGTATTCGAAGAAGCTATGAACAACATCATGCCAGTTCTTGAAGTAAAAGCTAGACGTATCGGTGGTGCAACATATCAGGTGCCTATCGACGTTAGACCAGACAGAAGACAGGCATTAGCGCTTCGTTGGATCACAACTTTCTCACGTAAAAGAGGAGAAAGAACAATGGAAGAACGTCTTGCAAAAGAACTTCTTGACGCTTCCAACAATACAGGAGCATCTGTAAAGAAAAAAGAAGATATGCACAAGATGGCAGAAGCAAACAAAGCATTCGCACATTACAGATTCTAATTTCAAGAATCTGTTCTGGCGTCTTGCCAGATATGCTTCTATGTTAAAACTTATAGGAGGAAAAAATCTTGGCTGGAAGAGAATATCCATTAGAGAGAACCAGAAATATCGGAATCATGGCTCATATTGATGCTGGTAAAACAACAACAACAGAGCGTATCCTTTATTACACTGGTGTAAACTATAAAATCGGTGATACTCATGATGGTACTGCTACTATGGACTGGATGGAGCAGGAACAGGAAAGAGGTATCACAATCACTTCTGCAGCTACAACATGTCATTGGACACTGCAGGATCATTGCAAGCCTAAAAAAGGTGCTTTAGAGCATCGTATCAATATCATTGATACTCCAGGGCACGTTGACTTCACAGTTGAAGTAGAACGTTCTCTGCGTGTACTTGATGGTGCAGTAGCAGTCTTCTGTGCAAAAGGTGGAGTAGAGCCTCAGTCTGAAAACGTATGGAGACAGGCTGATACTTATAACGTACCTAGAATGGCATTCATCAATAAGATGGATATCTTAGGTGCTAACTTCTACGGAGCAGTTGATCAGATGAAAGATCGTCTGGGAGCTAACGTAGCAGTACTTCAGTTACCTATCGGTAAAGAAGACGACTTCAAAGGAATCATCGACTTATTCGAGATGGAAGCCTACATCTACAATGATGAAAAAGGTGAAGACATCTCTATCGTTGAAATCCCAGAAGATATGAAAGAAGAAGCAGAACTTTATCACACAGAATTAATCGAAAAGATCTGTGAATTAGACGACGATCTGATGATGCAGTACCTTGAAGGTGAAGAACCAAGTGTTGATGATTTAAAAGCTGCATTAAGAAAAGGAACATGCGAATGTAAAGCAGTTCCAGTATGCTGTGGTACAGCATATAGAAATAAAGGTGTTCAGAAATTACTGGATGCTATTATCGAATTTATGCCAGCTCCAACAGACATCCCAGCTATCAAAGGTGTCGATGAAGATGGTAACGAAGTTGAAAGACATTCATCTGATGATGAACCATTCTCAGCTTTAGCATTTAAGATTATGACAGACCCATTCGTAGGTAAACTTGCATTCTTCCGTGTTTACTCTGGAACATGCAAATCAGGATCTTACGTATTAAATGCAACAAAGAACAAAAAAGAGCGTGTTGGACGTATCTTACAGATGCATGCTAACAAGCGTGAAGAATTAGATATCGTATATTCAGGAGATATCGCAGCTGCAGTAGGTTTCAAATCTACAACAACTGGTGATACAATCTGTGATGAACAGCATCCTGTAATTCTGGAATCCATGGAATTCCCAGAACCAGTTATCGACGTAGCGATCGAACCTAAAACTAAAGGTGATCAGGGTAAAATGGCTGAAGCACTTGCTAAGCTTGCTGAAGAAGATCCTACATTCAGAGCTCATACAGATCATGAAACAGGACAGACAATCATTTCCGGAATGGGTGAACTTCATCTGGAAATCATCGTTGACCGTCTGCTTCGTGAATTCAAAGTAGAAGCTAACGTAGGTGCTCCACAGGTAGCTTACAAAGAGACATTTACAAAACCTGTAGATGTTGAGTACAAATATGCAAAACAGTCTGGTGGACGTGGACAGTACGGACACTGTAAAGTTAAATTCGAGCCGATGGATCCGAACGGCGAAGAGACATTCAAGTTCGAGTCTAGCGTAGTTGGTGGTGCTATTCCGAAGGAATACATCCCGGCAGTAGGTGAAGGTATCGAAGAAGCAGCTCAGGCTGGTATTCTTGGAGGATTCCCGGTACTTGGTGTACATGCTAACGTATACGACGGATCTTACCATGAAGTCGATTCATCCGAGATGGCATTCCACATTGCCGGATCTATGGCTTTCAAGGAAGCTATGCAGAAGGCAAGTCCGGTATTACTTGAGCCGATCATGAAGGTTGAAGTAACTATGCCAGAGGAATACATGGGTGATGTTATCGGTGATATCAACTCCCGTCGTGGACGTATCGAGGGAATGGATGATATCGGTGGCGGTAAGCTTGTAAAAGCTTATGTTCCGCTTGCTGAGATGTTCGGATATTCTACAGACTTACGTTCTAAGACACAGGGACGTGGTAACTACTCTATGTTCTTCGAGAAATATGAGCCAGTACCAAAGAATGTACAGGAAAAGGTATTAGCAGACAAATCTAAATAATAGACCATCTTTTTTTCCTGTGGAAAAAGTTTTAGCAGATAAGTCAAAATAAGACTAAAACATCCGGATTTCCTATAAAATATAGGAAATCCGGTAAGAAATAGCTTGAAAAACGATTGATTATTTTATATAATCAGAGTTAGCCGAGTTATTGAAAATAACAACTATAGCCCATAGGGCATCATTTTAAGGAGGATATTCAAAAATGGCAAAAGCTAAGTTTGAAAGAACAAAACCACATTGTAATATTGGTACCATTGGACACGTTGACCATGGTAAAACAACTTTAACAGCTGCTATTTCTAAAGTATTAGCTGCAAGAGTTGCTGGTAACACAGCTACAGATTTCGATAACATCGATAAAGCTCCAGAAGAGAGAGAGCGTGGTATCACAATTTCTACTGCTCATATCGAGTATGAGACAGAGAAGAGACATTACGCACACGTTGACTGCCCAGGTCATGCCGATTACGTTAAGAACATGATCACTGGTGCTGCTCAGATGGATGGTGCTATCCTCGTTGTAGCTGCTACTGACGGTGTTATGGCTCAGACAAAAGAGCACATCTTATTATCCCGTCAGGTAGGTGTACCTTACATCGTTGTTTTCTTAAACAAATGCGATATGGTAGACGATCCGGAGTTAATCGAGTTAGTAGAGATGGAAGTTACAGAGCAGCTTGAAGAGTACGGCTTCGAAGGATGCCCGATCATCAAAGGTTCTGCTTTAAAAGCTCTTGAAGATCCAAACGGCGAGTGGGGCGACAAGATCATGGAGTTAATGGATACTGTTGATGAGTACATCCCAGATCCACAGCGTGATACAGATAAACCATTCTTAATGCCAGTTGAGGACGTATTCACAATCACAGGTCGTGGTACAGTTGCTACCGGACGTGTTGAGAGAGGTACATTACATCTGAATGATAACCTTGAGATTCTTGGTGTTAGAGATGATGTTCAGACAACCGTTGTAACCGGTATCGAGATGTTCCGTAAGCAGTTAGACGAGGCTCAGGCTGGTGATAACATCGGTGCATTACTTCGTGGTATCAACCGTGACCAGATCGTTCGTGGACAGGTTCTTGCTAAGCCAGGTACTGTTACCTGCCATCACAAGTTCACAGCTCAGGTTTACGTTCTGACAAAGGACGAGGGTGGTCGTCATACTCCGTTCTTCAACAACTATCGTCCGCAGTTCTACTTCAGAACAACAGACGTAACAGGTGTTTGCAACCTTCCAGAGGGAACAGAGATGTGCATGCCTGGAGATAACATCGAGATGACAATCGAGCTGATTCATCCGATCGCTATGAGCCAGGGTCTTACATTCGCTATCCGTGAAGGTGGACGTACTGTAGGATCAGGACGTGTTGCTACAATCATCGAGTAATCACTGACTAATATATATTGAGTACCGCAAGGTACATGTGTCCAAACGTAAGATACCCCGGAACCGTAAGGTTTCCGGGGTTTTTCTGTTGAGTAAAAAGTTTAAAATAAGGCTGTAAAGAATAGCGAATAAATTGAAAACAGGCAGGTATGGGAAGAAAATGAAAATCTTCGCATATCTGCCTGTGATACTGTTATGATACTATTTCTGTTCGTTATTGGAAAATTTCTGTGTTAAAAGTTCATCTCGTTTACGGATTCGTGTCTCAAAATCCAGTTCTTCAATTTCTTTATGGGTGACAGGTTTGGAAGTGTAGTATTCCAACGTCTGCTTTTTCCACATATCAAACATATCTTTGCCTGTGAAATAAGATTCCAGGCTTTCTCTGTTCTCCTGCAGATCAGCAAGAAAATTACACATATCTGCGTTTAAAGAATGTTCAGGATCATTTCCATAAAAGCGAAGTCCGGCATACCATTTCTGTGTTTCTGTTTCTATATCACCGGGAAGTTTATTATTTATATCCAGTTCATACCGGAGTTCATTGGATTCATTCATCTGCAGTAAAACCCAAAGAATATCGCTGAGAGTAGAAATCTGTACTTTATTTTCAGATAATCCAAATAACCAGTCCAGTGAGACATGAAATTTCTGAGCAATAGTCAATAACACATCATTGGAGGGAGTAACCACACCATTTTCATAACTGGATAAAGTTGACTGACGTATACCAATAGCTGCGGAAAAGTTTTTTTGATTCATCTTCAGATCAGTTCGCAGCTCTTTTATTTTTTCTGAAATAGATGATTCCTGCATATTATCCACCTCCTTAAAAGCTATGATTAGTATATCACAAATGATAAAAATCAACAATATAGAAAAATATCATTCATGATGATAAAAATTATTGACAATGATTATTTAAAATGATATAGTATCAGTGAAAATGATAATTATAGACAAGGAGGAAATGATATGCAGAGACAGAACTATATGATTACAGCGGAAGAAGTTGCAGAGAGCATGGGGATTTCACTTGGATATGCTTACAAGCTGCTTCGCAAACTGAACAAAGAGCTTGCAGATCAGGGATATGTAACCGTTGCGGGCAAGATACCGAGGGCATTCTGGGAAAAGAAATTTTATGGATATTCCCAGATTGCAATGTAAGGGGGTGAGAAAGTATGGCAGCATACAAAGATGAAGAAAGAGGAACCTGGTATGTTTCATTTTATTATGAGGACTGGACAGGAGCCAAAAAGCGAAAAGTAAAAAGAGGATTCCGTACTAAGAAAGAAGCATTAAATTTTGAAGCGGAGTATAAAAGAACAGCGAAAGCAGACATGGATATGACAATGGGAGAGTTTGTAGAAGTCTACTTCCGAGACAAGTCTCAGTCATTGAAGGACAGGAGTATCAAGAACAAAAGAGATACGATGAATGCTCAACTGTTACCGTATTTTAAGGACAGACCGATGAACAGTATCACACCAGCAGAGATTATCCAGTGGCAGAATACGATTATTGAAAAAGGATATTCAGATGATTATCTGAAAACAATACAGAATCAGATGACGGCATTGTTCAATCATGCGAAGAATATCTACAATCTGGCAGATAATCCCTGTGACAAAGTAAAACGTATGGGAAAGACTTCAAAAAAGAAAATGAAGTTTTGGACAATTGAAGAATATCGGCAGTTTATGACCGGAATAGAACCGGGAAGCAAATATTATGTGCTGTTTGAATTATTATTCTGGACAGGAGCGAGAGAAGGCGAAGCACTCAGCATTACACCTGCTGACATTGATTTTGAAAGGAATCTACTTCAGATCAATAAAACTTACTACCGTATGCATGGAGAGGACGTGATTACATCTCCCAAAACAGAAGAATCGAACCGTACGATTTCCATACCGGAATTTCTGAAAAAAGAGATTCAGGACTATATTAGCAGACTGTATGAGTTGCCCGAAGATGAACGGATTTTTCCAATGGTTCATGAAGCGGTACAGCATAAGTTAAAACAGGTGGTTCAAAAGACCGGAGTAAAAAAGATAAGAGTACACGACATTCGTCACAGTCATGCGGCATTTCTGATTAATAAGGGAGTGCAACCATTGATGATTAAAGAAAGGTTTGGACATACGGACATTCGTATTACATTGAATACTTATGGGCACTTATATCCAGATCAGCAGAAAGTGGTGGCAGATATGCTGGATGATGAAAATATAAAAAGCTCCGGAAGTACGAACAACCGGAGCAATGTGACAAATGGGGACGAATCCACAAATGTCAACCCTAGACAAGTTGATTATAGCAGGGATTCTTCCAGAGAACAACAGAGAATTGGCGAGAACAGTTGGGAAAATGGAGGAATTTATGGAACAGAGAAATGAGAATAAAACAGAATTGAAAATGATAAAGATGTCAGATGTCCAGTCCCAGACAGTGGACTGGCTCTGGTATCCATTTATCCCTTATGGGAAATTAACGATCATTCAGGGTGATCCGGGCGATGGAAAAACTACGCTGATATTAAATCTTGCAGCGAGATTGTCTAAAGGAGAAGGTCTGGATAACGATATGAAAGTAACAGAACCAGTAAATATTATTTATCAGACAGCGGAAGATGGGCTGGCAGATACGGTAAAACCCAGACTGGAGCTGGCAGAAGCGGTCTGTGAAAGAATCATGGTTATAGATGAAACAGAAAAATCACTTTCCATGATAGATGAGAGACTGGAAACTGCTATCAAACGGACTGATGCGAGAGTGCTTATTTTAGATCCGATTCAGGCATACCTTGGAGGAACAATGGATATGAACCGGGCAAATGAAGCAAGGGATATGACAAAAAGATTGAGCTTGCTGGCAGAAAAGTATAAATGTGCAATTTTATTAATCGGACATATGAATAAAGCTGGTGGAAATAAAGCTGCATATAGAGGAATGGGTTCGATTGACTTTTTTGCAGTAGCCAGAAGCGTATTACTGGTAGGAAGAATAGAGGGAGAACCGGACTTAAGAGCAGTGGTTCAGATTAAAAATAATCTGGCTGCATTTGGACATTCCAAAGCATTTCGCCTGACAGAAACCGGATTTGAGTGGATAGGTGACTATGAAATCACAGCAGATGAGGTGCTTGGTGGAATTGCTCCAAAGGTAAATAAACTGGAACAGGCAAAAAAGATGCTGAGGGAACTGGCAGAAACATCAACTTCTGTGCAAAGCAGTGAAATCTTTGATATGGCAGAAGATTTGAATATTTCTAAAAGAACACTGGAAAATGCAAAAAAGGAACTTGGAATTAAGGCAAGACGAATCGGTAATTCCTGGTATTGGGATTTAAATAAAGTTAAGCCGGAATAAATTAAGGGTGCAACATTGCAGAGTATATAGAAAATGCGGAATTAAAATGCAAGGTTGCAATCTGTAAAGACATTGCAGTGTTGCGTCCTTACATAAATTGTAAGAAGGTGAGAACTTGAAAAACGTTATGATTCCAGAGGAGTTATTTGGAAAGATTATAAAATATCATTTACTGGATCAGGAACAGGAAGCAGATGATATAAGAAAAGGTCTGGAGAAAAAACTGGATGCAATGGTAAATCGTGAGGTGTACAGTAAATCCAAAACTGCACCAACAGAAGAAGAACGGGAAAAGTTCCGGCAGGAGTATCTGGACAGAAAAGGAATGCAAGAGAGCTTTCGATGGTAACAGTTCGTGTTGATTACCTTTTTACAGGAGCGTGTCACGCCCCTGTGAGAAGTAAACAAGAAGAAAGTGGTAAGGCGCATACGGAAAGCTGAGGCTGGACGGTGAGGTTGCTGTAAATTTGATAGTTGTGAAGAAGGGAGAACGATTCGATGAAGCAGGGAAGATTAGGATATAACAGTAGCAATGACAGATATGGGTTATTAGCGTCGGACTTATGGATTGATACGGGATTTCACTGTGGAGAAGGTCTTGAGGTACTGGTTGATGATAAATGGGTACGGACAAGAATGGAGATGAATCCAGCAAGAGAATGGTATCTGGTGGGAACACCATATTGCGGAGATCTGGAATATGTACAGGCAAGAATACCGGAATAATTTAGTCGAGAGAGTAACGCAGTAGCCAACCGATTAACGGGAGGAATAAAATAGGTCTTCGCTCCGCTTCGGTCGGTGCAGAACAGACGTCTACTGGACGTCTTGCACCCCCGGAGGGCGCAAGGGTACTTTTGATGGACGGTACGGCTGTCGAAAGTGCTTTTGCGTTACTTTTGACAAAAGTAACAAAACCGCCGTATCCGGCGAAGATTTCTTTTTATACTATAGCTGGTAAAGATACAAATTTATGTGCCATGTCTGGCACTGGTTTTAGAAAGTGGGGTGACGAACATGACGCTGAAACGAACAATTAGTGGTATGATCGGGACAGGTTCTCTGGCTCATAATAGAAGGGAATTTATAGCAGAAAATGTTGATCCAAACAGAGTGCAACTAAATATTTGCTATCAGAATGAGAATTTAAAAGAAGTTTATAAAGAACTGTTTGATGAAGCTGTAGAACGATATAATATCGGGAAAAGAAAAGATAGACAGATTACAAATTACTATGAAAAAATCCGGCAGGGAAAACAAGAGAAGTTGTTCCACGAAGTAATTTTTCAAATTGGAAATCGAGAAGATATGGCTGTCGGAACAGCAGAAGGAGATCTGGCTGTAAAAATACTGGATGAATATGTAAAGGACTTCCAGAAACGGAATGCAACGTTACGGGTATTTGGTTGTTATCTACATCAGGATGAAGCTACCCCACATTTACATATTGATTTTATTCCTTATGTGACTGATTGGAAAGGAAAAGGAATGGATACCAGAGTTTCGTTGAAACAGGCATTAAAAAGTCTTGGATTTCAAGGTGGAAATAAGCATGATACAGAGTTGAACCAGTGGATGAACCATGAAAAAGAAGTTCTGGCAGAGATTGCAAAGCAGCATGGAATTGAATGGGAACAGAAAGGTACTCATGAGGAACATTTGGATGTTTATAACTTCAAGAAGAAAGAACGAAAAAAGGAAGTACAGGAGCTGGAGCAGGAGAAAGAGTATCTAACTGCAGAAAATGAAGAACTGACAGCACAGATTGCGGAATCCAGAGCAGATATCCAGATTTTAAAAGACGATAAGGAACAGGCAATTAGGGAGAAGCAAGAAGCAGAACAAAGGGCAGAGGACGTAGAAAAAGAACTAAAAAGTCTGGAAGATCGACGGAATGTATTAAAACCAATTATGGATAATGCCAGTAAGGAAATAAAAGAATATGGAATGATTAAGACGTTTTTACCGGAGGCAGGAACATTTGAACGTGCAGTACCTTACAGGGAGAATAAAATCAAGCCATTGTTTATCAAGATGAAAAATCAGATTGCTGCATTAGCTGGAAAAGTTGTAGAACTTAACAAAACGGTAGAAAACTGGAAAAACAAATACCAAAAATCTGTTGAGAAATGTGATAATATCCAGAAACAGTTAGATGATGTGCGTAAAGAAAATGGAAAATTATCAAATGATAATCAACTTTTACAAGAGATTTCGGACAGATATGACAGAGTGGTGCGTATTCTGGGAATGGAAACTGTAGAGGATGTGGTGCAGCAGGATATTAAAGAACAAAGGGCACTGGAAGAAAAACGGCGAACGGAGCAAATGCCAAAGGGAAGCGTTCTGAAACAGTTGGAATGGGCGACTCAAAAGAGTCAGATTGAAAACCAACAACGTAAGAAAAATAAAACAAAATACAAAGGATTGGAGATTTAGACTATGAAAAAACAAATTTATGATGAGAAAAATGGAATGGGCTATACGTTGCATGGAGATTACTATTTGCCGGATCTGGTTTTAAGAGAAGAAGAACCGACATATGGAAAATATGGAATGTTACGAAAGCAGTTCTTAAAAGAATACAGATCAGCAAGATATCAATACATGTTATTGACCGGAAAATTGAATGAACATCTGAATCAGATTGATCAGGAAGCCAGAGAACAGGTGGAAATGCTTATGAAACAGATGGCAGAAAAAAAGGGTGTAACTGAAGAATTAAAGGTACAGGATCAGATGAAGTGGGTTAGGTTAATGAATAATATAAAAGTTAGTGCAGAAGAGATTATATTGAAAAACACGGTATATGTGTGAGATCGTTCTTTTACACTTTTGTATATATTAGAATAGCACTTTAGAAAGCACTATGGTAAAATAAGGTGAAGGTAAATCGGAATTGCAGATTTAGAAAAATTGTGGGTATTTGAAAAAAGATTGTAACCCTTAAGAGGCGAGAGTAAATATGGTTTATAGGAAATCTTGTGCTGTTACACTTTCTTGACATTTTCATGACTGTTCTAAGGATATTTTTACATTTGCCTGAGCTATACTTTAGCCATACCGAACAACCGGTAAATAAAAAATCAGGAGGAACTAAAATGATGAACAGATTATTCAAAAGAGGAATGGTAATAGCACTTGCAGCAGCAATGACTACATCCGCAGGTATTCCTGCCATGGCTGCCCAGAAGGAGACACTGGAGGAGACAGTGACTACATCAGAGGTAACACAAACAAATGTAGATTATGGTTCTCTCACTCAGAAGGAGATTGAAGAGTTTAACTCCATTTATGACCGACTTGACGCTATCGACAAAGAGGTAATGAAAGATGCAGATGGTCTTTCTGATGAAGATATCTATGCCAGATACGATCAGTATCAGGATGAAACCGATACCCTCATGGATCGCCTTGAGGAGCTTGATAAAAAAGCCGGGTGGATCGACAACGAGGAATATGAATATTCCGAGGATGAGTATAATGACCTGTACGATACAGGCAAGCTCACCGCAGAGGAAGCAGAACAGCTTCAGAAAGCATATGAAAGAATCGAAGAAATTGATGCGGAAGTGTGGACGGACGATGATCTTTCAGACGATGAGATCGAAGCCCGCTATGCAAAGTATGATGACGAGATTACATCACTGAACGCACAGATTGAAACGCTTGAAGAGAAAGCGGGTTGGTATGAGGGATACTATGGAAATTTGAGCGAAGATGAAGTCAATCAGCTTAACAGTATTTACAATAAAATTGATGCAATCTATGACAATATTTATAATCTCTCTGAAGAGGAATTTGCTTCTCGCTATGCGAAGTATTCAGATGAGATTGATGCTTTGGAGGCACAGGCAATCGCTCTTGAAGCGAAAGCAGGTGGAACTAAAATACAGACATACTGATTTTGAAAGATATAATATGGGGAATCTCACAGAATTTCTGAGGGACTCCCCTCATGTGGGATTAAAGATATGGCAAAAAAAATCTATTTGGCAGATGATGAACAGGATATACGAGAAATACTCACAGAATTTTTATCCAATGCCGGATATGAGGTAACAGCATACAAGAATGGTGATACACTCTTTTCTGCTTTTCAGGAGAAGCCCTGTGATCTTGTTATTCTTGATATTATGATGCCGGGTTCAGACGGTCTTTCCATATGTAAAAAGCTAAGGACAATATCATCAGTTCCTATTATTATTTTGACGGCAAAGGATTCAGAGTCTGACCATATGAAGGGATTTATGTATGGAGGGGATGACTATCTGATTAAGCCATTTTCGCCGTCACTTCTTGTTGTCCGGGTAAATGCGTTGTTCCGAAGAGTTGAAATGAATATACCGGTAAAGGCAGATATTTCCTTTGGTGATGTGTGTTTTTCATGGGAGAAGCATAATGCCATTGTGAAAGAGCATGATATTGGTCTGACTATGACAGAATTTTCGCTTCTGGGATGTCTTATGGAACATGGTGGAACGGCAATCCCCCGGAATGAAATTCTCGACAAAGTATGGGGAATAGATTCTACGGAGATAGAAACCAGAGTTGTCGATGAGACAGTAAGAAGAGTCAGGCAGAAAATGAAGACCGCAGGCAGCAAAGTTCGCATTAGTGCTGTCTGGGGCTATGGCTATAAACTGGAGGATTATAATGAATAAGACACGTTATAAAATTGCCACACTTACAGGTTCCGCCGTTATGGCAGCCATGCTTTTGAGCCTGCTGATTCTGAACATAGTTTTTAATAAAAAAATAGAGCTGAGAGCTGAGAATGCAATTAAAAACGTTTTTACTTTGGATTCAGACGAATATTTGAATTACGAATCTGAAAATGATACGGGCTCTTTATATTATGCCTCACTTGTATATATGGGGGCAGATTCAGAAAACAGGGATGACATATATCAGATTCTGACACCCAAAGAGAAGAAACTTATTGACTGGTATGAAACACACCCGTCTGATGAAATGCAAAGGGCAAAAATTAACGAAGCAACTTATTATATGAAAGCCAGAACAGAGTATTACGAAGACGGCAATGAGAGATTACTTGCTTATGTGGATGTTACCGGCGAACCAGAACTCGTAAAAGAAATCAGTTTTGGTGTTTTGCTGGATGCTTTTGTCATTGCCGCTCTCGGTGCTGCCATTGGATATTTTCTCGGGAAAAAACTTGAACAAAATGACAAAGCTCAGAAGACCTTTTTTGAAAATACATCTCACGAATTAAAAACCCCGCTTATGGCAATTTGCGGATATGCGGAGGAGATTGAAATGGGAGTCATTACCGATTATTCTCAAGCGGGCAGAATGATAGTGTCTCAGACGGAGCGTATGAGTAAACTTATTGAGGATATCCTGTATTTATCAAAAATGGAAAGCGGTACGGAACCATTAAAGTGTGAACCAATAGAAATGGCATCACTGGTTCAAGATATTTTGATGCCGCTTGAAGGAATTGTGAACAGGCGAAACCTTTCAGTATCGTTAGAACTGGACGAAGGATATGTCAACGGAGACCCGGAGAAGCTGGAACACGCTGTTGCTAACCTGATAACTAATTCCGTAAAATATGCGTGTAGTCAAATCGAAATATCGTGGAAAAATCAAGTCCTTTCCATCTGGAACGATGGAGGAGAACTTAGCACAGAGGATTTTTCCCATATGTTTGAACGTTTTCATACGGGACAAAACGGAAACAGCGGAATAGGGCTTGCCCTCTCAAAAGAAATCGTTGAAATGCACGGATGGAAACTTAGTGCGAAAAATGACAGGCATGGCATATGTTTATCAATGGTATGCCACAGTTAATTTAGGAACAATCAGGTTTACAGCTTCCAGTTTGTTGAGATGTTGCAAAATTTGGAATCAGGAGAGAATAAGAATGATTAACAATTTAATGTACATAGAATTAAAAATGGGATATTCTGATGATGATCCGGCATGGATTGGATATGTCAAAACTTCAAAAAGTAGAATAAAAATTTTTGTCAAGCGTTTTTGAAAATGTCCTAAAATAATTGAAGTATTAGCCCCGGCTTTT
>ERZ826613.2633-NODE-2633-length-17039-cov-12.331842_pt1 | contig 17039 bp, 13 predicted proteins | sample MGYA00519925_ERZ826613 | MGnify/ENA primary metagenome ERZ826613 (study PRJEB31778, sample SAMEA3449236) | human gut metagenome | biome: human gut; feature: human-associated habitat; material: faeces | place: United Kingdom | collected 2010/2012 ... | reverse complement strand
TTTTCTGTGAACTTTGTTCACAAAAAACACCTCGCGGAATGTTACCAGTGAACAGCAACTCGACATATATAAGATTAAGGTTCTCCCGGTGACAAAAAGGTAAGTACCATCTGTCACTTACCTTTTTATAAAACACTATTTTCCCGCGCCTGTGGTATCCACAGTAAAACACCCGGAGATATTTCTCCGGGTGCCGGTCATCTTTAAAATTATTAATTCCAGAACGCTCCGTAAATCTTCTGGATCTTAGCGATCTGTGCGTCTGTAATCTGATTCAGTGCATTCTGAACAGCTGCATAAGTCTGTGGTCTGCTACTCTTCAGGGAAGCATTGTTCAGGATGTAATCCTTAACAGATTCTGCAAAATATTCGGAAGCATTCTGTGTTACATAGGCTTTATTAAAAGCTGTAACATTTGCCTTCTCAGCTGCAAAAATGCTCTGGAAGCTTGCTGTCTTATCTACATTTCCTGCGATGAATGCGAGGAAATGACCCAGCTCATGATAAACAGAATCATCGATCTGCTTCATTGTAATAGATCTTGATCTTGCATCAAAATATCCGGAATAGTTGACGGATGGATCAACAACAAGCTTAAATCCCAGCTGCTGATATGCTGCAATTACACGATTGTCCATCTTGCCTGCAACACTTGCTACATTTTCCTCGTGTTTGCTCTGGTTCTGTGAAGAGTTTGCTGCTGCAGTTACCCGGGCAGCGGAAGTACCAGAAGAAGTAGTGCTTACAGCGGTCTCATTGTCAATTAATACCTGCTGTGTAGTTGTTGTCTGAACAGTTGTTGTGATCTTGGATGTAACAACTTTCTTTTTGGATTTCTTGGTGTATTTCGCTGTTGCTTTGGTAACAACGGTTGTCTTGGTATCTACTGTTGTATTACCGGCTTTATTTGTTTTATTGGTTACTTTTGTTTTGGTTTTCAGTTTCTTGGTGTAGCTCTTCTTGGAAGCCTTTTTTAATTTAACAGTCTTCCTGGTTGTCTTGGTACTGGAGGTAGTCTTCACAGTAGTCTTCGGCTGGGAAGCCAGTGGAGTTTCATCTTCTATGATGGAAGTCTCCATGATCGGATCTGTATAACTGGGGAATTCAGGTGTTTCTCCTGCTCCTGAGAATAATGAAACGCCGCCGATCACTGCTGCCAATGCTATAGCAGCACAACTGGAAACAACTTTTTTATTTGCGAGCCACTCTGTTAATTTCTTTCCTTTCATAAATAACACACCTTTCTTGAACCATAATGTAACTGACTTGCCGCTATCTGGAAACTATCAGTCCCATCAGTTTGTGGAAATAAAAAAACCGTTTATCAGATTAAATAAACGGTCGCCACAAACAGAAGAACCACGTCTCCTGTCATATTACATTACCTAATCAATATCAATGCGGCAACCGGCTGTCATAGTCTTGAGACCTTAGACCCTTGGCTTTGCGTCCCTGTCTTTCAACAGGTTTGCCTTTTATTCACTTCTTATAATAAAGCAAACTGTTGCTTTTGTCAACGGAATTTCCTTGTTAAAACTTACAAAAATCCGTCTAAAAAGTACGAAAGCAAAAAATCTGTAAAAATATCTGAGAGGATCGTAACGCATGATAATCATTCCTGGTTTCATATCCGATTTCAAGTGTGTTTCCAAATTCTGCATTCCAGAACAGGCAATCCTCAACAAGGATATGTCTCACATCTGTGCAGCCTGACGGATCCTGGAATTCCACAGCCTTAATAGATATACAATCATCATTTGCCCTTATAAAGCAATTACGAAGCACTACATTCTCACATCCGACTATATCGACGCCATCTCCTGTGATCACTTTTCCCAGAACATTTACGTCTTCAATCAGAACATTTTTACATGCAACCGGAACAATATGCCAGGAACCACCATCCAGAAGTGTGATTCCACGTATTTCAATGTTCTCACCCAATACAGGAACGATCAGCTGCTCTGCTCCATTTTCGTCCCATGCATGCCAGTTTCCTCCATACAGGATTCCATTTCCCAGAATACGGACTCTGTCTGCCATTCTGGAATAGATTCTTCCGCTTACAACTGCTCCGTACTCTATATAAACAGTTTCGTCAGAATTAAGCTGAAGGCATCCCACATTGTAGGCTTTTCCACTTTCAAATACATAAGTGGCATTCTCAGGCTTCGGTATGTATTTTCCAGGAAGAACATAAAGTGGTGACTCCAGTTTATCGTCCAGTTCAAGAGTAATTCTCTTTCCGGCAGGAAGGCTTATACTGATTTTGTTCCCCTCTTCTTCGAACGGTATCTGTGCAGCTGCAGGACGGATAACAGCCTTCTGAAATGGTTCGTTTACTGTAACTTCTACCTCTGCCTTTTCATTTTCATCCAAGAAAGAAACAAAATCAAAAAATTCCGTATGATATACTCACTGTTCCTTTCCGTTTATCTTAACCTGATACAGCTCTGATACCGGAATATCTTCCACTGATTTCAGTTCATACAGTGGTTTCTCGCTTATCTTTCGCGGTACAAATTCCTGTTTTTTCATCATTATGTTTCTCCTTTATTTTAATTTATTTTTAAAATTCATAATTATGTTTGCAAACATTACTATACATTGTTTTTTATATTTAGTAAAGTGTTTTATTTGACAAGATACTTCGCCTGTTTTTATGCATTTTGTATAAGAAATTCTGTTTTTTCCAATTATCGTTTGACTTATTTGTTTGATACATATATACTATAGGTTACTAAACAACCTTATTTTGAAAGGAAACATTATGGAAAAACTTCCTGCATACAAGAAATGTTATAACAAATTAAAATCCGATATAGATAATAACGTTTATCCCATAGGTTCCTATCTTCCCACAGAAGATGAGCTTGGAAAAATGTTTTCGGTAAGCCGTACGACGGTCCGGCATGCCATTGACCTTTTGGTTAAAGACAAACGCATAAAGGTAAAGCAGGGTGCCGGCACACAGGTGATCAATCCCAAAGAACGGGAGCTTACCAGCTTCTCAAAATTTCATAACGTAATAGACATAAACACTCTGTTTCCGGATAATGCCGCCCTGACCATCAGCGGAACCTGGATTGACCGTATTCCTGCAAACAGCCAGGTCGCCAGTGCGTTGGACCTTAATGAAGGAACAGAAGTCTTCCGCCTTCAAAGAGTGGTTTCCTCCAATGAACAGCCTGTGATAATTCAGACAAATTATATCCGTATCGATTTTTTCCCGGATTTAGATACCTACCGCGAACAGCTTGTAGATCTCTATTACTTTATTCAGAAGCACTACGGAATTAAATTTGAAACTGGCGAAGAACACATCAACATCAGCTCAGCTGATTTCCTTGATGCACAGATTCTCAACATTGAACCGGGATCTCCTATTTTTTTCAACACCAGAACAGCACACTGTTCCCTGGGTCCTATGGAATACCTGGAAGCCAGGATCCGTCCTGATCTGTGCCATTTCGTGGTTCGTATGAAGGAACCACCAGCATGGTACGATCTTCCCGAATTTCAAAAATCCCTGGAACGTGTTTGAAAATGAATGATCAACTTATAAAAAGGAGCGGCGCTATGTCTAAACGCATTTCGGCCCTTCTGCTTTGCTTATTTCTATTTTGCCTGCTAATAGTTTTCCCAGCTGCAGGCTGCGGTCAGAACAGCAGCTCCAGTTCCGGCGAAGAACCGCCTGTTTTTTCCCCGCTGAAAGTTCTGGTTCCGGAAGCCCCTGGGACAGACACCATAGGATATTCACCTCTGATACTGGATATTTCCAACATCAGCCAGGGATATCTGACTGCTGTCAGTGACAGCAATGGTACCACCAAAAACATCCAGCTTTCCGCGGATGACGGCGTTGTTTATTCTTATTTTGTAAGCTCCGGCGAAAGTGCTGTCATTCCGTTTACCAGTGGAAGCGGCACCTACCAGATATCCTGTTACGAGCAGGTAAATGGCAGCCAGTATGCCGCACTTTTTGCTCAGGCCCTGGAGGTTTCCCTGAAAAATGAATTTCTTCCGTTTTTGTATCCGAACCAGTATGTAAATTTCACCCCGGACTCAGAAGCCTGCAAGCTGGCTCTTTCTCTTCTGGCAGAGGATGCCACGGAACAGGAAAGCATTGACACCATTTTCCAGTATGTAACCCAGCACGTCACCTACGACGAGGACAAAGCAGCCACCGTTGAGACAGGCTATCTTCCTGATATAGACGAAACCCTCTCTACCGGAAAGGGAATCTGTTTTGATTATGCTGCCCTGATGACGGCAATGCTGCGAAGCCGGGATATTCCCTGTAAGCTTCAGATCGGATATGCAGGTGACATTAAGCATGCCTGGATCGATGTTTACATACGTGGAAAAGGGTGGGTGGAACAGGCAATTACCTATGACGGGGAGAAATGGAACCGCATGGATCCAACCTTTACCGCCAACAGTGAAGATGAAGAGCTTATCAATTCCTATATCGGTGACAGCGCAAATTATACGCTGCAGTTTACCCGATAGCACAACGAAAAACGCCTCGCAGGTTCATGGATTTTTTCAGGATCTGCCTGATATTTTTTTCAGAGAGGACTTTATATGATTACCAAGTTAAATAATCGGGAGCTGTTCCAATTCTGTGAACAGTTTTCCATCATATTACGTTCCGGAATGTCCGCCATTGAGGGACTTGCCATCTTAAATGACGACAGCCAGACAGAGCGGGGCAAAGAAATTTTGACCTTTCTTTATAAAGACATGGAGGAATCCGGTTCCCTGGCGCACGCCATGGAGCAATCCGGTGCTTTTCCTGCTTCTGCTGCTGCCTATGTCCGCACTGGCGAAGAAACCGGCTGTCTGGATGAGGTTATGAAGGGGCTGTCCGCTTTCTATGCGAAGGAGATTCAGATCACAGACCAGATCCAGAGTGCAGTCGCCTATCCCCTTGTTATGCTGGGCATGATGACTGCGGTTATTGTAATTCTTCTTGTAAAGGTTCTCCCGGTTTTCCGCCAGGTTTTCCGCCAGCTTGGACTGGAAATGAGCGGAATCTCCGGTGCCCTTCTTGGAATCGGCGAAACACTTAGCCGCTATTCTACTGCCTTCCTTATTCTTCTGGCCGCGATGATCGGCTTTATCCTTTTCCTGGTTCTTCATCCAAAGGGTCAGGAACTGATCCGTAAAATTGTCTGCCGTTTTCCAGGCATGAAGGAAATTCCGGTAAATCTGGATTACAGCCGTCTTTGTCAATGTATTTCCCTGGGAATCCGAAGCGGACTTTCCCCTGAACTTTGTGTGGAGCTGGCAGGGGCTGTTGTCTCCCAGACTGAAATCAGGGAAAAGCTTGCTTCCATTCAGAATCAGCTCGCTGAAGGATATGGATTTACAGAAGCCATCACGGAATCCGGACTTTTTAAGGCTATGGAGCTTCGTCTGATCTCCCTTGGTTTTCAGGCTGGTGCATCTGACGAAGTAATGGAAAAACTGGCTGAGCAGTATGAAGAGAAATCCACAGACTCTGTTTCCCACATTGTGTCAATTTTGGAGCCTACTATTGTGATCGTCCTTTCAATTCTTGTAGGACTGGTCCTTCTTTCTGTTATGATGCCGCTGCTGGGACTGTTATCTGAAATGATCGCATAACAGCGGTAAGGGAGAGTGAAAATGGATATATTTGAAACCAGACTCATTCGTGTCAGGCGGATTTTCCGCTTTATTGTTCCAATCCTGTTCGCTGCAGTCCTCTGCCTGATCTTCTATCTTGGAATTGCACGTACACAGACTGATTCCCTGGAAAAAGAACAGGTTACTTTAACGCAGGCACTTGAAGGAGGTGCCATCCGCACCTACGCCCTCACAGGCAGATACCCTGAGAGCCTGGATGAATTGCTTTCGGATTACCATATTACCTATGACTCTGAGAAATTTGTGGTAGAATATGTTCCAAACGGATCCAATCTTCTGCCATCGATCAACGTACTTCCGCTAAATGCCAGAAAAGGAGGTGCCAGATGAATTCCAGATTTACCCGGAAGAACCACAGCATTGATTCACTGGCAGCCCTGCTGCTTTTTGCAATGTATGTGCTGTTTCTTCTATTTCTGATGCTTTTTGGTGCCGGGAACTATCAGGCCTCTGTAAAAAGCCTGGACACTAATAACAACCTTTATACAGCAGCCTCTTACATCACTACCAAGTTTCGTCAGCACGATATTCCCGGAATGACCTCCCTTACAGAGCTTCAGGGAACACAGGTTCTTTGCTTTCAGGAAGCTATTGAGGGGAAAGATTACTGCACTTACATTTATTTTGATGGCAGTCATTTAAAAGAGCTTTTTACAGCATCGGATTCCCAGGCTGATCTTTCTATGGGGACCAACCTTGCACAGCTTCAGGATTTCCAGATTGACGCTTTAGAAAACACTTTTTACAGAATCACATTAACGGACACAGATGGACATTGTTCCAGTTTTCTGCTTCATCCAGGGGTTTCTGCCTGATTCGCAGGCTCCTGAATTTGGGGCTGGTCACTTCTGAATGATGTGCTGAAAGGAAGTTTTTATGAAAAAAATCACTACCCATTCCAAATCCGGACTTTTTCTTATGGAAATGATATTTGTCCTTCTTTTTCTGGGACTGACCTGCGGTGTCTGCGTAAGACTGTTTGCGGCTTCCTACATGGCAAGAGTACAGGCCCGGGAGGACTCTCATATCCAGGAGCTTATCACCAGTGCCGGTGAAATTCTGGAAGGAACTGACGGCACTGTCCAAAATTTTCTAGCACTGATGCCAGATGGAGTTGCAGATCAGGACAGTATTTGCTATTATTTTGACAAGCACTGGCAGAATACTTCCGAAGAAAGCGCGGTTTATAAAATGAGGCTTGTCTGCTCTGCTTCTGACAAGGTCAAAGAAGTTCAGGTCACTTTTGAAAAACTCCAGAATGCAAATGAGGAAACCAGTCTTTATACACAAACAATTCGCTTTCCAGTTTTTTCCACAAAGGAGGAAGCAGATTCATGAAAGAAAAGAATCATCTTTTTTCCGCAACTGGAATTCCTTCCCTTTTTCTAATCTTCGGAGTTCTTATGCTGGTGATCCTGTCCTTGCTTGGCTATGGTACTTCCAGACAAGATCTGCGCGCCAGCAGCCTTTCCCTGGAGCAGACATCAGCTTATTATAATGCCTGCAGTGAGGCAGCTGATTTTTACTCCGAGCTGGTTCAGGCATTGGAAGGATTTAAGGCACAGGCAAAAACAGAGACTGCATATTACCAGCTCGTCTCCGATTATCTGAATTCACAGGAGAATATAGAATGGGATTCAGAGGAACATACTGCTGAATATGCGAAAGCATTTTCCGACACCCAGAGTCTGGCTGTGAAAATTGCTGTATTCTGGACTGACTGTACAGCTGATTCCACTGCTTCTGCTACCGCTGCCTTTGATAACGTTGCCTCTGATAATGTTGCCTCTGATAACGCTGCTTCTGATAACGTTGTCTCTGATAACGCTGCTTCTGATAACGCTGCTTCTGATAACGCTGCCTCTGATACCATTAATGCAGGATTGGACATGACCAGCAGCAATATCGCCGGGATCCTCTCCTGGAATACGGTTGTAACTGCAGACTGGAATCCGGACAACAGCCAGTCTGTCTACAAAGGAGAATAATTTTATGGAAGAAAAAGTAAAGGCTTTTCTGGAGCTTGCCACTCAGAAAAAAGCCTCTGATATATTTATTATTGCCGGTCGTCCCCTTTCTGTAAAAATTGACGGAAAGCTCTGTACGCTGGATGGTTTTGAAGAACGGCTCATGCCTCCGGAGACAGATGAATTTATCCGGATCATTTACAAGCTTGCTCACGACCGGAATATAGAACCTATGCTGGAAACCGGTGACGATGACTTTTCCATGGCTATCCCTGGTCTCTCAAGATTTCGTGTAAATACATACCGGCAGCGTGGTTCTCTTGCCGCTGTCATCCGTATTATTGCATTTAATCTGCCGGATCCGCAGGATCTGCACATTCCTCCGGCTGTTATGGAAGCAGCTGATCTTACCAAGGGAATGGTTCTGATCACAGGTCCTGCCGGAAGCGGAAAATCCACCACCATGGCTTGTATCATCGACAAGATCAATCACAGCCGTGAAGGACATATCATCACGCTGGAAGACCCTTTGGAATACCTGCACAGACATGACAAATGCATTGTCAGCCAGCGCGAGATCTGTACGGATACTGCCAATTATCTGGTTTCCCTGCGTGCCACCCTGCGTCAGAGCCCCGATGTGATCCTTCTTGGAGAAATGCGTGACCACGAGACTATCCAGACTGCCATGACTGCTGCTGAAACCGGACATCTGATTCTTTCCAGCCTTCATACCACCGGAGCCGCCAATACCATAAGCCGTATTATGGATGTTTTCGAGCCCAGCCAGCAGCATCAGATTGCCATTCAGCTTTCCATGGTTCTGCAGACGGTTATTTCCCAACAGCTGGTGCCGGATGTGAATGGACACAATATTCCGGTTTTTGAGATCATGAGGCTTACCCCTGCCATTCGAAATATGATCCGCGACAACAAGATTTATCAGATTGACGGTGTGATTGCCTCTTCCTCCCAGGCAGACATGAAATCCATGGATAACAGCCTGCTGGAGCTTTATCGAAACCGCCAGATCACAAAAGAGACTGCACTAAAATATTCATCTAATCCGGAAATGTTAAAACGGAAGCTCATGTAATGGGCTTCCGTTTTTTTAATATCCGAAGGTTGTCCTGCTGCAAAAAACTTTATAGTTTTTACTATGTGCAGACTATCTTCTATTCCACAATGCTTTACTGTAAATTCTATTTCTTTTCTGCAATTGATTTCCTACTTTCTTGTAACTGCCGCCGATGCTTTATACTTTCCCTTTACAACACCATTTGGCTCTTTTACATAAGCACGCACATAATAACGGTACTTCTTTCCTTTTTTCACCTTCGTGTCTGTCCAGGTGGAAGTTTTCCCCTTCTTAATAGTAGTGGCCAGCTTATATTTTCCGCTTCCGGTTTTTTTGTAAATGTAATAGCCATCACACTTCTTCTGTGCCTTCCACTTTAATTTCAGACCTTTCTTCGTATTGGAAACCGATGAGACAGTCTGCCTGGAGGGGGCTGATTTATACGTTCCACTGGACCTGTAACTGCTTGCCACTGTTTTCTTATCCACAGTACAATAAGCTCTTACTGTATACTCATAAACGGTAGCTGATTTTATCTTTTTATCTTTGTAGGATGTAGCGGCTGCTTTCTTTATGTTTGCAAGCTTCGTCCATTTTCCAGAGGATGTTTTCCTGTAAACCACATAGCCTGCTGCACCGGAAATCTTATTCCAGTTTACTGTATTGTAAAGTCCGGAAGAAACCTTCACCGACACAGACGGAGTGGCAAGCATTGTCTTAGCCGCAGCTTCCGCGGTATAATCGGAATATTTTGCAGTACCGTTCACCATACTGTACGCACGGATCTTGTATGTATACGTAATTCCCGGCTGAACCTTCGTATCTGTCCAGGAAGTATCCGACCAGGAGGCTGTCTCCACCTTCTGATACTCTCCGCCGGAGGTTCTTCTATATATCTGATATCCGGAAACTCCAGCTGCTTTACTCCAGGTCAGACTGATCTGGTTATAGGCTCTGGCTGCTGCCTGGAACGAAGCGGGTCTGGTTACATTCACTGCGTTGCCCAATGTTCTTGTGTGAGCTTTAATTCTTGCACAGGCACTTGGACTTGTTTTGGAAAAATCACTCCATCCATTTTTTTCATGATAACAGAAGCTCTGATCCGCCTCCAGGCCAGCCTGAAACTCCACCCAGTCATAAGCACTGTTGGTCTCGCACAGATATTCCACTGTATCGGAACCGATATTGGTGATCACTACCGAATAAAGGGTTCCATTCATCAGATTTACCTCTGGCACTTCTACTGTGGAAATACCGGCATGTTTCTGATAAAAAGTAACCGGATTGGCATAGGCCGGAGTTCCGCTTACCGGATTGCTCTTATCCTTCAGATTTGTATAAATCTGAATGCTGTAGCTTCCTCCGTCAGAGTAAGTAGCCAGAACTACTTCTCCAAGGGCTTCTCCGTTCCCATTTCCGGCTTTTGCCTGAAAAACATTGGCAATGGAGGAAATCCCACTGCTGCCGGAAGGATACAGCTTCAGCTTGCTCAGTGCACTGGAGCCATCATAGAAATAGTTGTTCCGGTACTTCGGACTGGTGGTGGCTTCTGCTGCTACAATATTATAATTACATTTATTCTCATAGGAAATATAAAAATAACCGGCTTCTCCCCAGTCATCTCCCCAGCTGTTTCTGGCGATCCATGCCCCGTTTGAAGTAACATTGCTGGCAGAATTGAAATTTTCCCTGGAATAATTGTCATCCCATCCAATCAGGGTTATTGCATGATTCACGCCTGCACTTCCCGGGTAGCTGTATGCATACGTATACGGATTATAATAGGTATCATACATTCCAAAGGACATGGAAACAGATCCATATTCTGATATCAGGCTTTTAATATTATTTACAGAATAAGAAGAAAACGCCGCATTTTCCAGATATGCGGTGGTCTGGTATGCCATTTGGGAGGACGGCACCTTGTCAGAGTCCAGGGTATGATCTGCATTTGTCTCATAAGGAATCTGTGACTCCAGTGCCATACCACTCCACGTACTCAGAAAAATAGCAGCAAGAGTCTGATTGCCTCCCTCTCTGTAGGAATGAAGAACCTCGTTTTTGTCATTAGCTGTATTTCCAAGAGGATCGTTCATTCGGTGGGCAAAGAAATATGCCAGATGTTCTTCTGACAGATCAAACAGCCCAGCTCCTGCCTGCAAAAATGAGATTTCCAGGTTGGCAGCCAATGTGTATGCCCAGCACATATTAGAAGGCTTTTGATTCCTTACCGGGATGGAAAGACTGCTTCGGGGATCGTATTTCGCAGGATAAGACGCAGCTCTGGCAGCACCTACGCTTCCTGTATCACCGTTTCCATTGCCAGCTGGCGGGTCTACATAGCTTAAGGGCTGCAGCTCACGGATCGGCTCCAGCTGAGCCTCAATCTCCGCATCGGTCAGATCGTCTTCATTTTTCTCTTCTTCGGCAGAATCCGGATCCATGCTGCCAAAGCCAGAATCTTGTTCCTGAAGTTCATCTGTACCTCCATCTGAGAAACCGTCTGACAGGTCTTCCGATTGGGAGGGATTTCCATCTGTCATGCCTGTGAAGCTGGCATCGCCTTCTGCACTTCCATTGCCAGCCTGACTGTCATCGTCTTCTACACTTCCATTGCCAGCCTGGCTGTCATCAGCTAAAGTGCTTCCGCTCCCTGACTGATCATCACCTGCTGAAAAATCATCCTGCACATAAAACTCTTCCGCAGTCATCGCATCCGACGACACAGCTGATACAGCGTCTCCTGCGCTTTCCATTTCCACACTTTCCGTCCAGACCATACTCTGCCCGGCAATATCTGCTGCCTGAATGGGCAAGCCTGTAAAAATCAGGGACTGGGCAAGTAACAGACTTACAGCTGCTTTTTTCAATAATTTCTTATATTTCATATTTACTCCTGTCGTTCTGAGCTTCCTGTTCCGGAGTATTTTTCACACAGGCTCCAGAGCGTATTAAAAAATCACCAGAACAGAATTTTCGTTCAAACAGATATTTTTCACTTATTTATGATTTTTTAGATATTTTTCCAGAAAATGTATTAATTTCTCCATTTCTTCCTGAGTCCCTACCGTGATCCGCAAATGATTGTCAATCCTCGGCTTCGGGAAGTATCTTACATAAATATGCTCCTGACGAAGGGCCTCAAAAATTTCTTTGGCCGGACAGCTTTTGTGAGAAGCAAAGATAAAGTTGGTCTTAGAATCCGGGAATGTGAAACCAAGGGCAGCCAGTTCTTTCTTCGCCCATTCTCTGGTAGCAATGATCTTCTCACAGGTTTCTGTAAAATATGCCTTATCCTGGATAGCTGCCACACCGGTTGCAAGAGTGGTACGATCCATAGTGTAGGAATTGAAGGAATATTTTACATCGTTCAGAAAACTGATCAGCTGTGGATGGCCGCACGCAAAGCCGATACGCATTCCAGCCATGGAACGGGATTTGGAGAAGGTCTGAACTACCAGGAGATTGTCATATTTCTCTATAAGCTCCAGTGCTGATTTCGCTCCGAAATCTACATATGCTTCATCTACGATCACAATGACGTCCCGGTTGTGTAAGAGAATCTCCTCGATGTCACCGAGGGGCAGCTCCACGCCTGTAGGTGCATTGGGGTTTGGAAAAATAATTCCGCCGTTTTCTCCGAAGTAATCTTCTTTGCGGATACAGAAGTTCTCATCAAGAGCTTTACATTCATATGGGATTCTGAAAAGATCCGCCCATACGTCATAGAAAGAATAGGTGATATCGGGAAAAAGGATCGGTTTATCTGAGTTAAAGAAGGTGAGGAAGCTCATGGCAAGTACATCATCTGAGCCAACACCTACAAAAACCTGCTCGTCTTTCAGTCCATAGCTCCGGGCAATTGCATGTACCAGGTCGCCAGCTGTAGGGTCCGGATAAAGGCGAAGGGTATCTGGCTGAATCCCGTGTAATGCTTTCTCCACGCCTGGTGCAGGGGGATATGGGTTCTCGTTTGTGTTCAGCTTGATCATGTCCGGCTGGTTGGGCTGCTCGCCGGGTGTATAAGGTACTACTTTACGAATGTTTGCTTCCCATGTATTCATTTCGGTCCATCCTCGCTTCTTCGTATTTTTATTATAATTTCCTTTTGAAAAAATCTGTAGTATGCATGTTTCTGCATAGTTATTAGTATTTTACTTTTTTCCTTGGAGTTTGTCAAATTTCGTTGTGGGGTGTTGCGGTGCTTCTTTCTGCGGTTATATTGCTATTTAATGTGTTGAAAGTTATTCAATGCGTCCCTCCTGAAGAACTTTTTAACCATAAAAAAAGCCCTTTAGGAATTTTTATTGACTTCCTAAAGAGCTTTCAATATACAATCTTATTAACCTGCCAGGTGAAGGATTCCAATGAGGAATACCCAGCCAAGTCCATAATATGTCACAACAGCGACAAGGTCGTTGACGGTGGTGATCAATGGGCCAGAGGCTACGGCGGGATCTACACCTACTTTTTTGAAAAACAGTGGGATACAGGTACCTACAGCACTGGAGATCAGCATTGCAAGGAGCAGGGCGACTCCGATGCAGCCGGATACGGCGTATGCAAATACCAAAGTCTTTCCTTTAAATAAGTAAATGTAAAGTCCAATGAGTACAAAGGACAATATACCAAGCAACGCACCATTGCAAAGACCAATCCGCATTTCTTTAAATACAAGTTCCAGCTTCTGCTTACCGGTGAGGGACTCATCCATCAGGACACGGATGGTAACAGCCAGTGACTGTGTACCGACGTTTCCGGCCATGTCCAATATAAGAGACTGGAAGGCCATGATGATGGGAAGCTGAGTAACTACGTTCTCAAAGACACCGACTACAGAGGATACAACCATTCCAAGACCAAGAAGAACGATCAGCCATGGCATACGTTTCTTCATACTCTCTTTCAGTGGTTCCTTCAGATCTTCCTCTGCGGTAAGACCTGCCAGCATGGCGTAATCCTCTCCCATTTCATCATCAACCAGGTCGATGATATTGGAAGATGTGATAACACCTAAAAGGCGGTTGTCATTATCCAGCACGGGGATGGAATCCTCGGAATAGGCTTTCAGTTCTTCGATACAGTCGTCAATATCCTCTTCGGCATATACATATGGATAAGAGGTTGCCACCAGATCTTCCAAGGATTTGTCCTGTCTTGCAATGATCAGATCCTTCAGATCAATGGCTCCGTAAAATTTCTGTGACTCGGTTACCACAAAGATTGTGGAAATATTATCGTTCTTAGCAGCCTGCTCTACAAGGCTGTTCATAGCCTGCTTCACAGTCAGGTTCTCACGAATGATAATGCAGTTAGTCGTCATACGGCTACCGATTTCATCCTCATCAAAGGAAGCGATCATCTCAATATCGTGGCGGACATCATCATCCATTAATTCGAACAGCAATTTCTTTTTGGCTTTATCAATCTTATGAAGAACCTCTACAAGGGCATCAGTCTCCATGCGTGAAAGAATGGCTGCACCTTTTTTTACATCCATTTCTTTCACATATTCTGCTGCATTATCTGAGTCCGTATACTCAAAAATATCGGACAGCATATCCAGTTCCAGAATACGGTACAGTTTGCAGCGTTCCTGAACAGTCAGCCTCGGCATTGCATCTGCAATGTCATTGGCATGAAAATCTCCCAGCTTATCGCTCATAGCTGCCGGAGAGGTATTACTTCTTACTACAGCCAGAATATCCTGGGTGTAGTCCTGCACTCTTTTCTCCATCCTACTTTCTCCAATCTGACAATAAGACAGTTCACCATTTCTAGGTGTTTATCTTATGTATTTTTGACAGACTTATACAAAGTCCATTTTTACGGACAGTAAAATCCGTATTTAAACAGAATATAAGCGTATAGCTTTTCTGTTCTTTGAGCGTGTTTGAAAAAGGTTTTCTGCAAGATGTACGTCACAATTTGTGGGAGATTTTACCAGAATGAGGGCACCATAGTGGGCTACGGCAACCGAATTCGGGTAAAATATACTGCAAAATGGAGCGCAGATTGCGGAAATGCTTTTTCAAACAGGTTCTAGGGAATATTGGATTCTTCTGAAGAACTCATAGGATAGAAAAAAGAAATGAAACAGTGTTCTTAAGCGCAATGCGCCTTTTACATGAAAAGAAGAACAGAATGTGCGCGATGCTCATCTGTCATTTCGTTTTTCCATCCTATGCAACTACTTCGCCCATGAGAATCGCAACTATCCATTCTGTTCACCTGCCTTTGTTCTTAGATTTTGTGGGAATATATTTTATTCCCACAGGTCATTCTAACTGCTTTTATACAAAAAATCAATTCCTATTTTGCTATTTACCTGATTTTTCACCTGATTTTTTCAGGTTTCTTTCCATTTCTTTACATAGCTGTCATTTTTCTGTGGGCAAATAGAAAAAGAGAGACGGCAAAAGCCGTCTCAAAAGAATCAACACGCTATAAATTACAGTAACTGGCGCAATGGTCTTATTATAATTCTTAATACTCCATAGAACAGCTTCTTCTGCCAGTTCAGCTCTTTCGTTTCGTACTGTCCCCCTTCGGTCTCCTGTCCGTTTGACAGAACTTCTTTACTTTTTTCTATGTAAGTACCTTCCGTAAACTGAATCTGCTGATTCAGTTCTTTGCTGTCGATAACAAGCATTAATTCCGTATCCAGATAAGTACTTCTCATGTCCAGGTTATAGGATCCAACGATAGAGAGTCGGTCATCAAGCAGGACTGCTTTGGTGTGAACTGGAACCTCGTTCATCAGCTCATAGACATCGGCACCGGTATTCAGAATTTTCTTTTTCTGATTCAGGTAGTCGGTGCAGCCCCAGGGGTTGGAGCCTTTTTCTACTGCGTTAAGAATGATCTTTAACTGGGCATGGGACGCGATCTCATTTAAAGTGTCGTACATGTATCCGTTGCAGATCACATATGGGGTCTGGATCGTTACATTTTCTGCGTTCTGCGCCAGATAGCGGATTGTCTGAAGTACCAGGGGCGTTTTGGGACCTGCATGGGTTCCGTTGTTGACAAGCGTAATTTTATTCGCCGGAATGGTATCCTCCTGCCAGGAGCTGTAATCTTCAATATCGGTGTATTTTTCTTTTAGGGAAGCGTAACGCATTTCTAAAGACTGGTACTGTTTTTCGTACTTTGAAAGTTTTTCCTGTGTCTCGTCTGCAATTTCATTTTCAACATTCGGTATTCCATTCACAATATTTGAGTTTTTTGAATTGCTTTCTGCACCCTCACTGTCATCCGCTGCTTCTTCTGACACAGAAATATCTGAACTATTCTTTTTTCTTCCACCCTTTATTTGCACGCAGTCCTCATTCCATATCTGCCGGAAATACGCTTCCAGTTCCTGCAGAGATTCTCCCTCGCCCTTTGTGATATCCCACACCAGAATATCCCTGTCCACATTGATATCCGTGGTATAATCTCCAAGGAAAATATCATTGCTGTTGCGGCCACCAAGCAGATACATTTTTCCATCAACGATCAGGTATTTGTCGTGCATCCTGTAATTCAGCTTAAAAAGTCCGGCTGGTGTTACAGGATTATAAATTCCCACTTCCACATTTTCATTCGAGGCAAAAGTCTGAAATGCACTGCTTTTTTCCAGGAAAAGCTGCTGATAAATCCCATCAATCAGAAGTTTGATTTTCACCCCTCTTGTAGCTGCACCATTTAATGCTGCAATCAGATCAGTTCCGCTGTCATCTGCACGAAGGTCAAAAGTGGACAGCAAAATTTTTTCCTTCGCTGTACCGATCATCCGCAACCGCCATAAAAGAGCTTCTTCGTTGTCATCAATACACCGGATTCGTTCTGATCCAAAAGTCTCTCTTGTAAATTCTGTCTGTTTTAAACTTTCTTCATAATTTTCATCTGGTTTTCTGCAAAAAAGAGGTGCAAGTATATTCACCAGCGCAACCACCAGCAAAAAACAGAGAAAAATCTTGCCTGTTCTTTTCATTGTTTTCTTTAATTTTATCATACTCTCCTACTTTCTATTGCGGTTATACAAAATTGGGGGAAAGGAACCTTTCCGTCTATGTTCAGCCCTTTTTTAATTTTTATCATAGCATGAATTTATTTTCAGAACAAGAAAGCGGAAAGATTTTGCGCTATTTACGCAAAAAAAGCCGCCAGCTTCTAAAGCCGACGACTTTTTCTGTAAATAATATTGAAAAAACCATGGTATGGTAGGAAAATGCACTGCATTCTCCAGAGCGTGTTTGAAAAAGGCTTTCTGCGAGATGTGCGTCACAATTTGTGGGAGATTTTGTTCGGATGAGGGCGCCGTAGCGGGCTACGGC
>ERZ826613.2622-NODE-2622-length-17104-cov-2.861282_pt1 | contig 17104 bp, 16 predicted proteins | sample MGYA00519925_ERZ826613 | MGnify/ENA primary metagenome ERZ826613 (study PRJEB31778, sample SAMEA3449236) | human gut metagenome | biome: human gut; feature: human-associated habitat; material: faeces | place: United Kingdom | collected 2010/2012 ... | reverse complement strand
GGAAAGGTATAAGGAACTCAAATGATGATACTGATTACCGGAGGCTCAAAGTGCGGGAAATCCGCCGCCGCAGAAGCAATTTTGGACGGTTTTGAGGGAGATAAGTTCTATATTGCCGCGATGGAACCTTTTGGCGATGAAGCGAAAAAAGCTATTGAACGACACCGAGTAATGCGCCAGGGAAAAGGGTTTATAACAATTGAACGATCGCACAATATTGACACGTTGGTTATGCCATGCGAAAGCACAGGCTCATGTGCGCTTTTAGAGTGCCTGACCACGCTATGTGCGAACGAGATGTTTACACAAGAAGAAATTACAGACCCATCAGAAAAAATACTAAGAGGTCTGAAATCGCTTTCAGAGCAGGTAGAAAAGCTTGTCGTAGTCACAAATGAAGTTGCTTCTGACGGCCTAGAATACCCTTCCGGGACTACGGAATATATTCGGATCATGAGCCTATTAAACAATGCTGCGGCTCAGTTCGCAGACGTTGTAATCGAATGTGTTTGCGGAATTCCCCTACTACTGAAAGGCACAATATAATGACATTTATTAAATCTCTCGCATGTACGTTTCTTATGTACTCGCGTATTCCAATGCCACAGGTCGAATGGAATGAGGATAATTGCCGTTACTCGCTGGCGCTGTTCCCATTGGTCGGAGCAATAATAGGCGCATTGCTCGTTGTTTGGACATTAATTTGCAACTTGCTTGACATCGGAAAATGGCTCTATGCTGCGGTTTGCTGTCTTATCCCAATTGCCGTAACCGGCGGGATACACGCCGACGGATTCAGCGACGTTACCGACGCGAAATCGTCCTACGCGCCGCGTGAAAAAAAGCTCGAAATAATGAGCGACCCGCATGTCGGCTCATTCGCAGTTATTTTCACTGTACTGTATTTTATCCTCCAATTTGGCTTATTTACTGAGATCGATGGTGTTCGCGCGGCTATAATTCCTGCGTGCGGTTTTGTGCTTTCAAGGACGCTCAGTGGGTTTGCAGCGGTGACTTTTAAATGTGCAAAAAAAGATGGAACACTCCAGAGCTTCGTTAAACCTGCTCATAAGCGAAACTCAATTGTAATTTTGGCATTCTTTGCATGCGCTTCAATAGTTGGAATGTTCATCAGCGACCCTATATGCGGACTTTCTTCAGCCGCAGCAGCGCTGATCTCCTTGATCTGTTACCGGATTTCAGCGTACAAAACTTTCGGCGGAATTACAGGCGATACCGAGGGACATTTCCTGCAGATATGCGAAATTTCACAGCTTGGCGCGGCGGTTGCTGCAGGACTTATCGCAGAAAAAATTCAGGAGGTATTATGACACTGATAACAGGCGGAGCGTACTCCGGAAAAACGGAATTTGCAATAAAAAAATTCAACATTAAATCCACGGATATAATTGACGGTGCGGAGTGTTCCCTGGAACAAGTATTCGCCTGCCGGGCGATTAGGAATTTCCAACTCCTCGTGAAGCGCTTCGGAACCAACGACGGAGCCGCACTTACAAGAACGATCCACCTGGAAAACCCGGATTTGATCATAATAACAAATGAAATCGGAAGCGGGATAATTCCAATGGAGAAATCAGACCGAATATGGAGAGAGGAAACCGGCAGAGCCTGCTGTGCTGCGGCAGGATTTTCCGACCTGGTGGTCAGAATGTGCTGCGGAATCCCCACTGCAATAAAGGGGGAGCTTCCGTGAAAATCAACCTGATACGCCACGGTCAGACCGCCGGAAACCTAGAATCACGCTACATCGGAACCACTGACGAACCGCTTTGCAGTGCGGGCATGAAGGCTCTCAGCAGACGGCGCTACCCTGCCCACGGCGTACTGATTTGCAGCCCGATGAAACGCTGTATCCAGACCGCGCAGGCGATTTACCCCGGCGTTAAACCTATGATAATGCACGAGCTGCGGGAGTGCGACTTCGGCGCGTTCGAGGGGAAAAATTACCTTGAACTGAACGGAGATCCGGACTATCAGCGCTGGATCGACAGCGGTGGAAACTTACCGTTTCCCGGCGGGGAATCCCCGGAGGAATTCCGTGCGCGCTGCTGCTCCGGATTCGCACGGGCGGTCGCTGAAAACCACTCTGTGGACATAATTACATTCGTAGTTCACGGTGGAACTATCATGGCAGTCATGGAAAGATTCGCTGTTCCCAGGCGCGGATATTTCGACTGGAGGTGTGCGAACGGCTGCGGCTTTTCCGGTGAATTCTCTGATAATAATCTGACATCTGTTGTGGAGATAATATGAAAATTCTGATTGCTGTCATTCCACTTCTGGCAGGATTTCTGCTAGACTGCCTGCTTGGCGACCCATACTCGCTTCCTCACCCTATCCGGCTCATCGGACGATTTATTTCAAGCCTCGAAAAATGGGTCAGATGCAGATTCTCCTCACGGCTTGTTCTGGGCGGCGTGGTTATGAGTATAATTGTTCTTTTGACATCTGCTTTGATTCCGTTGGGATTTCTGGTACTATGTTATAAGCTCAATGTGTGGCTCGGTGTTGTGTTGGAGAGCGTGCTCTGTTACTATATGCTCGCCGCGCGCTGCCTGCGGAACGAGAGCATGAAGGTCTATAAAGCAATCGTCGAAAATGACACCGAAAAAGCGCGGAAAGCTGTTTCAATGATAGTCGGAAGGGACACTAAGCCCCTCGACCGAAACGGAATTATCCGCGCCGCAGTCGAGACCGTCGCGGAAAACACCTCCGACGGAGTAACCGCGCCAATGCTCTTCATGGGGCTTGGAGGCGCACCGCTGGGCTTCTTCTACAAAGCGGCGAACACGATGGACTCCATGATAGGCTACACCAGCGAGAAATACCTGCACATCGGAAGATTCGCCGCGAAGCTCGACGACGTGCTGAATTACATTCCCTCGCGGCTGACCGCCCTGCTGATGATCCTATCCGCCGGGATACTCAATTTTGACATCAAAAATGCGTGGAAAATATGGCGCCGCGACCGCCGAAAACATGCGAGTCCAAACTCCGCGCAGACCGAGGCGGTATGCGCCGGGGCGCTCCGCGTGCGGCTTGCCGGGGATGCCTGGTATTTCGGAGAACTTCACCGCAAGCCGTTCATCGGGGACGACATTCGCGAAATTGAAAACGAGGATATCCGGCGCGCAAATCGGCTGATGTACTGTACGTCAGTGCTCATGCTGGCGCTCTGCACGGGGCTTCGCGCGATTTTATGGGGGTGCATTCTTTGAACAGATTTGCTCACGGCGGCGACATTTATTCCCGCCATATAGAACACGATTTTTCTTCAAACATCAATCCGCTGGGGCTTCCCGACGAGGTTCTGCTTGAGATCTCTGACTCCCTCTGGCGCTGCGGGAACTACCCCGACCCCTCCTGCCGGGAGCTTATCCGGGCAATATCCGAAAGTGAGTGGTTCCCGTCCGGAAGGATAGTCTGCGGGAACGGCGCCGCCGACCTGATATACCGCATTGTTTCGGCATTCAAGCCACGCCGCGCTCTGGTCTGCGCTCCGACTTTCAGCGAATACGAAAAGGCTCTTACGGAGCACGGCTGTGCGATACGTCAACACTTCCTGAGCCAGGAAAACGACTTTCGGTTAACCTGCAATATCCTATCTGATATTACATCAGATATTGACATCTTGTTTCTGTGCAATCCGAATAATCCCACCGGACATACTATCCCGCCGGAGCTTATGGAACGCATATCCGCGAAATGCCGCGAGACCGGAACCTTCCTTGTGGTCGACGAATGCTTCCTCGACTTCGTGGAGGGCGGCAGGGAGCGCTCCGCGCGTCAGTTCCTGTCCGATAATTCCGCGATACTGAAGGCGTTCACGAAGATCTACGCCATGCCCGGAATACGGCTTGGCTACGCGCTTTTCGGCAGTCCTGAGGCTGCTGAAAAGGCAGCTTCCACGGGTCAGGCGTGGAGCGTTTCCACCCCGGCTCAGGCGGCGGGAATTGCAGCGCTCAGGCTCGACGGCTACGTTGAAAAAACCGTGGAGGTCGTCAGCACTGAGCGGGAATTCATGCAGAACGGTCTGCGCTCCCTCGGGCTGGAATATGTGCCGTCAGAGGCGAATTTCATACTGTTCCGCTGCGGGCTTCCGCTTGACAAGCTGCTTTCTCAACGCGGAATCGCACTGCGGAACTGCGAAAATTACGTCGGTCTGGAACCCGGCTGGTTCCGCACGGCGGTTCGCCTGCGGGAGGAAAACGCGCTTCTTCTCGCCACGCTCAGGGAGGTGCTGAATGGATAAATTTAATTCAGCTAAAGCAATAATGATCCAGGGTACGATGTCCAACGCCGGAAAAAGCCTTATCGCTGCGGCTCTGTGCCGGATTTTCAGGCAGGACGGCTACTCCGTCGCGCCGTTCAAATCGCAGAATATGGCGCTCAATTCCTACATCACCGCCGAAGGTCTCGAGATGGGACGCGCCCAGGTAATGCAGGCGGAGGCGGCGGGCACGGAGCCGTCCGTGCTGATGAACCCGATACTCCTCAAGCCCACAAGCGACGTTGGTTCACAGGTGATAGTGAACGGCGAAGTGGTCGGAAACATGCGCGCAATGGAGTATTTCCGGCGCAAACGGGAGTTCGTTCCACAGATAATGAACGCGTTCGGTCAGCTATCCGCGCGGCACGACATAATCGTGATCGAGGGCGCGGGAAGTCCCGCCGAGCTGAACCTCAAGGCTGACGACATTGTGAATATGGGCATGGCAAGGCTCGCGAAATCCCCGGTCCTTCTGGTCGGCGACATCGACCGGGGCGGAGTTTTCGCGCAGCTCATCGGCACGGTGAAACTGCTGGAACCATCCGAGCAGGACATGATAAAAGCGCTAATCGTCAACAAATTCCGCGGAGACCGCAGCATTTTCCGCTCCGGCGTGGAGATACTCGAACAGCGCAGCGGAAAGCCGGTCGCCGGGGTCGTGCCCTACGTTCACTGCGACATTGAGGACGAGGACAGCCTTTCAGCAAAGCTTGAAAACCGCGCCGCCGGTCTTGTGGACATCGCTGTAATCCGGCTCCCGAGGATATCGAACTTCACCGACCTGGACGTTTTTTCGCAGTACGGCGGCGTTTCCGTCCGATACGCCGCGAAGCCGGAGCAGCTCGGGAAACCCGACCTCATCGTGATACCCGGCACCAAAAGCACCATCTCTGACATGATGTGGCTGCGCTCCTGCGGACTTGAAGCCGCGCTGAAAAAGGCGGCTTCCGCCGGAACGCTCATTTTCGGGATTTGCGGCGGCTATCAGCTTCTCGGGGACTCCGTCTCCGACCCGGAAAACACCGAGGGCGGCGGCTCCGTGCGCGGCATGGAGCTTCTCCGCGCCAAAACCGTGTTCACTCCCGAAAAGCGCCGGAGCCGCACCTCCGGGAAATTCGCGCAAATTGAGGGTGCGTTCGCATTTCTTTCCGGCGCGGAATTTTCCGGCTACGAGATCCACATGGGGCGCACCGAGATCTCCGGAAAACCGCTGATCTCCAAGCTTGACGGCACTACGGACGGTACGTCGGGCGGCGCGTGCGGGAATGTCTGCGGCTGCTATGTCCATGGGATTTTCGACAGCGGAGAGGTCAGCTCCCGGCTGGTGGGGGAGCTTTTCCGAAGAAAAGGCCTGGAATTCACCGGGAAAGCAGTCGACCGCAGCGCCTACAAGCAGTCGCAGTACGACCTGTTGGCGGATTCCGTCCGGGAAAGCCTCGACATGGAACTTATATACAGGATACTCAGGGAGGGAATATAATGGGTTTTCTTCATATTTACTGCGGCGACGGAAAGGGCAAGACCACTGCGGCGCTCGGGCTTGCAGTACGCGCGGCAGGCGCGGGAATGCGCGTGCATATCATTCAGCTTCTTAAAGGCTCCGACACTGCGGAGCTTTCCGTGCTGCGGAGCATTCCCGGAATAACCCTGGAGCGCTGCGAGAGGGATTTCGGATTCGTCTGGAATATGTCGGAGCAGGATAAGCTGGATATCACAGCTTGTCATAATGATATGCTGGAAAAGGGGTACTCGCTGGCGCGCTCCGGCGGGATAGACATGCTGATAATCGACGAATTCAATGCGGCGTACCGCTGCGGTCTGCTCGACCGCACGTCTGCGGAGCGCTTCCTGACGGAGAAGCCGGGCACTGTGGAGCTTGTGTTAACCGGGCGCGGACCTGCGGAAATCTTCCTGGACGCCGCGGATTACGTCAGTGAAATAAACTGCGTGAAGCACCCATACACACATGGTATAGCCGCGCGGAGGGGGATAGAATTTTGAACCTGGAATACGTCCTACCGGAGGATATAGAGCGCCGCAGCTTCGAAATCATCGAAAGCGAGCTGCACGGGCGTGAATTCCCGGAGAAAATCAAGCCGGTAATGTACCGGGTTATCCACACCACCGCCGATTTCGACTACGCGGACAATCTCTGCTTCTCGGAAAACGCGGTCGACGCCGCGCTGGAGCTGCTGAAAAACGGCGCGGTCATAGTCACGGACACCAACATGGCGAAGGCCGGGATAAACAAGACGGCGCTGGCTAAGCTCGGCTGCGAGGCGCTGTGCTTCATGTCAGACCCGGAGACCGCCGAGGCGGCGAAACTCAGCGGGACTACCCGGGCGGCTGCTTCGGTGGATCGCGCAGCAAAGCTCGGAAAGCCAGTGATATTTGCCTGCGGAAACGCCCCGACCGCGCTCATCAGGCTGTACGAGCACATCACGGCGGGGGACTTTTCTCCGGCGTTCGTGATAGGCGTGCCGGTGGGATTTGTGAACGTGGTGCAGTCCAAGGAGCTTATAATGAGCACCGGAGTTCCGCATATCGTCGCCCGTGGAAGAAAGGGCGGAAGCAATGTCGCTGCCGCGATAGTTAACGCGCTGCTCTACATGCTGACCAGATAAAAACTGAGCCGCACAATGAATTGTGCGGCTCATTGTAATGGAGAAGAGGAAAGGTTTACTTCATGAAGCTGAACGCGTTCTTTCCGGGATAAACTGCGCTTGCGCCGAGCTGCTCCTCAATGCGGATAAGCTGGTTGTACTTCGCGGTACGCTCGCTTCTGCTCGGAGCGCCGGTCTTTATCTGGCAAGTGTTCAGTGCAACTGCGAGGTCTGCAATGGTGGTATCCTCGGTCTCGCCTGAGCGGTGGGAGGCTATCGCGGTGTAACCCGCCTTGTGCGCCATCTTGATCGCTTCCAGTGTCTCGGATACGGAGCCGATCTGGTTCAGCTTGATCAGAATGGAGTTTCCGCAGCCCAGGGAGATTCCCTTGGAAAGGCGCTCGGTGTTGGTAACGAACAGGTCGTCGCCCACGAGCTGAACCTTGCCGCCGAGTTCCTTGGTCATTATCTGCCAGCCTTCCCAGTCCTCCTCGTCGAGGCCGTCCTCGATGGAGTAGATCGGGTACTTCTCACAGAGCTGCGCCCAGTGTGCAACCAGCTCGGCAGAGGTGAAATCCTTGCCGGACTTGGGCAGGTGGTACCTGCCCTTCTCGCCGCTCTTCCACTCGGAGGAAGCGGCGTCCATTGCGAGCACGAAGTCCTCGCCGGGCTTGTAGCCTGCCTTCTCAACAGCGCTGAGGATATACTGGATAGCCTCCTCGTCGCTTGCGAGATCAGGAGCGAAGCCGCCCTCGTCGCCGACGGAGGTCGCAAGCCCCTTGCTCTTGAGCAGCGCAGCCAGTGCGTGGAACACCTCGGTGCACCAGCGCAGACCCTCGGTGAAGCTCTTTGCGCCGACCGGCATTATCATGAATTCCTGAACGTCCACGGTGTTCGCAGCGTGCGCGCCGCCGTTGAGAATGTTCATCATCGGAACCGGAAGTCTGTTCGCGTTAACGCCGCCGAGGAAACGGTACAGCGGAATGTCGAGGGAGGCCGCTGCGGCTCTTGCGCAGGCGATGGAGACCGCCAGAATAGCATTAGCGCCGAGCTTGCTCTTGTCCTTTGTGCCGTCTGCTTCGATCATTGCCTTGTCAATGGCGTAGATATCGGAAGCGTCCATGCCGACGATAGCTTCGCGGATAACGGTGTTTACGTTGTTCACAGCCCTGGAAACGCCCTTGCCGCCGAATCTGGACTTGTCGCCGTCGCCTCAAACTCGCCTGTGGAAGCGCCGCTGGGAGCCGCGCCGCGCGCGATGGTGCCGTCTGCGAGCCATACTTCAGCTTCAACGGTAGGGTTTCCGCGGGAATCGATGATCTCGCGCCCGATGACATTTTCGATCTCAAGATAGTTCATGTTGTATACCTCTCTTTTACTTATCCGCATTGTGGAGTATTTTGCATTATTATTCCGTTTTACGGAGGTACTATTCATCGGGCTGCCGCCGTTCTGCGCACCAGTCCAACGGCTCCCAATGACCTATTCTCATGCGGTTAGTGTTTCCTAACCATTAGCATTATAGCATACTTCCCGGGAAAATGCAACTGACATATCGCATGATAATCTTTCAACAGGTTTAGTGATGGTGAACAAATACATAGTAAACTCAGGGGAATTAAACAGATACACTGAACGAGGTAGTTTCAAATCAGCGAATCAGAATTATTACACACTGAGCGCGGAAGCAGAATAATCTTGTAGTTTATCTGAAGGTCACATCTAAAAACGGGCAAGTATAAGACCTGCCCGTCATGTTGGATGTCAATAAAAACTGCTTAACCTTTAAAATCTGCTTCCTCACGCTTCATTATGCGAAGCTCCACAATTATCATGATAATAGCGGCAACCGCTGATAGCAGGTCGGCGAAGGGACCCGCCCAAAGCATACCGTCGATACCCCAGAAAAGCGGAAGCACGATCAGCGGCGGAAGCAGAAACAGTATCTGCCGGGTCAGCGACAGGAACGCTCCCTTGAAGGATTTACCGATAGAGGTAAAGAACATGGAAGCGATAGGCTGTAGGCAGTTGAGCCAGGTGAAAAACAGGAATATCCGGAAGAATTTCACGCCGAACTCGAAATACTCGTCGGAGCCTTTGCCGAAGATTGCGATGATCTCCCGCGGGAACAACTGGAACAGCACAAATGCAAGCACCGCCACCCCGGCGCCGACGGTGATTGCGGAACGCAGCGCCGCTCTCACACGTGAGTACTTCCGCGCGCCGTAGTTGAAGCTGATTATCGGCTGAGCGCCCTGACCAAGCCCTATAACGATCGAGAATGTTATCTGGTTGACCTTCATTACGATACCCGAAACTGCGATCGGATTAGACTCACCGTAAACTGACAGCGCTCCGTAGTGCTTCAGCAGGTTGTTCATTACGATCTGCACTATCATCATCGCGAGCTGATTAATGCAGCTAGCCATGCCGATGGCTATGATTTTTCCGGTGTACTGCCAGCGGATTCGCAGGTGCTTTAATCCGAGGTGAACGGTCTTGTAGCGCGTGAGGTACACGATCGCGACAGTTCCGGAGATCACCTGCCCTATTACGGTAGCCCAGGCAGCGCCAGTCATTTTCCAATCCAGACCCAGCACGAATACTGCGTCCAGCACCGTGTTGATGACAGCTCCCAGGAGGTTGCACAGCATGGTCATGCGCGGGCTGCCGTCGGCGCGTATCAGATGGCCTCCGCCAGTGGTTATTATCATGAACGGGAATCCCCAGGCGGTGATACCTACATACTCCTGCGCCAGCGGGAGCACCTCGTCCGGCGAGCCGAACAGCTTCAGCAGCGGCGTCAGGAACACTTGCGTGACCGCCATCAGCATAACGCCGCATATCAGCATCATAAGCACGGCGTTTCCTACGAAATACGGAGCGCGTTCGCGGTCGCCCCGCCCCATGCTGAGGTTAAAGCAGCTCGCGCCGCCTATTCCGAAAAGCAGCGCCAGCGACAGGCAGGAGGTCGAAAACGGAAAAGCGATGTTCGTGGCTGCGTTTCCGAGCTGACCTACGGCCTGCCCGATAAAAAGCTGGTCCACTATGTTGTACAGCGCGCCAACCAGCATTGCAATTATGCTTGGCACAGCAAATTTGATCATCAGGGAAGTTACCGGGGCGTTCCCTAACATCTCTGAGCGCGGGTTATTAGCGCTATCCGGGGTGTTGCTCATTTTATCACTCTTTCTTTTTTCTGTGGCTTAGTGAAAAAACACACTGGTGAATTTCACCATGATTTCACATAGCCGTTACCCCAAATTCATACATGGGGTGTATTATATAATCACAGCAGAAACCTTAAAGGTTAGGGTACCTGCCGACAAGCTGCCGCGAAAGCGGCGTTCACATAACCTACCTCCCCTTTTTATGATGATTGATTCATCAAGGGTCTGTACGTTTTCCTTCCTTTTTTCGTGCAGACTTACACATTATCTTTCCCGCAGCCGTTACGGTCTGCGGGATCTTTTTTTGCGTGAAGATCAGAGAACGCTGCGGTTCTCAAGCGCCTTCATGAGCGTAACGTCGTCCGCGAATTCCAGCGCGCTTCCTGCGGGAAGTCCGTAAGCAAGCCGCGACACCTTGATACCCATGGGCTTTATAAGCCGGCTGATGTACACTGCGGTGGCCTCGCCCTCAACTGTGGGGTTGGTCGCCATTATGACCTCGCGCACATCGGTAAGCCTTGCCATAAGCTCCTTGATTTTCAGATCCTCGGCGGAAACTCCGTCCATCGGGGAAAGAAGCCCGTGCAGCACATGGTATACTCCCTCGTAGCCGCCGGAGCGCTCAAACGCTGAAACGTCCTTCGGGGATTCCACCACGCATATCACCGACTTGTCGCGCTGCTCGTCGGAGCATATCTCGCAGACCTCCCGGTCGGTGAAGTTCTGGCAGCAGCTGCAAAGCTGCACTCCGTTACGGGCGCGTACAAGCGCGTCTGCAAACTCCTTGACCTCGTGTGGAGGGAGGTTGAGCATGTAATACGCAAGGCGCTGCGCCGTCTTTATGCCGATTCCCGGCAGTTTCGCGAATTGCTCTGCGGCAAGCGCCAGCGGAGCGGATATAAATTCAGCCATATTTTCTCCTTATTTTAAATCTATTCTGAAAGTCTGATCGTGGATATTAAAAGCTCCATCGGGGATAATCTCCTGCCTTGACGAAGCGTACAGCGCAAGCCCGGCGGCTCCTGAAATCTCCGGCTCGGAGCGCGTATAACCGTAGTATAACACGATATCCGCCGGAATCTCACTCCCCGATTTAGCGCATGCCATGGTGATACCGCTTATCTCCATAACGTCCTCAGCCGCGAGGAATTCAGCGTCCGCGGAGGACTTCAATTCCTTTGCCGCTGTAAGGCATTCATCGGAAAGCATTACGTATTCCGCAGGTATCGCCCTGAGCATCTTCTCAAGCCCGGAAAGCTCGGAAAATTCGAGCTGCGGAGCGTTTATCACGCCGATTTGCGTGATTCCCTCCCGTGTCATCAGCCGGAAGAGCTGCTCCGTGCAGGCGCTTTTTCCGCTTATCAGGACAGCCGCGCTTCTCCCCGAGCAAGCCACCGCCGCACCGGAATTCCCGTCCGAAACGAAATCAATACGCTGGCGCGACGCAATATCTGAGAAACTCAGACACAGCATAAGCAGAATATCCAGCAAGAATGCCAAGAGAGCCTTCCGCGCGTGATCAGCGGCGTAAATGAACGTCACCAGCAGTACGGGAGCCAGCAGTGCCGCCAGAACAGCGAAGCGGTTTTCACATGGAAGCCACGCACCATTCATGCCGCCGAAAAATCCAAGGATACTCCTAAAACAGCTCATAACCGCCCGAAGCGGGATCATAAGTCCAGGAATCCCGCTTACAGCGTAGATCACGCCAAGCGGCAGACCCGCTGAAAAGAACGGCGTGAGCGCAACGGAAGCAGGTATCTCCGCGAGGGAGAAGCCTCCGAACGCCGAGGCGCTGACCGGGAGCACGCACACCATCGCACAGAGCGATACTGCGGCGGCTTCCTTGAGCTTTGCAGCAACCGCGAAGCGTTCCCAGCCGAATCTGCGGATACTGTTGAGCGCAGGTCCGGCGACAGCGGCTCCGAAAACGCCCAGTGCGGACATCAGCAGCGCCGGGTCAGCCGCGGCGAAGGGAGTCAATACCGTCATGAGCAGAAGCGCGGCGCAAAGCGAATTCAGGACGTCGGTCCTGCGGCAGAACAGAGGCGCGCTCTGCGTTATCATAAGCATTATCCCTGAGCGAACCACCGAAGCGGAGAAGCCGAACATCGCCATCATAAGCAGCACCGCCGCAAATGAAACAATTGAGGTCAGTCTGCGCCTGCGCTTACCGAAAAGCTCGCAGAGAACAGCAATGAAAATTGTGATGTGAGCTCCTGAAACGGCGGTCATGTAGCTTACTCCGCTTTGCAGGATATCCCGCCGCAGCTCATACGAGAAGCCGTCCTTGATCCCTAGCACCAGTCCCTTGCACAGCTCCGCTTCGTCACCGCCGATCCTGTCGAACCGTTCAGCGGCTTTGCTGCGGAGATTCCCGAGATGATACAGCAGGCTGAAATCTGAACTGCGGCTGTGAAGCTCCGTTACCTCGCCGGAAAGCACAACGCCGTCCGAGAACGTGAAAATTCCCTGTTCGGCTGTTTCAAGGAGAAGTTCGCCGTCGATTATATCGCCCACGTCAAGCATGGAATCACACGTAATATCTATGAGCGCGGGTTTTCCGTCAAGGACGCACAGCGCTCTTCCTGCCGACCAACGATCGTTGGAGTAATTCACGCTGATTATGCGGCATTGCGCGCGTATCCCGCTCCCTGCGAGCGCCTGAAGCGACCCGGCGTACCAGGTCTGATAGACCGTCATGCTGACAAGCCCGAGCAGAAGCCCCGCCGCCAGGAACCTGCGTTTCCCTGTGAACAGCGAGAACGCCAGAACAGCCGCCGCAATAAAGAGCCATACGCACCGAACCATTGGCTCGGAATAACACGCGAGAAGGCAGCCGACGGTAACTCCCGCGCCAAGTCCCACCCCGGGGAGGTCGAGTTCTGCTGTGATCTTTTCGTTCATACAGATAAAATGGGCGGATCCGAAAGACCCGCCCGTGAATTATTTTCTTGTGGGCGATCAGATGAAGCCGGGGAAGGAAACGCCGCCGGTAACCTTTTCCATCTCAGCTGCGCCGTAATCGTCAACTTCCTTGAGAATCTCGTTTACGCCGCTGATGATAAGATCCTGAAGCATCTCGATATCCTCGGGGTCAACGACCTCCGGCTTGATAGTAACGGACTTGAGCTGCTTGTCGCCGGTCATCACCAGCTCGATCGCTCCGCCGCCTACCTGCTTTGTGAACTCCTTGACAGCAAGCTCTTCCTGGATCTTGCCGATGTCCTCCTGCATCTTCTGTGCCTTTCTGACCATCTGGTTCATGTTGGGAGCGGAATTCTGATATCCCTGCGGTAATCTTGCTTTCATGTCGGTAATTATCCTTTCACTTAATGTCAACTTCTATATTGAGCCGCCGTGCTTTATCCAGCAGCTCTTTCACAGGGAGGTCTTTGTCCTCGGCTGTGTTTTCCAGTTCTTCGCCGACCACCAGCGCGCGGACTTTCTTCCCGAAAGCCCCGCCAAGCTCCCTTTCGAGATCCTGGTAGCCGTCGCTTATCATGCCCTGCAGCATGAGATTTCCGGTGTGTATCTCAAGCACGCCGTCGCTGTTGACCAGCGCCGTTGAGCCGTCAAGCATGGCGGCATACAGCGGACTTGACACCTTTTCTATTATCTGCTCCCATTCCGGCTGGGTTATGCTGTCCAGCTTGGTGTATCCGGCGGAAGCGGTGGTTTCTGCTTTTTCAGCGGATTTCGGCTCCTGCTTTGATTCAGGCTCAGGCTTCGGTTCAGGATTCTGCTTCACCGGTTTTGCGGCGCTCGTTTCGCTGTGCGCTTTTGGAACAGCGGACGTTTCTGCCGCAGGCACGGGTCTCGGAGCGGGCGCTGCAGGCTCGGGGACTGTAGCAAACTCACGCTGTGGAATGAACTCCATCGGGGGTTCCTCCGGCGGCGGTGCGAAATCAAAGTCCATAGCCGCAGGAGCGCTGTTAAGTTCCGGCATGGGAGCTTCAAACGGCTCTGCCGGCGCTATAGGCGCTGCTGGTGCCGGGGCTGTAGGTTTCAGAACCTCAGCGGGCTTGCGGCTCGCTGGCTCAGGCGTTTTCACAGCAGCGGGCGGCTCGGAAATATCGAACGGTATCTCGTTCCCGGGTACTGGCTCGGGGGATTTCACGGGCTTTCCATGCGGCGCTGGCTTTGGAGTTTCAGTGGGCTTCGCAGCCTGTGGAGCCTTCACAGCTCCGTCGATATCAAACGGAAGCTCGTCCGCCGGAGACGGCTGAGCCTGTTGAACCGGTTTCGGAGCTTCTGCGGGTTTCGGAGCCTCAAAAGTCTGAGCGGCCGGTTTGGATGGCTCTGCGGGAGCCGATTCATTCTGCGCGAATATCTCGCGTAGCTTGTTCACCGTTGCGGCGCGCCTGGGATCGAGCTTTTCATCGGGGATCGGAGTGAACTCGCTTCCCATCGGCTTGCTTTCGAACTGTCGGTAGTTCTGCGCCGTCTGCGGAGCCGTTCCAGACTGTCCGACCGTTCCGACCTGTCCGACCTGTCCAACCTGTCCAGCCTGCCCTATCTGAGCCGCCTGTGCAAGCTGAGCGGTCTGAGCCGCCGTTGGCGCCCCTGTGCAGAGCTTCACGAAGCACATTTCTGCGAGCGTCTTGCGGCTGCGGGACTTCGCGATACCGTCGGTGCATTCCTGGATAAGGGTCAGGCAGCGGAGGATATCCTCGAGGGAAAACAGCCCGGCAAGGCGTTCTATCTCTGGATAATCGTGCGGCATTGCAGAGAGCAGCGACTTCTCAGCCGGAGCGCTCTTGTTTATCATAAGGTCGCGGAATACTCCGCCGAGCTCGTCCATCACGCGGGCGATGTCCTTGCCGCCCTTGTAGAGCTGGCTCAGGAGCTGAATACACCCGGGAATGTTCCGTGCAGCGGTCATTTCTGCGAGCTGATACAGATGATGATTGTCGGCGACGCCTGCGCAGCTCCTTACGGTGTCCTCGGTGACGTCGCGGCTGACTGCGATACAGCGGTCGAGCAGGGAAAGCGCGTCGCGCATTCCGCCGTCGGAGAGCCGGGATATCATGTCCGCAGCCTCCTGAGTAAGGGTGACTCCCTCCTGCTGAGCTATGCTGAGCAGCCTTGCGGAACTGTCCGCAATCTCAATTCTGCGGAACTCGAACCGCTGGCAGCGGGAAAGTATCGTCGCGGGAACCTTGTGAAGCTCCGTGGTCGCAAGAATGAAGATAACATGCGCCGGAGGCTCCTCTATAGTTTTCAGCAGCGCGTTGAACGCCGCCGTAGAAAGCATGTGCACCTCGTCGAGGATATACACGCGGTACTTACAGCTAACCGGCGTGTACGCAAGCTGGTCCTGAAGCTCGTGAACGTCGCTGACGCCGCTGTTGCTGGCAGCGTCCAGCTCGACGATATCAGTGGTTTCGTCGTTGGCTATCTCGCGGCAGCTTTCGCACTCAAGGCAGGGATTTCCGCCTGCCGGGTGCTTGCAGTTCAGCGCCATTGCGAGTATCTTCGCGCAGGTGGTCTTGCCGGTGCCGCGGCTTCCAGTGAACAGGTATGCGTGAGCGTTCTGCCCCTCGGCTATCTGGTTTTTCAGCGTGGTGACTATCTCAGGCTGGGAAATAACGTCGTCGAACGTTCTCGGACGGTATTTTCTATATAATGCCAGATACACAGCCGCACCCCCGTTCTGATAAGCAAAAATATAAATGCCCTCGATTATGGGAACAGGCTGACTGCGGCACACAGAGAAATCCGCTTAATGCTGCTCGGTTCCCCGCCTGACATGGTTCACAGCACTCTGTTGCACAGGGTCTGTCCCCATAAGCGAGAGCATTTATTCATTGTTGTTTTGTACTTACCTTACTATTATACTCTATTCTGCGGAAAAAATCAAGTGGTTTGTGAAAAAAAGTCGCAGCGGTGCGGTCAGACCTTGAAAAATCCGGAATAATGGTATATAATAGAGCAGGACAGATCGGGGGGAAAACAATGGCGATAAAGAACGAGATAGCCTTGATACTTGAGCAGAGCCGCGGTACGGCAGTATCCGGGCAGGAGCTTGCCGACCGCCTGGGGGTATCCCGCGCGGCGGTATGGAAAGCCGTGAAGCAGCTCCAGGACGAGGGCTACAGCATCTCTGCGGGGACGAACCGGGGATACATGCTGGAAAGCGGCAGCGACGTACTGACCGCGGAGGGGATACGCCTGCACCTGACGGAAAAATACCGCGGGATACCGGTGGAAGTGTTCCGCAGCGCAAGCTCCACGAATACCGAGGCAAAAGCGGCGGCGCTGCGCGGAATGCCACACGGAACGCTCATCGCCGCAAACGAGCAGACCGCAGGACGCGGCAGGTTCGGGAAGCCGTTCTATTCCCCGGCGAACACGGGACTTTACATGAGCGTGCTGCTAAAGCCACAGAAGCCGCTTTCCGACTGCATGGGGATAACGATGGCGGCGGCGTGCGCCATTATTGACAGCCTGGAATCCGTGTGCGGCGTTCACGCTGGAATAAAGTGGGTGAACGACATTTTCTGCTCCGGCAGGAAGGTCTCCGGGATACTCACCGAGGCAATGAGCGACTTCGAAAGCGGCATGGCTGAATCCGTGATAGTCGGGATCGGCGTGAACATCAGCACGGAAAAATTCCCGGAGGAGATATCCGGAATCGCAGGCTCAGTGGGAGTATTTGCGGAGCGCAGCCGCCTGTGCGCGGACATCGCATGCAGGTTGCTCGACTACGCCGAGGATCCCTCGTCGCGCGGGCTGCTGGAGAAATACCGCAGCCGCTCGCTGGTCCTGGGGCGTGAGGTAACGTTCCGGCAGGGCGGCGCAGAGCGCACCGGAAAGGCTCTGAAAATCGACGACAGGGGCTGCCTTGTTATTGAAACTTCATCGGGAATTGAAACGCTGCGCTCCGGCGAGATATCCATCACCGGAGGATTCAATTAAATTCTGGTACTGTACGTGCAATAATATCAAAACAGGGCTGAGGTCGTACTCAGCCCTGTAATTTTAAGGTAACCTCTAAAAACCGGGACACGAGCAGATTTCGTACATGACTTATATCA
>ERZ826613.2620-NODE-2620-length-17127-cov-13.907568_pt1 | contig 17127 bp, 20 predicted proteins | sample MGYA00519925_ERZ826613 | MGnify/ENA primary metagenome ERZ826613 (study PRJEB31778, sample SAMEA3449236) | human gut metagenome | biome: human gut; feature: human-associated habitat; material: faeces | place: United Kingdom | collected 2010/2012 ... | reverse complement strand
GCGCCGGTTCTTCCTCCCGGAAAAAGGACGCAACATTCTGCTTTGCGGTTTTCAGCTTGAGCAGCTCGTTCTTGGCTTCCTTGTACTGCTCGTAGAACTGTGCCTTTTCGGATGCCAGCTGCGCATACTCGGCTTCCAGTTTCTTCGGGCTGGGCAGCTTGGTGATATCATTTGCCTTGAAATAGGCTGCTGCCGCCCGGTGCGCTGTCAGCTCTGCACGGTGCTGTTCTTCAAAGGCTGCGGGTCGTTTTGCAGCTTTTAACTGCTGTGCGACGCTCTTGGTGCTGGCGTAGGCTGCGACATGATAGCGCAGCTCTTTGTTGGCTTTCATGCGACCTTCGAGATCTTTCACCACTGCCAGCGAATCGTGGAACTTGGTATCAAGCTCTGTAATTCTCTGGTCGAGTGCGTCCTCGTTGAGCAGACCATTTTCCTGCAAGAGGATCAAGGTCTGTGCCATAGCTTTGAGGTTGTGTTTTTTCGCCCAACGCTCGTAGCCGATGCCCTTACCCTGCTTCAGCTTCGCCTGAATATCGATCAGTTTCCCGATGCGGTCAGACTTGGACTGGATAGTGCGCTTGCGTTCGGTATTGGCTTTCAGAGCGGCAAGCACAAGTTCTTTCTCGAACTTGTCACCGATGCTGCGCGCCCGGATGAACTTTGTCCTTCCAGCAGGCAGATAGCTGAGCCGTCCACGGCTTTCCTTGACGGTAATGCCGTACTGCTGCAAGAGCCTGTCCGAGAAATCTTCAAAACTCGTTGCAACATTGAGAACCTCCGAAATCTGTCTCCGCAAGACTTCTTTTGCGGTTTCAAACTTCGTTTGTGTGGGCTGCTGACCTGTTGCGAGCAGGGCAGCGTTTTCATGGTCGAGTTTCAGTTGACCTCGCTGTTTCATCCAGTATTCGCGCTCGCTCACACGAACCTTCGAGCCGTTGAGCAGGTCGATCTGGTACAGTCCAGCACCTTCGCACAGCTCCATGACCTCGACACGCAAGTGCCGCATGGTCTGGGCCGTGCTGGAGTGCTTCATACCCTCACACCAGTCGCGGGGCTTTTGCATATAGGGCTTGCGTTCCACTTCTCGCATTCGGATGCTGCCGATCACGATGTGGACATGGATGTTTCCCGAATGGTTGTGCCCATCGGGGTGAGTGCAGACGATGGCGGGATGACCGGGGAAGTTTTCTTCGCAGAATTTCAGGCCAAGTGCCTGTGCCTTTTCCATGGTCAAGCCGTTGTCGGCTGCATCTCTTGGGTCAAAGCTGATGATATACTGGTGGCTTTTAATATCACCATGCTGGGTGTTCTTGCCATACTTGCGGTTTGCCAGCAGACAGGCCGTTGCAAATGAGAAATCACCGCACTCAAGGGTGTCGATCAGGTACGAATCCCGCAGCATGGGCCTGCCTTGTTCGTCCAGAATTACCTTGCCGGAAAATTCATCGTGCTGGTAAACGAGGTACGCTTCGATGGCGGTGTAGTCCGAATTTTTAGAGGCGATATGCTTGAGCGTTGCCATACAGTTCACCCAGAACTTTCTCGGCGTGCAGCCGAAATGCGGTCAGGTCTGCAAGTTCGTCAAGGAGTTTCGCCCGGATCTGCTCGGTGTCTGCACCGCCGGAGTTGAAGTGCCTTGCAAGTTGGTTGAGGTTGGTGCCCACCTTGCTGCACTGGGCAAGCAGGGTGGAAACAGCGGTTAGGGTTTCTTCGCCGCCGCCGGCAACGATGACCGTTTTCTCGATCTTGACGTTGTGGATGGCACGGCGGATGAAAGTGGAGAGGGAGAGATTTTCGAGAAACGTATAAAGTTCAATTTTTGCGGTTTTGTGTGTGCTTGTGAGGACTAAAAATAACGATGTTCAACGATTTCAAAGCACAAGGACTTGTGCGGATTTATGCGTACACCGTGGGATGGTGGCAAGCGGGTGGCATTGTCACCGCACCCAAACAACGTTGTTTCTACCAATAGTACAGATCACAAAATGACGGCGCAACGTCTTGATGAAGATGAGGTCAGCCGAACTTACCTCACCGACAGCATGGGGGCGCAAACAGTCAACCACGGTTATCAATGAATCCGGCTTGTACAACGTGATTCTTCGTAGTGACAAACTGAAATCTATATGAGCGGCTGTACTGTTCAAATAGTTCAATTTTATTTTGAATTACCTTGAATTATTTATTGCCAACAGGCAAGACGGATGATAGAATAAAATAAAAAGGTGATTTCAATGAAACGCATTGACGGTAAACCCCCTTTTGGCGGTGATTACGCTGAATTTCATTTTTTAGATGCCGAAAACAATGAAGTTGATGAGGGCAAGGAAACGAGCATTGTTATCCGTGAGTGTAAAGCGGATGGAACGCTTGTAAAAGAAACATGGGCTAGGGTGTTCGATAACTGGTATAAAAACAATCCTACGGACGTTATTTGGTGGAAAGACACGCCGGACGGTGTGGGCGAATGGCTTTTTAGTTTCGACAAAAAGACCGTGTTCAATATGTTCGCTGACTACCCCAAAGCCCTAACCCCGGAACAGAAACAGATTTTTGATAAAGAAAACCCCGAATGGGCGGACTTCTTCAAAGATCGTCAAGAGGGCAATATAAAATGATGCCGATGCCTAGTTTTTACACAAGCCCGTATTTTGTGAATGAGCCGGATAACTGGCATTTGACGGATGATGCCCCGGAAGATGTACGCAAAGAGTTTGAAGAATATATGAATCATCCCGACTGTGTGCAAGATGATGGGCTTATAAGGGCTATGAAAAGCTATTATCGCGCATTTGGTGATACTTTCCCAAGTTATCCGAATCCCCCGGAAAACGCTGTTGAGATCATCCGGGATTGTTTGCAGAAAAAGAAAGATGTGTATGAGTTAGGCTATCTTAGCTTAGATGATAACATCATATACTAAAAACGCACTTTTGAAAATTAACTTTCAAAAGTGCGTTTTTTCAAGAGGTCAAGCCCACCGCTCAAACAGTGTGAGGATGATTTCTTGATGGGTGGGGTATACAGCAGGAACGCCGCTTGATTTGTAAGCTGTGGTAACACCGTTTTGTGTTACCGTCAACTTTGATCCGGCTTTGATGGAAACATTCGGCGACAGGAACACTTTAACGCCCTGCGAGAGTGCCGCCGCCGTGTCGGTCTGGACTGTGGCGGCGATGGTTTCAAAAGATAGCTTGCAAGGCTGGTTCTCCAAAACAACGACTTCTTTTGTACTGGTAATGTGGGTGTTAGGGTCTTTGACAGATTGCCGCTCTGATACCGTCATAACGCCTGTATAGGTGCTTTCTATGGCCTTTCGTGCGGCTTTCTGTGCCGCCTGCATTGCTTTAATCATCGTGTAAAATCCCTCTTTCGGTTAAAGTTTATTAAAATAGGGGGCTGTTGCACAAGGAAGAAAGCCTGTGCAACAGCCCTCGTAAAAAAGATGTAACGATGGTTGTTATTCGTGGATTCCCTCGGCGGCTACCTCAATCGCTTCAGATATGCCATCGCAAAGAGCGGAAATAACACCGTCCAAATCCATACCATTCGTAATATGGTTTTCGTTGCTCTGATTGATGGTGATTTCAGCAGTCGTAAAGCGGTTTATTACTTCCTGTTCGGCAATATCTCTCAAATACCTCAATTCATCTTCTGAAACATTCAGAGAATTTTTAATTGCCCCGGTGTTTCCGGCTATATCTTTCACACCGTCACCAATGCCCGCTGTGTAATCACTAAGATCAACAGAGGGTGCAACGGAATCCATGTTGAAAGTTTTGTTGAAAAAGTCGGAAATTCCACCGACAACGCCATCTCCAAAATCTGCACCCATGCTGAACGCATCCCCATAGGAAATGCGATCCATAGTGTAATCAGACGGATCAAGCGTTTTCGGCTTGTCGCCCCCGGCGTTCTCAACAGTGGTGTTGATTTGGGTTTGAATCTTATCTTGAAATCCTTGAACTGCGCTTTGCAGATCAGAGCCAAAGATAGTATCAAGAATGCCCGCCGCCGAAGATACGATAGATACGATGAAGTTAAACAGCGACAGGAACATAACTTCAATCGCGGCGATAGGATCATTGAAGATCAGACCGAAAGCCGCCGCAAAATTGGCAAGCATATTCCAAAAACTCACGCCCAGCGTGATAACGCTGTTTATCAGGGAAATAATGGTATTCAGGATGAACGCACCGCCTACGGCGATAACACCCGTGATAATACCAACGCCGGACTGTGTAACGCCCGTTACCTGTGCGATTGCGTTTGTAACCGCCAAAAGCACGGCTATAAGGGCGATGATACCCATAACTACCCACGTTACCGGGGAAGCAAGGAACGCCGTATTTAGGCTATATTGCGCGGCTGTGGCGGCGGCTGTGGCCGTCACCTCTGCGCCAGTAGCGGCGGCGTAGGCATACGAAGCAACCGCAAGAGCGATTTTGATTCCTTTGGAAGCAAGCGAAATTGCATTGTTTGCAAGTTGCCAGCCATAGTAAACCATCAATGCCGCTGTTACGCCGCCAATGATGGGAGAAATCCAACCCCAGTTGTTAGCTACCACATAGGCAACATTCACTAAAGAGTTAAGAATCTCAAGGGAAACGCTTGCAACAGCAGAAAGCCCACCAATGGCGTTATTCACAAACTGCTGAAAAGCGTCACTATTCGCAATTTCGTTCAATCTGTTCAAAACAGGCTGAAACGACATTAAAGCAGTGTTTTGGAACGAAGTCCAAATTTGCGCGAATGTTTGCGGCATGGATTCAAATTTGCTGTTAATATCATCTGCGGCGGAAAAGATAGCCGCCTTGACAACATTAGCAGAAAGTTCGCCGTCTGCCGCCATCTCGCGGATTTGACCAATGGGAACATCCAAATAGTCCGCGATATTTTGAATCAAATTGGGGGCTTGTTCAAAAATACTGTTCAGTTCATCGCCGCGAAGAACGCCAGAACCAAGTGCTTGTGATAACTGCAATTCCGCATTTGCGGCTTCTTGCGTAGATGCACCCGCAATGGTCATTTGTTTCTGAATCAGATCGGCAAAAGCAACAACCTCTTCTGAACTACCAAACGCATCTCTTGCGTTGTTGCCAAAGCGGGCAACAACGTCAGCCATTTGGTCAAAAGAACCTCTAGCATCCTGCGCCGCCGCATACACCATGTTAATAAGTTCAGAAGTTGTCTGAACTCCATCATTCATCATGCTTAAACGGGCGGTTGTTGAAGTCAGCGTATCAGATAGGTCAAATACCACCCCAACGGTCTGAACCGTGGCATAGGTTGCAATGGCACTCTTAATCGTATTCATTAGGTTATCGGCGTTTGCCGTACCCTCATTGATTTTCTGATTAAAAAGCCCCTGTTCGTCCACGTTGTCACGGATATAGCGTTCTGTGCCACTCACGGTTTGTGATAGCCGCAAGTAAGCATCATTCGCCGCCTGTACGTCCATGTTGTCAACGGCACTGTTAAGGGCTTGCTGTGCCTGTACAGCTTGATCCAACTGCCCCCGCAACTGTTCCAACTCCGAATTAGCGGCGTTAGTACCCATGTTTAAGGGGTTGTTCTCAATCTGCACGATACGATCTTGAATCGCCTGTAAGCGGCTTTGCATACCGCTTAGATCAGTAACCGCATTTGCGGGGAACAAGTCAACGCTTGCCGCCGTTTCTGCGATCTTCTGCTGAGTGCTGTTCAATGCGACAAGCATTGTATTAGCACTCTCTATTTCCTGCTGGAAACGCTCTATGCCCGTGTTATCAAACACGTTCATATTGTCAGCTTGCCAGTTAAACGGAACATTTACCGGGGCTTGTGTAGGCTCAACCTGTGGGGCATCCTGCACGGTGGGCGTTGCGCTATACACCTGTGAGGGAACATCGCCCATCAAATCATTAAGCCGCTCCTGCCGTTCAATCACGTTGTCAATCGCGCTTGACAGACTGCCCAACTGCAACTGTGCAACGGACGAATCAAGATCAAACGGATTTGTTTTCAAGTAATCAAGCGCGGTCTGCATTTGGCCTAATTCTCGGTTGATCCCGGCGATCTCTGCCGCCGAATCCCCCGGCATAACGAATATGTTTTGACCCACGTTGTTAATTGCGTTCTGATAGTTCAAAATGTTGTTCAATCTGGTTGAAATATCTTGAATCTGTTTTTCAGATTCAGACACGCCAGAAAGTTCAACAGGTACGTTGATACCATCGGGAACGTCAATTTGCGGCTGTTCCGTAATTTCAGCACTCACGGGAACTTCAATCCCAGCGGGTACGTCAATTCGGGGTTGCTCTACAACTTCCGCCGTTACAGGTACGGTGATACCATCGGGAACGTCAATTTGCGGCTGACTTTCCACAACGGGGATCACCGGGACTGTAATGTTTGGAGTTGTAATCCCCAAATCTGGTAAGGTGGTGTCTACATCTCCAAAGGAAAAAGAGGGTGCTTCAATGGCTTGCATCGTGTTTTCAAAAGACTGCATTGCCGCCGTAGCCCGGTTAATACCGCTCATATCTACGCCCGCGTTCATCGCGGATTGTACGTTTTCAATAGCGATAGTGCCAGCATTCGCGGCGTTGACAATATCCATCATAGGATCAGAAAAATTGTCATACAGTTCGATTGAAGTCTTGATAGAAGCCATTTAATCACCGTCCTTTCCGACTTGCTTTCCTCTCAAGTTCTTTTTTCTGCCTTGCATCATCTTCTTGTTTGATCTTGATAGACGCGATCACGAACGCTTTTTCCCGTTCGTCCATTTCAAGAAATTGGGATGGCAAGATGTGCAATTTTAAGAAGGCATAGAAAGCAAAACTCGCTTCCCAGTCACCCTCTTCAATTAGTTTTTTGCTTCATCCACCAAATCGTTGAAAGAGGTGTTGAAGCCCTGAAGATTCTGGACAAAGGCAACCAGAGCGTTGTACTCGCCCGGATCGTCCACCATTGCCATCAGCAGATCATCCGGCTTTTTCACGCCGTAGCTGTTCTGAAGTTCGACATTGTACAGATCGGGGGTGACAATGGACTTGATAAGCAGTTCCTTAGTGTACTTGCTACCGTCCACATGGGGGCGGTACAGGTTAGGCTTGCCAGTGACAGGAACTTCTTTGGTGCAATCCTCGCGGATTTCATCGTTTTCCTTAGAGGTGATATGCCGGAACTCCCAATCAAGGGGCTTGCCGTTGGCATCGCACAGGGAAGCGGTGACAGGGTGGAAAACATTTTCCTTGACCTTTTTGTTCGCTTTCATAAAATAGGAAAAATTAGACATTTTCTGTACCTCTCATTCTTTAGTTGAACATTTTGATAAGCGTTTCAAAAATTGATGTATTAACTTTTGTCTGGTGGGTTTTATAGTAAATTTCTCTGCGTTTAATTTCCCACTCCAAAACGGATTTATATAGCTTTTCGTAGTTGTCCAAATTGGATTTAGAGGAAATTTTTTGCAGGGAAGTTACTAATTCTTCATCGGAATGTTCCATGATTCTAGGAACGAACTTCTTTAACGTGGGATAAAGTTCGGATTCTTTGTGGAGAACCATAATACCATTATCTGTTAAAGAAACGTCTTTGCTCCCGGTAAGTAGCTGATCCGGGGGCTGTGGGATGGGTAAAAGTTCTTTTGTCCACCCCGCTTTAACGTAAAAGCTGTTTACACCCCATAAAACAGGTGTAATCACCTCAATGTTAGGATTCATTTGTATCACCCCCTTTCGCAAAGGCTCACAACCTTTGCAAATAGTTCATCTATGCTCAATTCCTGTTGAACAGCCTGTTCGTTTTGGTGTATCTTATATGCAAGATGAGCCGCTTTTTCTTGCTGTTCAATACGATTCAAGGCAATGCTTTCTGTGCTTGAACCGTTGGAATTAAAATAGCTTAAACCGCCTTTATACGCTCTGGATGGAATATAGCCATAGATAGAAGCGATTTCTTCTAACCGTTTCTTGCAATTTAAGGTCTGTAAGGCTTTGTCTCGAATCTGGGCTATTCGTTGCTCTGAAATATGAAGTTCGTCTTTTAGTTCTCGCAACGTCTTAGAGCGGCAATAAAGCCCTGAAATAACATAGCTTTCGGTGTCCTTTAGTTCATCTACGATGTTCCAAAGAACACGGTTTGCATATTCTCGCTCAAGCTGTTCTGTAATATCATCTTCCGTGTTTGACGGATCGGGGATAGAATCTTCCAATAATAACCCGTCTGCCCCCTCAACAGGGGATTCCAGACTTACAACGGACGATTCAAACGCCGCTTTCCGCAAGTTGTCCAGCTTATTTGCAGAAATGTTTAACGCTCTGCAAATTTCAAAATCGGATGGATTTCTGTTTTCATTTTGGCACTGTGCTAAAAAGCGTTTGTACCGTGCAATTTCGGAAAGTAGGTGAACGGGAATCCGCTTGACGTTGCCGCAATTTTCACAATAACGCTGAATAGACTGCCGAATCCAGTACCCCGCATAAGTTATGAATTTTGCATCATTGTCGGAATTGTACATAGAAGCGGCCTTTTGCAGACCTAAATACCCCTCTTGCATAAGATCATCTATTTCAGCCTGTTTAGAATATTTTATTGCGGTATTGTAGATGAAAGGACGGTTTTTCAAGTAAAGCTGTTCCAAGTTGGAAGAAACATTGATCCCGGCTTGAATCTGCCTTACAAGCTCTTCATTTTCAACTTGAACTCCATTTTGCTTTTCGTTCGTCATATCGGTCTTTTTCATACGTCACCAGAGAAATCATTGTATCAATCGTTCTTTTGCTTGCGCCGTTTTCTTTGGCACGCAAGATAAGTTCAAGATGATTTCGGATTGCTAATTCATCTTGTTGCAAAATTTCTCGTTCTAAATCGGTCATCGGTTGAAATCCTCAATTATGCCGTGTGAAAAATATCAGCCGTTCAGACCATCCAAAATAATTTCTTCGTTGGTGGGAATGTAATTGGTGAACATCTGCGGGTATTTCATGGCAAGGGCTTCATACTGCTTGCCGATTTCCATCATGGTATCAGGCAGGGCGCACACAGCGTAAGTAGTACGATCCTGCACTTCAAAGCGAACCATACCGTTATAGCCCGCGTTGATGATCTCATAATCAGACAGCAAGGGGCAATCTGCAACGGCTTCAAGGTCTTTCAGGCGGTCAAGATATTCGTTGATCTCTGCGGTTGTCCCCATGCGCTCATTGAGGATAGAAACGACTTCCGGGGCAAAAGTGCTGTATTTGATAGTAAGAACATCATAAATCATCTTCATGGCCTTATGAGAGCCTTTCAGCGGCTCGATAATGCTATGAAGCAGTTCAGCGGTCAACTTGCTTCCGCACATCTCAATGATTTTGAGGGCGTTTGCAACGTCCGTGGAGCGGTCGGCGTTGTCCTCTGCAAAAGAAGTGCCAAATTCTTTGCAGAACTGCCGGATCAGTCCCCGGATAGAATCGGAAAACTGCTTGTTCAAGTTTCCGGCTTCGCCTTTCAGCTTTTCAATGGCTTCACGTTTGCCAAAATCAGAAAGCCGCTGGTTAGAATCAATCTGGCCGATGGTATCACGGATTTTCCCGGCTTCCTGCTTGTGAGTATGCTTGAGCATCAGGGCTTTCTTTGCGTAGGTTTCATAAGATTTTTCCATTTTCGTTTTCTCCTTTATCAAAAATCAACGCCGAAATATCTGCATACTTCCTTGATTTCGGCGTAAATATCGCCGGATGTACCAAAGCGAGAACGGATATAGGGGTTTTCGTGCGGGAAACACAGCTTTGCAAGGCCGTGAAGTTCTTTCACGATAACAACCAGTTCGGCAAGTTTGGCCTTAAATGCGGTATTGCGTTCTTGTTCAGTCATTTTGTTCACCTCATATTTTTATAGTTCCGTTGAACCACTTTGAATCTTTGTAGCGTTCAACGAGTTGTTCAATGTTCATTGAATCCATGTTTTCTATCAGGTCTTTTAGTGCGGGGGTATCGAATCCGGGAAGAGCTGATTTTGTTTCAGCAGTTTCCAAAACGTGCTTGATTAGGGCGATGTACAGGGCTAACCGCTTTTCTGGATCAGTGTTTACACAGACAAAATCAGAGCGTTTTTCAGAATCCGTAAAGTACAGAATCGGATCAGAGGGCAAATATAAACCCTCTGGCCAACAAAGCAGATCGTCAATAAGAACTTTGGTCTGCTCTGTAAAACCCGGCAAAGCGGTCATATAGGCTTCACCATCAAACATATTTTCAAAATAATGTTTGTCGCTTATGTTTTTGCCTACCCAAAGCCGCCCATCTTCTTCAACATCAACGAAAAGGACGGGAATAGCCTGTTTATTTTTCTGTGATTTTTCCAGTTCCTGCAAGCGGTTCAAAAGCGTTCCTCTTGCCATTCTCTGTTTAATCATCCTGCAACCTCTTTTCCATGCTTGCAAGCCGCTGTACAATATGTTCATCTTCATGCAGAGCAACACCCAATTCAAGCATAGCTTTAGCCGCCGAAACCCGTGAAGAATCGGTTGCAGTGCTGTCGTTCATAACAGTTCGTAGAACTTCCAGAGATTCCAAACAATAGCCCTGCGCCTTATCCATGGTTTCACGAAAAAGACTTTCTTTCGTGTCCTGTAAGACTTTTTGAAAATCGGCTTTCTTTTTCAATCTGCATAGTGTAGGAACGGAAATGCCGGACTTTTCAGCGGCTTCTTTGCTTGTCGGACAGGTCAGAAGATTCATTGCAACTAATTCTTTGTTGATTCGTGCCACTCTTTCACCACCTTTCTGAATTTATCGCACCTCAATATAAATTATACCATATATAGCGTTAGATGCGCTTAAAATACACAATATTTAGTCATTTTGGGCAAAAATAAAAACCGGGGTGATTAGCCCCGGTCGTTGATAATTCGATATACGGAAGTAGCGGATAACTTGTATTTTTCGGCGAGAGCGTCAACGTCCGAACCGTTATAGAAGTCCCGGCGAATGGCGTTGTTGCGTTCCTGCTTTGATGTAAATTCACCTCTGCCCGGTATGTAAAGCCGTTCGCCGGGAAAGGCTTCTAGGATTTGCTTAAATACCTCACTGCCTGTAATACTTTCCAGTAGCTTCAAATTAACTTCGTTCTCGCTCAATCAATCACCACCGTTTGACGTTAATATTTCAAAGAGGGCATTTCAAACACTGTCAACCCTGTTCAATCTGTCGCTGTTTCAGGTGAACGCACATTATCCACGATAGCGGACAACTCCGAATCACGCAGATGAGACAGATCAGAAAGATTGTCAGTCAGGCAAAGCAGTTTGTCGGCGGTCTTGCCCTCTTCGATGTTGCCAATGGAAACTTGCTCCCAAACCCAATCGTTGATAAAGTCAATTAGGTTTTTAAGTTGTTCCATCTTGCAAGAGTAATCTTCCAGAGCGTCATGCAGTTCGGGGGCAATGATAATCTTTTTCATGGTAAAGCACCTCTCTTTAATATTTGACAGCACTTGTCGGACAGTTGTACAGTCTACAAAGTTCAATGAACTTATCAACCGTGGGGGCGGTCTTACCGCTTTCCCAATTCTGCATAGTCCGTTCGCCCATGTTCAGCCGTTCGGCTACTTCCTTTTGGGTATACCCGGCGTTCACACGCGCGGCGGCAAGCGAAATCTTAGAATTAGTCATTATTTGCAACCTCATTCTTCAGCATTGAAATTTACAGACACGCCGTTATCTTCTAGGAGTTTGATACAGTTGTTGATTTCTTTGGTAAGTTCGTCTGTATTATAAATGGGCTTGAAATCTTCTGTTTCTCCATACTGCTTGCGCAGTTTCCAAAGAACAAAGCTGATAAGAAATGCATCATACCAACTTGTTTCAGCGGAATATTTGGGATAGCCCCAAATCATATCAAAGGTGATGCTGTCCGCAAAAACTCTTATCTTGCAAACATCTGCTTCCCACGGGTCTCCTTTTGTAACCCATTCAATCTTATTGACCTTCTGGATGTTGGACAGAAGATTAGCATATTCTTCGCCTGTCAAAATTATCAGTCCTTTCTTGCTACTGTTACCGTTGATACGGTTCGCCTATATTATATCTATTTTTTATATTTATTGCTGTTTAGCGTTGGTACACCGCCTTTGTATAGAACTTGCCTTTAACAGTAGCAACGGTAACACTCTTGAAAAATATAGCGAATATAAAAAGATTTTTGAGTGCTACCGTTTATTGTTACTGTTGTGCTACTGCTACTGTTCGTTACTGTTCAACGAACACTTTGCACTGCTTCCCGTTCAGGCGCATATTTTTAACAGTTGTTCCCAACGCTTGATTGAGCTGTTTTGAAAATGTCAGACGATTCACAGGGCGAAAGTTGTTTTTAATGCAAAACTCATCATAGCGGATGTAAACTTCTCGTGTTGCTTCATTGTAAATGCCCTCAACATCTCCGTTATCGTTTCGGCAGTCCTCAATAAAAGCTAAGATAGGGTTGTTTTCCTGCTCATAATCGGTTTTAGCTTGCTGTACCTTTTGAGAAATAGTAAAGTGCTTGTTTTTTAGTACACGCTTCAAACCACCAATCGCAAGCAGGATAAAATATTCCATTGCTTCTTGTTGGGTCAGCTTTACCTTGATTTGCGGATCATAATCTGAATCATTTTCTGAAAATTTAGCGTTTAACGGGATTGTGAGAAGTCGCCGCATAGCCGCCCCGGTGGGGTCTTTCATACGGGGAATGTTGTTTGCTGAAAAAATTAACTTTGCATAGGGGATAAATTGGAAAGCGTCCTTTCCTTTGTTTTCAGCTTTAATGCTTTCGCCTGTTGCGATCTTCTTGAAAATCGCAACATCTTCTTTGAAAGAATCCGAAATATCATCGCCAAGGTTCGCTAACTTGCCGAATAGCATAGCAGTTGAAAATCTATCGTCAAGTTCTTTGAAATCAAGGGTTGATATATTTTTATCCCCAAGCATAGCATGAAGCATTTCGATATAGGTTGATTTGCCGTTGCTCTTATCACCTACCAAAATCACGGCTTTGCCGCCGCCCAACTTGTTATCACGGTATAGACAGGCTCCGGCCACTTCTTCCAGTAAAGCGCGGATTTCTGCATCATTGCAGGAAAGGCGGTTTAGCACATTGTCAACTAAAAGACAAGTTGCATCCGGCGTATAGTCCCAAGGAATCTTATTGGTGATAATGTGTTCCGGGGTAAAGCCCGCAAAAGAACCATCAATGATGTTATACAGGCCGTTCTTAAACGCGATCAGGTGCGCGTCCTCTGGTTTAGTGTTGTCCCGGATCAGCAGATCAAGATAATCAACGACTTCAGACCGCTTTGCACGGTTTAGATCGGGGATGTGCTTAATCATGGCGGCTTCAATCTCGCCATATCCAGCGGTATAGATACCGTCCTTGTAAATGTGCAACTGATTGTTGATCTTTATGATATGGGCGTTGTTCTTCAGGAAGATAGCAAACTTATCAAATAAGAACGTGCTACCGTTGTAGAAAACGGGTTTCTTAAACGAATCATCCCGCAAGATCGTTTCAATCTCGCTGTCTGACAGTGGAACTTTCAGCACATACTTATTGATAATCCGAATGGTTTCCCGTGCTTCTTCTACGGTAAAATCATTGCTTTGCAGGGTCAGAATGTAATTGAACAGGGCTTGATTTCGTCCGTCCCCCTCTTCCATATCAAGAAACGCCATTTTGCTACGAACTGGAAACAGCCACCGGGGGAGCGGTTGCGCTTGCTCATTTTCGGCGGTATCATAGAGGATTTCACGCTCTACACCGCCGTATTTAAGCACTTCATAGGAACTTTTCACGCCCACCTTAATATCAGCTTTCAAGCCGATTGCAAGGGTGCAATGGGTCTTACAGCCGCCCACGCCGCTATTTTTGAACAAGAAGTGCTTGCCCCGCGTGGTACGATAAACGCGGCAGTTCAAAGAATAATCTTGAACAACTTTGAACAGAACATCAGAACTTTCCTCATCGTCCAGATCAACAAGGATCGTATCTTCTGCCAGAATCCCGGCGAACTCTGGTAAAGACTTCACCTGTTCATAGGTCTTAAAGTCCGTCCTGCCCTTGAACTTCTCCACGCACTGTTTATCTTTGGTTTCGACATATCCGCGAAAGAACAATTATCTCCCTTCTTTCTTTGCAGTAAATTCTAGTTGCTTTCGGAATCCCTCACTCATTTTCAATGAGATCAGTTACAGGTACATTCAAAGCCTTAGCGATTTTGCCAACAGTTGCGGGTTTGCAGTTGCTTCCCGTTGCAATTCTCCTGTACGTCTGGTATTGAATGCTGATCTCTTTGCAAAGATCATAAGGATTCATGCAGGCGGTCGCTAATGCAATCTGCAACTTTTGAAAATTAACTTTCAAATCGGTTCACCTCTCTTTTTATTCTGTATCAGCATTGCAGTACCGATACAGCGAATATGCTTGACAGATTGTTTTTTATCTGTTATTATCATTGTAACAGCTTGTTATTGCGCTGTCAATACCTGAAAGAGATTATTTTCAAGCTGTTCTTTCTGGAATGTATATGTTATACTAGTTCAGAAAGAGGGTGATTTGACATTGACAGTTAATGAAAATATCAAGAGAATCCGAAAGGAAAGGGGGCTTACTCAAAAACGATTAGGGGAAATTTGTGGAATAGCTGAACCCAACATACGAAAGTATGAGAACGGAAAACAAAATCCAAAGTTGGAAACTGTTGAAAAAATTGCATCGGCCTTAGGAGTAAGTGCATTTGAACTAATGGGAGTAGAATACTTTGATCTTAAAAATCCAGATGCAGGAAAGCAATATGCAGAGTATAACAGCTTTCAAAACTATCTTCGTTCACTAGGGTATGCAGTTAAAGAAGAACTAGATGGAAGCCAAGAGGAAAGTACATTGTGTTCGTATGTGATTACTGGAAATGGTATTTCTGTGGTTTTGTCTGGTAAGGAGTACGATCAACTTCAATCATCCACGGGAGATTTGCTTTTTTCATTTTTATGGAAAAAGCAACAGCAGAACAAAAAATAAGCCGTCACCCTCTGTAAAGGGCAACGGCTCAACACATCCGGCTATCATCTGCAAGTGATGGCCGGAAATGGCGCATATAAGCGTTGTATGGCGTTTTTGTGGGGCGAGAGTATTCTTTTCCTTGCTTAACGCAAACGCTTGTATATAAAAGAAATCCCCGCCTACTGCAATAGACAGGGATTCCGAAAGCAACCAAATCAAGAAACCTGCAAAGAATCGTGAAGTGGTCTATGTGTAAGTATACCATTCCATGATTCAAAAATCAACGAAAGGAAAGGTATACTTATGACAGGCGGAACAAGAAAACGCGGCGCAACATGGTCTTACTATTTCGATTTGGGAAAGATAGACGGTAAGCGGCAGAAGAAAGAGAAAGGCGGCTTTAAGACAAAGAAAGAAGCCGAAACCGCACTTGCCAAAGCTATCAACGAATACAACAACGCCGGGGCAGTCTTTACCCCGTCCGAAATCACCGTTTCGGATTATCTGGATCAGTGGTATGATCTGTACTGCAAGCCGAATCTGAAATACCAGTCCCAAGTAACTTATTTGCGAATCATCGAAATTCACTTGAAACCCAAGTATGGAAAGTACAAGCTAAAGGCTCTTACATCGGCAATTTTGCAAGAATACGCCAATGATCTGAAAATGAGCGGACTTGCCAAGAAATACGTTTCGTGTATTTTAACTGTCTTTGGTGCGGCCTTAGATTATGCAGTTGAACCCATGCACTACCTTTCCGCAAACCCTATGCGCTATGTGAAACTCCCCAAGATAGAACGTAGCCCCCGTGAACGCATCGTGCTTGCAATGGAAGATTGGAACAGGATCATTGAACGCTTCCCGGCTGGATCACGGTTTCATATTCCGTTGATGATCGGCTTTTATACAGGCTTGCGCATCTCTGAAACATTCGGCTTGACTTGGGATGATATAGACCTTGAAAAGCGGGAACTTACCGTAAATAAGCAGATTGTCAAGCGCAACTTTGGGGCAGATGTTCGGAAAGTGGTAGAGAAAAAGGATAAAAGAGAACTCCGTTCATCGTGGTACTTTGCAACGCCTAAAACACAATCTTCCAAACGAACAGTAAAGTTTGGCGAAATGCTCTATCAGGCTTTGAAGCAAGAACGCGCCGAACAGATGAAGCATGAATTAAAGTACGGTGAACGCTATATTATTCAAGTTATAAAGAAAGAACTTGATGAAAAAGGCAACAAGATGCAAAGGATCGTACCCGTTCAGAAGAGTTTGCAATCTGATCTCCCACGGGTCAAGATGGTTTGCGTTACAGAACGCGGCGAATACACCTCAACGGATTCTTTCAAATACTGCTCTAAGATTATCCATAAGGAATTGAAGATTGCTTTTGATTATCATTCTTTGCGGCATACCCATGCAACGATCTTGATTGAATCGGGGGCAGATGTAAAGGACGTTCAAACCCGTTTGGGACACGCAAACATTCAAACCACTCTGCAAACCTATGTACATGATACGGAAACGATGGCAAACCGTTCTGTTGACATTTTTGAACAGGCAGTAAAGCAAAAGAAGCTGTCATAAGGACAAACAAAAAAGAGGGTTGAGCCGCTGAAATGTTCAACGGTTCAACCCTCTTATCATATTCAATGTTCAATGGTGGCGAATGGGTGGCAAATCGCCATTTTTCAAGCCAATAAAACGCAGAAAATCAAGGATTCATGCGGGTTAATACTGTACTACACTCATAAGGGAGAGATTCAGGAGTTTACAAGTGAGTTCCAGTGACGCTTTTTCCTCCGCTGTCACACGGAACTTGATGATGTGCGTTTTGTTGTTCGGCGTGTCGTGGTGCTGGGAATTGCTAGGGGTCGATTGAACATTCGTTTTGGTCATTGTACCTCCTGTCTGTTCGATAACTCCTCGGTGAAGTTATGTAAAGCACGACACGCCGTTCCATTCGTGCCGTAAGGCACGAATGATGAGCAGGGTTTGGGGCAGGCACGCCCCAACAAGATCACTTCGGAAATGCAGACGCATTGCAGAAGTGAAGTCCCGGTGGAGCACAACATTTTCAAGAATTGAAAATTTGTGGCCACGGGACGGTTCTTGCCCTCTACCGCTG
>ERZ826613.2613-NODE-2613-length-17168-cov-12.600012_pt1 | contig 17168 bp, 12 predicted proteins | sample MGYA00519925_ERZ826613 | MGnify/ENA primary metagenome ERZ826613 (study PRJEB31778, sample SAMEA3449236) | human gut metagenome | biome: human gut; feature: human-associated habitat; material: faeces | place: United Kingdom | collected 2010/2012 ... | reverse complement strand
CTCCCACAAATTGTGACGCACATCTTGCAGAAAGCCTTTTTCAAACACGCTCTGGGGAAGATTCGGGAAAAATACAGATATTTCGAGGGACGAACATGGACTATTTAACGGCCGCAAAAGGCGCTATGAATTTTATTGATACCAGAAAGAAAAAGGGACCGGAAGGGATTTACTGGTCTTTGGAGGACGCTGCCAAAGGACGCCCCATTTACTATGATGAAATCTGTATGTACGCCGGGGCGTCCGGAATCATTTGCTTCCTTCTGGGACTTTATGATGCAACGAAAGAGAACCAATATCTGGAGGAGGCAAAGGAGGCCGCTGATTATATTATCTGGCGCTGGAAAAATGAGCCGGAACTGAAGCGGAATTTTTCTAAATATGCATTCTCCAGCGGCTGGAGTGGTGCAGGATTTGCCTTAACCAGACTTTATCTGGTGACAAAAGAGGAAAAATATAAGGATACAGTAGCGGCGATCATTGCACAGATGAAAAAAGATGCAAAACCTGGTAAGAACGGCCAGGGGTACAGTTGGTCCACTTTTCCCGGAATCGTAGGCGATGGAGGAACCGTATTATTTCTTCTGTTTGCTGCTGATGTGTATCAGGATGAAGACTGGAAAAACTTCGGCATTACAGCTGGCCGCAATTTCCTGGGACAGCGTCAGGATGCCGGGGAGGGAAAATGCTGGTATCCAGGCGTAGATCCTGCATACTTTGGGGCAAAGCCTGATTATATCGATCCGAACTTTCCAATGGGAACTGCCGGCGTGGGATTCGTGCTCCGGAAATTGTATGAGGCCAGCGGCGATGAGGTATATCTGCAGGCTGAGCAGGGAATCACCGGCTTTATGGATTCTGTAGCTGTGAAAATGCGTGTGGGAAAACTTCTTCCTCACGGTCTGCCTGACCGTAAAAATCTGTTTTATCTTGGTTACTGCCATGGTCCGGCAGGCACAGTACGGTATTACTATAAGCTGTATGAAGGTTCCAGGGATGAGCAGGAAAAGGCAAAATACAAGGAAAAGATCCGCACCCTGGTACAGGGACTGGAAGCAACTGGTGCGCCGGAGGGACGTTCAGAAGGCTACTGGAATACCTACAACCTGTGCTGCGGAACAGCAGGGCTTCTGAATATGTATCTGGGTCTCTGGGCTGCCTTTGGGGAAGAGCATGATCTGGAACTGGCGAAACGGTGCGGAAAGATACTTCTGGATGCAGCAGAAGTGGAAAAAGAACAGGAGCCTTTTCTGAAATGGCGCTTCGCCCTGGATCGGATCGCACCGGATGTGCTGACTACCCCAATCGGCTGTTTTGACGGAGCAGCTGGAATTGGCCTGGCACTGCTGCAGCTTCATCTGGCAGAAACGGATCAGTATCATGTGACCAGATTTCTGGATGATCCGTTCCCTGATGAAAAAGTTATAAAAGCTTGAATTTTAAAGTAATTCTTCAGCAAGCTCCCTGGCGGATATTACGCGGACAGGGAGCTTGCTTTCGTCATAAATACTGTAGGCCAGAAACCCGGCTCCATTTTCCAATGGGATGGTATGGGTGTGCATATCCGGATGCAGAGTGAGAATCTCCCGGAAATTTCCGGTGATCCCTTCTCCGGTAAGTTTGACGGCGCTTTCCTTCATAGCCCAGATCAGGCAGAAATCCTGGGGGGACCTTAGAGAAATAAGCTCTTCCTGAGTGCAGACTCTTCGGATAAGAGATTCCCGGGGCTCGGTGAGCTTCTGGATATCCAGACCAATTTCCCTGTCATGCAAGGCACAGCCTACGAAATTTCCGCTGTGGCTGAGATTAAAAAACGGCATATTTTCCCCACGGAAAAATGGTTTCCCAGAAGAGGTTTTCAGGAAATCCGGGATTTCCCGGAAACCATATTCCTGTTTAAGTCCATAACGCAAAAGCAGCCAGGCCAGGGCAGAACGCTTCTGGTCTTCCGGCAATTTAAAATGCTGAACATATTCCCGGCGTGCAACAGGCATTGAGAAAATTATCTGGTGAAGCAATTCGTTTGAAATTAAGTCCAGTTCCTGAAAAAGATAAATCATATAAAAATTCTCCTAAAACACAAAATAATTTGAGTGCTGATTTTGGGTATAAATTCATTTTACTTTAATATATCATATGGGAGACATATTTTGTTCATCAAATATTTATTGTTTTCCATGACAAAAAGTGTTAAAATAAACTGGTATGTTAAACAAAATGTATAATTTTACATGAAATGAAATCAGTTATATTACACAATATGACATCGAAAATAAAGACAGACAGGAGTATAAAAGCTAAATGAACATGTTTTCAAAAGTTTTCGGAACCCGCAGCCAGCGAGAGGTTAAGCGTATCATGCCTCTTGTTAAGAAAATCGAGGATCTGCGTCCCGAAATGCAGAAATTAACCGACGAAGAACTTCGCGGTAAGACAAGAGAGTTTAAGAAACGCCTGGATGAGGGAGCTACCCTGGATGATCTTTTACCAGAGGCATTTGCTACCGTCCGTGAGGCTGCCAAGCGAGTACTTGGAATGGAGCATTTCGAAGTACAGCTTATCGGTGGAATCGTACTTCATCAGGGCCGTATTGCCGAGATGAAAACTGGTGAAGGTAAGACCCTTGTAGCTACATTGCCATCCTATCTGAATGCCCTGGAAGGCAAAGGTGTTCACGTTGTCACAGTCAATGATTACCTTGCGAAACGTGATGCTGATGAGATGGGACAGGTTCACAGATTCCTTGGCCTGACCGTTGGTGTTGTTCTGAATGACATGAAGCCGGAAGAGCGCCGCGCAGCTTATAACTGTGATATTACTTATGTTACCAATAATGAGCTTGGATTCGATTACCTTCGTGATAACATGGTTATCTACAAGGAGCAGCTGGTACAGCGTGACCTTCACTACTGTATCATCGACGAGGTTGACTCCATTTTGATCGATGAGGCACGTACTCCTCTGATCATTTCCGGTCAGAGCGGTAAATCCACTAAGCTGTATGAGGTTTGCGATATCCTTGCACAGCAGCTGGAGCGTGGAGAAGCCAGCCATGAGATGACTAAGATGGCAGCTATCATGGGTGAGGAAGTTATCGAGACCGGTGACTTTGTTGTAAATGAGAAGGATAAGATTGTCAACCTTACCGAGCAGGGTGTGAAGAAGGTTGAGAAATTCTTCAGCATTGAGAACCTTGCAGATCCGGAGAACCTTGAGATCCAGCACAATATCATCCTTGCACTTCGTGCTCATAATCTGATGCACCGTGACCAGGATTACGTTGTAAAAGATGACGAGGTTATGATCGTCGATGAGTTTACCGGACGTATCATGCCGGGCCGCCGTTATTCGGATGGTCTTCATCAGGCAATCGAGGCAAAGGAGCACGTTAAGGTTAAACGTGAGAGCAAAACCCTTGCAACCATTACATTCCAGAACTTCTTTAACAAATACGATAAGAAAGGCGGTATGACCGGTACTGCCCTTACTGAGGAGAAAGAGTTCCGTGATATCTATGCAATGGACGTTGTTGAGATCCCGACCAATAAGCCGGTTCAGCGTAAGGATTTAGACGATGCCGTATATATGACCAAGAAAGAGAAATTCAATGCAGTTGTCCAGTCTGTGAAGGAAGCCCATGAGAAGCAGCAGCCTGTACTGGTTGGTACTATCACTATCGAGACTTCCGAGCTCATCAGCCGTATGCTGAAGAGAGAAGGAATTCCGCACAATGTATTGAATGCCAAGTTCCATGAGCTTGAGGCTGAGATCGTAGCACAGGCTGGTCAGGCCGGTGCAGTTACCATTGCAACCAACATGGCAGGTCGTGGTACTGATATTAAGCTTGATGATGTATCCAGAGCAGCCGGCGGTCTGAAGATCATCGGTACAGAGCGTCATGAGTCCAGACGTATTGATAACCAGCTCCGTGGACGTTCCGGACGTCAGGGAGATCCGGGAGAATCCCGTTTTTACATTTCCCTTGAGGATGACCTGATGCGTCTGTTCGGTTCCGAGCGTCTGATGAAGGTGTTTACTTCCCTTGGAGTTGCAGAGAACGAGCAGATCGAGCACAAGATGCTTTCCAATGCTATTGAGAAGGCACAGGAGAAGATTGAGTTCAACAACTTTGGTATCCGTAAGAATCTTCTTGATTACGACCAGGTAAATAATGAGCAGCGTGAGATCATCTACAAGGAGCGCCGTCAGGTTCTTGATGGAGAGAACATGCGCGATGCCATCTACAAGATGATCACAGATATTGTAGACAATGCAGTGGATATGTGCTTTTCTGATGATGTGGATGCAGAAGAGTGGGATCTGAACGAGTTCAATACCGTTCTTCGCCAGATCATCCCGATCGAGCCTCTTACTCCTGAGAAAGTAAAAGGCAAGAAAAAAAATGAGATGAAGCATCTTATTAAGGAAGAGGCTGTGAAGCTTTATGAAGCCAAGGAGTCTGAGTTCCCGGAGCCGGAGCAGCTGCGTGAGCTTGAGCGTGTCATCCTTCTGAAGAGTATTGACAGCAAGTGGATGGATCACATTGATGATATGGAGATCCTTCGCCAGGGTATCGGCCTGACTGCTTATGGCCAGAGAGATCCGGTTGTTGAGTACAAGATGGCTGCATTTGATATGTTTAACAGCATGATCACTTCCATTCAGGAGGACACCGTCAGAATGCTGTATCATGTTCATGTTGAGCAGAAAATCGAGCGTGAGCAGGTGGCTAAGGTTACTGGTACTAACAAGGATGATTCCAGTGTTCGTAAGCCGGTTCAGAGAAAAGAAATTAAGGTATATCCGAATGATCCGTGTCCTTGCGGAAGCGGTAAGAAGTATAAACAGTGCTGCGGCAGAAAAACTGCTAATGTTTAAATCAGAGTGACTATAGAGAGCGAATTTCCAGAGGCGGGAGGTCTTGGAAATTCGCTCTTTTATTGTTACATGAGAATTGCGGGAGCAGTCCTTTATAGCATCTGGCTCGGCGCAGTACCAAATTGTTTTTTATAGGCCCGGGAGAAGGTGGTATAGTCGGAGAAGCCGCTTAACTGGGCGGCCTTCAGGATGGGGGTGCCTTCGGAAATTTTTGTGCGGGCGAGAAGAAGGCGCTTGCTAATGATGTAGTTGTGGATGGTGTAACCGGTTTCCTCCTTGAATTTCCGCATCATGTGATACTTGCTCAGGTAGTATTTCCGCGAAAGGGTTTCAATGGAAAGATCTTCAGTAAGGTTATGGTTAATATAACGGAGAAGCTCTTCTATCTGGGAATCACTGCTGTAGGAGCGAGTGTCGTAAATGTACTGCTTTTCCAGAAAAATGCGGTTTACATAAACCATGAACTGGGTAAAAAGAGCTGAGCCAAGAAGCTCGCTTCCAAATTTTTTGTCTTTCAGGGCAGCTTCCAGTTCGTAGAGAAGCTGCTTTAATTTTTCCTGAGTGTCAGAGTCCAGACGGATCAGATTGTAACTCCGGTCAATCGCCTTCTGAAAACAGCGGAGCAGTTCTGTGGATTTGATGTCGTCGCGGATCCATAGTACAAAACGTTCGTATGGAACTGAAAAATCAATTTCCGGTTTGTGGATGGCGTGACGGTTTACGAGGAGAATGTCCCAGGGTTTCAGATAGTAGGACTTTCCTTCAATGTGATAGGCAGCCTTTCCGGAAAGGAAGATGATCACTTTGTGAAAATCATGATAATGGTAGGAAAAATCCCGTTTGGTCTGGTCCTTGATGTGAAAAAGCCGGAAATCCTGCTCCAGATAGCCGGTTTTTTCAGTAGGCTCATTGAAATAGTTCATATAATGCAGCTCCTATTCTTACGAGTATTTCGGATACAAAAATGCAGTGGTTATTTTTATACAGAAACGTTATTCTATTGAGAAAGTTCCCAGTCACTGGTCACGGAGTGAACAATAACATTTCCCACAAAGTGGAGAGTACAGATTATGGGAATGATTTTTCAAACAGGCTCTGGGCATAATATCTTTAGCAATATTGTATCTTATCTTTGAAATTCCAACAACTCCAAAACAGCATTTTTTGCAATATATTTCGCAAGTTATTCTATGTACATGGGAAAAATAAACGCTATACTGGATATATAAGATGTGATTTGAGAAAAAAGATCACGGGTGTTTCGCCAGAAAGGAATTGAAAACAATGAGAGACAGCATTATCATGACAAAATATCAGGGCTTTGGAAATGATTATCTGGTACTGGATGCGAAGAAAAACCAGCTTCAGCTGCAGGGCAAAAAAGTTGCGCTTCTTTGCCAGCGGGGATTCGGACTTGGAGCGGATGGTGTGCTTTACGGACCAGTTGACATTAACGGAAAAATGGGAATGCGTATTTTTAATTCCGATGGAAGTGAAGCTGCAATTAGTGGAAACGGTGTCTGTATTTTTGCAAAATATCTTATGGACAATGAGTATGTTACAGAGAAAAAATTTGCCATTGAAACTTTATCAGGAACAATCGAAGTAGAGTGTCTGAATGCCAGAGCGACAGAGTTCCGCGTAAACATGGGCAAGGCCTCCTTCCTTTCCAGAGAGATTCCGGTAACTGGCGAGGTGCGTGAGGTGATCGATGAGCCATTTACATTTAACAAGAAAGAATACAAGGCAACTTGTCTCACAGTAGGAAATCCACACTGCATTATTTTCATGGATCAGGTATCCCCGGAAAAAGTAAGGGAGCTGGGGCCATATGTGGAAAATGCAGATGAGTTCCCGGAAAGAGTGAACCTGCAGATCTGCCGCCAGATTGACAAAGGAAATCTGGATATCGAGATCTGGGAGCGTGGCTCCGGTTACACAAAAGCTTCCGGTACAGGAAGCTGTGCAGCAGCCATTGCAGCCTACCGAAAAGGTCTGATGGAAAACAGAATCAATGTAAACCAGCCAGGTGGTATGATCCAGATCGACATTAAAGAAGATGGAACTATTTTTATGACAGGAACTGTTGGATATATTGCGGAGATGAGCGTGGCTGAGAGCTTTTTCTCATAGAAAGAAAATATGGTGTATGGCGCATCCAAACGGCCGTGTCTGCGTAGCAAAACGGCTGTTCTAAAACGCATTTGTGACCGCCAGAGGGCGCAAAATGCAGATATGGCAGAAAAGATAAATAAAAATGAAATTTAAAGGCTGCCAAAGGGAAATGATACACAGTATAATTTTTGTGCATCGCGGAGGAAGGCGGCGCAGCAGATGAAAAATCAGACAAGTCAATAGGGCAGTTACTAAATATTCGATGTACGAGAATCCAGGTATAGAAGTAAGAAGACTTCCGTGCCTGGATTTTTTTGCTGCAAATAAGTGTGCTGTCTGTAAGCGGAACAGCCCCTCTTGTTGATAAAAAAAGTGCAATGTCTAAACTAAAAAAAGATAGACATTTCTAACACAATTCTGTAGAATAAACAAAGGTTAGAAAATACTAATAAAAGTTAAATAAGGAGGAAGAGGATGGCTGACAAAAAGTTATTAAGAAAAATTGCTCCGATCATTATGAGTGCAGCTGTAGCGATGACCAGTTCACCGGTTGGAGTTATGGCAGAGGACTTTACTTCTGGAGAAGCAGCTGTTGAGGTATCTGAGGAGACTGCATATGGTTCTGATGAGATTTCAGACGACTATGACGAATCATCAGAGGCTGACGATTCAGCAGATTTTGGTACAGACACAGAGGATGGTTTTGAATCTGGAGAAGCCGCAGAAGAGGAGTCTGGATTTGAGGACGGCGAAACCGGAGACACAGAAGATGCTTTTTTAGCAGACACTGAGGGCGAAACCAACAATGAAGCGGGAGCTGTGAAAACAGTGGAGGATGGTCAGATCGTACTGATGAACATTCCCTATGAAGCTTTTTACAGATCTGAGCTGAAAAACAATGATGTAAAAGTAGATGCATTTACATCTGCGACGAAAGCAAAAACAAAGATGAGCGGCGTGATGAATGGAAATGCTGCTTATCATACAAGCGCGGAAGGAAATGAACTTGCAGGTGTTACTTTTCCGGTAAAAGTGAATAAAGCTTCTGATTTGGAAAATTTTAAACAGATTACAGACAGCACTACTATAGAGATTACTACGAACATGAAAGGCCAGGTAAGTACTAATACATATACTGGTGCAGCGGCTCTTATTGAACAGCCAAGCTATACTTATTATGTTCCGGCAGAAACTCTTGCATATTACAAGGAAATGAGCGTAGATGAGAACGGAAATATTTCTTTTGGCGCTGTTCAGGGAATGTCCGAACAGAATGTTAGTGTGAATGCTGAATTAAAGCTTAATTCCAAATATGGAGATTATCAGCTCGAGCTGGATGAGACAGCAGTAAAGGCAGTAGTAAATGCATCTAATGGTGATAAGATTTATGGTGTAATCATCAATACAACAGACGGAACCACTTATGCACTCCGTCATCTTGAGAATATCTGGAAAGGAAAAGAACTTGCATGGAGCACCGGCTTTACAACAGAATCTCACGGTTGCCCAATAAGCTCTGACCACTACAAATCCATGATGGGAAAAACTATTTCCAGCGTAACGTACTATACGGATAAGGGGGAAATTAATTTTGATATTCCAGATACTTATGTTCCGGTAAAAACAGGTGTCAGTGCAACCGTTGACAACATCAAGGTAACAGATGCAGAGGTTAAAGTTGAATTATCTGAAGCACTTCCATCTGATTATTCAAAGAAATATGCAGTTGATGATGTGGAAGCAGCGACAACAGAGACAGGAGTAAAGGTTACAAATCTTACACCTGGAACACATACTCTGACAATTTCCGATGCAAATGGAAAATATGCTCCTGTCAGCGCTACTTTTACAGCAACAACAGATACTGTAATGGCTTCCTATGATGAGTATGAAGGAAAACTGGTTGCTGCGGCAGATATTACCGCTGAGCAGTTTGTTGCATTTACCAAAACAGTTTCAAAAGTAAAAATTGGTGACAAAGAGTATGCTGCAAGCGGAAAAGGTGCTGTGAAGATTGTTCAGGAGGATGGAACTCTTGATTATTCTAAAACAGCTGTAAACGATGGAGATACAGTAGTTGTAAGTGCTGCCGGATACCCAGATGTAACATTTGTTTACAACGAAAACGTATATGTATACGCAGGTCTTACCTGGGCTGAATACTGGTCTTCCGAGGATGTATACAATGCAGGCTCAACAGCTTCTTCTGAAGAAAAAGACAGAAGAGGTGAGTCAGACCTTGGAGCATTTGATGCTGTAACAAGAGCAACTGCAAACCATGGCCTTCACAGAGGAAGCTTCCAGGCAATCGCGGTTCTTAATGGAAAAACAGTTTCTCACTGGAGCGCAGACGGAAAAACAGTTTATTATGCCGATGGAACATCAGAAGTATTTAACCGGAACAATGTAACCGGATATACCGTAACTGGCCTGAAATATGTACCGGTTGAGATTAAGAGAGCTGACCTTGCTGCTTTTGCAGAAAGCCATGCAATTGTAAAAAATGGCGGACAGCTGATCGGCGGTTATGGCGAGAAAGAACTGAAATCCTATGAAGCCGTTGCAAATGTAACTGCAAATACAAATGGTTTGAAAAAAGTTACAAAAGCTGAAGACGGAAGCTTTGTAATCGGAGCAAGACAGAACGGAACTGAGTCTGGTATCAAAGATGCAGAGCTGAAAGTGGCAGATGGAATTACAGCAACTGTAAAACCTGGAAATGGTTCTTATGGTGAGTTCCTGAGAGTTGACCTGACTGGAAACTATGGCGATCTTGGTTCACATATGCAGTCTGTTGAGTGGGCATATTATGGAAATGATTCCACTTATACAAACAGACTTGCAAACTATGGAACAAAATTTGCAGCTGATAACTGGATGCATAAAATGATGGGTATCCAGCTTGGCCTTACAGAATCCGGAAGATGCAAGCTTCCGGAAGGAACTGACGGAACTGGTTACTGGATCCTTACTGTTCATGCCCTTGGATACCAGGATTACGTTGTAAAATTCCAGGCAACAGCTGAGAATATTGCAAAACCTGCAGGTGATGCAGATTCCACACCACTGGAAAACATTATTGCAGAAGCAAAAGCCCTGAACGAGGCTGATTATACTCCGGAGAGCTGGGCTGCTGCAAAAGACAGCATTGCAAATGAGCTTGAAGAGTGCGAGGAAATGCTTGCAAATATTAAGAATCAGACAACTTATGGCGTAGAAGAGCAGATCGGACATTTAAGAGAAGCTCTTAACATGCTTGTAAAAGCTCCAGCTCCAACCGCTACTCCGGTGCCGGCAGAGCCGACCGCAACACCGGCTCCTGCACAGCCGACTGCAACACCGGCTCCAACAGCAACACCAGCACCGACTGCAACTCCTGGAATTACAGCAACTGCAAAAGCTTCCACGATTTACACCAAAGGAAAAACATCCACAACAATCACTGTTGAAAAAACAGGTGTAACAGGAAAAGCTAAATTCACATCCAGCAATAAGAAAGTTGCTACTGTAACTTCCAAGGGTGTTGTAAAAGCGAAAAAAGCAGGAAAGACAACCATTACGGTAAAAGTTGGAAACTACACTAAGAAGGTAGTAATCCAGGTTAAGAAACCTTCTCTGAAGCTTGCAAAATCTTCTGCAACAATCAAGAAAGGCAAAACAGTAAAAATCAAAGCAACCGCAACACCATCCGGAAAAGTAACATACAAGTCCAGCAACAAGAAAGTAGCGACTGTTACTGCAAAAGGTGTTGTAAAAGGTAAGAAGAAAGGTACTGCAACCATCACTGTTACAAGTAATGGAGTATCTAAGAAATTCAAAGTAAAAGTAAAATAATGATTACAAAGCTTTTACGATAACAAATAATACTTGTGCAAAAACAAGGCAAAGGAACGGGGGCCGTTTTTAACAGCCCCTGCTTTTGCTTGTAAAAAAACTTATTTTGCTACATATTTTAATAGGAGACAGCATGAAAAAACGAGACAGTGATAAGAATCCTTTTGAAAGAAAGAATCTGGTGAAACTTGCTCCGGCAGCAGTGGTTATTGCTGCTGTGGCTGCAGCAGGTGCTCAGGCTGGCAGCAGTGGAAAAGAAGTGACTTCTGAAACCAGAGAGGTTGTAAAATCCCAGGATCTGGAATCGCTTCTGAAAACAGCCTATTCCTATGAGGCAGCAGATGACGACGCAGAAGAGGAGAGTCTGCTGAAAGCAGGCAAAAATACATCATCATCTTCAAAGAAAAAAACTTCCAAAATTTCAAAGAAAAAAAGTGGTATAAAAAAAGGAAGCTCAAAGACCCTTCCAGTAAAAACGGCTGCATCTTCAGGGGTAGGTCAGGGCTCCACCACTACACCAACTACAGAAGTTCCGGAAGGCGGCTATAAAGATGGAACTTACCAGGGAAGCGGAACTGGCTTTGGAGGAACGATTACCGTACAGGTAACTGTATCAGGTGGGAAAATCACAGCTGTTGATATATTGAGTGCCTCTGGAGAAACAGGCTCTTATTTTGCCTCCGCACAGGGCGTTGTAAGTAAGGTTTTATCAAGCCAGTCCCCGAATGTGGATGCAGTCAGCGGTGCAACTTATTCCTCAAACGGAATTATCCAGGCAGTACAGAACGCCCTTTCACAGGCAGGAAACAGTGATTCTGCCACACCGGCTGCCACACCAACTCCAACGCCAAAACCTGCAAAGAAACCGAAGAAAGATACTTCTGTCAGCTATAAAGATGGCGTATATGAGGGACAGGCAGAAGGCTTTGATGGAACCGTAACGGTAAAGGTTACAATAAAAAATGGAAAAATCAAAAAAATAAGCAACACAAATACAGATACACCTGAATTTTTTAATAAAGCATGGAAAACAATCAAGTCCAATGTGATTTCCAGACAGAGTACTTCTGAAATTGATACTGTAAGTGGTGCAACATTTTCTTCCAATGGAATTCTCGGAGCTTTATCCCAGGCTCTTTCAAGGGCTGATCAATCAGGAACTACAGACTCAAAGGAAGAAGATATAACTCCAACCCCGACTACTGTACCTGATGAAACTGTAACACCAATTCCAACGGAGATTCCACAGCCTACCAAGACTCCGGATAATCCGTCAGATGAACAGCCGGTTGTAAAGCTTTTGAAAGATGGTACCTATACAGGGTCTGCAATGGGATATTCCGGAAAGGTTAACATAACACTGACAATTAAAGACGGAAAAATTACGGAAGTAACCAATACAAACTCAGATACCAGAAGCTTTTTCAATAAGGCATGGAGATCCATACAGCCTAAAATACTGGAAAAGCAGAGTACAGAAGGAATTGACACTGTAAGTGGTGCAACATTTTCTTCTATGGGAATTCTGGATGCGTCCAAAATAGCATTGGAGCAGGCAAAAAATACAGAGGTACAGCCTTCAGTAACGCCAGAGCCCACTGAGGCGCCGGATTCCACCGAGAAGCCAGAACCCACAAATACGCCAAAGCCGACTTCTGTTCCGGAACCAACGACTGCACCGGAGCCTACAGCTGTACCAGAGCCTACTGAAACGCCAGAGCCAACTTCTGTACCGGAACCGACGGATACACCAGAGAATTCTGTAACGCCGGAACCCACAGCTACGCCAGAACCCACGCCTGTGCCTGCTGGTGCATATACAGATGGAACCTACACTGGTATTGGAGAAGGTAATGACGGACCAGACAGTGTACAGGTTACCGTAACAATATCCGGAGGACAGATTGTGGGAGCAACCTATTTTTCCTATGATGATGAAGAATATGTAGATACAGCCTGGGCAGGAATTCTTGGACAGGTTATGGGAAAGCAGTCAGCAGACAGTGTAGATACAGTATCTGGATGCACATATTCTTCCCAGGGAATTATTCAGGCATTTCGAAATGCATTAAATCAGGCAAAAGGAGCATAATCCATGAAATACCAGAGTTTTATTATGAGAGTTTTATGTCTGCTTCTGATCGTTGGCGCCGTCCTTGGCTACAACTCCATGCAGAAAAAAGACAGTGATACCGAAAAAGACCAGCAGATCGCCAGTCTGACAACCAGAGTGGAGGCCTTGGAAAAACAGCAGGATGAGATATTAAGTGCCCTTGAAGAGGCTGCAAAAGCGCAGGAAGAGGCGAAGAAAAAAGCAGAAGAGGAAGCGAAGAATCAAAAAGCACAGGAGAAAGAAATATCTTCCGGGGATGCTTCCGAGGACGCGAAAAAAGATGACGAAAATACAGATGAGACAGAGGCTGAGAACGCTTCTTCTGAGGAAGAAAGTGAAGATCTTGTCTACAAAAACGGAACCTACACAGGAGACGGCCAGGGCTTTGGCGGCAACATCCAGGTTCAGGTTACACTTGAAAATGACACGATTACAGACATTCAGGTGGTAAGTGCACCAGGCGAAGACTCTGCATACCTTTCCCAGGGACAGGGCGTGATCAGCACCATTCTGGCTTCCCAGAGTACAGACGTTGACACCATTTCCGGCGCAACCTTCAGTTCCACTGGAATTATCAACGCTGTAAATGATGCACTTGGAAAGGCGGAAAATCAATGAAAAAGAGACAGAGAAAAATCCGGCTGATCCGCGCCGGCATCCAGCTTCTGTTTTTCATTTTTGCTCCGGCACTTTTTTCCACGGCATTCGCAGGCGTGAAGTCCATTTTTCAGGCAATCGCAGCACATCAGACAATCAGCTGGAATTCCTTTCTGGATGTGACTGCCGTGCTGCTGGTGGTAACCTGCCTGTTCGGACGGCATTTCTGCGGATATGCCTGCGCATTTGGTTCCCTTGGGGATGCATTGTATGAGCTGACTGTGTTTATCCGCCAGAAGGTTTTTCATAAAAAAGGCCGTCACGGATATTCAGAAAAAGCCATTCGTATTTTGCAGAAGGTGAAATATATCTGGCTTCTGGTGCTCCTTGTATCTATCCTTACCGGCTGGTACAGCAAGCTTCAGGGCATGAGCCCCTGGGATGTGTTTTCCATGCTCACCGCTGGCAGACTTCCCGGCGCCGCCTACAAGGTGGGGATTGTGCTGCTGCTTCTGATCCTGATCGGAATGTGCACCCAGGAAAGATTTTTCTGCCAGTTCCTCTGCCCAATGGGCGCGATTTTTGCTATAATGCCTATAGCACCCTCTGCACTGTTCAACCGTGACAGAAGCACCTGTCCGGCGAAATGCGGAGCCTGCAAAAAGCGCTGTCCTGCTCATCTGGACATTGACGGTGATACCCTTCTCTCAGGAGAATGTATCTGCTGCCACGCCTGCCAGGGAATCTGCCCGAAGAAGAATATCCGGATCGGGATTCCGAAGATGAAAGATGAGAGCTCTTTTTAAACACGCGCTTGGAAAAGATGGGCGAAAGCTATTGGAAAGTAAGAGAAAATAAAATCAGAAAGAACAGGATATGAGTAAAAAAAGAAGTAAAGTAAGATTTCAGAATGAATTCGATTTAATTAAGGTACATTATAAAAAGCAGTCCAGAGGTCAATCACTTACCTGCTTGGATATGTTTAATGGGAGAAGGCATTTGAGAAAGAGAAGTGCGGCAGGAATCCTCTGGGGCAGCCTGCTTCTCACTGTCATTTCCGCAACAGTACTGGGAAAAACAACTACAGTTGTTTATGCATCTGACGTGGAAAAATACACCAACGCAGATTTCGCAATGGACACGGTAGTTTCCGAAACCCTTTATACCTCAGGCGAGGACATCAACACCCAGATTGGCGAAAAGCTCCGCGAAATGGAAACCACCCTCCTTTCCTGGACAGAGGAAAACTCCCAGATTTCTCAGTTGAACAATGCTGATGGCAAGACCATGGAAGTCTCTGATGAACTTGCCGCCGACCTTGAGAAAATTCGCCAGCTTTCCCAGGAATCCGACGGTGCTTTTGACCCCACCCTTGGAAAAATCATCCGTCTGTGGGACATTGACGGCGAGAATCCTCATGTCCCGGACCAGTCCGAAATTGACACTCTTCTTCCCGAAGTGGGATACGAGAAAATTCAGATGGACGGAAACAATGTAACCCTTCTTGATGGCTGTACCCTGGATCTTGGTGCCGTTGGAAAAGGCATGGGCTGTGACCTGATTATGGACTACCTTAGAAGCCAGCCCGATGTTTCTGGTATGATCCTGAACCTAGGCGGCAGCAGTGTCATGACCTACGGCGAAAAGCCAGACGGTTCCCCCTGGAAAGTAGCCCTCACCGATCCCCGTGACACCGAAGGTGACTACCTTGGCGCCATCACCCTGGACGCCAACCAGTTCCTTTCCACCTCCGGCGACTACGAAAAATACTTCATAGATGATGGAATCCGCTACCACCACATCCTGGATCCAAAGACCGGTTACCCGGTCTGGAATGGTCTCACCTCTGTTACCATCATCTGCGACCAGGGTTATCTGGCCGACGGCCTTTCCACCGCTTGCTTCGTCCTGGGTATGGACGCCGCGAAACCTCTTTTAGAGAAATATGATGCAGAAGCCGTATTTGTAGATGAAGACAAAAATGTGTATGTGACAAGTGGACTGATGGATAAATTCGAATTAATGAAAGACGGATACACAGTAAACGAAGCATAAGTTGTCCATGATAGATTCATAGAAAATGATAGCTTACGGAATAACGAAAAGAGCTCCAGAGGATAGTCAAAAACTATCGCCTGGAGCTCTTTTTCAACTAACAGCATTTGGGCTGAATATATTCCTAAGCGGGGCATTCAAGGCGCGCCCTTAATGGAGCGGAGATCCACTGCTTACGAAGACTTAACATCGAAGGCTCTCCTGAGATGTTTAGTCGCAGTTAGCAGTTAGCTCCGCGGAATGTTGCGCCTCCCCGCGTGGAATATATTCAGCCCAGATGCGTACGGTGGTAACATCTCACGGAATTCTCTTAAGCACTTCCTTCGTCAGCACTCCAATCAGCAGTCCTGTAATCACTCCCGACACCATCAGCGCCGGAGCATAATAATACAACAGTCCCACCGTATGCGTTGCCGGAATCGCCACCAGCAGCTGACCGATGTTATGGGAAACGCCACCAGCCACACTTACACCCAGCTGCCCGAATCCAATCTTATTTTTCACAAAAACCATCACAATCAAACTAAGGGTCGCCCCCGCCAGGCTATACATAATACTGGAGCCGCTTCCAAACATAAAACCGATAATAAAAATTCTCACAATGGAAACCAGCGCCGCTTCTTTCCACGTATACCTCTCCAGCACAAAAAGCACCGCCAGATTTGCAAGCCCCAGCTTCATTCCCGGAATTCCCGCAAAAAACGGAATCAACGATTCCACATACCCGAAAATAATGGCAATGGCTGCAAACAGCCCAAGATACGCTGCCTTTTTCTGATCCATCACTTACACCACTGCGTCAAATCCACTCTCGGAATCCTGTGAATCTGAATCGCCCTCTCCCTGAATGACTACTCTGTTTGGCAGGCACACAATATATCCGCCTGCACTGCCCACTGCCGGTTGCTTCATGCAAAGATGATCCGGACAGTCCGCCTCTGTCATCTTTACCTCGCCGTCCTTAATTTCACACACATTGGTATCCCCAATCTGGATCACCTGATCCTCCGCCAGTGAATAAGTCCCATAAAGTTCCCCATCCACCGTAATCTGGATCGACCCATGAGTTCCATGTGGAACCGCATAAACAAAAATACAAAGCACCACTGAAATAACCAATAGTGCACCAATAAATACCGCTTCTTTCTTCTTCAAAAATGATACCTCTTCATTAATAGCTTTAACCAAAATCATCATATCATAGAACCATGTTCCACAAACGAACCATTAGTTTATGATATAAGAAATACAGAGATTTTTCAACCTATTCTAAAATCCATTTTTGAGAAAAAATCGCAACAGAGAGAATGACTGTTATTCACAGAGGAAACGGTAACGGGTGGCTGTTCCTTTCCACACCGCTTTTTATTGTAATTTCCCACGGAATATGCTATTGTATAGTTTGAAAGTCTGTGTGCCGTGCGGATCGCGGGAATGATTTTTCAAACACGTTCCAGGCCGGCGGCATTGTTGAAGAAATGTAACGATTCAGAAAACACTGGACAGTTACACAGAAATATTAGAAAGAAGGTGAAGCTATGGTTGAATTAGACCAGTTCAAGAGCATTCTTGCAAC
>ERZ826613.2589-NODE-2589-length-17278-cov-5.153341_pt1 | contig 17278 bp, 10 predicted proteins | sample MGYA00519925_ERZ826613 | MGnify/ENA primary metagenome ERZ826613 (study PRJEB31778, sample SAMEA3449236) | human gut metagenome | biome: human gut; feature: human-associated habitat; material: faeces | place: United Kingdom | collected 2010/2012 ... | reverse complement strand
TCGACACCGAGAAGCAGATCATCCGCTACGACAATCTGGGCATCGCACGTCTTATTTACCAGCTGCCCACCACGGTCTGCGAGATGTTCCTGCGCGAAGTGTTCAAGCAGGGCAGCATCGAGAGCCTGGACCAGGAGACCCTGTTCACCATCCAGCGCTTCTTCGAGAACAACCTGAACGTCTCCGAGACCAGCCGCGGCCTGTTCGTCCACCGCAACACGCTGGTGTATCGTCTGGAAAAGATCAAAAAGCTGACCGGTCTGGATCTGCGTGAGTTCGACGACGCTATCGTGTTCAAGGTAGCGCTCATGGTTAAGAAGTACCTGTCCAACAACCCGGCCAAATATTGATATTTCGTCTCAGCCGCTCCGGCTGCGGACGCCGAAACCGGCCGCTCGACCCCGATGCTGGCCGGTTTCTTTTGTAATGGTCTGGAACTTCTGTGCCAAATAAATTTTTCAGGAGCAAGATACTCATGATAGATTTTGAACATGTCACCAAGATATACAAACGGAGTGATACTCCCGCTCTGGAGGACATCGACTTCCATGTAGACGACGGCGAGTTCGTCTTTCTGGTGGGCCACTCCGGCGCCGGCAAGTCCACTCTGCTCAAGCTCATCCTCCGCGAAGAGCTGCCCACCGAGGGCCGCGTCATGGTGGACGGCAAGGACGTCGCCCGGCTGCGCCGGGGCAAAGTACCTTTCCTTCGCCGCCAGATGGGCATCATCTTCCAGGATTTCCGCCTCATCCCCACCATGACGGTCTACGAGAATGTGGCGTTTGCCATGCATGTCACCAATATCGGCAAAAAAGACATCAAAGAGCGCGTCAACTATATGCTGGAACTGGTGCATCTGGAAGATAAGGCAAAGGTCTACCCCGAGTTCCTCTCCGGCGGTGAGCAGCAGCGCGTGGCCGTGGCCCGCGCTCTGGCCCACAGCCCCCGCCTCGTCATTGCGGACGAGCCCACCGGCAACATCGACCCCGAGATGAGCCTTGAGATGATGGAACTGCTGGAACGCGTCAGCGAGATGGGCATCACGGTGCTTGTCGTCACCCACGAGCATGAACTGGTGCGCCGCTTCAACCGCCGCACCATCACCCTGAAGCATGGCCGCATCATCTCCGATGTTCCGGCCAGCTTCGGCGAGGAGGTACACGTATGAAAATCTCTACGTTTGGGTTCCTCACCCGGCGCGGCGTGCGCAACCTCGGCAAGCACTGGGCCATGACCATCGCCTGCATCGCCTCCCTCAGCGTCTGTATGACCCTGAACATCTTCGCCAGCCTCATTGAAGTCAATGTGGACAGCATGGTGAGTTATCTGGGCAGCCAGAACGAGATGGTGGTCTACGTGGACCCCGAGGCCGATGACGCCACCATCCAGTCTGTGGGCAATGCCCTCAGCGGCACCGCAGGTGTGAGCCGGGTGCAGTATATGTCCAAAGAAGACGTCCTCAACCAGTACAAGGGGTATATGTCCGACTATGCCGCCCTGCTGAACGAGTTCGAGAACGACAACCCTTTCAAGGCCAATTACCGCGTCTCCCTGTCTGATCTGAGCCAGATGGAGACCATCAGCAAGCAGTTCGAGAACATCAGCGGCGTCTACAGCGTCACGGCTCCCATCGAGATGACCAAGACCTTCGTGGAGATCCAGCAGGCCGTCACCAAGGTCGGGCGCGGTGTGGTGCTGGTGCTGATGGCTGTCAGCATCATCACGGTGGGTACCACCATCCGGCTGAGCGTCTTTGCCCGCCGCCGTGAAATCGAGATCATGAAGTATGTCGGCGCTACCAACGCCCTCGTCACCCTGCCTTTCGTCATCGAGGGCCTGACCATGGGCCTGCTCTCCGGCATCCTGACGGCAGCTGCCACCATCGGCGGCTATGCCTACATCGTTCAACTGGCGCCCACGCTGGGCGGCCTGTGGCAGATGCTTATGGGTACGGCTCTGGTGCCGCTGGAAAATGTCTGGCCCACTATCCTGACCTACAGCCTCGCGAGCGGCGCTCTGGTGGGCGGTCTGGGCAGTATGTTCTCCATCCGCAAGCACCTGAACGTGTAAGGAGGGCCTACTGTGTACCACGACAAGCATTCCGCAGGCTTTGTTCTGCATCATCCGCCCCGCCACGCAAAGCCGTCGGGCCATTCGGCCATGATGCGCGCCGCTTGCGCCTTTCTGGCCGCCGCCTGCCTCGTGCTGAGCGTGACGGTCTACCCGGCCAGTGCGGCCACCAGCATGAGCTCGCTGCAGAACAAGCTGGACAAGATCTCTGCGTCCATCAAGCAGCATAAGACGGAGCTGAACGACGCCAAAAAGAAGGAAGCTGCTGCCAAGGCCCTCGAGTCTGAGCTGAAGGAAAAAGTTTCGGTGCTCCAGAGCCAGATCAGCGTTCTCAAGAGCCAGATCTCCGAGGTGCAGAACAACATCGGCGTCAAAGAGCAGGAAATCACCGCCAAGCAGAATGAGATCGCCCGGAAAGAGCAGGAGATCGCCGACCAGTGGGACGATTTCAAGAGCCATATGGCCGCGATGCAGGAGCTGCGGGACGGCGGCAGCGTCGCCATGCTCCGGGCTGTGAGCGATCTGTACGAGCTTCTGACCTTCAACGAGGTCATGCAGGACATTTCGGTGAAGGATACCGAGATACTCGACAACATGAAGGCTGCGAAGGAAGCCCTCGTGGCCGACCGCACCCAGCTCGTGGAGGAGCGCACCCAGCTGCAGAACAAAAAGGCTGAGCTGGACGCCCAGAACAAGCAGATGCAGTCCAAGCAGAACGAGCTCAACAACAGCGTCAAGGAGGCCCGTCTGAGCGCCGCTGAGGCCCAGCAGGCCCAGAAGAACGCCCAGGCGGCCATCGAGTCGGACGAGATGAACTACGAGGCCGTCAAGAAGGAGATCCAGAAGCTCATCGCAGCGGCAGCGGCCAGCAAGCCCCAGCTGAGCTTCAGCGGCTTTATCTGCCCGCTCAGGAGCTATACCCGCATCTCCAGCGAGTACGGCTGGCGCAAAAACCCGGTCTCTGGCGTCAACAAACTCCACGCCGGCATCGACTTTGCCGCCCCCGCAGGCACGCCCATCTACGCAGCCGCCAGCGGCTATGTGCAGGTGGCCGGCTGGTCCAGCGGCGGCTACGGCAACTATGTCATCATCTATCACGGCAAAATGACAGACGGCAACGCCTACTCCACCCTCTACGGCCATATGCGCTCGGTGGCAACGTCGGCGGGCAAGTATGTCAACCAGGGCGACCTCATCGGCTATGTGGGCTCCACCGGCAACTCTACCGGCAACCACCTCCATCTCGAGGTGTGGAAGGGCGGCTCCAAGGCCAATGCGGTCAACCCCCGCGGTTATATTCCGATAAGATAACACAACTGTAATTGAAGTCGAGGGGTCAAAGGAGGCCACAAGGCGAAATGAACGAGCAAAAACGCAAGCGTATCCTTCGGGTGGGCTGTCTGATTCTGGCAGGAGTGTTCCTGCTGTCGGTACTGGGCAGTGTTATCCTGATGTTTTTGGTCTGAACTGGGGAGGACACTGAATGAACCGCAAAATTTCCGTAGGGATGACCGTGACCATCGTCATTCTGGCAATGACGGTCACTTTTTCCATCACGATGCTGATGGCGATGCGGCTGTTTGACCACACCGTCACCAGCGTGAAGGAAAAGGAGAGCATGTACAACAAGGTGGCCGAGGTAGACCGCTATGTGCGCGCCAACGACTACTACGACATCGACGAGACCGTGCTGTACGACCGTCTGACTGCCGGTTATCTGCTGGGTACCGGCGACAAGTACGCCCGCTACTACACCGCCTCGGCCTACACCGACCTGCTCAACGCCCAGAGCGGCAAGCTGATGGGCATCGGCGTGGAGCTGGCCATCGACCAGTCCGGCTACGCCAAGGTCATCAAAGTGTATGACGAGTCTCCTGCCAAGGAGGCCGGCCTCCAGCGGGGCGATTACATCACCACCATCGACGGCGCAGACATCAAAAGTCTGGGCAGCGTGGAGGCTGTCCAGAACAAACTCCGGGGCGAGAGCGGCACGAGCGTCAATGTAGGCTGGCTGGACAGCGAGAACGCCCAGCACACCGCCGATCTGACCCACTCCGGCTTTACGGCCAACAGCGTCGATTCCGCGCTGGTGCAGGGCAATGTGGGCTATATCAAGATCTGGCAGTTCGACAACTCCACCCCCAGTGAGCTGGACTTTGCGCTCCGCAGTCTGACCGCCAGCGGCGCCCAGAGCTTCATCTTCGACCTGCGCGACAACGGCGGCGGCATCCTTGACGACGCCATCAGCTGCATCGAACTCGTCGCGCCGGAAGGCGTGTTGGCCTACGCGGAGGATAAGGCAGGCAACCGCACCCTGCTGGGCAGCAGCACCGGCGACTCGGTCATCAGCCAGCCCACCGTCTGCCTCGTGAACGAGAACACCGCCAGTGCGGCAGAACTCTTTGCGTCCAGCCTGCGCACCCTGTGCGGCACCCGCCTCGTGGGCAGCACCACGATGGGCAAAGGCACCATCCAGAGCAGCCCCCAGCGCCTCTCGGACGGCAGTGCTGTCGTGGTCACGGTGGCAAAGCTCATTTGCGGCGATGGCTCCTGCTTCGACGGCACCGGCCTGACCGTGGACGTGGAGCGCCCGCTGACTGCCGACGAGCAGGCCAGCTACTATGACTACACCCTCGACACGGACCCGCAGATACAGCGCGCCGTCAGCACCGCACAGCAGCTCACCGGTGTCACCACCGTGGGCGGCGTGAACGACGCTGACATCGCCGCCGACTCCGCCGCAGCCTCTTCGGAGGCCGCAGCCGAGAGCACCGCTTCCAGCGAGGCCGCAGGGGAGGCAGAGGCTTCCTCCGAGGCCGGTGCAGAAGGGGAGCAGGAGGCTTCCAGCACGGAAAGCGCATCTTAAAAAAGGCTCTCCCTTTGGGAGAGCTGGCGCGTGAGCGCCTGAGAGGGCAAGGATGCTGAAATGGAACAGGGCAAGGCTATGATGGTCTTGCTCTGACAAAGGCCGCTGCCTATCGCTGTGCAGCGGCCATTTTTCTGCGGCCTTGCCCTCTCCGTCATCGCAGGCGATGCCACTGCCCGGGTTGCGGCTCCCAGCGTCTGCTTCGCTGTCGCTCGCATCCTGCTGGCCGCGGCCCCAACAGCTTCTCCCTGTTTCCGCCGCTGGCGGCGGTCAGCGCTGTTGCTCCCAAAGGGAGAGGCTTTGGCATGTACGTTACCAAATGACAACCGAAAAACAGAAAGGAAAACCACTATGCCGGAGCTGACCGACCTCTCCGTTATCCGCACCCTGTGCGAAAAATACGATTTCGCGCTCTCCAAGGGCTTTGGACAGAACTTCATCATCAATCCCGGCCTGCCGCCCAAGATCGTGGACGCCAGCGGCGTCGATAAGAGCTGGGGCGTGCTGGAGATCGGCCCCGGCATCGGCGTGCTGACCAAAGAGCTGGCCCAGCGCGCTGCCAAGGTGGTGTCCATCGAGGTGGACGAGCGCCTGCCGCCCCTGCTGGCCGAGACCATGGCGGGTGTGGATAACTTCAAGCTGGTATTGCAGGATGTTCTGAAAGTAGACCTCCGCGCCCTCATCGAAGAGGAGTTCCCCGGGATGCCGGTGGCTGTCTGCGCCAACCTGCCCTACTACATCACCAGCCCCATCGTCATGAAGCTGCTGGGCGACCGCCTGCCCATCCAGAACCTCACCGTCATGGTGCAGAAGGAGGCCGCCGACCGTCTGGCCGCTGCCCCCGGCACCCGGGCGTCCAGCGCCATCAGCTGTGCCGTGAGCTACTACGCCACCTCAAAACTGATGTTCACCGCCGCGCCGGGCAGCTTCTACCCGGCCCCGAAGGTCACCAGCGCCGTGGTGCGGATGGACATCCGCACCACTCCCGCCGTACAGGTGGAGGACGAGGACGGCTACTTCGCCCTCATCCGTGCCGCTTTCGGCCAGCGCCGTAAGACCGCCGCCAACGCCATCGCCAGCGGCCTCGGCCTGCCGAAAGATAAGGTCATCGCGGCCATCGAGGCGGCGGGCTTCGACGCCCGCATCCGCCCCGAGGCCCTGACCCTCGAGGACTTCGCTGCCGTACAGCGGGAGCTGAAGTAAGATTTTATCAGAATAAAACGCCAAGGCCCTCGCAGTTTGGAACAGAACTGCGGGGGCCTTGGTCGTTATGTGGAAGGAATGGAGGATGGTAATGTGCTTACCTCAGCAGTGCGGTGTGGTCTGCGCCGCCCACGATGAAGGTGGCGGTGGAGCCGCTGTGGCTGAGGGCGAAAGGTGTGCTGCCCGCACCGAGGGCTGCAACATCGGAGAGGGAGAGGGTAGAAGTGCAGCTTTCGGTGGAGAAGACAACGGTCTTGATGTTCTCAGAGCGGAGGTCGGTCAAATCGGAAAGGTCGCCCTGCAGGGACGCCGTCTCCTGAGCGACATGAATGTAGAGAGGATGGTTGATCTGGCTCAGCTGGACCAGCTGGACGTTCTGGATGATATTGGTCTGGGCCGGGTCGAGGACACGCAGACCGGTGGAGATGCTGCTGTCGCTGTTGTGGGAGACATCGCGGTACTCCACCTCATTGCAGACCTCGCAGATGCGGTACTCGCGGCTGCTGTCGCCCTTGACAGGCGTCCAGTCGCTCCACTGATGGCCGAGGGCGGGCAGCTCCTCCGTCTCAGTGACGACACAGCCGCTGATGGTGCAGCTGCGCTGGCGCTCGCCCTTCTCGGTGCAGGTGGGCTCTTTGGTGATGACCCACTCGCCGAAGGTGTGGGTCTTGCTGACGGGGATGACCTCAGTCTGGGTATCGTCGCCGCGGATGCAATCACGGTGCTTGGAGCCTTCCTCGACACAGGTAGCGTCCCGGTCGATGACCCACTCGCCGTACTCGTGGCCGAGGGCCTTGATGGCCTCAGTCCGGGTATCGCCGCAGACGGAACAGGTGAAGGTCCGCACGCCGTCGGCAGTGCAGGTGGGCTCCTTCGTGACGACGCCTGCATCCCACTTGTGGGTGCTCTTATCCACCGGGATGCTCTCGGTCTTGGGAGCGCCGCAGACGACGCAGGTATAGGTCATGATGCCCGGCTCGGCGCAGGTCGCGGCCTTGGTCACGACGCCCGCGCCGTAGCTGTGCTGGCCGGTGGCGTTGAGCGTTTCGGTCTTCGTCTCGTTGCAGACCTCGCACTGGTAGGTGACGGTGCCGTCCTGGCCGCAGGTAGCCGCTGTCGTGGAGAGGACTTTCCACTGATGCTGGCCGGTGGCGGGGATGCTCTCGGTCTGGGTATCGTCGCCACGCACACAGTCACGGTGTTTGGAGCCTTCCTCGACACAGGTAGCATCCCGGTCGATGACCCACTCGCCGTACTCGTGGTCGAGGGCCTCGATGGCCTCAGTCCGGGTATTGTGGCAGACGGTACAGGTGAAGGTGCGCACGCCCAGCTCAGTGCAGGTGGGCTCCTTCGTGACGACACCCTCGTTCCAGGTGTGCTGGCCGGTGGCGGGGAGAGTGTGGCGGAAGGTGGCGCCGCACTTGCCCACCATGCAGGTGTATTCGATGTAGCCGTCCTTGCCGCAGTTCGGCTCCTGACGGTCGCTGACTTTCCAGTTGTGGACAGAAGCGATGTCGCCGTACTTGGCCTTTTCTGCCTCACTCATCTCGGGCGTTACGCGGTCGGGGGAGTGAGAAGTGGAATGGCTGGCCGCGTAGACACCGTTGTGGAAGAGCCGCGAGAGGCTGTTGGTGCCGCTCTCTACGAGCTTCACGAGGCCCTTCTTGCCGTTTTCCATGAGGCTGATGACCTTGTCCAGCGTCTTGCCGTCGTTGCTTTGGATGGCATTGGCGGCGTCGGGGGCGGTTGCGGTGATGTCCAGCGGGGCGTCGGCATTGCTGATGGAGACGCTGCCGCCGCCGATGGCAGGGGCTTCGCCGGTGCCGTTGGCGATGATGGTGCCGCCGGTTATCGTGATACTGCTGGAGTTGTTGTTGTCGCTGCCGCCGATGCCGGCACCGGTGCCGTTGCCGGTGGCGTTGACCGTGCCGCTCTTGATGGTCACGCTGCTGCGGCTATTAAGGCCCGAGCCGATGCCGGCAGCGGAATCGCCGCCCGTTGCTTTGATGGTGCCGCCGTCGATCACGACGTCCACCTTGTCGGAGTCATAGCCTGAGCCGATGCCGGCAGCGAGATTGCCACCCTTGACGTCTTTGAGTTCGGCGTTACCGGAGATGTTGACCGTGGAAGAGCGACCGTAATAGCCCGAACCGATGCCGGCGCCGCCGTCCTTGCCCTCGGCCTTTTCAATGGTGCCGTCGGTGATGTTGATGGTGACAGCGCCCTTCTTGCTGTCGTTTTTGGTGTCACCGCTGCCGCTGCCGATGCCTGCGCCGCCGTATTTGCCGCCCGTGGCGCTGACGATATGGGCGTTGTCCTTGATGTTGATGGTGGTGGTGCCGGCATTCAGGCCTGCGCCGATGCCCGCGCCGCTATACCAGCGCTTAGAGCTGGGCACATACTCGCCGCCGCCCGTGGCCTTTTCAATGTTGCCGCCGGTGATGTTGATGGTGACAGCGCCCTTCTGGTTGTTGGGTTTGCTGCCACTGTAGCTGCCGCTGCCGATGCCAGCGCCGCCGTATTTGCCGCCCGAAGCGCTCTTGATGGTGCTGTCGCCGGAGATATTGATCTCGGTCTCGCCGGAGACGTTGGAGCCGGAGCCGATGCCTGCGCCGCTGAGCCACTTGTCGGAGTGATTGCGAGAGTCAAGGCTGACGCCGCCCGTGGCCGTGATTTCGCCGCCCTTGATGTTGATGGTGGTCTTATTAAGGGCGTTGCCGCCGGAGCCGATGCCGGCACCGGAAGCCTGGCAGGACCCGTTCTCTTTGCCGCCGCCCTCAGCCGTGATAGTGCCGCCCTCGATGTTGATGATGGTGCTGCCGTTGCTGCCGTTGCCGCTGCCGATGCCCGCAGCGGTGGAGCCGCCCTTGGCAGTAACTTTTGTTGCACCCTTGATGAGGATGTCGGTGTTGCCCTTGGCTCTATCGCCGCTGCCGATGCCTGCGCCGCCACCGCCGCCAAGGGAGGAATTACCGCCGCCGGTGGCCTTAACGGTCACGCCGTCGTGGAGAGTGATGTGGGTGTAGCCGGTGGAGTGACTGCCTGAACCGATGCCCGCGCTGCCGTCGTAGCCGTCGCCGCCGCCCATGGCCGTAACAGTGCCGCCGGAAATATCAATGGTGGTCTCTCCGGAAGAACTGGTACCGGAACCAATGCCTGTGCCGATGTCTGCCGTGGCTGTGACATTGCTGCCGGTGATGTAGATGCCGGTCTTGCCCTTGGCGCTATCGCCGCTGCCGATGCCTGAACCGGAAGAACTCGAAGCATTGATGGTGCCGCCGTTGATGTGGATCTCCGTGGCGTTGGTAGAATAGCTGCCGCTGCCGATGGCTGCGCCGCTGCCGCCGACGGCATTTACTGTACTGTTGCGTTCTATCGTGATGTCGGCGTTGCTCTGAGAGCCGTAGCCGGTGCCGATGCCTGCGCCCGAGGCATTAGTGTAAGAAGCATTGGAGGACTCCAGAGTGCTCACAGACGCGTTGCTGATGGTGACGTAAGTTTTGCCCTTGGCGTAATGACCGCTGCCGATGCCGGCACCGACGTAGGCAAAAGCACTTTTGACACCCTTTCCGGCTGTCGTATCGTGGATGTTGATGGTCGTCTCGCCGGTGGAGGATTTGCCCGAACCGATGGCTGCGCCGCCGCTGCTACCTGCGGACACGAGCGCATCCCCGGTGATCTCGATGTTGGTCGCGCCGGAAGACTCTTTGCCGCTGCCGATGCCGGCACCGCCATTGCCGTAGCCGGTGGAAGCGTTGACCTTGCCGCCAGTGATGTTGACCTTGGTCTCGCCGGAAGAGTTTTTGCCACCGCCGATGCCTGCGCCGCCGCCCGTACCCTCGGCCTTTTCAATGGTGCCGCCGGTGATGTTGATGGTGGTAGCCTTGGAGGAGTTCGCGCCGCTGCCGATGCCTGCGCCGCCGGTGCCGCCGGTGGCCTCGGTGATGGTGCCGCCGGAGATGTTGATCTCGGTAGCGAAGGCGGGTTTTGCGCCCGTGCCGATGCCCGCGCCGCCGCTGTCGCCGCTGCCGCCCTTGGCAGACCCGATGGCGCCGCCCGAAATTTTCACAACTTGATCGCCGCGGATGCCGGTGCCGCCTTTGCCACTGTTGCCGGTGCTGTCGCCGCCGGTAGCCTGCTGTATCTCGCCGCCGGAGATGGTGAGGAAGTCGCCGCCGTAAATGCCTGAGCCGCCGGTGCAGGTGTTCCCGTTGGCATTGCCGCCGATGGCTTTTTGGATGATACCGCCAAGGATCTCCATGGTCTTGCTATAGATGCCGTGGCCGCCGTTGCCGCTGCCGCTGCTCTTGCCTTCGCCGCCCTGCGCGGTTCCGATGGCGCCGCCGGAGATGGTGAGCTCACCGACGCTGTAGATGCCGCTGCCGCCGGTAGATTGGCTTTCGCCGCCCGTGGCTTTGTTGATTTGGGCGCTCTGAGAGATGGAGAGGTCGCCTTTGCTGTAGATGCCGTTGCCGCCACCGTACCTGCCGTCGCCGCCCTTGGCGTTCTGGATGAAGGCCTTGCCGGAGATGTTCAGGGTGCTGTCGCTGCGGATGCCGTCGCCGCCGTAATAGTTGCCTTTGCCGCCCTGCGCGTTTTCGATGGTGCCGCCGGAGATGTTCAGGGTGCTGTCGCTGTGGATGCCGTGGCCGGCGTAAAAGTTGCCTTTGCCGCCCTGCGCTTTTTTGATGGTGCCGCCCTGAATCGTGACGGTAATATTACTGCTACTGTTGCCGCCGCCGATGCCGTCGCCGGTGCTGCCACCCACGGCCTCCTCGATGGTGCCGCCAGAGATGGTGATATTGGTATTTCTGCTGTTGTTACCGCCGCCGATGCCGGCACCATAGTCGCCGCCCTGGGCTTTTACGGTGCCGCTGGTGATGTTGACGGTGGTAGTGCCGAAGGAGTTTGCGCCGCTGCCGATGCCTGCACCGTTGTCGCCGCCCTTGGCTTTTACGGTGCCGCCGCTGATGGTGATATTGGTGTTGGTGTTGCCAGTAGCCCTTGAACCACTGCCGATGCCTGCGCCGCCGTCGCTGCCGTTGCCGCCGTTGGCGGTGATGTTGCCGCCTGCTATTTCAATGATGCCGGCACCATTGTTCCTGGCACCGCCGATGCCAGCAGCGCCACTGCCGCCTGTGGCAGTCAGGATGCCGGAATCTTTTTCGGATGTGATGGTCAGTTTGCCGGTGTCAACAGAATCATCGTTGTCATCCTTGCTCTTTTCGTTGTGCTCGAGGCCGGCATGTTGGCCGTCGCTGGTGAGGGTATTGTCGCCCTTGAGCGTGATCGTCGTGTTGCCCGCGCCCTCGACGCTGAGGGCGGCGTCGTTGTTGGCCTTAATGTTGACATCCTCCAGCGTCACGTTGAGGGTGCTGTCTTTGACCTTGTTGATGATTTTGATGACGTAGTTGGTGACGCTTTCGGCTGTGTTCCTGAAGTTTTCCGCCGCGGTCTTCAAGGCCGTGGTCGATTCGTCCCGGGTCTCTTCGTCGTCATTGGCGTCGGCGACATTGAGGGATGCGCCGGTGTACGTGAGCTGGCTTCCCAGCACAGGGCTGTCGCCGGTCTGGTTCTCGTTTTCCTCGCCGCCGGTGGTGTCGCCGGTCTGGTTCTCGTTTTCCTCGTTGCCGGTGGTGTTGTTGGGCTGGTTCTTGTTTTCCTCGCCGCCGCCCTTGGTGTCGCCGAGGTAGACCATGTCATTGTTTTCGCTGTCTTCTGATGGGGGCGTGGCCGACATGGATTTGGCGGGAGATTTTGCGAGGGTGGTGCTTTTAGAAGAGCCGCCGCCGGGGGCGGGGGTATCCTCTGAGCGCTTGCCGCCCTTGATGACGATCTTGCCGTCGTTGTCCTTTGTAGCAGTATCATTTCCCGAGTGCTTGACATAGGTGCCGCTTTCGTCTTTGGTGATGGTGATGTTACCATCGCCTATGTAATAGACATCCGCATACGCCGGTGCAGCCATGCCGGCCACCATTGCGGCTGTCAGCGCCAGCGCCGTCACCCGGTGAGACGCGGGCCGGGGGGTGTCGGCACCCGCAGCGGATGCCCCAGAACGCGCATTGCAAGCTTGCGATAAGAGATCATAGAAACCTCCTCTGAAAAGTGTGAGTTTTACACAGAAGCTCCCAACAAAGCGGCAGGAGCTTGTGGAAGAAGCATAAATGTTGAGTCTGATTTATTCTACCACATTCCGGCCATAATGTGACCAAATCTGCGTGAATCGCCTCGCGGATGTCTTGAAACACCCCGCAGATGTCTTGAAACGCCCTGACGACAGCGCTGCATGGGCCGACAGCGGGGCCGGGGTCGGACAAAGATATTGACAAGCGGGGCGGTTTCTGGTATTCTACTAAAGTACCCTGTGCAAACGATACTCGCTGGTGTGGCGCAATGGCAGCGCAACTGATTTGTAATCAGTGGGTTGCAGGTTCAACTCCTGTCACCAGCTCCAAAAAGTCCTACGATATACCGCTGAAAAGCGGCGTGTGTCGTGGGGCTTTTGCTTTTTGGGAAAAGGTACGCAGGACTGTTCAATAAAGAAAAAAGTGCTATAATACTTATAAGCCTGAAACTTTACACGAAAGGATGGGTGTGTTATGAGTACAAGAGAATTGGCGAAGAGCTTGATTGACCAAGTGCCGGAAAACAAGCTGCCGTATATTATTGCCTACTTGCAGGGGGCTGCTATTCCGGATGAAAGTGAAACGCCGAATGCCGACACGCTGGAAGCCTTTGAAGAACTGGACAACGGCGGTGGTCATACCTACAATGGGCCGGTTGAAAATCTGATCAGCTCGTTGCTGGAGGATGAAAGTGCTTGAAGTAAAATACTCCACTAGATTTAAGAAAGATTTGAAAGTGTGCCAGAAGCGGCATTACAATATGGCTTTGCTTCAGCAGGTCATCAATGTACTGGCCGTTCCTGAACAGCTCCCGCCACAGAATAGAGATCACAGCTTGACGGGTAGCTACATTCCCCATAGGGAATGTCATATACAGCCGGATTGGCTGCTGATCTACTACCAGACAGATACGGAGTTGTATTTGTACCGCACCGGCACACACGCCGATTTGTTCGGCCTATAAAGGAAACAGGAAAGAGGCCAAGACCTGACAGAATGGGTCTTGGCCTCTTTTTCTGCAAGGTATGCAGAAAAATCATGCCGCCCGGCGGGGTGCGGGTATTGAAATCGGCTCATCACGCGATTATAATTGGTTCAGCTAAGCAAAGAACATCCAAATGAAAGGGGATACCATGCCCGAATTTTCCACCATGCTGGACCTGCAGGCGCAGATGATGCTTCTGCTGGCCATCGGCGTTTTTCTGGCAAAGAAAAAGCTCATCACCGACCAGGGCCGCGCCTGTCTGACCGACCTGCTGCTCTTCATCATCCTGCCTGCAAACATCATCCAGTCGTTCCGCATCGAGTTCAACGCGGAAATTTTCCGCAGTACCCGGGACATCCTCATCCTGTCGATTTTATTGCAGGTGCTCTACGGTGTCGTCTGCGCGGTGTGCTACAACCGCTACCCCTTCGCGCGGAAGGCCGTCATGCAGTACGGCACGGTCTGCTCCAACGCGGGCTTCCTCGGAAGCCCGCTGGCGGAGGGGCTCTTCGGCGGGGTAGGGCTGCTGCTGACGTCGTTCTACCTCATCCCCCAGCGCATCGTGATGTGGTCGGTGGGGGTGTCCTACTTCATGCAGGATGCCGCCCCCGCCACGCCCGAGGAAAAGAAAAAGCACCGCCTCGCAGTGCTCCGCAAGACCATCACCCACCCCTGCATCGCGTCGGTGTTCGTGGGCATGGTCATCATGCTGACCCAGTGGCAGCTGCCCACCTTCCTCGGCAAGGCCGTCCAGTGTACCAGCAGCTGCAACATGACCATGTCGATGTTCCTCATCGGGGCCATCATCGGCAGCCGCGACCTTCACCCGCTGCTGGACAAGGACGCCATCATCTACTGCATCATCCGGCTCTTTCTGATGCCGCTGGTGGTGCTGGTGGGATGCCGCGCGGCCCATGTGGGCCAGCTGGCCACCGGCGTGGCCGTCGTTCTGGCCGGTATGCCGATGGGCGGCACCACCACCATCCTCGCCGAGAAGTACGGCGCAGACTCCACCTTCGCCAGCAAGTGTACGGCCATCTCCACGGTGCTGTCGCTCATCACGACGCCGCTGTGGTGTTTGGTGGTGTAATAAAAAGCAAGCGTCCTCGGAAAAAATCCCGGGGACGCTTTTGTATAATTGGCAGGCTGTCCTTTGTACAACCTCTCAGTCTGCTTCGCAGACAAGGCCGGGTTGCGGCTCCCAGCGTCTGCTGCGCTGTCGCTTGCATCCTGCTGGCCGCGGCCTCAACGGCGACTCCCTGTTTCCGCCGCTGGCGGCGGTCGTCGCCGTTGCTCCTTGTAGGAGAGGCCTTGGCAGTCCCCGCAAAGTGAACGGTTTCGCCAGAGGCTCCCCTACTAGGGGAGCTGTCGAACGAAGTGAGACTGAGAGGTTGTACAAAGGGAAGCCTGCCCTCTGTGCTTGTGCCGGGGGCGTAGAAGTACGACTTATGACGAAAATATGAATAAAAACTCAAAAAAGCCCTACCGTTCCCGGTTCCGGTCTGCTATAATTTTCTATGCTTGTTACAAAAACCTGAAGTGAAGTAAAGGAGCCAGGATATGATAAAAAGCGCTGAACTGGAAAATTCGGCATATGAGTTTGAGGCGAAAATGCCGCTGCGCCACGCTGTCCCGCTGGGATTGCAGCACGTGTTCGCCATGTTCGTGGGCAACCTCACCCCGCTGCTCATCATCACCAGCGCCTGCGGCCTCGCGGGCGGTGAGTTCGCAGACCTGCAGGTGAGCCTGCTGCAGAACGCCATGTTCGTGGCGGGCATCGTCACGCTGGTGCAGCTGTACGGCCTCGGCCCTGTGGGCGGCAAAGTGCCGATCATCATGGGTACCAGCTCGGGCTTTCTGGGCGTGTTCAACAGCGTGGCTGCCACCATGGGCGGCGACGTCACGGCCTACGGCGCCATGATGGGCGCATCCATTCTGGGCGGCCTGTTCGAGAGCGTGCTGGGCGTCTTTCTGAAGCCCCTGCGCAAGCTGTTCCCGCCGGTGGTCACCGGCACGGTCGTGCTGTCCATCGGCCTGTCCCTCATCTCCGTGGGCGTCAACTCCTTCGGCGGCGGCAACGCAGCCAAGGACTTCGGCTCGGTGGAAAACCTGCTGCTGGCCGTCTTCGTGCTGGTGGTCATCCTCTTCTTCAAGCACTGGACCAAGGGCTTCCTCAGCTCTTCCTCCATCCTCGTGGGCATCATCGCGGGCTATCTGGCAGCCATCGTCATGGGCTTCGTCCTGCCCACCACCGGCGTCACCGCCGACGGCGTGGAGTTCACCAAGGCATGGGTGCTGAACTGGCACAAGGTCGCTGAGGCCAGCTGGTTCGCCATCCCGAAGCTGGTGCCGGTCAAGATCGTCTTCGACCTCCGCGCCATCCTGCCCGTCATGATCATGTTCATCGTCACCGCCGTGGAGACGGTGGGCGACATCTCCGGCGTCATGGAGGGCGGCATGAGCCGCGAGGCCACCGATAAGGAGCTGAGCGGCGGCATCATCTGCGACGGCCTCGGCTCTACCGTCGCCGCCTGCTTCGGCGTCCTGCCCAACACCTCCTTCAGCCAGAACGTGGGCCTCGTGGCCATGACCAAGGTGGTCAACCGGGGCGCACTGGCCACCGGCGCCATCTTCCTGATGCTCTGCGGCCTCATCCCTAAGCTGGGCGCACTCATCTCCATCATGCCGCAGGCCGTTCTGGGCGGCGCTGCCGTCATGATGTTCTCCTCCATCGTGGTGTCGGGCATCCAGCTCATCACCAAGGAGAAGATGACTCCCCGCACCCTGACCATCGTCTCTGTGGCGCTGGGCGTGGGCTACGGCATGGGTGCAAACGCCAAGATCCTTGCTAACACCCCCCAGTTCGTCCAGCTCATCTGCGGTGAGAGCGGCATCGTGCCTGCTGCCTTCGTGGCCATCCTGCTCAACTGCCTGCTGCCCCGCGATGAGAAGTAAGCGTTGAACCACTGCGGCCTCCCTGTCTTTGCAGGGAGGTCTTTTTGTGTTATAATCTCCCCAGTCTTACAAGAGGGAAGGAGGACTCTATGGAACTGCAAACTGCCGCCCGCTATCGTCTTCTGGACGAGCTGCGGGGACTCGACCTCATCAGCATGATGCTCTACCACGGGATGTGGGACGTGGTGTTCCTCTTCGGCGTGGCCCAGAAGTGGTACACCGGACGCCCGGGCTTTGTGTGGCAGCAGAGCATCTGCTGGGTCTTCATCCTGCTTTCGGGCTTCTGCCTGCCGCTGGGGCATCATCCGTTCCGGCGGGGAGCCGTCGTCTTCGGGGCAGGGGCGCTGGTCACAGCCGTCACCCTGCTCTTCCTGCCCGAGGACGTGGTGTGGTTCGGGGTGCTGACTCTGCTGGGCTCGTCCATGCTCTTCACCGCTGCGCTGGCCCCGCTGCTGCGCCGCGTCCCGCCCGCCGTGGGCGTGGCCGTCAGCGCCCTGCTGTTCTGGGTGACCTACCCGACGATGAACGGCTTCTGGAACCTGCCGGGCGGGCGTCTGGCCCTGCCGCAGACCCTCTACGCCAGCTACACCACGGCCTATCTGGGCTTCATGCCGAAGAGCTTTTTCTCCACCGACTATTTCCCGCTGCTGCCCTGGCTGTTTCTGTTCTGGGCGGGGTACTTCCTCCACCACCTCGTGGGCCGCGGACGCCTCGCGCCGCTGCGCAGGTCGGTCTGCCCGCCGCTGGGCTGGATGGGCCGTCACTCGCTGGTGCTCTATCTGCTCCATCAGCCGGTCATCCTGGGGGTGCTGACGGTGGCGTTCCGGCTGGTGAGAGCGGGGTAAAGCTTCTGGAAAAGTTAGCCTCTGTGACCGCTTGACAAAACAGCGGCGCTGTGGTATCCTATGGACGGTTAGAGAAATCTAACTAAAGAGATGCGTCTGAGCCTGCTTCCGGCGCATTTTTATGGAGCAAAAAGTTAGAAGCAGCTAACCCAATAAATCAAAAGTGAGGCTGAACATTATGAGCAAAGTAGCAATCGTATTCTGGAGCGCGACCGGCAACACGGAGACC
>ERZ826613.2588-NODE-2588-length-17290-cov-10.155904_pt1 | contig 17290 bp, 14 predicted proteins | sample MGYA00519925_ERZ826613 | MGnify/ENA primary metagenome ERZ826613 (study PRJEB31778, sample SAMEA3449236) | human gut metagenome | biome: human gut; feature: human-associated habitat; material: faeces | place: United Kingdom | collected 2010/2012 ... | reverse complement strand
TTACAATAACCCCGTTCTCAGATGAGAACGGAAACATTCCGAAACTACTGAAAAAACGTGTAGAAAGAGGAGAAAACATCATGAACAAAATCGCCAAAATCGCGGCGCTGGCCGCGCTTGCCCTGACCTGCGTTGCCTCGACCGCCTGCGCCGATTTCAACGCGGATAAGTCCATCACCGTGATTTCCCGCGAGGAAGGCTCCGGCACGCGCGGCGCGTTCGTCGAGCTGACGGGCGTGGAACAGAAGATCGACGGCAAAAAGGTCGATATGACCACCGACGACGCGCAGATCACCAATAACACCGCCGCCATGCTGATGACCGTCGCGGGCGACGAGTAGGCGATCGGCTATGTCTCCCTCGGTTCGCTGAACGACACCGTGAAGGCCGTGAAGGTGGAAGGCGTTGAGGCGACGGCGGAGAACGTCGCGGACGGCAGCTATAAAATCGCGCGCCCGTTCAACATCGCCTATAAGGCGGACGGCCAGAGCGACCTTTCCAAGGACTTCATCGCCTACGTGATGAGCGCCGAGGGTCAGGCGATCATCAATGAGAACGGTTATGTCGGCAGCAGCGACGCGGCGGCTTACGCGGGCAATGGCGCCGAAGGCAAGCTGGTCGTCGGCGGTTCTTCCTCCGTCTCTCCGCTGATGGAGAAGCTGATCGAGGCTTACAAGACCGTCAACCCCAACGCCGAGCTGGAGCTCCAGACAACCGATTCCACCACCGGCGTCTCCGGTGCGCTGGAGGGCACCTACACCATCGGCATGGCCAGCCGTGAGCTGAAGGACTCCGAGGTCGAGGGCGGCGCCAAGGCTACCGTACTGGCGCTGGATGGCATCGCCGTCGTCGTCAACCCCGTCAACACCACCGACGACCTGACCGTTGACCAGATCAAGGGCATCTACACCGGCGAGCTGACCACCTGGGCGGATGTGCAGTAAAGTATAGCAGCACCGTAGGGGCGGGGCATGCCCCGCCCGCAGCGTACCCGTGACCGCGCGGTTATGGGAAGGCTGCGGGCCGGACATGTCCGGCCCCTACATGGCATATAACCAAAGGAGTATAGGAAAATGACCTCCAAGCTAAAAGAAGGCGTTATGCAGGGCGTGTTCACTCTCTGCGCCTGTGTGTCCATCCTGGCGGTGGCGCTGATCTGCATCTTCCTGTTTGCCAACGGTGTGCCCACCCTGTTCAAGATCGGCCCGCTCAAGTTCCTGCTGGGCACGACATGGAAGCCCGGCAACGACATCTTCGGCATCCTGCCGATGATCCTGGGCAGCATCTACGTCACGGCGGGGGCTATCCTCGTCGGCGTGCCCATCGGCCTGCTGACGGCCATCTACATGTCCAAGTTCGCGTCGCCCCGCATCAATAAGGTCATGCTCCCGGCGGTGCAGCTGCTGGCCGGCATCCCGTCCGTCGTCTACGGCTTCTTCGGCATGATCGTGCTTGTGCCCGCCGTGCAGGCCATGGTCAAGTCGCCGTTCTTCAAAACCGTGCTCCACGTCAAGAGCGGCAAGGGCATGAGCCTGTTTACCGCCGCCGTGCTGCTGGGCATCATGATCCTGCCCACCATCATCACGGTCAGCAAGGCGAGCCTCGACGCCGTGCCCGACAGCTACTACGAGGGCAGCCTTGCCCTTGGCGCGACGCATGAGCGCAGCGTGTTCTACGCCGTGCTGCCCGCCGCAAAATCCGGCGTGCTGTCGGCAGTCATCCTCGGCATTGGCCGCGCCATCGGTGAGACGATGGCCGTCGTCATGGTCGCGGGCAACCAGACCTGGATGCCCAAGGGTCTGTTCCAGGGCTTGCGCACGATGACCTCGAACATCGTCATCGAGATGGGCTACGCCGCCGACCTCCACCGCGAGGCGCTGATCGCCACCGGCGTTGTGCTGTTCGTATTCATCCTGCTTATCAACCTCTGCTTCAGCCTTGTGAAAGGGGGTAAGGACTATGCCTGAGAGTGCCGCAACGCAAACAGCCGCCGATATGACCTACGCAAAACCGCATGAGTTCCTGCCCACCGGCGGCAGCAACCGCCGCGCCGCCCGTATGCAGGCCGCCGCGCTGCGCTGGCTTGTGCGCATTGCCGCCCTGCTGACCGCCGCGGTGCTGGTGTTCCTCATCGGCTACATTCTGGTCATGGGCATCCCCAATTTGAAGCCCGAGCTGTTCGCCTGGGAGTATAACTCCGAGAACGTCTCGCTGACGCCCGCGCTCATCAACACGGTGCTGATGACGGCCTTCTCGCTGGCGATCTCGACGCCGCTGGGCATCTTTGCGGCCATCTGGCTGGTCGAGTACGCCCACCGCGGCAGCAAGCTGGTCAAGGTCGTGCGCGTCACCACCGAGACACTGCAGGGCATCCCGTCCATCGTCTACGGCCTGTTCGGTATGCTGTTCTTCGTCACCAAGCTGCACTGGGGCTATTCGATGATCGCCGGTGCGTTCACGCTGGCCATCATGGTTCTGCCCGTCATCATGCGCACGACGGAGGAGGCGCTGATCGCAGTGCCCGACTCCTACCGCGAGGGCAGCTTTGGTCTGGGCGCGGGCAAGCTGCGCACGGTGTTCACGATTGTGCTGCCGTCCGCCATGCCCGGCATTTTGTCCGGCGTCATTCTGGCCACGGGCCGCATCGTCGGCGAGACCGCCGCGCTGATCTATACCGCAAGCTCTGTGGCAAAGATCCCGTCCAGCGTGTTCAGCTCCACCCGCACTCTGGCCGTACACATGTACCTGCTCTCGAACGAGGGCCTGTACATCGGCCAGACCTACGGCACGGCAGTGGTCCTGTTGGTGCTGGTGCTGGTCATCAACGGCCTGTCCGGCTTTGTGGCCGGCAGGCTGGCGAAGAAGTAAAGCCGCCTGCGGGGCGTCGAGGACGCCGCCCCCTACATACGCAGCAGCTTGTAGGGGCCGGGCATGCCCGGCCCGGAGGTCGGCGCGGCCACCCTTTAACGGGCAATCGCCTTTAACGCCGCGGGCCGGGCATTGCGGGGTTGTGAGCGTGGGGCCACGGTTGAGCGGAGCGAAACCGGGGAGCGAACAATGTTTGCCCCCGCGGGGCAAACAACCGCACGAGCGGGCCAGCTTTGCTGGCTGGCGGCGCTCGCTGTGCGCCGCCAAGCGCCCGGCCCCTACCGGGCGGCAGTAAAAAAAGCAGCCGTCCCTTTTCGGAACGGCTGCTTGCTATCATTTCGCCCCTTTCCCTGCGAACACAACGTAAATCGTTTTGAACAAAATCTTTACGTCGCCCCAGAGGGACCAGTTGTCGATGTAGGCTACGTCGAGCTTGACGACCTCCTCAAAATCCTCGATGTCGCTGCGCCCGCTGACCTGCCACAGGCCGGTGATGCCCGGCTTCATCGACAGGCGGCGCTTGTGGTGGCTCTCGTACTGCTTGTACTCGTCCACCGTCGGCGGGCGGGTGCCCACAAGGCTCATATCGCCCCGCAGCACGTCAAAAAACTGCGGCAGCTCGTCAATGCTGGTGCGGCGGATGAATTTACCCACCTTGGTCACGCGGGGGTCATCCTCCATTTTGAACATCAGGCCGTTCATTTCATTCTGGGCCATCAGCTCCTTCTTGCGGGCCTCGGCGTCCACGTACATACTGCGCAGCTTGTGGATGTAAAAATACCGCCCGTTGCGGCCCACACGCTTTTGTTTAAAAAACAGCGGGCCGGGGCTTTCGAGCTTGAGCGGGATGGCGACCACCGCGATGATCGGGATGCTGATGATACAGCCGATGACAGCGCCCACCACGTCCATGCAGCGCTTGGCGATCTGGTCGCGCAGCTGCAATTCAACGGTGCCCATCGTGACGATGTTGCCCCCGGCGCAGCGCCCCAGGGACCGGCTCAGCCGCGCGGCGCTCGTCTCGTCGCAGCAGGCTTCCTCAATGCGGTCCAGCAGCGGCAGACGGAAGTGCACGGTCAGGCCCATGCTCTCCATCTCGTCCAGATAGGGGATGAAGCTCTCGCCGCTGTCCATCGGCACATCGACATAGACCTCGTCGAGCGCCTCGCGCCGGATCCAGTCCATGAAGTCGTCGAACGTCGCCTTGACCTCGACGCCGCAGACTTTGGTGGAGATCGCGGCGGGCGTGGCCTCCAGCAGCGAGACGCCCACGACCCGGCGGGACCAGTCCTTTCGGATCTCGGGGATCAGCCGCTCGGCCCGGTCCGACGTTGTGACGACGCCGACGAGCGTCTCCATGCCCCAGCTGCGCTGGAACCGGATGAGCAGCCGCTTTAAAATCGCATGGGAGAACGGCAGCAGCACCGCGTTGACCGCGGGCACCGTGACCGCAAAATAACGGGAGTCCAGCATCGTGGCCTTGGCCAGCAGCATGCAGCCTGCATAAACAAGGCCGAGCGCGATGTTGAACCGGAGGGAAAGGCTGATTTCCTCATTTTCAGACCGTGTTACGATGTTTTTGTCCTGGTCAAAGAAGAAGAAAGTGACGACGAACGCCACAAACAGCAGGCACAAGGTCTGGAGCCAATCGGTGCTGGTGTAGGGGATCAGCACGCCGAACAGCCCGTCGGTGATGAGCCACGCCAGCAGCACGCTGACGGCCATCGTGAGCAGGTCGGCGAAAAATACATAAGCGTATTGCAGCTTTTCGCGTTTACTTGTCATGAAGAAGGAGAAGTCCTCTCTAATAGTTATCTTCTTATTTTACCATAGACAGAGGATATTTTCAACAGAATCCGCAATATCATAACAATTACACAATTTATAGTGGTGCGGTAGGGGCCGGGCATGCCCGGCCCGCAGGTGTCCCACAGGCGGGCGCTTGCGGAAAGGCGCAGGGCCGGGCATGCCCGGCCCCTACGGCGATGCAAATTTTACGAATCTTCATTCTCCCGCCCGACGATCTCGGCCTTTAAGACGTCCTGAATATCCACCAGACATTCCAACAGCAGGGGATTGAACTGCCCGCAGTCGCCGTGCAGGATCATCTGCACCGCGGTGTCCGGTGAGTAGGCGGCCTTGTAGACGCGCTTGCTGACCAGCGCGTCGTAGACGTCCGCCATCGAGACGATCTGTGCCGAAATCGGGATGTCGTCCCCGGCCAGGCCGTCGGGGTAGCCGCGGCCGTCCCAGCGCTCGTGGTGCCAGCGGCAGATGTCGTGGGCGGTCTTGACAAGCGCTTCGTTTTTATAGCGGCCCAGACGGTCCAGCATGTTCGCGCCCACAACGGTGTGGGTTTTCATAAGATCGAACTCCTCCGGGGTAAGCCGCCCGGGTTTGTTCAGGATCTTATCGTCTATCGCAACCTTTCCGATGTCGTGCAGCGCCGATGCCATGACGATCAGCTCCTGCGTTTCGGGTGGCAGGTCATACTTGTCGGTTTTCTGCGTCAGCCGCTCCAGAAGGCGCTGGGTCAGCGTGCCGATGTGCAGCACGTGCTGGCCGCTCTCGCCGTTGCGGAACTCGACGACCTCGCTCAGGATCGAGATCATCATCTTGGTGTTTTTCTCTTTTTCCTTGATCTGGCTCGTCACCAGCGAGGCGAGCCGCCGCTGCTTGGCGTAGAGCTTGATCGTGTTGAAAACGCGGCGGTAGACGACGCCCGCATCGAACGGGCGGCTGACATAGTCCGAGACGCCCAGCTCGTAGGCGTGGCGCACAACGGTGTCGGCGTCCTCGCTCGAGATCATGATGACGGGGATGTCCTCGATCCAGTGGCTGCGGTTCATCTCGCTCAGCACCGCAAAGCCGTCCATGACCGGCATAACGATGTCCAGCAGGATCAGCGCAATGCCGGTGCCGTACTGCTCCAGCATGGCCAGGCACTCTTTGCCGTTCGTCGCCTCCAGAATGTTGTAGTCGCTGCCCAGAATCTCCGCCAGAATGGCACGGTTCATCTCGGAGTCGTCCACAATTAAAATGCTCTGGCGGGAATGGCTTTCGCGCCCGGCAGCGCTCAAAGCGCCGTCCCGGGCGTTGTCCTCGGTCACGACCATGTTTTTGCGGTTCTTGGCCTGGTACATCAGCTTGTCGGCGCGGGAGACTGCCTGCTCCACGGTCTCGCCGGGCTGCGTTATCACGCCGCCGATGCTGGCGGACAGCTGCAGACGGGAATACCCCGGCACGCTGGCAGCGTGCAGCTGCTCCCGGATGCGGTCCAGCTTAGCCAGGAACGCCGCGCGCTCAATGCCCGGCAGCACCAGCAGGAATTCGTCGCCGCCGTAGCGGATGAGCACGTCCGATTTGCGGATGCTGGCGCGCACCACGTCAACGCAGGTGCGCAGCGCCGTGTCACCGGCCTGATGGCCGTTGGTGTCGTTGATCAATTTAAAGTCGTCCAGATCCAGCACGACCACACCGGCGGGGTCGGTCTTGTCCTTGAGCTCGTCCTCAAAGTAGAGGCGGTTGTAGCTGTCGGTCAGTGCATCGTGGTAGAGCTTGGTGTGGTAGCTCGTGATGCTGTCTATCAGGCGGTCCCCGTTTTCGGGGTCAATGAGGGTCTCGCCGTCCAGCTTCTGGACCAGCTCCATGACACAGGGAGCGCCGTCGACCTCGCGGTAGACGGCGGTGACCTGAAAGACCTCGCTGCCCATGTATTCCAGCTTGGTGCGCTGGCGGTGATCCTCCAGCACCTGCCGGGAGATGCAGTTCCGGCAGGGGGTGTTTTTGCCCCAATAGCTGTAGCAGCTGCAAAAGCTGTTGACGGACTCCTCGCCGCCGACCTGCGCAGCATCCAGCAGCCGCACCACAGTAAAGATGGTGCGGTATTGGGCCATTTCCGTTTCGACCTGTTCTCTGGTCATAGTGCTTCCGCCTTTGTGTGAAGGAATGGGTAGATAAAAATTGTGTTACATATAAAAACATTATAGCATTGCGGGGTGTTTTTTGTCAATGTGGCAAAGGGGGACCCCATGACCGCCCGGCAACGGATTGCCGTAGGGGGGCAGCCTCCCGGCGGCCCTGTCCTACCTGCTGCCCGCCCCGCATATACATACCGCAGGAGGTACATGCCATGCGTCGGATCGGATTCTACTTATTTATAATAGCCGTCTTTCTGCTTGCGCCGCTGCTTGCACTGCCGCAAAAGGCTGTCCCGGCCCCCGCCGCGGCACCGACCCCCGCCCCAACCGCCGTCACCCGGGCCGCCGCGCCCTACCGCGCTGTGTGGGTCAGCTATCTGGAATGGGAGCAGGTCGATTTCTCGTCGGCGGAGGCGTTCACGCAGGCAATCGGCACAATGCTGGACAATATACAGTCGATTGGCGCAACCGTCGTGCTGGCGCAGGTGCGGCCCTTCGGCGATGCGCTCTACCCCAGCGACTACTTCCCGTTCAGCCACCTCTGCACCGGCACGCAGGGACAGGACCCCGGGTTTGACCCGCTGGCACTGCTGGTGGACGCCGCCCACGCGCGGGACTTACAGCTGGAAGCCTGGGTCAACCCTTACCGCATCCAGGCCGGGCAGACCCCGGCGCTGTGCGGCGCAAGCCCGGCGCGGCTGCACCCGGACTGGGTCAGGTACACCGACACCGGCGCGTATCTCGACCCCGCCAGCGCGGACGTGCGGCAGTACATTGCCGACGGGGTGGGGGAGCTGTGCGCAAGGTACGCTGTGGACGGCATCCACTTTGACGACTATTTTTACCCCACCACCGACCCGGCCTTTGACGCGGCGGACTACGCGGCCAGCGGCAGCACACGGACGCAGGACGACTGGCGGCGGGAGAACGTGAACGCCCTGATGGAGCTTTGCCACGCCGCGGCCCGGCGGTACGGCGTGCGGTTCGGCGCAGCCCCGGCGGGCGACCCGGAGCAGAACTACACCCTGCAATACAGCGACGCGGCCCGCTGGCTGCGGCAGGGAACTGTGGATTACCTGATGCCCCAGCTTTATTGGGGGCAGGAATATATAAAAAACGGCGATGCGTCGCACAGCTTTGCGCAGCTGGCCGCCGCGTGGGCCGCACTGCCCCGCGCGGCGGGCGTGAAGCTGTACGCCGGGCTGGGGGCCTACCGCATCGGCGCAGGGGATGGGTCCGATGCCGGCTCCGAGTGGTTTTCCGGCCATGCGCTGGCCGACCAGCTTGCTTTGCTTGCCCGCTTAGGGGTGCAGGGCGCGGGGCTCTACCGCTACGGCAGCCTGTTTGCCAATTCCGGCGCCCCGGCGCTGGCGGAAAGTGAAGCGGAGGCAATAAAAAGTGTCTGGCAGGGCTGACCGGAAAATCCGGTGCAGACTGTCGAAAAACTCTTGTAGGGGCGAGCATTGCTCGCCCGTGCCCGTTTGCCTTGCAAGAAACTGTCCCGGAAAATGCGTTGCTGCGGTAAGTTGGCGGGCGACCAATGGTCGCCCCTACATACGCAATAAGGCAGGAATGCAATTTTTTGACAGTCTGGACCGGAAAATCCGGTGGTGCCGACAAAGATTTGGTACTTGCAAAAGTGGTAAAAATGCAAGATAATAGAGAGGCGGGGCGGCTTGCGGCTGCCCGCAGGACCCAAGGGAAGATAAAGGAGAAACTCCATGAACAATACAAACGACCTCTATAACCGCTGGCTTGCCCAGCCGGATCTGGACGACGCCGTCAAAGCCGAGCTCGTCTCCATCGCGGGCGACAGCGACGCCGTCACGGACCGCTTTTACCGCGATCTGGAATTCGGCACCGGCGGCCTGCGCGGCGTGATCGGCGCGGGCACGAACCGGATGAACCTCTACACCGTGCGCAAGGCAACGCAGGGGCTGGCGGACTACCTCAATGCGTCCGGCCTGCCCAAAAAGGTAGCCATCGCCCACGACAGCCGCCATAACGGTGCGCTGTTCGCCCGCGAGACCGCCCGTGTGCTGGCCGCGAACGGCATTACCGCCTGCATGTACCCCCGGCTTGAGCCGACCCCTGCGCTTTCGTGGGCGGTGCGGTACCTCGGCTGCGGCGCGGGCGTCTGCGTGACGGCCAGCCACAACCCCGCTAAGTACAACGGCTACAAGGTCTACGGCGCGGACGGCTGCCAGATCACGCTGGAGGCTGCCGAGAAAATTCTGGCAGCTATCGAAAAAATTGATTGCTTTGACGATGTCCGGCTGGCAGATTTTGACGCTGTCGCCGCCGCGGGCCGCATTGTGACAATTGACGAAAAATGCCTCGATGATTTTGTGCAGGCTGTCTATGACCAGCGCGTCGGCGACGGCGCGGGCATCGACGCGATCAAGCTCGTCTACACCCCGCTGAACGGCACGGGTCTGGAATGTGTGAAAAAGCTGCTGAAAAAGCTCGGCGTGACCCATGTGACCGTTGTGCCCGAGCAGGAAAAGCCCGACGGCGACTTCCCGACCTGCCCCTACCCGAACCCCGAGATCCGCGAAGCTATGCAAAAAGGCTTGGAGCTGTGCGACAAGGTCCGCCCCGATCTGCTGCTGGGCACCGACCCCGACTGTGACCGCTGCGGCACCGCCGTGCCCGACGGCAAGGGCGGCTACCGCCTGATTACCGGCAATGAGATGGGCATCATCCTGCTGGACTATATCTGCCGTACCCGTCTGGCACAGGGCACGATGCCCGCCGACCCCGTGGCGGTAACGACGATTGTCTCCACCGATATGGCAGCGCCGGTGGCAAAAAAATACGGCGTCGAGCTGCGCCGCACCCTGACCGGCTTTAAGTTCATCGGCGAGCAGATCGGCAAGCTGGAGGCCGAGGGGCGTCCCGAACGCTATATCTTCGGCTTTGAGGAGAGCTACGGCTACCTGTCCGGCGGCCACGTCCGCGACAAGGACGCTGTCAACGCGACGCTGCTGGTCTGCGAGGCCGCGGCCTGGTACGCCCAGCAGGGCAAGACGCTGCTGGACGCCATCGAGGCATTGTACAGGGAGTTCGGTTACTACCGCAATGCGCTGTGCAGCTTTGCCTTTGAGGGCGAGAGCGGCATGCACACGATGCAGGAGCTGATGAAGAAGCTGCGCGCCGACGCCCCGGAGGACATTGCCGGGTACAAGGTGGAGTCCGTCGTGGACTACGACACCGACGGCACCGGCCTGCCCCGCGCCAACGTGCTGGAATACCATCTGGACGGCGGGCATAAGCTGATGGTCCGCCCCTCCGGCACCGAGCCGAAAATTAAAGTTTATCTTTCCGCCGTTGGCGACAGTGAGGCAGCCGCCGATGCCGTGAACGCCGCGCTGGCCAAAGCCGCCGCGGACATGATGAAAGCGTGAACGGTATGGCGATTCTGAAATTGACCCCGAGCTGCAAGGATTATCTGTGGGGCGGCAGCCGCCTGCGCACCGATTTCGGCATCAAGAGCGACCTTGAACCGCTGGCCGAAGCGTGGGTGCTGTCCTGCCACCCGGACGGCCCGAGCTATCTGCCCGACGGCACGACGCTGGCGGACTATGTGGCCGCGCACCCCGAAGCCCTGGGCACGGACTGCGCAAAATTTGAGCAGTTCCCGGTCCTGACAAAGTTCATCGACGCCAGCAAGAACCTGTCCATTCAGGTACACCCGTCCAACGACTACGCGCTGAAAAACGAACACCAGTACGGCAAAACCGAGATGTGGTATGTGCTGGACTGCGTGCCGGGCGCGTATCTCTACTACGGCTTTACGCACGAGATCTCCAAAGAGGAGTTTGCGGAGCGCATTAAAAATAACACCCTGACCGAGGTCCTGAACGCCGTGCCCGTACACAAGGGCGACTGCTTTTTTATCCCGTCCGGCACGCTGCACACCATCTGCCAGGGCATCGTCGTGGCCGAGGTGCAGCAGAACTCCAACGTGACCTACCGCGTCTACGACTACGGGCGCGTCGGTGCGGACGGCAAGCCCCGCGCCCTGCACATTGAAAAGGCGCTGGACGTGACCCGCCGCACGCCGCCGCAAAAGCACGACTTCGGCAGCCATCTCGCGCAGTGCGAGTATTTCACGGTGGACGCGAAAAAAGGCGCGTTTGACGGTGCGGCTGACGAAAAGAGCTTTGTCTCGCTGCTCATCACCGACGGCGCGGGTACGCTGACCTGCGGCGGCGAGACCGTGAAGGTCAAAAAGGGCGAAAGCTATTTTATCCCCGCGGGCAGCGGCAAGTATGCCGTGACCGGCGACTGTGAGACGCTGGTGACGGTGGTGTAAAGCGGGGGAACGGTGCTGTATCCCCCAGCCGAGCGGTAGGGGCCGGGCATGCCCGGCCCGCAGGTGTCCCATAGGCGGGCGCTTGCGGAAAGGTGCAGGGCCGGGCATGCCCGGCCCCTACAGGGCAGAAGTGAATACAGAAAAGACGCACTACGGAAAAACTTCCGTGGTGCGTCTTTTTTGTAACCTTTTAGCAGAAAGCAGCCCTCGACGTGTTCCGCGGGCGGCGAACGGTATACTCCCAATTGACCCGGCGGGAGGACAAGCCCCGCACGGGAAACCAGCAAAGGAGGAACCGTACATGAAAAAACGTCTGTTGGCTGTGCTGCTGGCCTGCTGTATGGCGGCAGGCATGGCCAACGCTGTGTTTGCGGCGGATGAACTGCCCGCCACGGCGGAGTCTGCGGCGGCGATTGCGCCCGCCGACCCGGACCCGCCTGCCCCGGAACCTGAAATAGAGGCGGAGCCGACCCCGGCGGCTGACCCCGCGGCAACGCCCGAGACCGCACGCACCCTCGTGATGGAGACGCTGCTCGCCGCGCCCGACACCGCGGCGCAGACTGCCGTTGTCACAAGCGCAGAGCTGGTGGACAGCATTCGGACCGACGGCTGCTTTACAGCGAAGGTCAACGGCAGCACGGACAGACTCGACGGCGCTGTGTACACCTGGTACCGCAGCAAGGACGGCACCAACTGGGAGGAGGTCCCGCAGCAGCTCTGCTCCGGCGATGCGTGGAACATCACGCCGGGCAGCGAGCACCGGCTGAACGCTGCGCTGGATGCCTGCATTGCCGGTGTCAGGGATGCGGAACGGCTGTACTATAAGGTCGAGGTCACCGGCACCGACGGCGCAAAACTCACCGCCGCGGCCATGCAGGTGCCCTACTGCATCCAGCTGCAGAACGGCAGCTTTGAAACGCCGGATATTGCCGGGCTGAAGGCGTATCACAACAAAGACAACAATACGCCCGCATCCCGGCTGTATTATTCCCCGGACGGTGAGACCGGCACCTTCTTTACCCAGTACCCGTCGGGGGAAGGGGGCATTGTCTGGCAGACCACCGGCGTGGCCAGGCACTGGCAAACCGGAAGCGCCGGCCTGTACATTGAGCTGGCGGACGGCTCCAACCGCAGCTATAACGGCACGCGGAACTACCCCGAGGCCAGCTACAGCATCGACGGCGCTTACGACGGCCGGCAGTTTGCCGAGCTGAACTGCGAGGCCTACGGCGCACTGTATCAGGATGTGCTGACCGCGCCCGGCACTACGCTGCACTGGTCGCTGGCCCACCGCGCCCGCGGCAGGGGTATGCAGGACTCGATGGCGCTGCTCATCGCGCCGGTGGATGTGGCAGCGCAGATCACCGACATTCTGGCGGGCGTTTCCAGCGAGGACGACAACAGGGGACTTCTGGTGCGCGCGGCGCTGGACCGGACCGTGCAATACAACGGCGAGGAGGTCCCCATCCGCAGCTTTATGGTCGGCGGCGAGATCACCGACGGCAGCGACCAGTGGGGCGTCCACAGCGGCGACTACACGGTCCGGGCGGGGCAGTATGTCAGCCGGTTCTTCTTCCTGGCGCTGTCCAGCGGCAAGGGGGACCGGCGCGAGGGCAACCTGCTGGATAAGGTCTGGTTCAGCACCGAGCCTGCGCCGCCCGTGGCCGGGCACGCCAACCTGACGCTGCGCAAGACGCTGGCGGGCAGCCTGACCGCCGACGAGCTGACCGCCGTGCGCGCGGGGCTGACCTTCACCGTGACCCGCTCCGACGGCACGGCTGTGGCCGTCATAAGCGGCGCGGATATGACCGTCGGCACCGACCCGGCCCAGTGCAGCTATACAATACAGGATCTGCCTGTGGCGTCGGAGAGCGGCACACCCTACACCTACACCGTGACCGAGACCGCCCACGCCGCCCCGGCGGCGGTGCTCTATTTGGCGAGCCGCGCCGCCGTCAACGGCGACGTGCTGCAGCCCGCGGGCGACCCGCCGACGCTGGCCAACATAACGCTGCTGCAAAACGGCACGACCTACGCCGATTTTGAGAACACCTACGCCCGGCAGACCGGCAGCCTGCGGCTGACGAAGGCCGTGGACGACACGGCCCTGCGCGATGAGGCCGAGGCCGTGACGAACACCTTCACCGTCGGCAGCCTGCCCATCGGCAGCTATACGCTGGTCTATGACGACGGCACGGCCCGCACCGTCACGCTGGACGCGCCCGGCGCACTGACCGTGCCGCTCAGGGGGCTGCACAGCGTAACGGTGGAGGATGTGCCCGTGGGCAGCTACACCGTGACCGAGACCGACCACCCCGACTTAGCCAGCTGGTACTGCACGACCACCGCCGCCGCGGCGGCCGGGACGGTGCAGGTGCCGTCCGGCGGCGTGGGGGAGGCTGTCATCACCAACACCTACGCGCCGTTCCTGCACGTCACCGTGACCAAGCAGGTCACGGGCGGCATGGGCGACACGCGCCGCGGCTTTGCGTTTACGGCGGCCATTGACGGCGCGGCGGTCACCGCGGATACCCCCTATGTGCAGCCCTACGGCGGCGCGGCGCTGACCGCGGACGGCTTCACGATCCCGCACAAGGGCAGCATCGTCATCGGGCATCTGAAGCCCGGCCAGACCGTGACCGTCACCGAGGAGACGCTGACCGACTACGAAACGACAATGGACGACGGCAGCAACGTCACGCTGGGCAGCAGCTATACCGCGACCCTGACCGGCGACGCGGCGCTGACCTGCGTCAACCATAAGGACGGCGTGCCGCCCACGGGTCTTGCGCAGGACGCGGCCCCGGCAGTCTGGCTGCTGGCGGCGGGCGCGGCGCTGGCCGTGGTCTGCCGCCGAAGGGAGGCTGCACCGTGAACGAGACACAGCGCCGCCGTGCGCTGGCGGACGTGAAGGAGTTTTTTCTGCGCGCCGGGGCGCTGGCCGCACTGCTGCTGGTGCTGTTCGGCGTTGTGTTCGGACTGGCGATCCAGCCGGACGACACGATGTACCCGCACCTCAAGCCCGGCGACCTGCTGCTCTACTACCGGCTGCCGCGCAGCTTTGCAGCGGGGGAGGTGGTCGTCTTTACACAGGATGACCGGCGCTGCACGGGGCGTGTTGCGGCCCGCGGCGGCGACACCGTGGAGGTGACAGAAAACGCGATGCTGCGCATCAACGGCAGCCTTGTGGCCGAGCCGGACATTTACGAGACGACCCCCCGCTACGACAGTGACGTGACCTACCCCCTGACCCTGGCCGACGGCGAGTATTTTATCCTCTGCGACGCCCGCGAGGGTGCGCCCGACAGCCGCCGGTACGGCCCGGTGACGGCAGAAAATATCGCCGGGCGGGTCATTGCGATTGTGAGGAGGAATGAGATTTGATAAGGGCAAGAAGGAGATACAGGTGAACTTTGCCCTCATCCGCCGCTGCGGCGGCACCTTCCCCCGAGGGGGAAGGCTTGGGGCGGGATCCTTCCCCTGCGGGGGAAGGTGGCCGAGGCCCCGCCCGAGGCCGGATGAGGGCCGACCTACCGGCAACCACCCACATAACCATACACCACCCCGAAAGGAGCACATACTTATGAACATCATCAAGATTTCCGCCGTTCTGACCGCTGCTTTGCTTACGGGTGCGCTCTCCGCCACGGCGTTTGCGGCAGAGACCCTGACCACGACCACCGCCAGCATCACCTTCCGCAAGGCCATCGACGTGACGAACGCCGCGGGCGCGGGCGGCATCACGGGCACGATTGCCTTTGACGTCACCGCCGCCGACGAGAGCGACCTGCCCGACGACGGAGAGAAAAACTATGTCGGCAGCGTGGATCAGCTGGACGGCAGCGACATCATCGCCACGTTTGCGGCGGATGACAGCGGCATTGCCAACAAGGAGAGCGATGTAAGCGTCGGCTTTGACACCTCGAAGTTCGAGGCCCCCGGCATCTACTACTACCACCTGACCGAGCGCGACCCCGGCATCCACGGCCTGACCGCCACGACGGCGACCTACCTGCTAAAGGTGCGCGTTGTCAACGACAATACGTCCGACCCGGACGGTGCAACGTTCAAAATAGACTACGCTACGCTGACCTCGCTCGATGACAATACCAAGAGCGACCTCATCACCAATACCTACACGACCCACGGCCTGACCGTGACCAAGGCGCTGGCGGGCGACTGGGCCGATTACACCGACAACTTTATCTTCACGCTGGAGATCACCGATCCGGACGCAGACCCGGGCCGCATGGCGTCGGTCACGGTCCAAACCACAAGCGCGGCGGGCGTGACGAGCGACGCCGAGGTGAAGCCCTTTACAAACGGCAAGGTCAGCTTCTCGGAGACGATCCGGGGCGGCGATGTGATCAAGGTGACCGGCCTGCCCACCGGCGCGGCCTACACGATCACCGAGAGCGGCCTGGACGCTGAGAAGTATACGACGGCCTGGACGCTGGACGGCGAGACGCTGAGCACCGAAAGGGCCCTGCCCACGCAGACGGTGGGGGCCGCCGACACGGCCCTGACCGTCACGAATACCCGCAGCTCGATTGCCCCCACCGGCCTGCTGCTGGACGCCGCCCCCTACGGCGCGATGCTGGCGCTGGCCGCGGGCAGCGGGCTGGTGTTCTTCCGCAAGCGCCGCCGTGAGGACTGATGTTGGACCGCGCGGCGCGGCTGGCACGCCTGGGCACACGGCTGGTCAGTGCGCTGGCCGGGCTGCTGATGCTGGCGCTGCTGGCTTTCGGCGGGTTCGCGCTCTGGCAGGACGCCGCGCTGCGCCGCGGGGCGTTTGTGGGCGCGGAGCTTTTGCAGTATAAGCCCGCCGCACCGGCTGCCGACAACCCGACGCTGGCCGGGCTGCAAACCGTCAACCCCGACGTCTGCGGCTGGCTGACGGTGGACGGCACGGGCATCGACTACCCCGTTGTGCAGGGTGCGACGAACATGGACTATGTCAACCGCGACGTCTACGGTGATTTTTCCCTGTCGGGCGCGATTTTTCTCGACAGCCGCTGCGCCGCCGACCTGACCGACCCGTACACGGTGATTTACGGCCACCACATGGACAACAGCGCGATGTTCGGCGATGTGGCGCGGTTTGCGGAGGCAGACTATTTTGCCGCGCACCCCGCGGGCAGCATAAGTCTGCCCGACGCCGCCTATACGATCGAGCTGTTCGCCTGTGTGGTGACCGATGCCTACGATACCGCCATTTACACGCCGGAGCGTTACCACGACGATGTGGGGGCGCTGCTGGACTATGCGGCGGCGCAGGCCGTGCAGCAGCGGGACATCGGTGTGACGGCGCAGGACCGGCTGGTGGCGCTTTCGACCTGCGCCGGGAGCGAGACAAACGGGCGGGTCGTCGTGCTGGGGCGGCTCTGCCCCCTGAAAGAAGGAGATGAAATGCAATGACCTTTGGCAAAACGGCCCTGCGGTGCTGGCTGCCCGCAGCGGCCCTGCTGCTGGCGCTGCTCTGCCCGCTGCCCGTGGCGGCTGCGCGGGCGGGCACGGCGATCCCCGTCAGTGTCCGCACCGACGGCGCGGCGGCGGACGCCGTCTATACGGTGGAGCTGACGCCGCTGGACGCGGCCCCCGCGCCTGTGCAGCGTGCCCTGACCGTAAAAAACGGCGGCACCGTGTATTTTACGGGTTTTTCCTTTGACGAGCCGGGGGATTACCGGTATCTGGTTGCCGAGCGCAGCGGCGGTGCTGCCCACACGACCTATGATGCGCACAGCTACACGGTCACGGTCCGTGTGACGGGCCGCCCGGACGGCGGTCTTGCCGCCGGGCTCTGGGCCGTGCGCAGCGGGGAGACCGCGAAGGCCGACGGCGTGCTGTTTGTGAACCGGTATGACCCGCCGGAGACCGCCGCGGCGGCAGTGACTGCGTCAGCCGCGGCGGCTGGCACACGGACCGTGAAGGCTGCCGCCCCGGCGGCGCTGCCGCAAACCGGGGACGGCTTCCCCATAGAAGCGCTGGCCGCCGCGTTTTGCGCAAGCGTCATCGGGTTTGGCACGGCGTGGAAAAGGCGGTGAACAGGGAACGGCAGCCCCCGCCCACGGCAAAGGGGGGAGGGCTGCCGCCCTCCCTTGCCCCTCTCGTCCGCAACCCGTTCACAGCAGTCCGTAGGGGCCGGGCATGCCCGGCCCGCAGCCTTGCCATTGTATCCCCTTTA
>ERZ826613.2587-NODE-2587-length-17292-cov-3.504554_pt1 | contig 17292 bp, 16 predicted proteins | sample MGYA00519925_ERZ826613 | MGnify/ENA primary metagenome ERZ826613 (study PRJEB31778, sample SAMEA3449236) | human gut metagenome | biome: human gut; feature: human-associated habitat; material: faeces | place: United Kingdom | collected 2010/2012 ... | reverse complement strand
AGCTCCGCTCGCTGCGCAAGCCGGAGCCGTACAAGGGCAAGGGTATCAAGTTCGTCGGCGAGCAGATCCGTCGCAAGGCCGGCAAATCAGCAGGTGCTAAATAGTAAATAGACTGAAAGAGTTATGTTGAACAAGATAGAAAGAAGAGAGCGCATCAAGATGCGTATCCGCAAGATCGTGAGCGGAACGCCCGCACAGCCTCGTATGACGGTATTCCGCAGCAACAAGCAGATCTACGTGCAGTTCATCGACGACCTGGCAGGCGTTACGCTGGCCACGGCATCCTCGCTGGACAAGGAGGTCGCTGAAGCCGCTGCCGGCAAGACCAAGTGCGAAGTGGCAGCCCTCGTGGGCAAACTGGCCGCCGAGCGCGCCCTGGCCAAGGGTATCTCGGCCGTCGCTTTCGACCGCAACGGCTACCTTTATCACGGACGAGTTAAACAACTGGCCGAAGCTGCACGCGAAGGCGGACTTAAATTCTAAACGATCATGGCAAATACCAATATAAAGAAAGTACGCACGAGCGATCTCGAACTCAAGGACCGCCTCGTGAGCATCCAGCGCGTTACGAAGGTGACGAAGGGCGGTCGCACGTTCAGTTTTTCGGCCATCGTCGTCGTAGGTAACGAGGACGGCGTCGTAGGCTACGGCCTGGGCAAGGCTTCGGAGGTGCAGGCAGCCATCGCCAAGGGCGTGGAGGATGCCAAGAAGAACCTCGTGAAGATACCGATAATCAACGGGACCATTCCTCATTTCCAGGAATACCGTTTCGGCGGTTCGCAGGTTATCGTGCGTCCGGCTGCCCCCGGTACGGGAGTGATAGCCGGCGGTGCCATGCGTGCCGTGTTCGAGAGCGTGGGTATCAAGAACATCCTCGCCAAGAGCAAGGGTTCGTCCAACCCCCACAACCTCGTGAAGGCGACCATAGGCGCGCTTACCGAACTTCGCGATGCGCATACCGTGGCACAGGCCCGCGGCATTTCGCTCAGTAAAGTGTTTAACGGTTAATACGAAAGCGTTATGGCAAAATTGAAAATCACTCAGGTACGCAGCCGTATCGGCGCTACCGAACGTCAAAAGAGGAACCTCGACGCGCTCGGACTCCACAAGATGAACCAGACCGTGGAACACGAAGATTCCGCCATCATCATGGGGATGCTCGAAAAGGTGAAGCACCTCGTCCGTGTAGAAGCGGCGAAATAGGAGGTATCCGTTGCGGAGGATGTTTGCTGTAGGCAGGCATCCGGCCTGCGGCGGATTGTGCGCCGGATTCTTGCAAGGAAGTTGTCCCGTACAGGAGGAAGGCGGCAAAACGGTTTGTAAATTAAAAAACAACATAACGATGAATCTGAATAATCTTAAACCCGCAGAAGGCTCGACCCATCACGACAGACGGATTGGCCGCGGACAGGGTTCCGGGCGCGGCGGTACTTCCACCCGTGGCCACAAGGGTGCCCAGTCGCGTTCGGGCTATTCGCGCAAGCTCGGTTTCGAGGGCGGCCAGATGCCTCTGCAGAGGCGCTTGCCCAAGTACGGTTTTACCAACCTCAAGAGGATCGAATACAAGCCTATCAATCTGAGCGTCATCGATGCGCTCGTGACCAAGGGCAACCTTACCGAAGTCAATGTCGAGACGCTTATCGAAGGAGGCTACGTTTCGAAAAACGACCGCGTGAAAATCCTCGGTAACGGTACGCTCAGCAAAGCGGTCAAGGTTACGGCCCATGCTTTCAGCAAGAGTGCCGTGGCGGCCATAGAGGCCAAGGAAGGCTCCGTTGTAAAACTCTAATATTTCGACGACCGTGAAGAAACTTATCCAAACATTCCAGAACATATTTAAGATAGAGGAACTGAAGAAGAGAATACTCTATACTTTGGGCCTTCTTCTTATATATAGGTTCGGTAGTTTTGTGGTGATTCCCGGTATCAATCCCAATGCATTGTCTTCGCTCGCCGACCAGGTGTCGGGGACCGGTTTGCTCGGCCTGCTGGATATCTTCTCCGGCGGTGCTTTCGCCAACGCGTCGATATTCGCACTGGGCGTGATGCCCTACATCTCCGCCTCCATCATCATGCAGCTGGTGGGTATGGTGATACCCTATTTCCAGCGGATGCAGCGCGAGGGGGAGAGTGGACGCCGCAAAATGAACCAGTGGACAAGGTACCTTACCATCATCGTGCTCCTGTTGCAAGGTTCGGCCTATATCGCCAATCTTTACCACAAGCTCCCGAGCGAGGCATTCGTCCTCGGGCCCGACAACTTCCTGTTCAAGGTCAGCACGATAGTGGTACTTACCGCCGGCACCATGTTCGTCATGTGGCTCGGTGAGAAGATTACGGACAAGGGTCTTGGTAACGGTATTTCGCTCATCATCATGGTGGGTATCATCGCCCGCCTGCCCCAGGCGCTTCTGGTGGAGTTCAACATGCGTTGGGCCGAGGCCGTCGGAGGCATGGTGATGCTGGTTGTCGAGATAGTCATTCTCTACCTCGTCTTCATGGCCACGATTTCCGTATTGCAGGCCGTGAGAAAGGTGCCCGTACAGTATGCCAAGCGTATCGTGGGCAACAAGCAGTACGTCAGTACATTCCGCTTAAGCTCAATGCTGCCAACGTGATGCCTATCATTTTCGCCCAGGCGATTATGTTCATCCCGATGCTTTTCGGAGGGAAGGTAGGCGCTGCAATGGCCAACTATACCGGCTTCTGGTACAACTTCGTATTTGCGATACTGGTAATCCTGTTCACTTATTTCTATACAGCGATTATCGTGAACCCCAACATGATGGCCGATGAACTGAAGCGTAACGGCGGTTTCATTCCCGGTGTGAAACCCGGCAAGGAGACCTCCCGCTATCTGGACACCATCATGACGAGAATCACACTTCCGGGCTCCATCTTCCTTGCTATCGTGGCTATTCTGCCGGCGTTCGCATCGAAGCTGGGCATCAGCCAGCAGTTCTCCCTCTTTTTCGGAGGTACCTCGCTGCTGATTCTCATCGGAGTTATTCTCGACACTCTCAAGCAGGTCGAAAGCTACCTCCTGCTGCGCCATTACGACGGTCTGATGAAGACCGGACGTGTGAAAGGCCGCAACGGTTGATGCTACGGCTGCTTTAATGAGTTTTAATGGTATCTGATGATAACGATAAAGACAGAGGAAGAGATAGGGCTGCTTCGTGAGAACAACCTGCTGGTGAGCGCGACGCTCGCCGAGGTGGCAAAGCACGTGGCTCCGGGTGTCACCACGCTTGAGCTGGATCGCATTGCCGAGGAGTTCATCCGTTCGCACGGAGCAGTCCCGGGCTTCCTCGGGTACGGCGGATTCCCGAATACGCTTTGCGTCTCTGTAAACGAACAGGTGGTGCACGGTATTCCGTCGGATTACGCACTCAGGGAAGGCGATGTAGTTTCGGTAGACTGTGGCACCGTTATGAAGGGGTTCTATGGCGATTCCGCCTATACGTTCGCGGTCGGCAGTATCGACCCGCAGGTGGCGAAGTTACTGCAAGTGACCAAAGAAGCTCTTTATAAAGGTGTCGCACAGGCGAAGGCGGGCAACCGCGTCGGAGATATCTCTGCGGCTGTGCAGCAACATGCCGAATCGAACGGCTTTTCGGTGGTGCGCGAACTGGTGGGGCACGGGCTCGGCAGGGACATGCATGAAGACCCGGAGGTGCCCAATTACGGAGCCCGCGGACGCGGCCCGCTGCTCAAGGAGGGAATGGTCATCTGCATCGAACCCATGATTAACATGGGGCGCAGGCAGGTGGTGTTCGAGAAGGACGGATGGACGGTACGTACCGCAGACCGCAAACCTTCGGCCCATTTCGAATTTGCAGTGGCTATCCGCAAGGGAGGCCCCGACGTACTGACCGATTTCGGAATTATCGAGAAAGCGATTTCATGACCGGAGCGGGATTTCTTTTACCTGTGCAGCGGAACACGGTTCCCGGCAGAGGAAGAGAAAAGTTTTCCGGATGGAAGAAAATTTAAGACTCTATGGCAAAACAGGCTGCTATTGAAAAGGACGGAACGATAATAGAGGCGTTGTCCAACGCGATGTTCCGGGTGGAACTCGACAACGGTCATATCATCACCGCCCACATCTCGGGAAAGATGAGGATGCACTACATCAAAATCCTTCCCGGTGACAAGGTAAAAGTGGAGATGTCCCCCTATGATTTGACGAAGGGGAGGATATCGTTCCGCTACAAATAGGGAACGGTTGCGGGAGGGACCGTAACGGATGGAACCCTGTCGTCTCTCTGCATGACGCGGAGCGCGTCGGAGCAGAAGAATAGGGACGGCGGGAGTCTGCGCGGTACGGCGAAAAGGTTCGCAATGCAATCCCTTACTATTGACAATTAGAAAGATGTTTCAAGATGAAAGTAAAAGCATCAATTAAGAAAAGAAGCGAGGACTGCAAGATTGTAAGGCGTAAGGGGAAACTCTACGTTATCTGCAAGAAAACTCCCAAGTACAAAATGCGCCAAGGCTAATTAAAATTAAAGAAAAGATTTATGGCACGTATAGTAGGTGTAGATTTACCCAAAAACAAACGCGGCGAAATAGGCCTTACCTATATCTACGGCATAGGCCGCAGCACTTCGCGCAGGATTCTCGATATGGCCGGCGTGGACCCTAACATGAAGGTACAGGATTGGAACGACGACCAGGTTGCAGCCATTCGTAACGCCATCGCCGAAAGCGGTATCAAGGTGGAGGGCGAATGCCGTTCGCAGGTACAGCTCAACATCAAACGTCTGATGGATATCGGTTGTTACCGCGGCATCCGTCACCGTCTGGGCCTTCCGGTACGCGGACAGAGTACCAAGAACAATGCCCGTACCCGCAAGGGAAAGAAGAAAACCGTGGCTAACAAGAAAAAAGCAACCAAGTAATAATTTCGAAGAGTTAATATGGCAAAGAAAACAAGTACGACTAAGAAAAGGGTTGTCAAGGTTGAGCCCGTGGGTATGGCGTTTGTCCATTCTACCTTCAACAACGTCATCGTCACCCTTACCAACGGCATCGGAGAGGTTATTAGTTGGAGTTCGGCAGGCAAGATGGGCTTCAGGGGGTCCAAGAAAAACACCCCCTACGCTGCCCAGATGGCTGCTGCGGACTGTGCGAAAGTGGCATACGATGCCGGTCTGCGCAAGGTGAAGGTTTACGTCAAGGGTCCGGGTGCCGGCCGCGAATCGGCTATCCGTACGATACACGGTTCGGGCATCGAGGTGATGGAAATCATCGACGTTACGCCGCTGCCGCACAACGGTTGCCGTGCTCCTAACCGTCGCAGGGTATAAGCGGCAGGAGGAACGGAACATCCGTCAGCGGAATCTGCAATTAGGTAAGTGGCGCCGACCGGTCGGCATAGGGTTCCGGGAAGCGCGGTATGCTTAAAAACAAAAATAAAAAACAATGGCAAGATATATAGGACCAAAAACCAAGATTGCACGTAAGTTCGGTGAGCCTATCTATGGGGTCGACAAGACTCTGGAGAAGAAGAACTATCCTCCCGGACAGCACGGCATCAACCGTAAACGCAAGAAAGTATCGGAATACGGTACTCAGCTCAGCGAGAAACAGAAGGCGAAATATACCTACGGTGTACTCGAAAAACAGTTCCACAAGACTTTTGAAGAGGCTGCCCGTATGGGCGGTATCACGGGCGAGAACCTGCTCAAGCTGCTCGAATCGCGCCTCGACAACGTGGTATACAGGTTGGGCATCGCTCCTTCGCGTGCGGCTGCGCGTCAGCTCGTTTCTCACCGTCATATCACTGTGAACGGCAACGTAGTGAACATTCCTTCGTACAGCCTGAAAGTGGGCGACGTGGTGGCCGTCAGGGAGAAATCCAAGAGCCTCGAGGTCATCACCGAATCTCTGGCAGGAAAACGCAACCGTTATCCGTGGCTGGAGTGGGACGGTGCGACGATGAGCGGACGTTTCCTCCAGAAACCGGAGCGTGAGGATATTCCCGAGAATATCAAGGAACAGTTGATAGTCGAGCTCTACTCGAAATAGCCCCTGATCTGTCGCGGTACGCCGCGACGGTCATGCGGATATCCGGCGGGAGGTACGCGGCGTGAGCCGGGTACCCCGCGGCCCGGAGGGTCGGGATGACCGTAACGGCGATGCGGAGGCCGGCAACCGCAGGACTTCGGCCGCGATGATGAACACTGAAAGAATATAAAGAAAAATAAGGAGCGAAAATTATGGCAATACTAGCATTCCAGAAGCCTGAAAAGGTCATCATGCTTGAGTCCACTTCGGAGTTCGGGAAATTCGAGTTCCGTCCTCTGGAGCCGGGATTCGGTATGACTATCGGAAATGCCCTGCGCCGTATCCTGTTGTCCTCTCTGGAGGGTTACGCGATAACGAACGTAAGGATTACCGGTGTCGACCACGAGTTTGCCGCCATCCCCGGAGTGATGGAGGGCGTAATCGATATCATCCTCAATCTCAAGCAGGTGCGGTTTATCAGGACGGTGGAGAATGTGGACACGGAAACCGTGACCATCAATGTCGCGGGACAGAGTGAACTGACGGCGGGCAACATCTCGAATTTCATGACGAACTTCAAGGTGCTCAATCCCGACCTCGTTATCTGCCACCTGACTCCTGAGACCAAACTGCAGATGGAGCTTACCATCAACAAAGGTCGCGGGTATGTCCCGGCAGACGAGAACCGTCAGCCGGATGCCGAATTCGGTGTCCTGGCCATTGACTCTATCCACACTCCCATTAAGAACGTAAAATATTCTGTGGAGAACTACCGTGTGGAACAGAAGACCGACTATGAGAAACTCAACATCGAGATTACCACGGACGGTTCCATCCACCCGAAGGATGCTTTGAAAGAGGCGGCTAAAATCCTTATCCACCACTTCATGCTCTTCTCCGACGAGAAGATTACGCTCAATATGGAAGAGAATAACATGTCCGAGGAGTTCGATGAAGATGTTCTCCATATGAGGCAGCTGCTCAAGACGAAACTGTCCGACCAGGACCTTTCCGTGCGTGCGCTCAACTGCCTCAAGGCGGCCGAAGTCGATACGATAGGCGATTTGGTTCGTTACAACCGCAACGACCTGCTGAAGTTCCGCAACTTCGGCAAGAAGTCGCTCACGGAGTTGGACGACCTGCTGGCCAATCTCAATCTCCACTTCGGCATGGATGTCACACCGTATAAACTCGATAAGGATTAGGGCCGAAGTGCCGTTCACAGTTTTTGTCTCCCGTACGGCGGGATGACGGAAATTTCTTAACCGATACGTAATTATGAGACACAATAAGAAAATCAACCATCTTGGTCGTCAGGCAGGTCACCGCAAAGCGTTGATGTCTAACATGGCAAGTTCCCTGATTCTCCACAAGAGGATAGAGACGACCGTTGCTAAGGCAAAAGCGCTCAGGAAGTTTGTAGAGCCGCTGATAACCAAATCGAAAGAGGATACTACCCATTCGCGCCGCGTCGTTTTCAGTTATCTGAAGGACAAGTATGCGGTTACGGAGCTGTTCCGCGAGGTGGCTCCCCGTGTAGCCGACCGTCCGGGCGGTTACACCCGCATCCTGCATACGGGCTTCCGTCTTGGTGACGGTTCGGAGATGTGTATCATCGAGCTTGTCGATTTCAATGAGACTTATAAGGCTGGTGCGGCTCCCGAGGCGAAAGCCCGTACGCGTCGCAGCCGTGGCGGTGCTGCCAAGAAGGCGGCTGCTCCGGTGGCTGAGGAGACGGTGGGCGCTGAGGCAGATGTTCCTGCAGAGGGGACCGAGGAGGTTCAGAAGACTTCTGCAAAGAAGGCTCCTGCAAAGACCGCTGCTCCCAAGCCGGTTGCTAAGCCTGCTCCCAAGACTTCGGGGGCGAAGAGTGCCGCTGTTAAGACGGGGGCGACGAAAAAAGGGTGATAGAACATTAATAGCCAGATATTTGATAGCGGAGCGGAGTGCCTGTATGGTACTCCGTTCTGTTTTCTTGATGGGGTCCGACGGGGCGAGTGTCTGTCGGAGGGCAAGCGTTGCGGGTGTGGAAGCTCCGTATGTCTCTGCGGGGGCGGTCTTTGCTTCGTCTCCAATGTATGATTCGAGGCGCAAGGTTTTACTCTACCCTGAAACCGGAGTGGGACGGAGCCGCTGTCTGTAGGATACGGTTCGCCTTGCGGTTTTACGAGAAAGGTAAGTGTTAAAGCTCTTTTTCGGGGGCGGGTATTGCTTCCCGGATAGTTGGCGTTGATTTGATGCGTTGTCCGGTTTGTGCTTTTTTCGGCAAGGCAGGCCGTTGGAGCTTTCTTTCGGGTGTCGCTCTTCGGGCGTCGGATTGTATCGGGACATATCTTGTCCCTCTCGGAGTAGGCGGAACGGCCTTATCCGGTCGGGATGGTCGGACATGTTCCGGCCTGAGGGTCCCCGAAGTGGCTGCTCTCTGTGCTTACCGTTTGGTTGTCAGGCGGACAAGTTATTTTAAAAAAATTTAATTTTGTTGTTTAATATCGGGCAATGTCGTAATTTTGCGTGTTCGGAGATGCGGTACGGTTGTTGTCGCCTCCCCGTCGGGTAACAGGCAGTTTAAGGTTGTATAACATTTTAAATATGAAAGAGATGTCAGAGATTGTAAGTGTACATGCAAGGGAGATAATCGACTCCCGAGGAAATCCCACGGTAGAGGTCGAGGTGACGACGGCCAGCGGTGCTTTCGGCCGTGCTGCGGTTCCGAGCGGTGCCTCCACGGGTGAACATGAGGCGCTGGAGCTGCGCGACGGAGACAAGGGGCGTTACCTGGGTAAGGGCGTGCTGAAAGCCGTGGCCAATGTAAACGATGTGATTGCTCCGGAAATTATCGGAATGGAGGTTACCGACCAGGTAGGTATCGATAAGACGATGCTTCAACTCGACGGGACTCCTACCAAAAGCAATCTCGGGGCCAATGCGATACTCGGTGTTTCGCTTGCTTGTGCGCGTGCGGCGGCAGACCTGCTCGGCATGCCGCTCTACCGTTATATCGGCGGGGTGAATGCCAAGACGCTGCCGGTTCCCATGATGAACATCATCAACGGCGGCTCCCACTCCGATGCGCCCATTGCGTTCCAGGAGTTCATGATACGTCCGGTAGGTGCACCCTCTTTCCGAGAGGGACTCAGGATGGGGTCGGAAGTATTCCACAACCTCAAGAAAGTGCTGCATGAACGCGGCCTGAGCACCGCAGTGGGTGACGAGGGCGGTTTCGCCCCGGCACTGAACGGTACCGAAGATGCAATCGAATCCATCATAGAGGCTATCAAAAGGGCAGGTTACAAGCCGGGACGCAAGGAGGATGGCGGCGATGTGGCCATTGCCATGGACTGTGCGTCGAGCGAGTTCTATGCGGACGGCATCTACGATTACACCAAGTTTGAAGGTGCCAAGGGTGCCAAGCGTACCTCGGCCGAGCAGGTGGCTTATCTTGAAGAGCTCGTTGCGAAATATCCGATAGATTCGATAGAGGACGGTATGAGCGAGAACGACTGGGAAGGGTGGCAGCTTCTTACGGCGAAACTCGGTGGACGCTGCCAGCTCGTGGGCGACGACCTCTTCGTGACGAACGTGGAGTTCCTCAAAAAAGGAATCGAGATGGGGTGTGCCAATTCCATCCTTATCAAGGTGAATCAGATAGGTACGCTGACCGAGACGATGGACGCCATCGAGATGGCCCATCGTGCCGGCTATACCAGCGTGACTTCGCACCGTTCCGGAGAGACGGAGGATGCAACCATCGCCGACATTGCGGTGGCTACGAACTCCGGCCAGATTAAGACCGGTTCGATGTCGCGTTCCGACCGTATGGCCAAGTACAATCAGTTGCTCCGTATCGAGGAGGAGCTCGGCGACGAGGCGGTTTACGGATACGCCAAGATTTACAGAAAGTAGATGGTATCCTGCCCCTCTTCTTTTGGGAGAGGCAGGAGCATCGGTAGGCTGTGTGCAAGTCGGCCTGTGATGTGTGAAAGCGGGGAGGGGAGTGATTTCTTTCCCGCTTTCTTGTTTGTATTGGAGGGTGTTTAAATAGCTGCAACGGAGGTGTCCCGGTGGAAATTTCCTGTGCCGTACGCTCCTGCCGCATCGGAGAGCGGTTCATACAGATACAGAAAAAGGGAAAAGTGTAATCCGTTCCGTCCTTCCTGCAAACGCAATTCGAATCGATTCAACCTTCCGTCTCCGAAGTTCATGCCGAATTTCAAAGTACCGGGATGTTGCATTTTTTCGTCAAATCTTCCTGGGCTGTCGCTTATCCTTTTTGTATTTTCCCCGTGTATGCAGAGTGTTTTACCGCGGCATAATCTCTGGAAAAGAAAAAGGGGAGGAATATGGTTCCTCCCCTTTTTCCCACTCTTTGCAACGGTTATTTCGCTTCTGCGTTTTCCGCCATCGCTTCGTACTCCTTCTGCGAACCCACGAGGATGTGGTCCCAGTCGCGGACACCCGTACCGGCAGGTATCAGGTGACCGCAGATGACGTTCTCTTTGAGGTTTTCCAGCGGGTCCACCTTGCCGTGGATGGCCGCTTCGTTGAGCACTTTGGTCGTCTCCTGGAAAGATGCCGCCGACATGAAACTGCTCGTCTGAAGGGCCGCCCGAGTGATACCTTGCAGGATCTGGCTCGATGTGGCCGGTACGATATCCCGTACCTCGACCAGTTTCTGGTCCTTGCGTTTGAGGATGGAGTTCTCGTCGCGCAGCTTGCGCATCGAAATTATCATGCCCGGCTGTACGTTCTGCGAATCTCCGGCATCGGTTACGACCACCTTGTCGTAGAGGGAGTCGTTCTCCTCCATGAATTCCCACTTGTCCACGATTTGCTCTTCGAGGAACCGCGTGTCGCCCGGGTCCTGAATCTGCACCTTGTTCATCATCTGGCGCACGATAATCTCGAAATGCTTATCGTTTATCTTCACGCCCTGTCCGCGGTACACTTCCTGTACTTCGTTGACGATGTACTCCTGTACCTTGGTCGGGCCCTGAATGGCGAGGATGTCACTCGGGGTGATGGCTCCGTCGGAGAGCGGCATGCCTGCTTTCACGTAGTCGTTCTCCTGGACAAGTATCTGGCGCGACAGCGGCACGAGATACCGGCGGATATCGCCGCCCTTGGAGGTGATGATAATCTCGCGGTTACCACGCTTGATTTTGCCGAACGAGACCTCGCCGTCGATTTCCGACACGATGGCCGGGTTCGACGGGTTGCGGGCCTCGAACAACTCCGTAACGCGGGGCAGACCGCCCGTGATGTCGCCCGCCTTGCCGAAGGCACGCGGTATCTTGATGAGGGTATCGCCCGCCTTGATTTTGGCGTTCTCCTTCACCACGATGTGTGCGCCTACCGGCAGGTTGTACTGTTTCACTTCGTTGCCCTCGTTGTCGAGGATGCGGATGACGGGGTTCTTCGTCTTGTCCCTGCTTTCGATGATGACCTTCTCGCGCAGACCGGTCTGTTCGTCGGACTCGTCGCGGTAGGTGACGCCTTCGATGATGTTGTCAAATGCTATCTTACCGTCGTGTTCCGATATGATGACCGCGTTGAACGGGTCCCATTCGCAGATGACGTCGCCGTTCTGGATTTCGTCCCCGTCGAACTTGAAGAGGTGCGAACCGTAAGGCAGGTTGTGCGTGTAGAGCACGATATCCGTGTGGTTGTCCACGATACGCATTTCGGAGAGACGGCTCACCACGATGTTGACCGTTTCGCCGTCCTTGTCCTTGTGCTTGATGACCTTCAGGTCGTCGATTTCCAGACGGCCGCCGTAGCGTGCGACGACCTGGTTGTCCACCGCCGAACCGCTGGCCACACCGCCGACGTGGAATGTACGAAGCGTCAGCTGCGTACCCGGCTCGCCGATACTCTGTGCGGCGATTACGCCGACCGCTTCACCCTTCTGAACCATGCGGCCCGTGGAGAGGTTGCGGCCGTAGCACTTCGCACATACGCCGTGGCGCGATTCGCAGGTGAGTGCCGAACGTATCTCCACCTGTTCGATGGGCGATTTTTCGATGATTTCGGCGGCTTCCTCCGTAATCTCCTCGCCGGCACGTACGATGATGTCGCCCGTGAGCGGATGGATGACATCGGTAAGTGCCACACGCCCCAGTATCTTCTCGTAAAGTGTCTGCACGACGGCTTCGTTCCGTTTGGTCGCCGTGGCCGTGAGTCCGCGGAGCGTGCCGCAGTCCTCTTCGTTCACGATGACGTCGTTGGCCACGTCCACCAGACGACGGGTGAGGTAACCTGCATCGGCCGTCTTCAGTGCGGTATCGGCCAAACCTTTACGCGCACCGTGCGTCGCTATGAAGGATTCCAGCACCGAAAGACCCTCCTTGAAGTTCGAGAGAATCGGGTTCTCGATGACCTGACCGCCTTCCGCACCGGATTTCTGCGGCTTGGCCATCAGACCGCGCATACCGGAGAGCTGACGTATCTGTTCGCGCGAACCGCGGGCGCCGGAGTCGAGCATCATGAATACCGGGTTGAAACCCTCCATGTCGGCTTCGAGTTGGCGGGACACCGTTTCGGTGAGCTCCGAGTTCACGCGCGTCCAGATGTCTATGACCTGATTGTAACGCTCGTTGTTGGTGATGAAGCCCATGTTGTAGCTTTCGTACACCTCGTCCACCTTTTCGTAACCTTCCCGAACGAGCTGTTCCTTTTCTTTCGGTATCAGTACCGCGTCGAGGTTGAACGAAAGGCCGCCCTTGAAGGCCATCTGATATCCGAGCGCCTTGATGTCGTCGAGGAACACGGCGGCCTTGTCGGCGCCCGCTTTCTTCATGATGACGCCGATGATGTCGCGCAGGTTCTTCTTCTTCAGGAGGGTGTTGATATATCCCACCTCCTTCGGAACCACCTGGTTGAAGAGGATACGGCCGATAGTCGTCTCCTTGATGAGTTCGCGTTTCGGGTTGCCCTCCTCATCCACCGTATCGACCATTACGCTTACCTTGGCGTGCAGGTCGGCACGGCCCTCGTTGTAGGCGATAATCGCCTCCTCCGGGCCGTAGAATACCAGCCCTTCGCCTTTGGCGCCGGGGCGCGATTTGGTGATGTAGTAGAGGCCGAGCACCATGTCCTGCGAGGGAACGGTGATAGGCGCTCCGTTGGCCGGGTTCAGGATGTTGTGCGAACCGAGCATGAGAATTTGCGCCTCCAGAATGGCGGCATTGCCCAGCGGCAGGTGCACGGCCATCTGGTCGCCGTCGAAGTCGGCGTTGAATGCCGTACATGCCAGCGGATGGAGCTGCAGGGCCTTGCCTTCGATGAGCTTCGGCTGGAAGGCCTGGATACCGAGGCGGTGCAGGGTAGGGGCACGGTTCATCAGTACCGGGTGCCCTTTTATCACATTTTCGAGGATGTCCCAGATGACGGGGTCTTTCCTGTCGATGATTTTCTTTGCCGATTTGACGGTCTTGACAATGCCGCGTTCGATGAGCTTGCGGATGATGAACGGCTTGTAGAGTTCTGCCGCCATATCCTTCGGAATACCCATTTCGTGCATCTTGAGCTCCGGGCCCACGACGATGACCGAACGGGCCGAGTAGTCTACGCGCTTACCGAGGAGGTTCTGGCGGAAACGTCCCTGTTTCCCCTTGAGACTGTCGCTGAGCGATTTCAGCGGTCGGTTGCTCTCCGTTTTTACCGCGTTGTTCTTGCGCGAGTTATCGAACAGGCTGTCCACCGCCTCCTGAAGCATGCGCTTCTCGTTGCGGAGGATGACTTCCGGTGCCTTGATTTCGATGAGCCTCTTGAGGCGGTTGTTGCGGATGATAACGCGGCGGTAGAGGTCGTTCAAGTCGGAGGTGGCGAAACGTCCGCCGTCCAGCGGGACGAGGGGCCTCAGTTCCGGCGGAATGACCGGAATGACCTTCAGCACCATCCATTCGGGTTTGTTGATGTCGCGCGATTCGCGGAACGCCTCGATGATGTGGAGCCTCTTGAGGGCTTCGGCCTTGCGCTGCTGCGAGGTCTCCGTGCTGGCCTTGTGGCGGAGCGAATAGGAGAGCGTATCGAGGTCGAGTCTGCGGAGCATCAGGTCGATGGCTTCCGCACCCATGAGGGCGATGAACTTGTTCGGGTCGTCGTCGTCGAGCTGGGCGTTGCCTTTCGGAAGCTGGGCGAGGATGTCGAGGTACTCCTTCTCCGCCAGCAGGTCCTTCTCCGAAACGCCTAACTCGGCGGCCGCGCCGGGCTGTACCACGATGTACCGCTCGTAATAGATGACCGCATCGAGCATCTTGGTGGGGATGCCGAGCAGGTAGCCTATCTTCGATGGAAGCGAACGGAAATACCAGATGTGCACTACCGGGACGACGAGCGATATGTGCCCCATACGCTCCCTGCGCACCTTCTTCTCGGTCACCTCCACACCGCACCGGTCGCAAACGATACCCTTGTAGCGGATGCGTTTGTATTTTCCGCAATGGCATTCGAAGTCCTTGACCGGACCGAATATCCTTTCGCAGAAAAGCCCGTCCCGCTCCGGTTTGTAGGTGCGGTAGTTGATGGTTTCGGGCTTCAGAACTTCGCCGCTCGAGTTTTCGAGTATCTCCTCGGGCGATGCCAGCCCTATCGATATCTTGCTGAAATTCGAAGTTTTGTTCTCTTTCTTGATTGGCATATCTTTTACTTTCTAAATTATCCGACATGCGGAAAACCGTTTCCGGCCTCCCGGACTCTCCGGCCTGTCGCCGGAAGCTGCCGCCGGCGCCGTCCCTGCCGAGAGGGACGGCGGACGGGGCATCGTCTTACTCCAGCTTGACGCTCAGCGCCAGGCCCCTCAGCTCGTGCAGGAGCACGTTGAGCGATTCCGGGATACCGGCCGGCGGGAGGTTGTCTCCCTTGACGATGGCTTCGTAGGCCTTCGCACGCCCCATGACGTCGTCGCTCTTGATGGTCAGTATCTCCTGCAGGATGTTGGCTGCACCGAACGCTTCGAGCGCCCAGACCTCCATCTCTCCGAATCGCTGGCCACCGAACTGCGCCTTACCGCCGAGCGGCTGCTGGGTGATGAGCGAATAGGGACCGATGGAACGCGCGTGCATCTTGTCGTCTATCATGTGGCCGAGCTTCAGCATGTATATCACGCCTACGGTAGCCGGCTGGTCGAACTGTTCGCCGGTTCCTCCGTCGCGCAGATAGGTGCGGCCGCTGCGCGGAATGCCCGCCTTGGCCGTGTACTCGTTTATCTCGTCGAGCGTGGCGCCGTCGAAGATGGGGGTGGCGAACTTGAGCCCGAGTTCCTTGCCCGCCCATCCGAGTACGGTTTCGTAAATCTGGCCGAGGTTCATTCGGGAGGGCACGCCCAGCGGGTTCAGTACGATATCCACTATCGAACCGTCGTCGAGGAAAGGCATGTCCTCGTCGCGCACCACTTTCGCCACGATACCCTTGTTACCGTGGCGGCCGGCCATCTTGTCGCCTACTTTCAGCTTGCGTTTCTTGGCGATGTAAACCTTGGCGAGCTGGATGATGCCTGCCGGCAGCTCGTCGCCGTTGGTGAGGTTGTACTTCTCGCGTTTCACGCGGGCATCGAGCTCCTTGTACTTGATGATGTAGTTGTTGATGGTCTGTCCGACGAGGCGGTCTATGCGTTCGTCGCCCACCCACTTGTCCGTATTGAGGTTCAGGTAGTCTATCTCTTCGAGCATCTTGCGGCTGAACTTCGCGCCCTTGCCGTAGAGCTCCGCGCCGAGGTAGTCCTTGATACCCTGCGTGGTCTTGTCCTTCAGTATCGTCCACAGCTTATCCACCAGGACGGCTTTCAGGGCGGCGGCCTCCTTGGCGAACTGTGCGTCGATTTTGTCGAGCTGCACCTTTTCGGCCTGTTTGCCCTTCTTGTTGTCCTTGTTCACGCGGCTGAAGAGCTTCTTGTCGATGACCACACCGTAGAGCGAAGGCTGTGCCTTGAGCGAGGCATCCTTCACGTCGCCGGCTTTGTCGCCGAAAATAGCGCGCAGCAGCTTCTCCTCCGGACTCGGGTCGCTCTCTCCTTTCGGGGTTATCTTGCCGATGAGGATATCGCCCGGCTTGACGTTCGCACCGATGCGGATGATACCGTTCTCGTCGAGGTCTTTGGTCGCATCCTCGCTGACGTTCGGGATGTCGGAGGTCAGCTCCTCCATACCGCGCTTGGTCTCGCGCACCTCCATGATGTACTCGTCCACGTGCACCGAAGTGAAGAGGTCTTCCCGTACGAGGCGTTCCGATATCACGATGGCATCCTCGAAGTTGTAACCCTTCCAGGGCATGAACGCCACCTTGAGGTTGCGGCCCAGGGCGAGTTCGCCGTTGTCGGTCGAATAGCCTTCGGTGAGTATCTGGCCTTTCGTTACCTTTTCGCCCTGCATGACGGTGGGGCGCAGCGTGATGGACATGTTCTGGTTGGTCTTGCGGTAGCGCGGCAGGATATAGGTGGTCACTTCCGGGTCGAAGCTGACGAGCTTTTCGTCCTCCGTGCGTTCGTAGCGTACCTGTATCTGCTGGGCGTCGGCAAATACCACCTCGCCGTCCTTCTCGGCGACGATATGGATGCGGCTGTCGCCCATCATCTCCGATTCGAGACCCGTGCCCACGATGGGGGCTTCGGGGTTGATGAGGGGCACGGCCTGGCGCATCATGTTCGAGCCCATGAGAGCACGGTTGGCATCGTCGTGTTCGAGGAACGGGATGAGGCTCGCCGCAATGGAGGCTATCTGGTTCGGTGCCACGTCCACCAGATTCACCTGCTGGGCGTTCACCGTCGGATAATCGGCCTCCACGCGTGCCTTGATGCGGTCCGGTTCGAGGAAGTTGCCCTCCTCGTCGATGCCGGCAGTGGCCTGTGCGATGATGAGGTTTTCCTCCTCTTCGGCACTCATGTAGACGATGTCCTCGTCCTTCATGTCCACTTTGCCGTTTTCCACGCGGCGGTAAGGCGTCTCGATGAATCCCATGTCGCTTATCTTCGCATAGACGCAAAGCGAGGAGATAAGACCGATATTCGGGCCTTCCGGCGTCTCGATGGGGCAGAGGCGTCCGTAATGCGTGTAGTGTACGTCTCGTACTTCGAAACCGGCCCTGTCGCGCGACAGACCGCCCGGACCGAGGGCCGACAGACGGCGCTTGTGCGTCATTTCGGCCAGCGGGTTTATCTGGTCCATGAACTGCGAGAGCTGGTTCGTGCCGAAGAACGAGTTGATGACGCTCGAGAGCGTCTTGGCGTTGATGAGGTCTATCGGGGTGAAGACTTCGTTGTCGCGCACGTTCATCCGCTCGCGGATG
>ERZ826613.2572-NODE-2572-length-17356-cov-2.408531_pt1 | contig 17356 bp, 20 predicted proteins | sample MGYA00519925_ERZ826613 | MGnify/ENA primary metagenome ERZ826613 (study PRJEB31778, sample SAMEA3449236) | human gut metagenome | biome: human gut; feature: human-associated habitat; material: faeces | place: United Kingdom | collected 2010/2012 ... | reverse complement strand
TCCCCGATGAAGTGAGGGAGATTGCGGACTGTGTCTATTCAATCCAAAGAGAGAAAGAAAAGACCCCGGAGATATTAGCACAGGGGAATTTCTAGTAATGCATTCTTAGATTAGAGAAAGGAAGGATAAGTATGGCTGTTTTTACAGGAGCAGGTGTTGCAATCGCAACTCCATTTGATGAGAATTACAATATTGATTATGAGAGTTTTGGGAAGTTTATAGATTTCCAGATAGAGAACAAGACAGATGCGATTATCGTTTGTGGAACATCTGGAGAGGCTTCTACATTAAGTCATGAAGAACATATCGCAGCAATTCGTTACTGCGTAAACCGTGTGAATAAGAGAGTTCCTGTAATTGCAGGAACCGGCGCGAACGATACCGCCCACGGCATCAGACTTTCCGCTGCCGCTGAAAAGCTCGGCGTGGACGCCCTGCTTCAGGTAACGCCATACTACAACAAGGCTTCCCAGCGCGGACTGGTAAAGCACTTCACAGCTATCGCAAACAGCGTGAAGATACCGATAATCCTTTACAACGTTCCCAGCCGCACCGGCTGCAACATCTCCATTGACACCTACAAGGAGCTTGCAAAGGTTCCGAACATCGTTGCAACAAAGGAAGCAAGCGGCAATATGTCCCTTGCTGCCGAGATCGCGGCTTATACTGATCTCGACATCTATTCCGGCAACGACGACCAGGTGATGCCGATTCTTTCCCTGGGCGGAAAGGGCGTTATCTCCGTGACCTCCAACCTCATGCCGAAGGAGAAGCACGACGAAGTCGCTCTGTTCAACGCAGGCAAGCAGGCTGAGGCGCTCGCTATCCAGGCTAAGATTCTGGCGTTCGAGAAGGCTCTGTTCATGGACGTCAACCCTATCCCTGTCAAGGAGGCTCTGAACATCATGGGCTTCAAGGCGGGCGAGTGCAGGCTTCCGCTGTGTTCCATGTCCGACGAGCAGATCGCTAAGCTCAGAAGCGCGATGGAGCCCCTCGGATTAGTAGGCGCAATAAAGTAAATAATGCGGGCGGAATCAAATGCTTCCGCCCGATATGCTAACTGGCATTTCTGCAAAAATCTGAAAGGAATTACAAATGACTAGAATCGCAATAACAGGCGCATGTGGAAGAATGGGCAGAGTGATCGCGGGTCTTGTTAAAGAGCGCGCGGACTGCACCATCATCGCTGGAATCGACAAGCTCGGCGAGCGGTACGACGAATTCCCGGTGTACACCAAGGTGTTCGACATGCCCGATAAGCCCGATGTTATCATCGATTTCTCGCACCCCTCCGCGCTTCCTGACCTGCTCAGCTATGGCAAGATGAACAACGTTCCGCTGGTGCTCGCCACGACAGGCTACACCGATGAGGAGCGCGCGCAGATAACCGCGGCTTCGGCTCAGGTTCCGGTGTTTTTCACATTCAACATGTCGCTCGGTATAAACCTGCTTGTGGAGCTTGCGCGCAAGGCTACTCAGATACTCGGCGGTCAGTTCGATATTGAAATCGTTGAGAAGCACCACAATCAGAAGAAGGACGCGCCTTCCGGTACTGCAATAATGATAGCCGAGGCAATCAACGAGGAGCTGGGCGGCAAGGATCATTTCGTATACGACCGCCACAGCGTTAGAAAGCCCCGCGACAAGGACGAGATAGGAATGCACGCTATCCGCGGCGGCACAATCGTCGGCGAGCACGACATAATTTTCGCCGGACACGACGAGGTGATCACACTGTCGCATTCGGCACAGTCGAGAGAGGTTTTCGCAAACGGAGCGGTCAACGCCGCAGTATTCCTTGCGGGCAAGCCTGCTGGAATGTACGCAATGTCTGATCTTATCAAGGAGGGCTGACAATGAATATCACAGTAACAGAAAACGTATCAGCAGTAACCTTTAATAATGTACCGCTGTACAAGACCATTATGGAGGATACCCTGACCGCTGTCGCAGAGGCAGGTATCAACATTGACATGATCTCCATGACCGCGCCGACATCGGAGCGTTTCGGCTTCGGTTTCACGCTGGACGACGACGATATGCCGAAGCTGCTGACCGTGGTTAAGCGCCTGAAGGAGAAGCACGACATCACTCCGATGATCAACAGCAGCAACCGCAAGATTGTTATTAAGACCGGAGAGATGGAAGCGCAGGCTGGTTTTGCGGCTAAGGTATTCAACCTGCTGAACAAGATAGACGCGATGATTCTTCTGATAACCACCGGTGTTGACGAAATTTCCGTACTTATCCGCGAGAGCGACGGCGAGGCGGCTGAGGCAGGTCTGGGGGAACTGTTCAAGTGAGCGTGCTGAATTTGATTTCGACCGCCGCGGCGACTGCCGAGGCTGCAACGCACGAAGCGACGATAAACGACGCAGTTCACAACCTCGTTGAACACCCGGAGGAAACGGTGAGCAAGTTCAGCGAGTTTTTCCATAACATGTGGGACGCGATAGTGCGCGCAGTTCCGACGATAATTCTCGCGATCATCGTGCTGATAGTGGGTCTGATAGTCTGCAAGCTGGTGCTGAAGCTTATCAGCAAGGGACTCGACCGCACGCGGCTCGACCTGACCGTCACGAACTTTACAAAGCAGTGCTGCAAGATCGTGCTGTATGTTCTGCTGATAACCGTGGTTCTGAGCACGCTGGGAATTCCCGCGACCTCGATCGTTACCGTTATCGGCACCGCCGGCGTTGCGATAGGCCTTGCATTGCAGAACAGCCTTTCGAACGTTGCGGGCGGCATTATGCTGATGATTAACAAGCCGTTCAAAATAGGCGATTACATCTCAGTTGCGGGTGTGAGCGGCACCGTAAGGCAGATCACGATACTGTACACCAGGCTGGATTCCGACTCCAACCAGGCGATATTCATACCGAACGGGCAGGTTTCCGGCGCGACTGTTACGAACAACAACAGCAACGGTATCCGCCGCGTGGATATGGTGTTCTCAATAAGCTACGACGACGATTTCGAGAAGGCGCAGCAGGTTATTTTCGAGGTGCTGAAGCGCAACGAAAAGATACTGAAGGATCCCGCGCCTATCGTCAGAATGCTGGAGCATGCGGCAAGCTCGATAAACATCGCAGTACGTCCGTGGTGCAATTGCGCCGATTACTGGAGCGTGTACTTCCAGACTATGGAGGATATCCGCGCAGCGTTTACAGCGGCGGGAATCTCGATCCCGTTCGACCAGCTAGACGTGCACGTTGTCAAGGAATGATCACAGGGGAGCAGATGCTATACGTCTGCTCCTTTTTGTATATTTTTTGACTGTTGCTGCAAATAGTCTGTATAATTATTCAAAAAATACTTGAACAAATCTTAAAAGTGTGGTATACTAAAATAGATTAAATATGTTCGCCTGAAACTCAGGAGGTAAGTATGGATAAGAAATCAAACAAGCCGGTCGGCACCATCAAGGTGTCCGAGAGCGTTATAGTCAAGATGGCAGAGCTTGCGGCTGCCGAGATCGACGGAGTTTACTGCCGTGGTCAGGCTCCAGCTCCATCGAATACCAAGTCAAAGGTGCTGGGTCCTGTTCGTGCAAGGCTGGGCGAGGATACTGCGGAGATACGCGTTGATATCGTCGTGATGGAAGGCTTCAACGCTGTGAATGTCGCGGAAGCAGTCCAGAAGAGCATAAAGTCAGCTATACAGAGCATGACGAACTTCACAGTTACAAAGGTAGACGTTAACGTTGCCGGAATAAAATTCAAGGAGAGCGCGGAATAAGCGCAACAACGAAAATGGAAGAAAAACTTAGCAGAAGAGAAGTGCGCGAGGGCGCATTCATAATACTTTATCAGACCCTTTTCGGTCAGACCCCCCAGGAGATAACAGAGGCTGACGAGGAGGCGTTCGGTCTTGCGCGCAGCCACGAAACCGACCTCATCGTAAACGGAGTTCTCTCCCACGACGAGGAGATCACCGGGATCATCGCGAAGTACAGCACCACCAGGTCGGTAGCGCGTATTTCAAAGGTGAACCTCATTATCATGAAGATCGCGATTTATGAGATCAAGTACGACGACAAGGTGCCCGGAGCCGCCGCCATCAACGAGGCGGTCGAGCTTGGCAAGAAGTACGCGTACAAGCAGGACTGCAACTTTATAAACGGCGTTCTGAACTCATATCTTGAGGAATTCGAGAATGCCAGGGATTGATTTCGGCCTTGACAGGTTCGGAAGGCGCGACCCAGACCCGGTGATGACTGTAACTCAGCTCACCGCCGCGGTAAAGTCTGCGATAACATCCATGCCGGAGCTGTCGCACGTTGCGGTCGCGGGCGAGATATCGTCCTGCACGCGCTCGGCGAAGGGGCATATTTACATAACCCTAAAGGACGGTGCAAGCGTTGTGAGCGCGGTGGTCTTTGCAGGCTCTGCACGGACTCTCACTCACCAGCCGCAGGTGAACGAGCAGGTAGTCTGCTACGGCTCTGTGGACGTTTACGGCGGTCAGGGCAGATATCAGCTCTACTGCACTGACATCACGCTCCAGGGCGCAGGAACCCAGGCGGCAGAGCTTGAGGCGCTCCGGCGCAGGCTGGAGCAGGAGGGGCTGTTCAGCCAGCACCGTCCGATACCTGCTATGCCCAGGATCATCGCGGTGGTCACTTCCGCAGGCGGAGCCGCGCTGACCGACATCAAGAACGTACTTGCAAGGCGCTGTCCGATGGTGAAGCTGCTGCTTATTCCTGCCCTGGTGCAGGGCGCGGAGGCTCCCGAGTCGGTGGCTGCGGGAATACGCCGCGCACAGGACACCGACGCTGACGTTATCATATTCGGCAGAGGCGGAGGCTCCGTGGAGGATCTTTCCTGCTTCAATTCCGAGGTGATAGCCCGGGCGGTCTACGCCAGCCGTATCCCAACGATATCCGCAGTAGGTCACGAGCGCGACTACAGTATCTGCGACTATGCCGCGGATCTCCGCGCGCCGACTCCTTCCGCGGCGGCGGAGCTTGCTGCGTCAGTGACCGCCGATATGATGATCGACGGCCTCAGCGGCGCACTGAGCCAGATAAGCAGCCGAATGTCGCACTACATTGCGGAACGCGGCAGCATGCTGGATTCCCGAATGGCGCTTATCACTGCGCTTTCGCCCGCGTCCAGGCTCCGGACTGCTTCGCAGCGGCTGGATTCTATCGAGCAGCAGATACGCCAGAGCATACACAGCCGGCTTGACAGGCTCGACCGCGCTGTTATGGCAAGCGCCGGAGTTATATCCGCGCTGAATCCGCTCGCAGTGCTGTCGAGGGGATATTCCGTCACCAGCAGCGGCGAAAGGATAGTCACGGAAGCGGGACAGCTTTCTCCGGGCGACGATATCAGCATCAGGCTCGGGAAAGGCTCCGTCACCGCCAGAGTGACTTCAGTCAGCGAGGACTGAACTAACGGAGGTACACAATGGATTTTGAACAGGCAATGAAGCGCCTTACAGAGATATCGGAACTAATGGGCAAGAGCGACCTCAAGCTTGAGGACTCGATGAAGCTTTACACCGAAGCGGTGGAGCTGACTAAAAAGTGCAAGGAATATATCAAAAATGCGGAGCTCCAGGTTCAGACCCTGGAAGCTTCCAACTGATCCGGAGGTCAGAATTTGGATAAGGAAACAGTCAGGGAACAGCTCCGCGATTACGCGGAAATGACCGAGCGGGCGATAGATTCCTACCTGCCCGAGACCGAGTGTCTCCAGAAGAACGTGATTTTAGCGGCAAGGCACAGCCTGACCGCAGGCGGAAAGCGCCTCAGACCCGCGCTCGTGATGGAGTTCTGCCGGGTCAGCGGCGGGGAAGCGGCGTCGGCGCTTCCGGTGGCGTGCGCCATTGAGATGATGCACACGTTTTCGCTGATACACGACGACCTTCCGTGCATGGATAACGACGACATGCGCCGCGGCAGGCCGAGCTGTCACAAGGCATTCGGGGAAGCCAACGCGCTTCTTGCCGGTGACGCGCTTGCGATTCTACCGGGGGAGATAATCGCGAAGGCGGGGCTGAAGGGCACGATATCCCAGGGCGCCGCGCTGAAGATCATCTCGCTGCTCGGGGAGCAGGCGGGCATTTTCGGAATGATCGGCGGTCAGGTGATCGACACTGAAAACGAGGGGAAGCAGCTCCCGGAAAACGTGCTGCTTGAGATGTACCGCATGAAAACCGGCGCTCTGCTGGAATTCTGCTGCCGCGCGGGAGTTATCGCAGCGGGCGGCGGCGCCGACCTTCAGCTTGCGGCGGGAACATACGCAACGAAAGATCGGCGCACTCATGGGCTTGGCCTTTCAGATTCAGGACGATATCCTGGACGTCACCGCTGACGAGAAGCTGCTCGGCAAGCCGGTAGGCAGCGATAAGGAGAGCGGGAAGTACACATACGCCGCTGTTGTGGGGCTTGATAAGGCACGCAGCGAAGCGGCAAAACTCACCGAAGAGGCAGTCCGGGCGCTGTCTGCGTTCGGGGACAGAGAGTTTCTGGAGGGGCTGACGCGCCTTCTGCTCGAGCGGAACTACTGATCGTCCGGAGGAAGTAATTTATATGAATATTTTTATGGCGAACCCGACTGTGACGGTCGGGCTGATATCGTTTATTTCAGCGCAGATAATCAAGACAGCGCTGTTCGCGATAAAGCAGAAGACCTTCAACCCCGAGCGCATCACGGGCGCGGGCGGCATGCCGTCGTCGCACTCAGCGCTGGTGGTATCCGTTGCGCTGTATCTGCTGCGGCTGGAGGGATTTTCAAGCTCGACGTTTGCGCTTTCGATAATCGTAATGGGCATAGTTATCTATGACGCGCTCAGCGTGCGCTATAACGCCGGGCTCCACGGCAAGGAGCTGAACCGCCTGCGCAAGGTGATAGACGAGATGGACGACGAGATCTCCAGGCTCAGCGGCGAGGAGCGCGACGAGAAAATGGAGGAACTTTCCGACCGCAAGGATTTCAAGGAGTTCCTTGGTCATAAGCCGATAGAGGTGCTTGCAGGAGCGCTTCTGGGAATACTTATTGCAATGCTGTTCCCGCTGCCGGCGTAAATTTGCGAGGAGATCATGATACTAGACGATTCAATAAATCACGAAAAGATATCAAACATGACCCTGCCCGAGCTGAAAGAATTATGCCGTGAACTGCGGCGCTGCATTCTGAACACCGTATCCGAAAACGGAGGCCATCTTGCCTCCAACCTCGGAACAGTGGAGCTGACGGCGGCGCTGCACTTTGTTTTTGACGTAAAAGAGGACAGGATCGTGTGGGACGTAGGCCACCAGGCGTACGCTCACAAGCTGCTCACCGGGCGCTATTCTGAGTTCAGCACGCTGAGAAGCCTAAACGGAATATCCGGCTTCACACGCCGGAAGGAGTCCACAGCGGACGCTTTCATTTCCGGGCACAGCAGTACTTCAATATCGGCGGCGTTCGGGATCGCCTCCGCGATGAGATTACAGGGACGCCGCGGAAGCGTAGCTGCGGTGATCGGCGACGGAGCGCTCACCGGCGGCATGGCGTACGAGGGTCTGAACAACGCCGGAAAGAGCAAGGCTCCGCTGGTGGTGATACTTAACGACAACGCGATGTCGATATCCAAGAGCACCGGCGCGCTGGCGCTTTATCTGGCGCATATCCGCTCCACAAAGAAGTACTACTGCGCGAAGGAGCACGTAAAATCCCTGCTTTCAGCGGTCCCGGTGGTGGGAGATAAGCTGGAGCGCACGATACGCACCGCAAAGGGGCTTATCAAGGACGCGATATACGACAGCAGCAACATGTTCGAGAATTTCGGGTTCCAGTACATCGGTCCGGTCAACGGTCACGACCTTGAGGACCTGATCGAAGCGTTACAGGTCGCGAAGATAATGCGCCGACCCTGCGTTGTGCATGTGTTCACCACGAAGGGAAAGGGCTGGAAGCCTGCGGAGGAGAACCCCGGCGAGTACCATGCGGTCACAAAGAAAAGCTCTGTGCCCTCCGGCGAGACGTTCACCGAAGCCTTCGGCAGGGAGCTTGAGCGCATAGGCAAATCCGACAGCCGCGTATGCGGCATCACTGCGGCTATGAAGTATGCCACCGGCATGAACTACTTCAAGAACGCCTGCCCGGAGCGCTTCTTTGATGTCGGCATAGCGGAGCAGCACGCGGTGACTTTCGCCGCAGGCCTTGCCGTGGAGGGAATGCTCCCGGTGTTCGCGGTGTACTCCACGTTTTTGCAGCGCGGTTTCGACCAGATCGTGCATGACTGCGCGATAGAAAACACGCATGTCACGTTAGCTGTCGACCGCGCGGGCTTCACCGGCGAGGACGGCGAGACCCACCAAGGAATTTTCGACGCGGCTATGCTGGCTTCAATTCCGAACACCACGGTGTTTTCCCCGGCAAGCGCCGAGGAACTCCGGCTGTGCCTGAGCGAGGCGCTCTATAACACGGACGGAATCGCGGCGGTTCGCTACCCCAAGGGCGGCGAGAGCGGCTCGGTGGAGCCGTCGGTAAGCTGGGACTGGTCGGGGAAACGAGGCGGTACGCTGGCGGTGAGCTACGGAAGGCTCTCCGCAAATATGACGGCAGCGGCCCGGGAGGCCTCCCAGCGCGGAGAGCCGGTGGACTGGCTCCGGCTGGTTCGGATAAGCCCGATTCCGGAGGAAGCGCTCCGGACTGCGCTTTCCTACAAGCGGGTGGTGTTCTTCGAGGAGGGAATACTCCAGGGCGGCATAGGCGAGCGTTTCGGGGCGGCTCTGCTGGAGATGGGATATTCCGGCGGTTTCGAGGTCGTCGGGGTGGACGGTCAGTTCGTTCCGGCGGGGACTGTCGCTCAGCAGCTTGAGCTGTTCGGGCTTGACAGGGCTTCCATGGTGGCAAGGCTGACTAACCTCCCGGGAGGGAATCATGCGACTTGACATCTATCTCACCGAGAATTCGCTCTGCAAGAGCCGCACAGCGGCGCAGAGCCTGATAAAAAGCGGGGGAGTTTCACTAAACGGAATCCCCTGCACGAAGCCGTCTCAGGAAGTCGGCGAGAGCGATACGGTCGACGTTATCGGAGAGCAGCTCCGGTATGTCGGCAGGGGCGGGCTGAAACTGGAAGCCGCTCTGGACAAGTTCGCGCTGGATATTACCGGCGCGGAGTGCATAGACATCGGTTCCTCAACGGGCGGCTTCACGGACTGCATGTTACAGCATGGCGCGGCGAAGGTCTGGGCGGTGGACGTTGGCAGAGATCAGCTTGACGAGAGCCTGCGCCGCGACCCGAGGGTAGTCTCCATGGAGCAGACGGATATCCGCACGGCGGATCTGCCGCAGGTGGACTTTATCGGCACTGATGTGTCGTTTATCTCGCTGAAGCTGATACTTCCGCACATATACCGCCTGCTGAAAAGCGGAGGGAGGGCTGCGGTGCTAATCAAGCCGCAGTTTGAAGCCGGCAGATCGAACCTCAGCAAGAAGGGGATAGTGCGCGATGAGAAGGTGCGGCTCAGGATACGCGATGAGATAGCCGAGTTTGCACAGGGCTGCGGATTTTCGGTCATCGGCACGGAAACCTCGCCGATAACCGGCGGCGACGGAAACACAGAATACCTGATGTGCCTTGAAAAGCGCTGAGCTTTCAGGCAGAACGGAGGCAGGCATGAACGGAAAAAGTGTCATGATAGGCTATAACCGCAGGGACCCCAAGTCGGTACGTATCGCGGAGGAAATATGCGCAGAGCTGACCGCGTCGGGATTTGCTCCGCTGTCGCTGAAATACGACGACGGCGGGACGGGCGGTCTGAAGGGCGCGAAGTCCTCCGAGAGCGGCGAGGGCTGCATATGCATGATAACCGTCGGCGGCGACGGCTCGATAATTTCGCACGGCAAGCTGGCGGCGGTCTGGGGAATTCCCCTGATGGGCGTCAACACCGGGCGGCTGGGATTCATGGCGAACCTCGAACCCGGCGATATAAAGCGCATTCCGGAAATAATTACCGGAAATTTCAGAGTGAGCCGCCGCATGATGATGTCCGTGGACGTCAGCTATGCGAACGGCGGGAAGCTCCACCAGAACTGCCTGAACGACGTCGTGGTGTCCCGGGACAGCAAGTCCAAGCTGCCGGAATTCTGCGTTTACTGCGGCGAGACCGAGGTTTCCAGGCTGCGCGCGGACGGCGTGATATTCAGCACTCCGACTGGCTCAACGGCGTACTCGCTGTCGGCGGGCGGGCCTATAATCGACCCTGCGCTCCATTGTATCGAATACACCGCGCTCTGCCCGCACTCGCTGTTTTCCAGACCCATGATCTTCTCTGCGGAGCGTGAAGTCACGCTGCGGGTGAATTCCTATCAGGACAGCCGCGTGACGATAAACTTCGACGGCGACAGCGGATATCCTTTCGATGAAGGCGACGTGCTGACGCTCCACATAGGCTCCCCGGATCTTATGCTGATTGAGACCGGCGAGGGATTTTTCGGGTCTGTGAACCGCAAGCTGATGCAGCCGCTGAGATGACGAGGTACTCATGATACAGAATTACGACGAATTCATAACAGAGCTGCACCGCGCTGGGTTTTCCCTGGGCGGCGGGAGCAGCAAGGGAATATACGCGGCGGTGCCTTTCGACTGGACGGAGCAGCCCGCAGGTACTCAGGTGCGCTGGCACACCGGCGAGCCTGACACCGACCCCTGGGAGTGGCGCATGCGCGTCCTTGAGGAATGCAGCGACATCGCCTACGCGAAGGTGTTTTTCCGTGGAAGCGGCTACATAACCCGGGAGTGGTACCCATTCTTCATGTCAGTCCGCCGCCGGGGCATGACCTTTGAAGAAATGTGGGAATCCGGCAGGGTAACGGAGCTTTCACGCAGGATATACGAGGCGGTCAGGGATAACGGCAGGGTCGCAATGCACGATATAAAGCGGCTTGCGGGGCTGTCCGGCGAGACCTCCGCGCACATTGAGAAGGCTATGACCGATCTACAGATGAGCATGCTTCTGACGATATGCGGCAGGCAGCAGAAGCGCAATGCGTTCGGGGAACTTTACGGCTGGAGCAGCACGGTATTCTGCACGCCGGAGGAATTCTGGCACACCGAAGATACCGGAGATATCCCGCCGGAGGAAGCGGCAGAGAGGATACGCGCAAGGGTGCTTGAACTCAACCCTGACGCACAGGAGCGTAAAATAAGGAAGTTCATTTACGGCTGAGAGGTACACTATGGATAAGAAGCAGCGGCAGCGTGCTATACTCAAGATAATATCCTCGCAGGAGGTCGAAACCCAGGAGCAGCTTGGCGAGCTTCTTGCCGAGGCGGGCTACCCGACTACGCAGGCGACGGTCTCAAGGGATATGCGCGAGCTGAAAATACGCAAGGGAATGGCGGAAAACGGCGTGAACTGCTACTATTCCCCGGAGTGCGAGAATCCACCGGAGTACAGCAGCGTGTTTGCTCAGGCGGTGCTGTCCATAGATTACGCGATGAACATCGTGGTGATAAAATGCCGCCCGGGTCTTGCGAATGCCGCCTGCGTAGTCCTGGACGACGAGGCGTTCGGATTTGTGGTCGGGACCATAGCCGGAGACGACACGATATTCGTGCTCACCAGAACTGAAAACCACGCCGTGCAGCTTATAGAGCTGCTCAAAAAGATGATGACGAGATAAGGAGAATGCCGCTTGTTAAGAGAACTTTCTATTGAAAACCTTGCAGTTATAGAAAAAGCCTCCGTGGAATTCGGCGGCGCGTTCAACGTTTTCACCGGCGAGACCGGCGCGGGCAAGAGCGTCATCATCGGCGGTATCAACGCGGTGCTCGGCGGCAGGACTAACAAGGATATCGTCCGCAGCGGGGCGCCGAAGGCGGTTATTTCCGCGCTGTTCGACGATATTTCCGACCGCGTGAAGGCGAAGCTGTCGGAGCTTGGTTTTTCCTCCGAGGACGGCGAACTTGTTCTCATGCGCGAGATAACCTCCGAGGGAAAAAGCTCCGCCCGGATAAACGGCAGAGCGGCGACGGCGGCAATGCTCCGGGAGGTCGGTGAGCTGCTCGTGGATATCCACGGCCAGCATGAGAACCGCATTCTCATGAACAACGACAATCAGCGCCAGATTCTCGACAGCTACGGGGAGCTTGACGGGCTGCTTGAGGCGTACCGCGGGGAATTCCGCAGGTTCTCGAAGCTCTCAAGGAAGCTCCGAGAAATGCAGGAGGAGAACAAGACACGGGAACTCCGCACGGCGCAGCTAACCGCCATCATCGAGGAACTTACCGAGCTTGACCTCGACTACGGCGACGGTGAGCGCATGGAGGAGGAACTGCAGAAGATACGCAGCACAGCGAAGATACAGGGTGCGCTGTTCACCGCGAATAACCTGCTCAACGGCGAGGAAAATCCTGGCGCGGTGGAGCTTGTCCGACAGTCGATGAACTCGTTTGCGGCGGCGGGGGCGGTGCTTCCGGAGGCCGACGCGCTCTACCGCAGGCTCGAGGAGCTTCTCCCGGAGCTTGAGGACATCAGCAGCGAAGCGGCTTCAATGGCGTTCGGAGCCGACGACAACGAGGAGCGCGAAGCCGACCTCGAGGACAGGGTTTCCGCGATGAAGCACGCCTGCCGTAAGTACAACATGGATCCCGACCAGCTTGTCGACTACCTCGGGGAGTGCCGGCAGGAGCTGTCGCAGCTCTCCGGGCTGGACGGCGAGATAGAGCGGCTCTCCGAGGAGAAGCACGAGCTTGCGGGTCAGGTGAAGCGCATGGCGGAGGACATCAGCGCAAAGCGCCGGGAGGCCTCCGAGAAGCTCTCAGCGGAGATATGCGAGGTGCTGAGGTTCCTGAACATGCCGAACGTAACGCTGACATTCGATGTGCGTCCGGATAAGATCACGATAAACGGCATGGACGAGGTGGAGATACTCATTTCCGCGAACGCCGGCGAGGAGCCGAAGCCGCTCAACAAGACGGCGAGCGGCGGCGAGCTTTCCCGTGTAATGCTCGCAGTAAAGAGCGTAATGGCGGAGGGCGACGATATTCCGACGATGATTTTCGACGAGGTAGACGCGGGTATAAGCGGCAGAACTGCGGCGAAGGTCGGCATAAAGCTTGCGGAGACCGCCCGGAAGCGTCAGGTGCTGTGCATAACTCATCTGGCGCAGATAGCGGCGCTTGCGCAGACCCATATGCTCATTGAAAAGCAGACCGACGACAAGCGTACCTACACGCGTATAGTTCCGCTAGACCACGAGGGCAGGAAGCAGGAGCTCGCCCGCATAATGGACGGCGGACTGACCGAAAGCGGTCTGAAAGCCGCGGAGGAAATGCTCAGCAGGCAGGTGGAATAATGAATGCATGGTACATGCTGGCGGCTTATGTCGGCGCAATTCTGATTTGTCTGGCGGTTTGCGCGGCTTCGCTTGCAGTCATGATGCATGGTATAGTGAAGCAGAGAAGGCTCGGCGGAAGGCTGGCTTTTCTCATTGCGGCGGGCGCGGTAACTGCGGCGGTTCTGCTGTTCACTAATTCGCACGCGACCTACTACAGATTCAACGATTGGGCTGTTTCCGGAAGCACTGTGCAGGATATCGTAAAGCGCTATGGCGAGCCGGATATCAACATGTATACCCCGGGCAGGGGCGGCAGTCTGTGGTACTATATCTACACCGATGAAGGTCCGATAATGCCAGATCATCTTGAACATTTTTACCGTATTGGTATCGACGAAAACGGCAGAGCGGCTGAAATCAGTGATACTGTAAGAAAAGGCGGCTGAACGTGCATAAAAATGCAGTTTCCGGCGAAAATACAGTCAGCATTATATATGGAGGAAGAGCATGAAGGAGAAAATATCAGAATTCGTATATTCTCACCGTGAGGAAATGGTGGATATCATAAGGCAGCTTGTGGAGATACCGAGCGTAAAGGGAAAGCCGGAGCAGTCCGCTCCCTTCGGAGCTGAACCCCGCCGCGCCCTCGACAAAATGCTTGAAATATGCCGCGAACACGGCTTCGTGACCGGCTGTCATGACAACGTGATGGGTACCGCAGATTACGCTCCCTCCGGGAAGGTGGGACTCGGCATACTGTGCCACCTCGACGTTGTTCCGGCGGAGCCGCTCAACTGGAGCTGCCCGCCGTTCCAGCTCACCCGCCGCGATGGAAAGCTGTTCGGCAGGGGAGTTATCGACGACAAGGGACCATGCGCTGCTTCGCTGATGGCGCTGTACTGCATAAAGGAGCTCGGAATCCCGCTAAAAAAGGGAGTGCGCCTGCTGTTCGGCACGGACGAGGAGAACGGCTCCGAGGATCTGGAGATCTACCGCAGCACCCACGAGCTGCCGCCGATGGTGTTCACGCCGGACGGCAGCTTCCCGGTGATAAACATTGAAAAAGGAATGATACGCGCCGATATCCTCGGAAAGTACGAGCCGGGGATGGTTCGTTCGTTCGAGGGCGGAAGCATTCCGAATGCGGTCCCCGACAAGGCGTCAGCGGTGCTGCACGGGGTTTCATACGACGAGGTTCTCACGGCCGTTCAGGCGAACTCCACCGGGGCGGTGATCAGGGCGGAAGCCGCTGAAAACGGTGATATCACGCTGTACAGCTCCGGAAGGTCGGCGCATGCGTCTACGCCTCAGACTGGTATCAACGCTGTGACCGCGCTTATTGCACTGCTGAACAGACTCCCGCTTTCCGGCAGGGAGCGTGAGATATTCCACGGTCTGGAGCTGATGTTCCCGTTCGGCGAGACCGACGGAAAGTCGGCAGGGCTAAAGAGAGAGGACACGGAATCCGGCGCGCTGACCCTGACTTTCAGTAAGTTTGCAATGCAGAACGGAAATATCACCGGCTGTATCGACATACGCTACCCGGTGTCGGCGGATCTCCCGGACGTTGTGGCGAAGCTTTCGGCGGCGCTTGAGAACTGCGGGCTACACTACGGGAAGAACATGGAGGAGCAGCCGCACTTCGTTCCTGAGGACAGCGAATTCGTGCAGAAGCTGCTGAAGGTCTACAGCGAGGTCGAGGGCGAGCCGGGTCACTGCATTGCCATCGGTGGCGGGACTTACGTCCACACGGTGGAAGGCGGCGTTGCGTTCGGCGTAGAGCGCGGCGACACCGACTATCACATGCACGGCAACGACGAGTTCATCACCGAGGACGAACTTCTGAAGGACGCCGTGCTGTTCGCCTGCGCGATAGCGGACATCTGCGGATAAAACAGCAAAAGAGCGGCTCAGCGCCGCTCTTTTGTTTACTCCGCAGGCATTTTCTTGATTCCGAACACCGCGCGAAGCAGTCCTGCGAACAGCTTCGGACTTTTCAGTACTACGATCTTCATATGTACTCCTTTCCAGTATCAGCACCTAAGCAGAAAAATGCCTATGACGATCAGCAGGAATGCGACCGCAAAGAGCAGCACCTTCAGTGAGAAGAACGATATGCACATCACCGCCCCGAAAAATGCCGCGACTGCAAGCGCAGCGCCTATCCCGCAGCGGCGTTTCCGTTTTCTGGGTCGTCTCAACAGCCTCACCCCGCTTTCCTTACTGCCTTATAGTATTCCAAAGCCGGGAAAATGGTTACAGTATTTTCGCTGAACAGCCATTACGACAATTTGTACAAAAATTTGCACTAAATTTTGTTGAATCAGCTTATTTACAAATCGGACAAAATTACTTAAAATATTAGTATATACTTAATTTGTTCTACATGCCTGAAAGGATATAAAATGACTAAAAAATCTGTTACGATGAGCGATATCGCTAAGGTTATGAACGTCAGCACCGTGACCGTCTCAAAGGCGCTGGGCGACCGCGACGGAGTAAGCGTGGAGCTTCGCGAGAGGATAAAGCAGAAGGCTACTGAAATGGGCTACCGTGTACATGCAGGTTCCCACGGTGCGAAGGACGGCCTGACCTACAACATAGGGATAATCGTAGCGAAGCACTTCATCAGCGACGCAAGCTCGTTCTACTGGATAGTTTACCGCAACATCGTGGAGCTGCTCCAGAATCAGAACTACTACGGAATGCTTGAGGTGGTCGACAACAAGAGCATGACCGACCCCAACGCCGTTGAGGAAGTCCCCAACACCGTTCTTGACCACAAGGTCGACGGACTCATCGTGCTGGGTCAGCTCTCTGAGGACTACATCGACCGCCTGATGCAGCACAACCTTCCGACTGTATTCCTGGATTTCTACGGCAGCCGCGATGACGTTGACTCGGTGCTCTCCGACAGCTTCTACGGAGCCTACATGCTCACAAGCCACCTCATCGAAAACGGACACCGCCGCATAGGCTTCCTTGGGAGCATAAGCTCCACAAGCTCCATTCAGGACAGATACCTCGGGTATTATAAGGCGCTGCTTGAAAACCGCATTCCGCTGCGTCAGGACTGGGTAATAGCCGACCGCAGCAACGAAAGCGATATTTTCCCGGAGTTCACCCTGCCGAACGATATGCCGACCGCATTCGTCTGCAACTGCGACGAGACAGCATATAAGCTTGTCAATCAGCTCAAGGCGGCGGGCTATTCCATTCCCGACGATATCTCGGTTGTGGGCTATGATAACCACATTTACTCCACGATATGCAATCCGCGTCTGACCACGATAGACGTAAACAGCCGCGTAATGAGCACCGAGGCAGTGGACATCATACTGCACAAGATACGCGACGGAAACTACCGCCGCGGAAGAACCCTCGTCACCGGAAAGCTGGTACGCCGCGGAAGCGTCAAGAACCTCAACGAAGCATAAAAAAATCCCCCGGAACCAAAATCCGGGGGATTTTACGTTAATCCAGGAACATTCTGAGATTTTTGCTGCGTGACTGCTGACGCAGCTTCCTGAGCGCCTTCGCTTCGATCTGGCGGATACGCTCGCGGGTAACGTTGAACTGCTTCCCGACCTCCTCAAGGGTGTGCGAGCGGTCGCTTCCCACGCCGTAGCGGAATTTCAGCACGTCGCGCTCTCGGGCGGGGAGGGTATCCAGCGCCTTGTTGAGCTCATCTTTGAATACCGACTGCATAGCGCTGTCGATAGGAGCCGGAGCGTCGTCGTCAGGAATGAAGTCGCCGAGAAAGCTGTCCTCTTCCTCGCCAACCGGAGCCTCAAGCGAAACCGGATCCTGCGCGATACGCACTATCTCACGTACGCGCTCGGGGGTCATGTTGAGCTCCTGCGCGACCTCTTCAATCGTAGGCTCGTGTCCGTTCTTGTGGAGCAGCATATTCTGCGCCTTCTTTACCTTCGTGATGGTCTCCACCATGTGAACGGGAATGCGGATCGTGCGCGCCTGGTCAGCAATGGCGCGGGAAATCGACTGCCTTATCCACCATGTGGCGTAGGTCGAGAACTTGTAGCCCTTGGTGTAGTCGAACTTTTCGACGGCCTTGA
>ERZ826613.2570-NODE-2570-length-17367-cov-4.076652_pt1 | contig 17367 bp, 17 predicted proteins | sample MGYA00519925_ERZ826613 | MGnify/ENA primary metagenome ERZ826613 (study PRJEB31778, sample SAMEA3449236) | human gut metagenome | biome: human gut; feature: human-associated habitat; material: faeces | place: United Kingdom | collected 2010/2012 ... | reverse complement strand
CGGTCATTATGTGGCGAAGCTTTCCAAGGAACTGCCCGAGGATGTCCTCCGGCAAATGCACGACTATTACGCCAAATTGCTCGGCAAATATAAGGATGTCGTGACCGTGCAGGATGTTGTCACCCTGACCGGCTACGCCAAAACTACAATAAATAATTGGTGCAACCGTGGGGAGCTTAAATCGTTCCGCAAAGGACAACTCTTTTACATACCGAAAATCTTTCTAATCGACTATTTCTGTTCGCTGACCTTCCGTTCCATCACCCGCAAAAGCCTGTGGCATATTCAAACGCTCAACGATTTTCAAAGGAAGATGAAACATAAAAAATAAATCTTAATATATTTCTGCATCTCCTTTGTGTTTGATAACCACAAAGGATATGATTTTTAATAAAATACTTGCATTGTTTTCGTGATAGAGGTATAATGATTATGCTTTAAGGCGTAATACATTAAATTTGAAACATTGTATCTTAGTGTTTATTCCTGTTTATGAAAGTGAACCCGAGTAAACAAACGGAAACAAAGAATTAAATTTAATGATATATGTTTGGCATTATCTTTCCTATTCTCACAGGGAAAGTGTTTTTGTCAGGCTATTATTATGCCTTTTGGTAAAATACATTACCGAAAGGATTTTTTATTATGGAAAAAGAATTAGTATGGAAAATGGTGCAGGGACAAATCGGGTATGATTTTAAAAATCTTGATTTGTTGCAGCAGGCTTTCACTCGTCGCTCATATACTGCAGAGAACGGCGGTGAAAACAATGAGGTGCTCGAGTTCATTGGAGACAAAGCACTTGATTTTGTGGTTGTTAAACTGCTTATTCAGAAGTACGGGTATTTAGCAAATGGGGATCCGGTTGACGGAACAAAGCTTTCTGTTTGGGAACAAGAATTCAAACGTAATCAAGCGGGTTACGAAGCGCCGGTAGTAAATAGTTTCGGCTGTGACTATGACGAAGATGACCTATCTAAAATCAAAAGTCGAATGGTGAATAAAAAAGCATTGGCTCGCCGAATGGATGAACTTGGTTTTTCCGAACATCTTATTATGGGTAAGGGCGATATACAGAATAATATCAACCAAGAAGATTCCGTAAAAGAAGATTTATTTGAAGCTATTATCGGAGCTGTTGCGATCGATTCAGGATGGAATCTAAAGGACTTGCAAAAAGTGGTTGAAGTAATGCTTGTGCCCGAAGACTTTCTAATTAATGATACCGACACCAATTATGTGCGACTTATTCAGGAATGGGAAATGAACGAGAATGGGTGCATTCCTTGGTACAAATACAAAGAAGCTTCTTACTCATCGACTTGGTATTTAAAAGAGGATAACACTATATATCAAAGCTTTCCGTTAGGTTACAACTATTCTAAGCTTAAATATCATTGTTACCTCAAACTGCTTGATTCTCTACCGGTGTTTTGCGGCTTCGGTGTGTCTATCCGTGAGGCGAGAATGGCTGCTTGCAAATTAGCGTATGAGTATTTAAAGAGAAATGATATGCTTCCATCTATCCGTGATGAAATTGAAAATCCTAACCGTGATGATGCAATTAACCAACTTGAAACATTGGCTCGAAGAGGTTATTTTTCCATTCCTACTTATGAGTTCAAGGAAACATATGGTGACAATGGAAACCCCATTTGGAATTGTGAATGTCATATAGCGGAAGAAGATTATTACTTTGATGGGACATCCTCATCAAAAAAAGAGGCAAAGAAAGATTCTGCTTTTAGAATGCTTTTATATGTACTCGGAATGGAGGATGAATAAAAATGGCTAAGTGGTGTTTTAATTATGAGTCCGGCGAATATGAATACATCGAAAAGGATGGCTTCAGTATTGACCGAGGCGAATATGTTTACAATTGGGATGATAGCGAATATCGTCGTGAAGAGGAAGAACACCGTAATTCTTTATTTGATGATGAAGATGACGACTGACCCCAGATACTAAAACAATACCAATGTGCGATTTGAAAATTCGCATACTCGCACCTGCTTTTCGGTTCTGCTAAACTGTAATCGAAAGGCAGGTGCATTATTTATGCCAAGGTTTATAGAAGAATTTTACTACGGAAATATTGATCCGCAGGCACGCAGTACAAAAGAAAATAAAGCGGTGCAAAAGCAAATGGAAGTCTTGATGAATAACGAGGATTTACTGACCAACGCCCTGACCGACAAGCCGAAGAAATGGTTTCTCGACTATGTGAACGCTTGGGGTGTTGTCAACGGCGAATCCAATCTCGACAGTTTCATTATGGGTTTCCGCCTCGGAGCGAACTTCGCCTATGAAGCTTTTGTCTCAACCGAAACACCGTTTCAAGATTTTCTAAAAGAGTAATTCTATTCCGAAAAAACGCCTCATTTTCAATGTTCGTCGTAAAAAGTGTCATGAACAGCAGAATGTTCGTTGTATTTTTTGTAATCGAGCATTTTGGGCAATCATTTTAAGCACAAAGGGAGGTTTTACTATATGAAATCAATATTCGAACAATCCGGCGGTGTATACACAATGCAAGGAGATTACCGCTTGCCTAATCTTACTTTACCCGCCGAAGATGAACGCCCTATCGGCGTATGGGGACAGCGCCGGCTTCGATATTTGAAGCAACACCACAAAATCCTGTACTACAATCTGCTCACTTCCGGCAAACTTCATTCCCACCTCGCCGATGTAGAGGAAGAAGCACAATCCCTCATTTCTCGGCTGGTAAATGAACTTGCCGAAAAACTCAAATCCGCCGACCCAATGGCATGGGTGCGGAATATGAATAATATCCGTAGTAGAGCAATTGAAGTGATAAGCAAAGAAATTATAATCGAAGCAAAAATATAGGTTAAGATTAATATCAAACACAGTTATTGAACATGGATTCGGTAACTGTGTTTTTGTTTGGCAAATAATATCGATTAAAATGCTTGACAAAATTTATTTTTTACACTATAATAAATAAAAGTACATTATAAGGTGTAATTTTATGAAAAGCAATTCGATTCACAGAGAAATCAAAGCGAATATAGCAAAGTCTGGGATGACGCTCACAGAAGTTGTAAATCAGATGAATCTTAAACGTTCTAAAGAAAGCCAAACGACGATTCAAAACATTTCCAACAAAATTACAAGAGGTACTATAAAGTATTCTGAAATTTTAGAAATTGCATCAATCTTAAATATGCGTATTATGTGGTGCGATATGAGAAAGGAGGAAGTTAAAAATGTATGAAGATGTATTAAAAGAATATTCCATCTCCGAGATTGTGCAAATATGCAAGTATTTGAATAAAGATTATAATATATATGATCCCGATGAAGTCAGATGGAAAAAAATCAAATACGCTTTTTCAAAAACTCCAGAAGATGTGTTGGGTGCATTGCAAGATAAAACTTTCTCAAATGAATTCATTAATTACCTTTTGATGAAATATTATATCTGTGAAAGAGTGGTTAAATATCATTTTATAAAGCATTTAAAAAACTCCTTACACGATATTGTTGCTTTTGAAATGTCAATCGGAGATAGCAGAATAGATATATGCCGCATTAATGGTAAATTGTGTGCATATGAAATTAAAACCGAGTATGACAACTATGATAGGTTGTCTACACAAATGAATGACTATTTTAACGCTTTTGAAAAAGTATATATCATAGTACCTATACAAAAATTTGAGATCGTAAAAAATCATATTCCCTATGAATGCGGGATAATTACTTATAGAATCAAAAAAAACAACGATATGGTTTTTTCATATCGTAGAGCTGCAAAGGAGAATATTTGTGATATTGATTTCTGTTTAAAAAGCTTATCAAGTAACGATTTAATTAAGTTACTGAAATCGCTTAATATAAAGCCGCTAAAGACCAAAGAAGAAAATCTCAATCTTATATTAAACACAACAAAAGTTAAAAACATTTGGCCAACATACAAGCTGTTTTTAAAAGATAAGTATGACGGTCAATGGAATTACTTGAAAAGTAATTTTGAAAATATTTTGCCCATAGATTGTCAAAGCTTTTTTGCATCTAAAATGGATCCAAATATATTGTATGAAAAAAGAGAAGGTCGTATGGCTTTTTAGCCACACGACCTTCTCTTTTAAGCATTGGTTTCGTACATTGTATAAATGTAGTGTAACATTGTAATCATTTTCCATTGAGCTTGATTCTTTCCGCTTTTGACACCATTAATTATGGCAGTAATTTCCTGACAGCCAGGACATTTTTGATGGTGTTTATCATCAAACTCAGACCAATATTCGGATTCCACAATGCTGGGGGCAATATATTCAGGAAATTCCGAAAGGTTAGGCTTTCTTCCTGTGTATGCAACAAAGAAATTATTTTCATTTGAATAAAATACACCAGCAGGACTAATTGTACCTCCTGTTGACGGAAGGGTGGCAACGATACAAGCATAATCGCCAAAACCATTGAATCTGTTCATCATAGTCAAATTATATGACTCTCTTAAACTGTTATCTATTTGTGCAATTGGCTCGCCATGTGCCATGCTTTTATTTGTAAGTGTTTCAGGACGGTTTGCATTTATTACTACCGAAATGAATCTTTTTATCTTTTTACTATCAGCAATTCGTTTATATATTTTTTTGAAAACCGGGTTGGAATGTGAAGAGGATTCTATGTCCAATAGCAATAGATCGTTTTCATTTATTATACTTTCAACATGAGAGAAAATATGTTCAAATTCCTGAGTTTTGATTCTAAACGCAATCCTAGAAAAAGTTTTTCTGTATTCTGAAGCTTCATAAGTGATTCTATCTAATGAAACATTATCACTCAAATAGGAAATTACAGGAATTATCCTTGCTGAATGTGCTTTAAATTTAAGCATTTCCTCAATACAGAACTCTACTTGACGAGTTGATTGTGTAACATAATTTCTGATTGCATCAGTCGTATTATTTAGCTTAGTCGATTTGAGAAAGTCTATCATAAGCGACATCTGGGGGGTTTCATTTAACAGTTCTGATAAATCATCTATAATTGTGTTTTTATTATTTGTTCGAGTTCTTTCCTGTATTAGTTCCACGAGCGGCAATATGTTAGAGTTGTCAAAAACCCCCCTTCTTGCAAGTTGTGATAGTACGCTCATTTCAACAGTTCGATTTTTTAACACGGGAACATACATCTTACATTCCTCCTTTCGCTTTGTTATCTAAATGATATGCCAATCCGTCAAGCCCTGGATAAATAAATGACCGATTAATCCCCAACCAATCCAGGTCGTCAACAAAATCCGAAACAACCGTTTTGGGAATAATCAATTTGTCGACCGAACAAAATTCATCGTTGATTTTCGTTTGATCTAATGGGATGGTAGGATTTTTATGGACAGTGAATACTCCTTTTTGTGCAATGATTCTTGGATGTATGTAACTTGGCGAATATAACACCACATCGTCTTGGTCGGACAGTGAAAACACATCTAAATCTTCATCCATATTAGAATTAAATTGCGTTTTGTTTACAACATATACAGCAACATCATTATCATTTGAATTTTCGGTGGCAAAATATGCTGCGATGAGAGGATTTTCTGTCCAATCCAAAAACCTTGTAGGTAATCCGTGGTGTTGGCCTATTGTCCATTGATCCCAAGCACTTATGTTTCTTAAATCCATATGAGGAATTGACATTTTAATAAAATCATGCATAATTTGCTCTTCCATATCCTGTAGCTCATCAACAATAAGATCAGGATTGCATTTAGCAGCATAGGCTTCTCTACCAATCTTAGGAATTAGTGAATAATTCAAATTATTTAACCCACGAAAAATATGATCTCGGCTATAGTTCTTTTCGACATATGATAGATATTCTATAAAAGAACTGATTTTTATTTCATTCATTTTGTAGGGTTTCCTCCTTTTATTTTAACAATACTTATTCGTTGTGGTAAGGTACTGTATAGTTATCATAAATATTGTTACTTCGCAACTTATATTGATTTAATAGGTTGTTTATTTTTCTTTCGTCAAGCCAATTTTCATTTTGTGATACAGCAATTACAAATTCGTTTATATTTCTTTTGAAAGACTCCAACTTTTCGTATGTTATAATTCTCATGTTCGTAACCGCAGTTGCTTGCCTATCAATGATTGTTGATTTATGAACCATGACTGGAGTTGCGAAGCACGATTCGCCATATTCATCGGAAAACCATCTTATAGCACCACCCAACTGGTTACAATAATCTTTTGAGATTGTTTCCGCAATAGCAGCACTCTTGCACTCAATTACAAAATATTTGTTGCTTCCCATTGCCCAAAGATTATCTGGTCCTTCTCCACGAGTTTCTTTTTCTGGACGAGTTGAAATAAAGCCTATGAGCATTCCGATGCTTTGAAGAGCACTTTCAAAATTGTCGGCATCCGGTGAAAAAACAAGAGATGATGCTATTGCATTAGCATGTATTACATAATCGTTTGGAGTTATTTGTTTTTTGGTTATGTATTCACAAATTGCTTTTGCTTGCTCGGTATTATTAATAGCTTTGTCATATCTAATGCCATTAATAGGAGCAAGGATGCCCATATTTATGGTTCTTCCTGACAACAGGATTTGTTGTGCTTTTGATCTATCAACGAAATTTGTGAGTTTTGCTTTAATTTGAAGCAAATATCCTTTGGTTGAATCTTGAGTTTCACTATTAATAGCCGCATCAAGTACTTCTATAGCCTTTTCCCATTGTAAACTCATTGATAGATCGTATGCTTTTCGTAACGCTAGGGCATTGTTGTCGAATTGTGGTTCCGATGAATATTGCACAGATGATAACCGTTCCTTACTCTTTTGAATCCATTCTACTTCTCGATTAAGTGAAAAATCAGCTAATTCGAAAACATCATCGACCGTTGGCTTCGGAGTCTCTTGTTTTAATAAATCCCAAAGATCTTTGGATAAATTATATTGTTCTTTTGTGGCATTACTGAAAAAAGAAGTTCCATTGTTGCGAAGGAGTACATCGGCAAGATTGTCTCCCATCAATACGATACAACAGGAATCGCTATTTGATCTAACTCCTCGTCCCATACCTTGTTCTATTCTCTGTATCTGTTCACGTCTGAGAATATTGCTGGATGAGTCCACGCTCTGAATGTATTTATCCTTTTCATTTCTTAATGGAGGTAATCCGTCAATAACTAACATTCTGCAAGCATCATCTGGTAAATCTATTCCATCATATCTATTGACAAAAACAAAGAGTCCAATATGTTTCTTTTTTAGTGCGATAACCGCTTTTTCAATATTATCTTTTGTAATTGTTCTAAAGCCCTCCAAATCCCAATATTTAGCTCTGTCAAATGAAGGTACAATTACAACGACATTGTGAGTTTGAGCGATTGAAAACACTTTATTTCTTATATCGTCATTTGTTATTTCGCTATTAAGATGTCTGGGAAATAGTATGAGTCTATCACCAATATCATTTGCATTGTCAGGTGATATTACACTGCGAACGTCCTCTTTATGTAATCCGATTGCCGAAGTAAAAACACTATCATCCGAAAGGGTAGCGCTCATGAAAATTCTTCTTTGAGCATTTATGAAACTTTTGATCTTAGTAACAGAAATTCCTTCGGGTATTATTTCAATGCCACGCGAAGTCACAAAGCAATCACATGTTGATAAGGAGTCATCAAGTAATGGGAGGTTAAAATAAATACAGTGATTTTTTTCTTCATCATTGTTATATTTGGAAAGTAAAGTATATATCTCTGTTTGCTTTTCTTGCCACATCCAAAAAGGAATAATAGCATTTTTAGCTGGATCACAATTTTCCACAATATTGATATATGAGCTACTGTTATAAGACCTCCATTGTTCGGCGAACAAATCAATAATTTCTTCATAAAGCTTATGATCAGAAGGAATTCTAATAGAATACTGTGTTGTAATTGTATCAAGGCATGCATGAACATCATCCATTAATATACTACCAATAGGATAATTGTTTGTTTGCCTCATACCAAAAACACTATGTCCGTTAACCAAAGAAAAAACTGTGGTTACTAATATAGCTTTGTTTTCGGTATAGGAATAGTCGTCCCGATCTGTTGCTGTCAATATGCCTAACTTTTTAGCTTCCTCGCAAACTTGCGCCACTAAATAATTATCAGGAACCACATATACAGCAGGTCCTTTGCCCTCATTCAAGCAACTTTGTAATATCATCAGGCCAACAACTGTTTTACCGCTGCCCGTATTCATTTTTATAATGCAGTTTTTTTCATTCCTAACATCGAACCATTTTCTCCACACTTCAGATTGAACGTCGCGTGGGTACTCATATCGTTTATCTTTTTGTGGCAAGGCCATAAATATTTCTCTGGGCTCTATAGGGACAGATTTTGTTGTTCCGCTCAGTTTAGAAAGCAAAGAAGCCATAATATACCTCCTGATTAAATGTTTTTCATAAAACTATTTTTTATGTTCGTTTGATTTCGATTGTATGCGCAGTAGCCAAACTTTCTAAGTTTCTGCTAGCATTAGTTTATTTCGCTAATTAAATGTATTTTAATTTGATCAGCAATTCTTTTAATTATCGGAACACAAACTGAATTGCCAGTCTGTTTATAAGCATCATCAATTGTAATGATATTAGGAAAGCAAAACTCTTCTGGAAAGCCTAGTAACGCAAGACATTCACATGGTGTAATTTTTCGTATTCCAAAACTATCCTTTATGTAAGGCACACGATTTTTCCAAGTACCCATATTGGCTTTCAATGTAAAAGAGACCCCTTCTTTGCTCGCCTGAATTTTTGAGTGTTTCATTAACCTCGTTATCTCGGGCGATATTTCTTTCGATTTTGGGAATCCAAAATTCTTGATTTGATTTGAATTCATTTTTCTTGTTGTCCCAATCGTAACCGTGCCAAAACTCGCTGTCACAAAAGACTGCAACTTTTTTACCGATAAAAACAATATCGGGCTTTCCAAACACCTTCTTGCAATTCTTCTGATAGCGCAGCCCTCTTCGCCATAGTTCCTTGCGAAGCATTACTTCAATTTGCGAATCTTTATTTTTTACAGCTTGCATATTTTTATGACGTTGTTCTTTTGTATGATTATCCATCAAAAACTCCTAATCACTTATTATACTTCACATATCTACAAATTTCGCACCGATAGTTCTAATGAACTGTGGCTTGAAAAAGGATATATGCGAGATAATAAAACTTCTTATGTTCTAAAGCAAAAGTTCCCACTTACCGTAGCGTTTGCCGCTTTCACGGCGGATATAGTTTTTATCCTGCAGTGATTTCATAATTCGCTTAATCGTTGCAATCGATTTTCCGGTTGCCTCTACAAGCTCTTGCTGTTTCATTGTGGGGTTCTTTGCAACCAGTTCTAAAACCGCAAGTTCTTCTAGAGTACAGTCTAAAGTATCAAATTGATACTTTGAAACTTTTGGATTGATACTTTGGGAAGCGGTTTCATCCACAAAATCAATGTGCATATAGCGGTTCTTCAGGTCATGATTTGTACCGAGCAGAAGGTTTGAGAAAAACAATTCCAAAAATTTTGTAGTAGAATGAATACCTTTTTGCAAATCGTTATAGTTTGCCCGAACCAATGCGTTGCGGAAATACCAAGAGTTTTCACGGAACGCATCGTTATTGACACGGAACCCAAAGGTTTTCATATACTTAATCATAAACACGGCGGTGGCTCTTGTGTTACCCTCGCCGAAAGGATGAATCTGCCAAATATCCGATGCAAATTTTGCAAGATGCTTTACCGATGCTTCAACCGACAGTCCCTCATAGGAAAACTGCTTTTCGGTGGCGAAATCATAATCCAAAGTATCTTTTATGCTGCCCCAATCAGCGTAGATAACCGTTTCACCATTCAGTATCCATTCCTTTTTAGAAATGTTATACTTTCGGATTTGTCCGGCGTGGTCGAATACTCCTTCAAATAATCTGCGGTGAATGGTAATCCACTCAGCAGGAGAAAACTGAAATGCTTTTTCGCCCAAAAGCTTCGTTATTCTTGCAGATACAATATCTGCCTCTTTGGTTTCGTTTTCGGTTTCGGTGCGGGTGGTTCTCTGCTCGTAATAGCTGTGAATACGCTTCTGAGCCTCATCAATGGTTATTTTGCCCTCGATGTGGTCCTTTGCGGTATCCAGCAAATATTCGGAGGTTTTCAACCCATCAACCGCCTGCAAGCCGATAGCTGTTTGCCAAGCTTCGCTTTTTTCGGCTCTTTCAGGCTCGCCCTGCCTTATATATTCTTCAAGTTCAAATTGCCAATTCTTGTCGGGCATATTTGTACCTCATTTCGTTATCATAATTCTTCCGTTTTGAAGGTTGTATATCCCTCGTAGTAGTAGCTGTGGTCGATGCCTTTCATATAGACTTCACGGCTGTTTATTTCGTCTGTAAGCGCACCTTTTAGCAACACTTTGATTTCCACATCTTTAATCGGACTGCGTTCCATAGCGAGCAGATAATCTTCCTTATCCACCTTGCTCCAGTCAACAACCTTGCCGATTTCGTTTTTCAAGATATGGTCAAGCCAAATGCGGGTGCTGCGACCGTTACCCTCACGGAAAGGGTGGGCAATGTTCATCTCAACATACTTTTCGATTATTTCATCAAAGTTCGACTGCGGCATTTTGTCGATGTTTTCAAGCGCCGCTTGCAAGTACATTAAAGGGGCAAAACGGAAATTGCCTTTTGCAATATTGGCGGTTCTGAGCTCACCTGCGAAGTTGTAAATATCCTCAAAGAGGTACTTATGAATTGCTTGCAATGTAGAAAACTTGCCGGCAGGAAGATTGTCTAAAATACCTTTTTCAAAAAGTTCCGCAGCCTTTTTCTTGCTTATGCGTTCTTCTTCACGGGCAAGGTCAGCAGAGTTTGTCAGCCCCAATTTATTTTCAAGTGCCATAGCGCACCTCCATCATAATTGGCTTTAGTATTGTAAAACCAGGTTTTAACCATACAGAAATAGCTATGCTATTGTAGAAATATAAAGATTATCTTTATCTATTAATAGTTGAACCGGCTTGTTACACAATTCATTTACTGTATCAATATTCTCAATAAAAGGTCTGATAGAATTGCTTTGATGTTCGATTAAGGATTGCATCTGCTTTCTCAGTTTACCGTCATTTAATTCGTCTAATTTGTCGCCTGCCGCAATCAATGCTTCATCAGCCTGTCCCTTACTAATGACCGGGATTTTCTCTACGAACTTGCCAACAGATGTGCTTGCCTTTGCAACACCTTTCAGAATTGATGACTGTACGGAAGTTGATGAATAACTTTCTATTTCATCATAGCACTTCGTATATAGCTCTCTGTATTTCAGAGAATATTTTTCCAATTTATCTGAAATTCCCGTTAAATAATCTGCGTCAAAGTTTCCTAAGAGCATTACTTCTAAGAATGACGAGAAGCCAAGTAAGTATAAAGCAAGCTGATAATCCTTGAACTGGTCTTGAACCGACTGTAATTGCTTATTTACCGTTTGGTCGCTATGAATGAATGACTTCTTGTTGACCTTTGCAATTATCTGCTCACGGTAAAAAGCAATTTTCTTTTCTGCTTCCTGCCTTATGTCAAGAACTTTTATATGGTTACTGTTCTTATACATTTTATTTTTCCAGTTGTATTTATAATTGTTAAATACATCAAACAAAAAATTCAAATTGCCTTTCAAATCGGATTTTTCTTTCTGAACAAGAAAATCCATCATCTCTTTCTGCATGTCCTGAATAGCGTCGAGCTTCTTTTCAATATTTGCTAACGCTGCTGCCATAAATATCATTGTCGGGTCGCAAGCAAGAGGTGTCATCTGTGCCTGACCGCCACCAACCATACCGGTAGAAGTCTGCAATGAGCCAATAAAATTATTTGTTCCTTTCATTTGGAACATTGTTTTTCCGGCGGTATTGACATAATATATTCCGCTTCCTCCGGCTCCACTCACTGCTGTTTGAACGGCTGTTGCAAGGGGCTGAAACGCTGTTCCGTATGCAGCAAGCCTTGAAAGTGGTAACGGCGTATAGTTTGACACACCAACCTCAGACTCCTGCAACATAGGATAGATAGCAGTATCGCTCATCATTCGCAATATTGCATTATCCTTATTTTCTTGAATTTCGTTGTTTAGACTAATCATATCACCCATAATGTTCACCTTTTATTATAATCTTGAAAATTTACCCGCCGGAAGAGAATCAAGCACACCGTTTTCAAATAATTCCATGGCCTTTTTCTTGCTGATGCGCTCTTCTTCACGGGCAAGGTCGGCAGAGCTTGTCAGACCTAATTTATTTTCAAGTGCCATATTGCACCTCCAAAATCAGATTATAATATTCCAGAAATTAAAACAATTGCAACTACAATAATGAAAATACCTACTAAAAATGTCATACAACCGGCAGCCTGTGGGGATGATTTCCTATGGTTAGAAGTCGGCTGAGAATAAGTGTATGTAGAGGATTCCGGCTTATGACTTTGTACCGGTTTTTGAGCCGGGAGAGGTTTGGTAGCTTTTGAATACAAAGCGAGAGGATCGGTTTGATTCATTATGCGTGAATAAAAAACATCAAGCCACACAGTATCGCTTGGTTCGCACATATTTTGCTCGGTGCAATCAGGTTCATGCGCTATTTGGTTTCTAACCCAACGGTAGTGTTTCAATTGTTTTAGGTCATCATCCCAACCTCTTACAAGATAAGAACCACGGGGAGTATTTATCATTTCATCAATATAAGCGGATATACGCCTATCGTCATTTAATACTTCGCCGCATAGTTTTTCAAGATGTTTATACGATTCAATAAAACCCATTTTGCACAACTCCAAAACTTACTTATCTGCCGCAATGCCAGATTTCATCCAGGCGTCTACTTCACTGACCTTGAATTTCCAAAGGCGGCCGATTTTTGCGGCGGGCATATTTCTTTTTTCTATCCAAGCGAGTACGGTGTCACGGCTGACACCGAGGTATTCGCAAATTTCTTTCATTGAGTACCAGCGTTCGATGTTGGAATCCATAGTGAAATCCTCCGTTTTAATAAAAGTAGTATTAGTTTTTCTGTAAGTAATCTAATAGCTTTTTTAATTTATTTGCAGTTATCGTTTCATTATAATGCAATCCTTCATATGTAGGATGCAAAACAGGATACATACCTTTGGTTTTCAGAATGAGATGATTATCAATAGCCCATTCAATGATAGCAACTAAAGATTCTCTATCAATCTCTTTAAGCGAAGCATATTCAGTGATGCGGTTCAAACCTGCATCCATAATTTTTTTGCTTTGTGAACCTCTCAACACATCAACTAAAACTGAAACACCATAGTATTTTTTATCACTAATATGCGATAAGCACTGTAATACGGTGTGAAGAACATTGTTTAAGTCTTTTTCGGCATAGAATACAGATTTAATATTTGCTTTTTTAATATTATTTGATTCTGCATACTCAGGTTTAGTTATTTTGGTTTGAGGTTTTGAGCGTTCCGTATTATTCGGCAATATATCCTTGGCTTTTGGAAATGTTTTTGCAGGAGCAGGATCAGGTGAGAGTTTGAACATTTCATAATAGTAGGATGGAGTAATATACCTACCGCAACCGGTCCCGTTTTTATTGTAATTTGTGCACCCTAAAAAATATTGATTTTCTTTGCCGGGTTTCACAATCAAATAACCGTCTCTGCATTGATCGCATTTCATAATAGAAAGTTTTCCGGCTTTGTATTCATTAGTCATAAAGCCGCAAATTTCAGGCTCGTTTGTGCAAATGTATAGTCTAAGACCATAAGCATTTTTGTATCGATATTGCAAAGGATAGCCGCAAATTGGGCAAGTTTTTTTCGCATAATTGTTTTCCGGCGCTTCTTCATTCCAATTTCCACGCAACACTACATTCTTGTAATCTTTTTTTATTTCGAGAAGAAACTCAGAGGGATTTTGTTCGGGAGCAATAAAGAATACACGATTTTTTGTTCTTGTCATTGCCACATAGAAAAGTCTTCGCTCTTCTGCATAATCGATGGAACGATCACCTTTGATAACAAACGAAAGTACAGGATCATCTTCAATTTTCGAAGGAAAACCATAGGTTTCATTTCTGCCGTTCACAACAATAACATTGTCATATCCAAGACCTTTTGATGCGTGCGCTGTCATAAAGGTTATGTTGAGTTTGGGATATTTTACACTTTTGATTTTGTTGCCTCGATCGATATATTCGAATAGTCCAGATTTCTCGAGATTATCTCCGTCAAAGCCAAATCGCCCGAGCAAAAGAATTGATGAATCTTCGGGTTTTCCTTCTTCTTTGTTGTATTCTATTATTTGTTCGAGAGCCACTTCCACAGCATGAGCAATAGCATAATTTGCTCCGGATTTATTATTATCATTTGCTTTTTTTCTGGTGGCGTCGTAGGTGTAAATTATGACCGGATCTGTAATATTTTTGGGAGATTTTAGCTCCTTGGAGATTTGAGCATCATTTTTTTGAATGAAATTACCGGCAATATCGATGACTTCTTGTGAGTTGCGGTATGTTTTTACGATTTTCAGTAATTTCGCATACCCCATTTTTTCTTCAAACTTTGTAAAAAGGGTAATATCTGAGCCGCTAAACGCATAGATTGATTGCCAATCATCGCCTACAGCTATAATTTTTGCATCTGTCACATCGGAAAGTGCTGTTACCAAATCAAAGCGCTGACGAGAAATATCTTGGTACTCATCAACTATGATGTACTTAAAATCAAGTTTTTGCTTCATTTCCTTAACTTCACGAAGCAAACGAGCAGATTCGTTAATCATATCCTCGAAATCTACGGCATTATTTTCTTTTAAATAGCGCTCATACTCGAGAAAACAATCTTGGCAAATATCCAAAAAGAGGCGTGTCCTAACATTTTGTGTGGAATGATACATACGGTTAAATTCATCCGCAGTATATCCGTTAGTCTTAAAATTTCCGATGAATCTGCAAATAAGATTAACAAGTTTGCGTATATAACGATTTTCTTCAGATGAGACAAGTTTTTCCATAACTTCTTTATTTGAACGAGGAGTTAAAACAAATCCGTGGCTTTCAAGTTCCTCTTGCAAATGTTCGGTTAAAGATCTTCTGTCTGAGTACTGAGAAAATGTATAGATAAGGGTGGTGCCATGTTGTTGATGAAGACGGATTTTATCTTGGATTGCTTTTTTATATGTCTCTAATTGATCATCACTGTATCGGTCGTTTTTGCCGTCTTGAGTGATACCGAAATGTTCAATATAAGCTACCTTTTCTCCCTGACGAATAGCAAAATCCGGAGTATATGGCTTTCTGGCATACATTATATCATAGCGATAGATGGGTTCATATTCATATTCAATTGTGTTTAAATACAAAAAGTTTGCAATTTCAACCTCTTGATGCGAACGCATCACTTCGCTTTGTATCGTTACAGCCTTTTTTGTCCTTATATCCATAACTTGGCGTTGAAATTCATTCAAGTCACTTCGTAATGTTGCAAAATTAGATTTTGCTATTTTATTAAAAAAGTTGTTCAAATCATTGCCTTCGTAAGGAGCATCAAAATAAGAGGCGAAGAACATGATGAGGTTATTGACTAAACTCTCATTTTTGAGAATTGAATTTTTAAAATAATCCTGAATAACAAAATAGAGTTTCGATGAATCCACAATGTTTAACTTTTCATCCGATTGCTTTCTTAATATTGCATTACCGGTAGAATGGAATGTTGCAATCGGACAATCAATTTTTAAATCCTTGTTAAGTTTATCTCTCAGTTCCTGCACTGCTTTATTAGTAAATGAAACTACAAGTATTTGAGAAGGATCGATATCTTTCTTCTCAACCAAATATTTAACTTTTGCTGCTACTGTCGTTGTTTTACCTGCACCTGCACCTGCGATAACAAGACAATAATCCTCATCAGTAAGAATAACACGGCGCTGATCATCGTCTAATTTGATTTTTGGGTCAACATCGTGCAAAATATTGTCCAAATATGTTTTTTCACTTTTCATCGCACGCTGAATGTATTCTTCGTTATGCGCATCGACTTTTGCTTCAAAATTTCTATAACGATTAAGTGTTGTTTCAACAGCGGATACATCTATTTTGTTGCTATCACAAAAAGATTTAAGCATACCGCTATTATCAAGCACAGCGAAATACTCTATCGTTTTCTTATCTTCAAGAAGTCTGTTTCTGTATCCGCTTTTAGGGATATATTGATTTTCGGATAATAGCATATCCATATATTTTTTTAATTCAAAAAGCTTAAGGCATTCGGGATTGCTTGTAGAAGAGTTCTCTGATGTTACTCCTACACTTATATTCTTTTTGAAGAGTTTAGAAAACAGTCCCATAATTGTCCCCTCATTAAAATTCCTATTTAGAATTATATTTGAATGTTTGGATCAGTTACAACTTCACATAATATATTATATCATTATGTGTACTAAAAATCAAGGATTATTGCGGATTTATAAAGGAAAGGCAAGAAAATATGATAAAAGCGGAACTGCTTTTGTTACAGTTCCGCTTTGGTAAATCGGTTGTTTATTGACAAAGAATTGTTATTCTTTCTTCTTCCTATTCGGGAAGCTGCCCTCAAGCCATACTTCAAACTCCGCAAGGGTGATTTTGCCGTCGGAGCATTCGTCGCGCTTTGTCATTGCCTGATACTTCCACTTTTTGAAATCGGGCTCTTTAATCTGCCTTACACGCACACGGGCGGCATAGCGCTTGTAATACTTTTGATACAACCCAATGGCGGCATTGTCCGCCATTTTCTTTTTATAGTTTTCTTGTGCGGCTAAGTCCTGGCAGTTGCGGGTTTCACCCTCGGCAATGCGGTCGCAGTAATTGGTGTCATAGTTGCCTTTCATAATAAAATACTTACCGCAGCGTTTGCATTTACGCATTCCGATATCGGACTTCAACAACTGTATCAGTTCAAACTCAATTTGCTGTTCAATACTTTCGCAAATACAGGTTTCGTATCGAAGAAGATGGATTTCATGCTTTTAACTCTAAAGATAACCCAAACAATATGATAAATGACTACGCAAAGCGCTGTGCAGAGATTTATAATGATGAAAAAGCGGCGTATGATGAACTACGTACCCATTTTAAATTTGTGACAAATGCTAAGATTTAAAATATAAATAAAAACTGCAAAGAAATAAACCTCTGGTACAAGTTTAATCTGTCTGTTAGTCTTTATGGCACAACATTGGCACTGAATTGCTATTGAAATGTAAAAAGCCATATGTTAAAATGAGTATGCTCAAAAAAGTATCACGAGAAAACAGCGACGGCATC
>ERZ826613.2569-NODE-2569-length-17374-cov-4.336047_pt1 | contig 17374 bp, 7 predicted proteins | sample MGYA00519925_ERZ826613 | MGnify/ENA primary metagenome ERZ826613 (study PRJEB31778, sample SAMEA3449236) | human gut metagenome | biome: human gut; feature: human-associated habitat; material: faeces | place: United Kingdom | collected 2010/2012 ... | reverse complement strand
TTGACATAATAAGCAATATGTGGTTGTGCAATAGCTTCCGGTATGGGAAGTTTGAATCAATAATTGTTGTTCTTCTCAGCTTCGTTTAACTTGCGGATCGTATCCTGAATATCTTCATAGGTCAACTCCTCACTACTAAAGGAAAGAATGGAATGCAGCGGAGTTCCGGTAAACATTGCTTTCATCATATCGGCAGTTCCACTTCCCATAGAATCATCGCCGTCGTGATCGGTCGCCTCAGCGAAACCACTCCTCCGCAGCATTTCATCCAAAGCACTGCCGTCTTTTGCAAACAATTCAACATCTTCGCAAGTTGTTACGTAATCTGCGACAAAAGGAATCTTTTTGCTGCCGGTGATCGATACAGTATACTGCAAACGAATGTCACGGGAAGATGAGGCAAGTAGAATTTCATAATCGCCGCTTTCTGCATACCAATCGTGAATACGAGTTTCATAGTAGCTAAATGCGCGAGCGTTCAGCGTGAAAGTCACTGTCTTTGTCTCGCCGGCTTTTAGGAATACTTTAGCAAAGTCGCGCAGTTCCTTTTCAGGACGGATTTCATATACGACAGGATTTTTAATATATAGCTGTACGATTTCAGCACCGTCGCAGTTACCGGTATTTGTAATGTCAGCACTGACAACAATTTCATCGGTTTCTTTGATAACATCGACGTCGGCGGCGTTTTTGCCGTTTACGGTTACTTTCATATTGCTGTAGGTAAAATCGGTGTAGCTGAGTCCGTATCCAAATGGGAACAAGACACCCATCTTTTTCTTATCATAATAACGATAGCCGATAAAAACGCCTTCCTGATAGCAGACTTTCTCACGATTTCCAGGGAAATTTAAGTAGGAAGGATTATCCTCTAAGTGCAGTGGGAAGGTCTCGGCAAGTTTGCCACAAGGAGTTGCATCGCCAAAAAGCAGATTGACAGCAGCGCCACCGCTTGCCTGTCCGGCGAGGTACATTTGCAAAACACCTGCAACTTTGTCAAGCCATGGCATGGCGATCGGGGAACCGCTATGCAAAACAACGACTACATTAGGCTGTACTTCGCTAATGCGGGCGATCAATTCATTTTGATTTGCCGGCATATTCAGATGGGTTCGGTCAAATCCTTCGCTCTCGAAAGAGTCTGGCAGACCGGCGAAGATAACGGCAACATCGCTTTCTTTTGCAAGGGTGATCGCTTCCTGAAGCAGCGTCTCATCTGTAGTTTCTTCGTCAATATGAAATCCTTGTGCATACGATACGGAATCTCCGACGGCATCTAAAGCACTTTCGATCCATGTGTTGTTAATATGACTGGAACCACCGCCCTGAATGCGGGGCACTTTTGCAAATTCACCGATAAACGCTATCTTTTTGTCTTTTTGCAAAGGCAGGATATCTTCATTCTTCAACAAAACAGCGGACTGCTCGGCAGTGGTTCTTGCCAGTGCGTGATGAGCAGCAACATCGTATCCGCGTTCGACGCTGGATGGGAGTGGATGTACCATAGAAGCTGGATCAATATCTTTTCTGGCAGTAAGATATTTGTCTACCATAGTAAGAATGCGTTCTACAGCAGTATCTAATACGGATTCTTCCAGTTCTCCACTTTGTACGGCTTTTACGATGAGTTTGTCTGTTTCTCCGTGGCAATCCGGCATTTCGAGATCCAATCCGGCTTTGAGAGACGGAACACGCTCGTCCATTGCACCCCAGTCGGTCATAACCAGACCTTCAAAGCCCCATTCATCACGCAAAACCTTATTTAACAGCCAATCATTTTCGCAAGAGTAAACGCCGTTGATGCGGTTATAACTGCACATGATCGTCCAAGGCTGCGCCTTTTTGACTACCGTTTCGAAAGCTGCCAAATAAATCTCGCGCAAAGTACGTTCATCAATCTCTGCACTGATGCTCATGCGGCGCCATTCCTGGTTGTTGGCAGCAAAGTGTTTCAAGCTGGTACCTACGCCATGCTCCTGAACACCATTGACAAAAGCAGCACCCAGTTCACCTGCCACGACCGGATCCTCGGAGTAATATTCAAAGTTACGTCCGCAGATCGGAGAACGCTTCATATTAATGCCTGGGCCCAGTAATACGGCAAGATCTTCAGCGACACATTCTTCACCAAGAGCGTCGCCGATTTTATGCAGCAGGTCGCGGTCAAAAGAGCATGCCATAGCTGATGCAGTCGGAAAACCAATGGCTTTAATACTTTCTGCAACGCCCATATGATCGGCAAGACTTTCCTGCTTGCGGATGCCGTGCGGTCCATCGGAGACCATTGCAGCAGGAATATTTAAGCGGTCAATGGCTTTGGTATGCCAGAAATCTGCACCGGAGCAAAGACTTGCTTTTTCCTCTAGTGTCAGTTCGTTCACAAGTTTTTTTACATCTAAAACGTGTTCCATAAAATAGTCCTTTCCGAGGTGTTGACGGCGGTGAAAGACCGCCACACATCTCTATGTTTTATGTTAGTGAAAATTTTATTCATAAATGTCATATGCACAGTCATCGCGCACAAAGACGGGAATGATCTCCAGCGTTGCTTTAGCGGCAACGGTCTGACCACCGTTATAACTTGTCCCGGTAGCGGCCTCTGTCCAACGATGCCCCGCAGGGAGATATACGTCGGTCTGCGTAACACCGGCGTCTGTGATCGGCTTTACGAGCAGATCCGGTCCAAACATATAGCTGTCGGCGTTATTCCAGCAAGCAGCATCCTCCGGAAACTCATAGAAAAGCGGACGCATTACCGGAGTTCCCAACTCGTGTGCTTCACGCATACATTCGCGAATGTATGGGCGAAGACGTTCACGCAACAACAGGTAACTTTTCAAAATTTCATAGATTTCTTCTCCCCAAGTCCAGATCTCGTTATCTTGTCCCGAACTGAACTGGCGGACACCATCAATATATTCTACGTCGCGTTCATAGTATGGAGAGCGTTCTCCGTGCAGACGGAATACCGGAGAAAATACACCCCACGCGAACCAGCGAACCAGCAGCTCGCGAAATGCCGGATCTTCGTTATTGCCACCCAAGAAACCGCCGATATCCGTCGTCCACCAAGGAATGCCGGCAAGTCCCATGTTAAGCCCGGCCTGCACCTGCTGTTTCATAGAACGGAACGAGGAATGAATATCGCCCGACCACGTCAGAGCACCATATTTTTGGCTGCCGGCCCAGGCGCAGCGCACAAGGTTTAACACATTTTCCTGCCCCTGCTCCCGTAATCCATCATAAAAACCTTTGGCGTACATGAGAGGATAGATGTTGCTGCACTGTAAAGCAGGACCTTTGTGGTAGCGGTAAATATCAAAATCATACGGCCCATATTCCGGCTCAGCCTCATCCAGCCAAAAGCAGCGAATGCCTTTATCGTAATAATTCTCCTTACAGCGTTCCCAAACATATTTTTGTGCGCCCGGATGTGTAGCATCATAAAAAGTCGTAGTTCCCATCCAAGTCATATTAACGCACAAACCGCGGTCAGACGTGATGAGATACCCTTGATCTGCCATCGGACCATAGTTCTCGGAACGTTCATCGATCGTCGGCCACACGGATACGACCGGTTCAATCTGCATTTCGCGCAATTCGCGGATCATTGCCTCCGGATCCGGCCAGTCCTTTGGATCAAACTTGAAATCACCCTGCATAGTCCAATGGAAAAAATCCACCACGATCGCATCGATCGGCAGACCGCGGCGTTTGTATTCGCGCGCAACAGTAAGCAGCTCTTCTTGGGTACGGTAGCGCAGCTTGCACTGCCAAAATCCAATGCCGTACTCCGGGATCATTGGAACACGGCCGGTAACGGCGCTGTAAAGTTCTGTCAGTTGTTTAGGTGAATCGCCGGCGCAGATCCAGTAATCGAGTTTTTTGGTATTTAAGGCAGTCCATTCGGTTTTATTTTTGGCAAAAGATGCCGTACCGATGGCCGGATTGTTCCACAAAAAGCCATATCCCCGGCTTGAGATCATAAATGGAACACTTGCCTGGCTGTTGCGGTGCGCCAGTTCCAAAATACAGCCTTTCTTGTCCAAAAAGTCATCTTGATATTGTCCCATGCCAAAGATCTTTTCATCGTCAAATGCTTCAAAACGCATGGCTAATGTATAATCGGTAGTGCCGGTGATCGGCTTTAGTTCTCTGGCATCGATACGCAGCGGCACACAAAAGCGGTCGATGCGGTTACGATTTTGCCAAAGTTCTTTTGTTAACAGCTCATTTTTTTCGTTATAATAGGAAATAACACCTTCAGGATCGATCACAGCAGTGAGGTTTCCGTTGCGAAATGTCACTTTGGTACCGGTCTCAGCATGTGCAGCACGTTCTTCGGCAGTACGGTAAAAGGCCGGTGTCATATCCACGGTTTCATAGTGGATATCTGGGGTGAGGTCTGGAATTGGTTCTGTGAGTGCCCAGTCTTCTGTGTTCATTTCCGCCTCTTTGGTCATGCGGACGCGAATGGAATGTTCGCCCCAGGCTTCCATCCGGAGAGTGGTTCCCCCTTGGGACAGTGTTAAGCGTTTCCCATCATCATGTATGGTCATAATAATCCTCCGTGTGAGATAATATTTAGCCGGTTGCCAGCGTGTATTTCCACCCAAATAAAAAAGGTGCTTGACATCTTGTCCGTTTGGTGATAAGATGAACAATGCACTATTGTGGCTGACTAGACTATTAGGCTTATGCAAGGTTATTATAGCATAGTTTGAAGAAAATGAAAAGAGTTTTTGGAGTTTCTTCTTATAGTAGGATTGTACAGCACATGGTACTCTATAAAATTAAGGAGTGAAACGTCGATGGAGAAGAACAGAATACATCCAGTAAAAGTAGGCAAAGGCGTGAGAATGAGTTTTGCCCGTCAGAAGGAAGTCCTTGAGATGCCTAACCTGATTGAGGTACAGACGAATTCTTACCAGTGGTTCTTGGACGAAGGACTGAAAGAAGTGTTCCGGGATATTTCCCCAATTGCTGATTTCGGTGGTCATTTGAGCCTGGAGTTCGTTGATTTTGAGCTTTGCAGAGATGAGAAGAAGTACGACATTGATCAATGCAGAGAGCGTGATGCTACTTATGCTGCACCACTTAAGGTGCGCGTCAGACTTCACAACAAGGAGACGGAGGAAATCAAAGAGCACGAGATTTTCATGGGTGATCTTCCGCTTATGACAGCGACCGGAACGTTTATCATCAACGGTGCTGAGCGTGTTATCGTCAGCCAGTTGGTTCGTTCACCGGGTATCTACTATGCAATCAGTCATGACAAGGTAGGTAAAGAGTTGTATTCCGCAACTGTTATTCCTAACCGTGGTGCATGGTTGGAATATGAGACAGATTCGAATGATGTCTTCTCTGTCCGTGTTGATAGAAATAGAAAGGTTCCGATCACTGTATTTTTGCGTGCACTCGGTCTTGGAACCAATGAGCAGATCAAAGAAGTGTTCGGTGATGAGCCAAAGATTTTGGCAAGTATCGAGAAAGATACAACGGACAATTACAAAGATGGTCTGTTAGAGCTTTACAAGAAATTACGTCCGGGCGAGCCGTTGTCCGTAGATAGTGCGGAGAACTTATTAAATGGTATGTTCTTCGATCCGAAGCGTTATGACCTTGCCAAAGTTGGACGTTACAAATATAACAAGAAGTTACATTACAAAAACCGTATTGTTGGCTGCAAGCTTGCAGAAGATGTTGTAAATCCAACAACAGGTGAGGTATATGAGGAAGGTACTCTGGTAACAGAGGAACTTGCAACAACATTACAGAATGCAGCAGTTCCTTATGTGATGGCTGAATTGGAAGGTCATGTTGCTAAAGTATTGTCCAATATGATGGTTGACATCAAAGAGTATGTTGACATCGAGAATCCTAAGGAACTTGGCGTTACAGAGAGTGTTTACTATCCTGTATTGCGTGAGATCTTAGATGAGAGCGAGGATGATGAGGATGCGATCAAGGAAGCGATCGCTGCTAATATCAGTGAATTGATTCCAAAGCATATCACAAAGGAAGATATCTTTGCATCAATCAACTACAACATGCATTTAGAGTATGGCATGGGTAATGATGATGATATTGACCACTTGGGTAACCGCCGTATCCGTGCGGTTGGTGAGTTGCTGCAGAATCAGTATCGTATCGGATTATCACGTATGGAGCGTGTCGTTCGTGAGCGTATGTCCACACAGGATATTACGACAATTACGGCACAGTCTCTGATCAATATCAAGCCGGTAACGGCTGCTGTGAAGGAATTCTTTGGAAGTTCCCAGTTGTCACAGTTCATGGATCAGAACAACCCGCTTTCTGAATTGACACATAAGAGACGTTTGTCTGCATTGGGACCGGGTGGTTTGTCCAGAGATCGTGCAGGTTTCGAGGTCCGCGATGTACACTATACACATTATGGACGCATGTGTCCTGTAGAGACTCCTGAAGGACCTAATATCGGTCTGATTAACTCTCTGGCATCTTATGCGCGTATTAATGAGTATGGATTTATCGAGGCACCTTATCGTAAGGTTGATAAGACAGATCCGGCTAATCCGCGTGTTACCAACGATGTTGTTTATTTGTCTGCAGATGAGGAAGATCGTTATATTGTTGCACAGGCGAACGAAGAGCTGGATGAAGAAGGCCATTTCGTGCGCAAGAGTGTATCCGGTCGTTTCCGTGAGGAGACTTCTGAGTTTGAGAAAGAGAAGATCGATCTTATGGATGTGTCTCCTAAGATGGTATTCTCCGTCGCAACAGCAATGATCCCATTCTTGGAGAATGATGATGCGAACCGTGCGCTGATGGGATCTAACATGCAGCGTCAGGCAGTGCCGTTGTTGGTTACAGAGGCACCTGCAGTTGGTACAGGTATGGAGATGAAGGCGGCTGTCGATTCCGGCAACTGTGTTATTGCAGAGGAAGACGGAATTGTTACACGTTCTGCATCGAACGAGATTATTATTAAGTCTAAATCAGGCGAAAAGACATATAAGCTGGCTAAATTCCAGCGCAGTAACCAGGGAACGAGCATGAACCATCGTCCGATCGTTGATAAGGGCGAAGAGGTAAAAGCAGGACAGGTTATCGCAGATGGTCCATCTACATGCGGTGGCGAGATCGCATTAGGTAAGAACCCACTGATCGGTTTCATGACTTGGGAAGGTTATAACTACGAGGATGCCGTACTGCTTAGTGAGAGATTGGTTCAGGATGATATTTATACATCTGTTCATATCAATGAGTACAATGCAGAGGCGAGAGACACCAAGCTTGGTGACGAAGAGATCACCCGTGATGTACCGGGTGTCGGCGACGACGCGCTCAAAGACCTTGACGAGAACGGTATTATCCGTATCGGTGCAGAGGTTCGTGCCGGTGATATTTTGGTTGGTAAAGTTACTCCTAAGGGAGAGACAGAGCTTACTGCTGAGGAAAGACTGCTTCGTGCAATCTTCGGTGAGAAAGCAAGAGAAGTTCGTGATACTTCTTTGAAAGTGCCACATGGTGAGTTTGGTATTATCGTAGATGCCAAAGTATTTACAAGAGAGAATGGAGATGAGCTTCCACCGGGAGTAAATAAATCTGTTCGTATTTACATTGCACAGAAACGTAAGATTCAGGTCGGCGATAAGATGGCTGGTCGTCATGGTAACAAGGGTGTCGTTTCCCGCGTTCTTCCGGTAGAAGATATGCCATTCCTGCCAAATGGTCGTCCACTTGATATTGTATTGAATCCTTTGGGTGTGCCATCTCGTATGAACATTGGTCAGGTCTTGGAGATTCACTTGAGTCTCGCTGCCAAAGTACTTGGCTTTAATGTCGGAACACCGGTATTTGATGGTGCTAACGAGTATGACATCATGGATACATTAGAGCTCGCAAATGATTATGTGAATACACCACTTGATCAGACAGAAAAAGAGCAGAAGATTGCAGAAGCACAAGAGGCTGGTGACGAAGAAGAAGTTAGCCGCTTGACAGATATCGTACCTTTTGAAGACAAGTACAAAGATCTTTTGGATCCGGAGGTGTTCCAGTACTTGATCGACAATCAGGATTACCGCAAAGAGTGGGAAGGCGTTCCGATCAACCGCGACGGAAAAGTTCGTTTGCGTGATGGTCGTACCGGAGAATACTTTGATGGAGCAGTAACCGTTGGTTTCATGCACTATCTCAAACTCCACCACTTGGTAGATGATAAGATCCATGCACGTTCAACAGGTCCTTACTCCTTAGTAACGCAGCAGCCATTGGGTGGTAAAGCTCAGTTCGGTGGACAGCGTTTCGGTGAGATGGAGGTTTGGGCACTGGAGGCATATGGTGCCGCTTATACCTTGCAGGAGATCCTCACTGTGAAGTCTGATGATGTTGTTGGTCGTGTTAAGACTTACGAGGCAATCGTTAAAGGTGCCAATATCTCTGATCCTGGCATTCCGGAATCTTTCAAGGTTATGCTCAAAGAGCTTCAGGCATTGGCGCTTGATGTTACTGTTTTAGATGAAGATGGTAACGAAGTTATTATGGGTGAAAATGTTGAAGAGAACGACAACAGCGAAGATGTCACACCGTTGATCGATGGTGGCGCAGACTTTGCGTTTAGCAGTAGCGAGTCCTTTGAAGCTGCAGGTTATACCGAGGGTACCGCAGAAGAGCTGCAGGAAGCTGAATTTGCGGCAGACTTTGGGGATGAGCCCTCATTAGTATAGAGACAGGGATTGATCGTATAGAGTAGCCCGAAAGGGTAGATGGAGGATTACTATGGCAGAAAGTAATGTAAAGGAAGAGAAGCATATCGTATATGATGCAATCAAGATTGGTCTGGCATCTCCGGAAAAGATCCGTGAGTGGTCACGCGGCGAAGTAAAGAAGCCGGAGACGATCAATTATCGAACACTCAAGCCGGAAAAAGATGGTCTTTTCTGCGAAAAGATCTTCGGACCGAGCAAAGACTGGGAGTGTCATTGCGGTAAGTATAAGAAGATTAAGGATAAAGGCATCATATGTGATAAGTGTGGTGTTGAGGTTACTAAGGCAAGTGTTCGTAGAGATCGTATGGGACATATTCACCTTGCTGCTCCAGTTTCACATATCTGGTATTTTAAGGGAATCCCTAGCCGTATGGACCTTATCCTTGATATAGGACCTAAGAATCTTGAAAAGGTTCTTTACTTTGCTTCTTATATCGTGATCGATCCAGGTGAAACAGATATTCCATTCAAGAAGATTCTTACTGAAACAGAGTATAGAGATCTTTATGACCAGTATGGTAACACTTTCAGAGTTGGAATGGGTGCTGAGGCTATTTTAGAGCTTCTTAGAAGTGTTAACCTTGAAGAAGAAGTGGCAAAGCTTAAGGAAGAGCTTGCTACTACTACTTCACAGAAGGCTGCAAGACTTATTAAGAGAATCGAAGTTATGGATGCATTTATCGCTGCTGGTACTAAGCCAGAGTGGATGATCCTTACTGAAATTCCAGTTATTCCTCCAGACTTAAGACCAATGGTACAGTTAGAGGGTGGTAGATTCGCAACATCAGATCTTAATGATCTTTATAGAAGAATCATAAACAGAAATAACCGTCTTGCAAGACTTATGGAACTTGGCGCTCCTGAAATCATTGTCCGTAACGAAAAGAGAATGCTTCAGGAAGCTGTTGATGCACTTATAGATAATGGCCGTAGAAACGGTCGTCCTGTAACAGGACCTGGTAACAGGGCTCTTAAGTCTTTATCAGACTTATTAAAGGGTAAGCAGGGACGTTTCAGACAGAATCTTCTTGGTAAGCGAGTTGACTATTCAGGACGTTCTGTTATTGTAGTAGGACCAGAGCTTAAGATATATCAGTGTGGTCTTCCTAAGGAAATGGCTATTGAGTTATTCAAACCATTCGTTATGAGAGAGTTAGTAAGACGTGGTCTTGCTGAGAATATTAAGAAAGCTAAGAAGAGTGTTGAACATCTTGAAACAGAAGTATGGGATGTGCTTGAAGATGTTATCAAAGAGCATCCAGTTATGCTTAACCGTGCTCCTACACTTCACAGACTTGGTATTCAGGCATTCGAGCCTATCCTTGTAGAAGGTAAGGCTATTAAGCTTCATCCACTTGTTTGTACAGCATTCAATGCCGATTTCGATGGTGACCAGATGGCCGTGCATCTTCCATTGTCTGTAGAAGCACAGGCTGAGTGTAGATTCATGCTTCTTTCACCTAACAACTTACTTAAGCCTTCAGATGGTGGTCCGGTTGCCGTTCCTTCACAGGATATGGTTCTTGGTATCTACTATCTTACACAGGAAAGACCTGGCGTTAAGGGTGAAGGTAAGATATTTAAGAGTGTTAATGAAGCGCTTCTTGCTTATGAGAATGCTATTATTACTCTTCATTCAAAGATTAAGGTTAGAGTGTCTAAGAAAAATGCATCAGGAGAAGAAGTATCAGGTATAGTTGAGTCTACACTTGGACGTTTCATATTCAATGAAATTCTTCCTCAGGATCTTGGATATGTAGATAGAAGCAAGGAAGAAAACTTCTTAAAGCTTGAGGTTGACTTCCATGTAGGTAAGAAACAGTTAAAGGATATCTTACAGCACGTTATTAATACTCATGGTACAACAACAACTGCTGAAGTTCTTGATGATATAAAGGCAATGGGTTATAAGTACTCAACAAGAGCAGCCATGACAGTTTCTATATCAGAGATGACAGTGCCACCTGTTAAGAAACAGCTTATTGCTGATGCTGAACAGAAGGTTGAAAGAATCAACATGAACTACAACAGAGGCCGTTCAACTGATGAAGAAAGATATAAGAATGTAATCAGAGTATGGCAGGAAACAGATAAGACATTGCTTAAGGCACTTCTTGATGGTCTTGATAAGTACAATAACATCTTTATGATGGCCGATTCAGGTGCCCGTGGTTCTAACCAGCAGATTAAGCAGCTTGCAGGTATGCGTGGTCTTATGGCAGATACATCAGGTCACACTATTGAACTTCCAATCAAGTCTAACTTCCGTGAAGGTCTGGATGTATTGGAGTACTTCATTTCAGCCCATGGTGCCCGTAAGGGTCTTTCAGATACAGCGCTTAGAACAGCCGATTCAGGTTATCTTACAAGACGACTTGTTGATGTTTCACAGGATCTTATTGTTAGAGAGACAGATTGCAGCGTTGGTAAAGTTATACCTGGTATGTATGTATATTCATTTGTCAATGACAGAGCTACTAACTCAAGTGATGCAAAAGAAGATATTCTTGAGCCATTACAGGAGCGTATTACAGGAAGATATCTTGCAGAAGATATCAAGGATCCAGCTACAGGCGAGATAGTTGTTGCAGCTAACCACCTTGTAACTCCTAAGAGAGCAGAAGCTATTATTAAGACTGGTGTAAACCAGGTTAAGATAAGAACAATCCTTACATGCCGTTCACATATCGGTGTTTGTGCTAAATGTTATGGTTCTAACCTTGCAACAGGTCAGACAGTACAGATTGGTGAAGCAGTTGGTATCATCGCTGCCCAGTCTATCGGTGAACCTGGTACACAGCTTACTATGAGAACATTCCATACTGGTGGTGTTGCAGGTGATAACATTACACAGGGTCTTCCTAGAGTAGAAGAACTTTTCGAGGCAAGAAAGCCAAAGAGTCTTGCGGTTCTTGCTGAGTTTGGTGGAACAGTAAGCTTTGCTAAGACAGATAAGAAGACAGATATCGTTATTACAGATGACGAAGGTAATTCAAAGTCTTACCCTGTATCAAGAGATACACGTGTTAAGGTTCAGGAAGGACAGGTTGTTGCAACTGGTGAGGAAATCACAGAAGGTTCTGAGAATCCACATGATATCGTAAGAATTCTTGGTGTAAGAGCTGTTCAGGATTACATGCTTCGTGAGGTTCAGAAGGTTTACCGTATCCAGGGTGTTGATATCAATGATAAGCATATCGAGCTTATTGTTAGACAGATGCTTAAGAAGATAGTTATTGATTCTGCTGGAGATTCAGATTTCTTACCTGGTTCACAGGTTGATACTCTTGAATTCACAGAGGTTAATGAAAAGCTTGAGGAAGAGGGTAAGATGAAGGCTACAGGAACTCCTATTATCCTTGGTATAACAAAGGCTTCACTTGCTTCAACATCATTCATGTCAGCAGCTTCATTCCAGGAAACAACAAAGGTTCTTACAGATGCAGCTATTAACGGAAAGATTGATCCACTTATCGGTCTTAAGGAAAATGTTATCATAGGTAAGCTTATTCCAGCTGGTACTGGTATGAAGAGATATCAGAACGTAGAGCTTGATACAGCTGCAGCTTATGATGAACTTGAAGAAGATGAGATATTAAGCTTCACAGAGGATGGAGAGGAAACTCTTGATTTTACTGAGGATGCTGATATACAGGAAGCTGAAGATGAGGTTACAGAAGAGTAATCATTCAGATAAAGGCTTTACATCATAAATATAACAGAAAGCAGGAGATGAAGAGTCTCCTGCTTTTTTAAAATCACTAATATATTTTTAAGCAAAATTTTTTGCTTTCTTTTTTTGGTAAAATACTTGACGAATTTTAAATTAAAATATATACTAATTAAGCGTGCGAAAAAGCAAGCTCTTTTTTATGCACGTAAATATAGATTGGGCAGCTTATAAAGCTGGCTCACACTTATTTCTTAGTTATTATACTAAGTGCAACCATTCATTATTCTAATTCCGGGAGGTGAAAAAGGAATGCCAACATTTAACCAGTTAGTAAGACAGGGAAGAAAGTCAACAGTTAAGAAGTCTACATCTCCAGCTCTTCAGAAGGGATATAACTCACTTCAGAAGAAGGCTACAGATGTATCTGCACCACAGAAGAGAGGTGTTTGTACAGCTGTTAAGACAGCAACACCTAAGAAGCCTAACTCAGCTCTTAGAAAGATCGCCAGAGTACGTCTTTCTAATGGAATCGAAGTTACTTCATATATTCCAGGTGAAGGCCACAATCTTCAGGAACATAGCGTTGTTCTTATCAGAGGTGGTAGAGTTAAGGATTTACCAGGTACAAGATATCATATCATCAGAGGTACACTTGATACAGCAGGTGTAGCAAAGAGAAGACAGGCACGTTCTAAGTACGGTGCTAAGAGACCTAAGGATGCTAAATAATTCATAAAGAATTAAGCATCATAAGTCTGTGATTGATTTACAAGGTGAATCAGAATATTTGCAGATTATTGCATACAATAATTTACGAACAATTAAATTAAAAGTGCCGGAGTTAGATTAATCCGAAGGTTGCAGGTTTAAGATATACGGCCCGAACACAATTTAATTTGTGAGTACCTATGAATTAATGAAACGTCGTTAGTTGAGGGCTGATGAGGCTGTTAGGCGTTCATTAGTGCGAAATGATAACGACAATACAATGTTAAGGAGGGAAGAACCGTGCCACGTAAAGGACATACTCAGAAAAGAGATGTATTAGCAGATCCTATTTACAATAACAAGGTGGTTACTAAGCTTATCAACAACATTATGCTTGATGGTAAGAGAGGAGTAGCTCAGAAGATTGTATATGGAGCATTTGACAGAGTCGCAGCAAAGACTGAAAGACCTGCTTTAGAAGTATTCGAAGAGGCTATGAACAATATCATGCCAGTTCTCGAAGTAAAGGCAAGACGTATCGGTGGTGCAACATACCAGGTACCTATCGAAGTTAAGCCAGATAGAAGACAGGCTTTAGCTCTTCGTTGGATGACAGCATTCTCAAGAGCAAGAGGCGAGAAGACTATGGAAGAAAGACTCGCTAACGAGATTCTTGATGCAGCTAATAACACAGGTGCATCAGTTAAGAGAAAAGAAGATATGCACAAGATGGCAGAGGCAAACAAGGCTTTTGCTCATTACAGATTCTAATAATAATTATAGGAGGTTTTATCCATGGCTGGAAGAGAATATCCATTGGAGAGAACCAGAAATATCGGAATTATGGCTCATATTGATGCTGGTAAAACAACATTAACAGAGCGTATCCTTTATTATACTGGTGTTAATCACAAGATTGGTGATACTCATGAAGGTACTGCTACTATGGACTGGATGGCCCAGGAGCAGGAAAGAGGTATCACAATTACTTCAGCTGCTACAACATGTCACTGGACACCTGAAAAAGAAGGTAAGCCAGATAAGACACAGCCAGAATATCGTATTAACATTATCGATACTCCAGGACACGTTGACTTCACAGTAGAAGTTGAGCGTTCGCTTAGAGTACTTGATGGTGCTGTTGGTGTATTCGATGCACAGAACGGTGTTGAACCACAGTCAGAAAACGTATGGCGTCAGGCTGATAAGTATAACGTACCACGTATGGCATTCATGAACAAGATGGATAAGATGGGCGCTGATTTCTTCGGATCATGCAACCAGCTTATTACAAAGCTTGGTAAGAATCCAGTACTCGTACAGATTCCTATTGGTAAGGAAGATGACTTCCAGGGAATTATCGACTTATTCGAGATGAAGGCTTATATCTTCAACGGTGATAAGGGTGATGACATCCAGGTTAGTGAGATTCCTGCTGATTTAGCTGATCAGGCACAGGAATATCATGATAAGCTTGTTGAGCAGTGTGCTGAACTTGATGAAGACCTTATGGAGAAGTTCTTTAATGATGAAGAACTTACAATTCCTGAATTAAAGGCAGCTTTAAGAAAGGGTACTATTGAAGGTACAGCTATTCCTTGTCTTTGCGGTACAGCTTATAAGAACAAGGGTGTTCAGAAGCTTCTTGATGCAGTTATCGAGTACATGCCAGCTCCTACTGATATCCCTGATATCACAGGTGTTGATGAAGACGGTAACGAAGTAGTAAGAAAGTCATCTGATGAAGAGCCATTCTCAGCTCTTGCATTCAAGATTATGACAGATCCATTCGTTGGTAAGTTAGCATTCTTCAGAGTTTACTCTGGTACATTAAACGCAGGTTCTTATGTACTTAATGCTAATAAGAATAAGAAAGAAAGAGTTGGACGTATCCTTCAGATGCATGCCAACCAGAGAAAAGAAATCGATAAGGTTTACTCAGGAGATATCGCTGCTGCAGTAGGTCTTAAGATTACAGTTACAGGTGATACTATCTGTGATGAAGCACATCCAGTTATCTTAGAGTCTATGGAATTCCCAGAGCCAGTTATCGAGCTTGCTATTGAGCCAAAGACTAAGAATGACCAGGGTAAGATGGGTGAAGCTTTAGCAAAGCTTGCTGAAGAAGATCCTACTTTCCGTGCTCATACAGATCAGGAAACAGGTCAGACAATCATCGCTGGTATGGGTGAACTTCACCTTGATATCATCGTTGATAGACTTCTTCGTGAATTCAAGGTTGAAGCTAATGTAGGTGCACCTCAGGTTGCTTACAGAGAGTGCTTTACTAAGGCCGTTGATGTTGATAGCAAGTATGCTAAGCAGTCAGGTGGTCGTGGTCAGTATGGTCACTGTAAAGTACGTTTCACTCCACTTGAAGCTAACGTTGATAAGTTTGATGTTGAGACAAAGAATACAGTATTAATTAATGAGCCTCCAGTTCTCTTCTGTGAGTCTTCAGTAGTTGGTGGTGCTATTCCTAAGGAATACATTCCTTCAGTTGCTGATGGTATCAGAGAAGCAGCTAACTCAGGTATCTTAGCTGGATTCCCAGTTCTCGGACTTAGAGCAGATATTTATGATGGATCTTACCATGAAGTCGATTCATCAGAAATGGCATTCCACATTGCTGGTTCTATGGCATTCAAGGATGCTATGGCTAAGGCAGCTCCAGCTCTTCTTGAGCCTATTATGAAGGTTGAAGTTACTATGCCAGAAGAATACATGGGTGATGTTATTGGTGATATCAACGCTCGTAGAGGACGTATTGAAGGTATGGAAGACATCAGTGGTGGTAAGATGATTAAAGCATTCGTTCCACTTTCAGAGATGTTCGGATATGCTACAGACCTTCGTTCTAAGACACAGGGTCGTGGTAACTACTCTATGTTCTTCGATAAGTATGAACAGGCTCCTAAGTCAGTTCAGGATAAGGTTATTGCTTCAAGAGCAAAATAATCTATCTTAGTATAATTAAACGATAATTTAATTACTGCGAAATATAGTATAATGTATTTCGCAGTAATAAATATATGATGTATTTATGTCTATATCTGGTTTAAGCTGGTTAGAATATGTAAATATATCACTTAATTCATATAAAAGTATTAGTTTATAATGCTTTTATATAAAATATGGTTGAAATATTCTTGAAAAAATAATATAATAGATTTCAGCTATGAGAAGTCTGCATTGCAGACGATTATTCTATTTAAATTAGGAGGATTTTAAACAATGGCAAAGGCTAAATTTGAAAGAACTAAACCACATGTTAACATTGGTACAATCGGACACGTTGACCATGGTAAGACAACTCTTACAGCTGCTATCACAAAGACTCTTCATGAGAGACTTGGTACAGGTGAAACTGTTGCATTCGAAAATATCGATAAGGCTCCAGAAGAAAGAGAAAGAGGTATCACAATCTCTACAGCTCACGTTGAGTATGAGACAGAAAAGAGACATTACGCTCATGTTGACTGCCCAGGTCATGCTGATTATGTAAAGAACATGATCACAGGTGCTGCTCAGATGGACGGTGCTATCCTTGTTGTTGCTGCTACTGACGGTGTTATGGCTCAGACAAAAGAGCATATCTTACTTTCTCGTCAGGTAAACGTTCCTTATATCGTAGTATTCCTTAACAAGTGCGATATGGTTGACGATCCTGAGCTTATCGAGTTAGTAGAGATGGAAGTAACAGAAGCTCTTGAAGAGTACGGATTTGAAGATTGCCCAATCATCAAAGGTTCAGCTCTTAAAGCTCTTGAAGATCCTAACAGCGAGTGGGGAGACAAGATTATGGAACTCATGGACACAGTTGATGAGTACATCCCTAACCCAGAGCGTGATACAGATAAGCCATTCCTTATGCCAGTAGAGGATGTATTCACAATCACAGGTCGTGGTACAGTTGCTACAGGTAGAGTAGAGCGTGGTACACTTCACCTCAACGACGAACTTGAAATCCTTGGTGTTAAGGAAGAAGTTGGTAAGACAGTTGTAACAGGTATCGAAATGTTCCGTAAGATGCTTGACGAAGCACAGGCTGGTGATAACATCGGTGCACTTCTTCGTGGTATCAACAGAGATCAGATCGTTCGTGGACAGGTTCTTGCTAAGCCAGGTACAGTAACTTGCCATAAGAAATTTACAGCTCAGGTTTATGTTCTTACAAAGGACGAAGGTGGACGTCATACTCCATTCTTCAACAACTATCGTCCACAGTTCTACTTCA
>ERZ826613.2563-NODE-2563-length-17438-cov-3.320601_pt1 | contig 17438 bp, 9 predicted proteins | sample MGYA00519925_ERZ826613 | MGnify/ENA primary metagenome ERZ826613 (study PRJEB31778, sample SAMEA3449236) | human gut metagenome | biome: human gut; feature: human-associated habitat; material: faeces | place: United Kingdom | collected 2010/2012 ... | reverse complement strand
AATGAGCGTAAATACCGTTTCTGTTTTCCTGTCATTATAACTCCTAGTCTCTGAATGTGAATCGTTGTTCACCAATAACAACTTCATCGCCTTCTTGACATCCTTTTTCACGTAATTTATTATCCAATTCCATGAAACGCCAAATACGTTGGAATCGACGTAAGGATTGATCATCGTCAAGATTGGTCATTGCCACAAGTCGTTCGATACGTTTACCCGTAATATAGAAAGCAGCATCATCACCACGTGTAATAACAAACTCCGTATCTGGTTTTGCTTCATACATAACGGTATCATCAGTGGCTTCAACCTCTGGCTCATAATTTTCTACATAATAATACGCTCGTTCCATTAGCTCAGGTAAACCTTCACCACTCAATGCATTGATTAAGAAAACTTCATAACCCTTGTCTTCAAAATAAGATTTTGTATTTGGAATTGTTTCATCATCAAAGACAAGATCTATTTTATTAAGTGCCACGATTTGTTTCTTATTAGCTAATTTCTCTGAGTATTTACGCAACTCATCATTAATAGCATCAAAATCTACTTTAGGGTCACGACCTTCCATGCCAGATACATCTAGAACGTGAATCAGAATATTCGTGCGTTCTACATGGCGCAAGAAATTATGACCAAGGCCTACACCTTCACTAGCCCCTTCAATAAGGCCCGGAATATCCGCCAGCACAAAGCTGCGTTCGGCGTCGATACGCACCACGGCGTCGCATTTCCCGGCGGATTCTTCCGCACAGGCCCCCAGCAGCGCCGCCATGCATGCGAGCAGAAGGTTTCCGAAGTTTTTCATAGGCATCGGTTATAAGTCCGCATGCAGGCCGGACCTGCATGCGGACGTTATCGGATCATTCGCCGGCTTCCGCCTGCTTGTTGAAGAGCATCACGTAGTTGCGCGGCCCGACGGCGAACCGGTCGTAATCGGTCCAGGGATAGGCCCCCTGCGTCGTCTGCCCGGGCAGAGCGAAGTCGAAGGCGATTCCGGGAACGCTGAGCGTCGAGGAGCCGTAGCTGTAATCCCCCTCCCGCAGGAGCTTCGCCGTGATGGAGACGATTCCCGAGGTGAACACCACGGTTCCGGCTTCGGCGTCATATACGTAGGCGCTTTTGCCGTGGGGCAGCAGGCCGTAATATTTGGTCAGGTCGAGAGCGCCCGTCCCCTCCTTGTTATAGTCGGCTTTGAGGATGTAATTCCAGTATCCGCCGTCCTCACCGGGCAGGTATTCGCACTCTCCCGTCTCGCGGCCGGCGTCGTCGGTGCCCGTGGCGGTCATTGCCAGGATGTTGTCGGACTCCTTCCAGATCGAATCGTCCCACACCCAGCTCTTGTCCACCGGGTTGACGAACGCGGGGTCGGCCGAACCGCCGTAGACCGTCAGACGGCCTACGGAGTAGGTTCCGGCGAGCGAGGTCTCCTCCGGATCTGGCTCCGGTTCCGGTTCGGGATCGACCGGCTCCTCGATCGTCTTCGACGCCTCGGGAACCTCGAAACCGGCCGGCTGCTTCACGATCTCGATGTAATACGTCACCGGATTGCGGGCGAAGACCCCGTAATCGTTGTAGGTGTTGTTCCAGTCCTCCGTGCCTTTCAGGTTGAACTTGAAGGCCTCGGATTCGAGCGTCAGCGGAATCGGCGGCACATTGGGCATCTGGTAGGTGCCCTTCGGCACGAGCGTGCAGGAGGTCTTGTTCCCGTCGGCATCGGTGAAGGTGATCGTCCCGTCGGAATAGTTGCGCAGCCAGGTGCTTTCGCCCTTGGGAATCTGACGGTAGAACTGCGTCAGGTCCACCGGCTTTCCGGTGTCGGGATTCGACGCCCCGGCAAAGACGCAGTCCCAGTTTTTAGCGTCCTCGCCGGCCCAGTTCATGCAGGTTCCGGTCGTATTGCCGTCGGCGAGGATCTCTCCGAGCGTGAACACCAGGTAGTTGTCCATCTCGGCGGCAGGTCCCCGGCCTTCGCCGTTCCAGCACCACGACTTGTCGGCGGGCTTGTAAAGCTTCGTACAGTTGTAAGCGGCGCCCGTGCCTCCGTAGACCCAGAGGTTGCTGATCGTATACGTCCCGGTCAGCGTCTCCGTGAACTCGGTCATTTCGAGCGTATAGGTGCGCGATTCGCCGTTGGGAGAGGTCACGACGATCTGCGGATCGCCCTTCGTGAAGTCGATCGTCCCGCCCGAGGCGACATTGGCCGTGGCCTTATAGGAGAGCGTCAGCGTTTCGACCCGGACCTTCGACATGTCCGCGACCATGTCCGACGCCAGTTGCAGCTCGATGACGCCCGTTTCGGAATCGGTCTCCGTGATGGTCGGCGTTCCGGCCTGACCCTCGAACTTGACGTCGATGATCGACCGCTCGTGGTTCCAGCCGCCGTCGGCGACATCTTCCCACGGATCGTCCTTGCAGGATGCGAAGCACAGCAGGACGAAAGCGCTCAGCAAATATTTCAGCTTGTTCATAATTCTGCGTTTTCTTAAAAGGTTAAAGATTCGGGTTCAGGTCGGACTCGACGGACGGGATCGGATAAAACACCATCTGCTCGGCGCTCAACCCCTGTCCCTTGGCTTCGGCGATGTCCGTGTGCAGGCGGTTCCAGCGGCGCAGGTCATAGCAGCGGTTCCCTTCGAAAGCCAGTTCGAAACGGCGCTCGTCCATCACGCGCTCCCGGAACGTCTCCTTGTCCAGCCCCGGCTCCAGATCGCCCAGCCCGGCGCGGTTGCGGATGAAGTTCACCAGTTCATACGCCTTGACCGTAGGTCCGGCGGCTTCGGCATAGGTCAATGCGACGTCCGAATAGCGGAGCAGGTAGGGACGCGTGGAGGTTTTGTCTCCCGAGAAATTCGGGTCGATGAATTTGCGGCAGAACGGATAGTTCAGTTTGCCGTCGGCCGTCGAAGCCACCACATTGCCCGCGGCGTCGTACACCTTGTCGACGATCAGCCAGTCGTGACGGCGGTCGCCCGAGGCGAACGCATCGTAGAACGACAGCGCGGTCCGGTACTCGCCCCAGCCGTCGTGGGTCGGGACCATCTGGTCGGAATCGCCCTGCTTGAGATAGATCGTGGCTCCCGAAACATAGGGCAGGTACATCTTCGAGATCTTCGAATACTGCCCCTCCGATTCTCCCGTGCGGTCCATCGACATGATGAAGATATGCTCGGGTCCGGCCGGCCGCTCGACGTCGTAAATATCGAGCAGGTTGTCGTCGAAACGGAAGACCGTCTGCTCGGGATTGTCGACCACCAGCCCGGCGTATTTCACCGCCTCGGCATAGTATTCGTCCACGTCGTGCGACATGGCGGCGTACTGGGGCACGCCGTGCTCCTTGGCCGATGCGATGTAGAGATAAGCCTTGGCCAGCATTCCGTAGGCCGCGGCGCGGTCCGCACGGCCCGTTTCGGGCGCCGCGAAGAACGGCAGCAGCGTACCGGCGGTCTTGAAGTCCTCGATGACGAGCTTCCACATGGCGTCGAGCGACTCGGCGGCGGGGACGGCCGTATCTTCGAGCGTCTCGACAGGCGTCGTGTGGACGGGCACGCAGCCGAAGTTGCGTGCGAGGTTGAAATACGAATAGGCGCGCATGAAATAGGCCTCGCCGAGGAAGCGGTTCCTGCGGCCCTCGTCGATGTTCATCCCCGGCACCTTCTTGATCACGGCGTTGGCACGGTTGATCGTGATGTAGGAGTACTTGTAGAAATTGCCGAGCGTGGTGTTGGTCTTGAAATTGTTGATCTTCCATCCGTCCAGCTCCTTGTTGGCCGCCGCGGCGTCGCCTTTCGGCTCCATGTCGTCGGTGTTCATGTCGCCCAGGAAGACGATCGAACGCGAATATTCGATGTAATTGATCGCGTCGTAGATATAGTTCACGGCCGACTCGGCGTCCGCCTCCGTCTTGTAGAAGTTGTCCTCGGAGTAGAAGCCGTAGGGATACTCGTCCAGATTGCAGGCCGCCAGGAGAGAGGCTCCCCCGAACGCAAGTATAAGGTGTTTGATTTTCATGGTTGGCAATGTTTAGAAGGTGAAGTCGGCTCCGAACGTCCATTTGCGCAGGCGCGGATAGCCGCCCGAATAGATACCCGTCATCCCCACTTCGGGATCGTAGCCCTCGAAGCCGGTGAAGGTATAGAGATTGTCGGCACTGACGTAGAGGCGTATCTTGCGTGCCGCATCCTTCTTCGAGAAGGGGATCGAATATCCCAGCGTCATGGTCTGGATGCGCACGAACGAACCGTCCTCGACCCACCAGTCGGAGAGCTTGGTCTGGCGGTTGGCGTTCAGCCGCGGGTGGGAATTGGTCGGATTGTCGGCCGTCCAGCGCATCGGCATATTGCTCGGCTGGTCGAAACGCTTGGTGTTCAGCACGTCGTTGCCGAAGACGCCGTTGAAGAAGATGCTGAAGTCGAAACGACGCCACGAAACGTCGATGCCCAGCGAGGCCATCCAGTCGGGATTCGGGTCGCCGATGATGCACATGTCGTTCTCGTCGACGGTCTCCAGTCCGTCGCCGTCGTAAATGTCCACATACTTGAACTCACCCGGCTGGGCGTCGTCGCCCGAAAGGCCGGCGCTCAGGCCCTCGGCCAGCGACTGCACGATGCCGTCGGTCTTGTAGCCGTAGAACACGTACATCGGCTGCCCTACGGCGAGGATATTCGTATAGGCGCGGAACTGTTCGCTCTGGTTGCCGTAATATTCATACTGCATGCCGGTCCGCAGGTCGGTTTTCAGACCGGTCTGCACGGCGTTTCCGAGGCTGAGCACCTTGTTGCGGTTGCGCGAGAAGACGAAGGTGCCGCCCACGCGCCAGTCGCGGTTCTGGAACGCCACGCCGTCGATCGTCAGTTCGATGCCGCGGTTGCGGATCTCGCCGTCGTTGACCCACATCTTGTCGTAACCCGACGAAGGCGCGATGTTGCGCTCGCGCAGCAGGTCCGAGGTGCGCTTGTCGTACCAGTCGAAAGTCACGTTCAGACGGTTGCCGAAGAACGACATGTCCAGTCCGAGGTCGACCTGCGCGGTGGTCTCCCATTTCAGTCCCTTGTTCGGGATGCCGCTCCAAAGCGCATAGATGCCGTCCTGCCCCGTGGTGCCCGACTGATAGCCGGGTCCGATGGCCGTCACCCACTTGCCTCCGTTGAAATACTTGTGCTGTCCGTAGCGGCTCAGCGTCTGGTAGGCCGAAATGCCCTGGTTGCCCGAAATACCGTAGGAGGCGCGGATCTTCAGCACGTCGAAAACGTTCAGGTTCCGGATGAACCGCTCCTCGTGCATCTTCCAGCTGAACGCCCCCGAGGGGAAGAAGGCCCACTTGTTGTTGGAGCCGAATTTCGAAGAACCGTCGGCGCGGGCCGTGAAGGTGAAGAGGAACCGGTTGTCGAACGTGTAGTTGATACGCGTGAGGGCCGACACCAGCTCGGTCTTGTAGGAGCCGTTGCCGATCGAATAGGTCTCCGAATCGCCCGCGGCGAGGTTCTCGTTACCCAGCGATTCGTTGATGAATCCCTTGGCGGCCAGCGACGAACTGCGCGACTGGTAGTTCTCGTAAGAGTAACCGCCCATCACCGTCAGCCGGTGCTTTTCAGCGAAAGTCCGATCGAACGTGGCGTAGGCTTCGAAAACGATGTTGTCGTCCTTCCAGTTGTCGATCGACCCGTAACCGTCGTTGAACACGCCCGTCTCGGAATACTTCTTCGGGAAATATTTGTCGGTGATCTGTTCGCCGTGCTTGTAGTTGAACTGCGCCATGACGTTCAGGCAGGGAAGCACGTCCCAGTTCACCGAAGCGAACGAGATGATGTCTAACCCCTTCGAATCGTTCTTCTGCAAATTGGTCAGGGCCAGCGGATGCGAATAGTCCTGGGCGCCGTACAGCCAGTAATCGCCGTTGTCGTCGTAGACCGGGAAGATCGGGTTGCGCCAGTAGGCCAGTCCGCCGTTGTTGTGACGCTTGTTGCTGGTGATGTTGGCGCTGGCCTTCATGCGCAGGTTGTCCAGCAGCTTGTGCTCGACCGAGAAATTACCGCCGTATTTGCGGTAGGTGTCCTCGATGTACATGCCGTTGTCGAGGTAGTAGTTGGCGCTGGCCTGGAACATCGTGCGGTCGTTGCTGCTCTGCACCTGTACGGTGGTGTTGTTCGACACGGGCGTCGGGCGGAAGACCAGGTCGTCCCAGCGCGTGTTGGTCGTCCAGGTCGTCTGCAACTCCGCAATCGAGGGATAATAGACGCCGTTGGCATTGGTCGCACCGATGTAGGTCGGCGTCAGTCCGGCGTTGATGCTGCTTTCGTTCGAGAGCATCGCCATCAGCACGGGATCGCGCCAGAGGTTCAGCTCGGAGCTGAATCCCGAAACGGTCGTCTGCTGGCGCAGCGTGATGCGCGTCACGTTCTCCTGCGCCTTGCGCGTGGTGATGAGGATCACGCCGTTGGCGCCGCGCGAACCGTAGATGGCCGATGCCGAGGCATCCTTGAGCACCTCCATCGAAACGATGTCCTGCGGGTTGATTTGTTTCAGGTCGCCGGCATCGCCCCAGGGGAATCCGTCGATGACCACCAGCGGAGCGTTCGAACCGTTGAGCGATGAGTTGCCGCGGATGCGGACCGTCGACGAGGCGCCGGGGTCCTGCGAGGAGTTGACCACCTGCACGCCGGCCACGCGGCCCTGCAACAGCCCGTCGATCGAGTTGGCCGGGATGTCGGTGAGTTTCTCGGCCTTGACCGAGGCCACGGAACCCGTCAGGTCGCTCTTCTTGACCTGTCCGTAACCCACGACCACCACTTCGTCCACGGCCGTGGCCTCCTCGACCAGCACGATGTTGAAAGAGGTGCGGCCGCCGACCTCCACCGTCTGCGTTTTATAGCCGATGAAATTGACGGCAAGGCGGGCGTCCGAAGCCACTCCGGTCAATGAAAAGGCTCCGTCGGCCCCGGTTGTGGTTCCTTTCGTCGTGCCGACGACGACAACCGACGCGCCCGTTACGGCGGCGCCGTTCTGATCCACGACCTTGCCCGTCACGGTCATGCTCCGTGATGCGGACTGGGCGCGGACGTCTCCCGTCCCCCACAGGCAGACCGCCAGCAGGGAGAGAACGATCAGGTAAAATTTCATTTTCATAAGTTTTAGATTAGAGTAGTTTATTGATACGGTCCGGGGCGGTTCCGGGAACTGCACCGGACACTGCAAAGTAACATGCTGCTACGGAAGAACTGTTTTAGAAAATCGCTGATTGATTATACTTTTATGAAAACAAAGCGCAAATGGGCTATTCGCAGCGGCATTTCTCCGTCAAATAATTTAATAATTCCTCCAGCCGGCAGGTTGCAACGCCTACATATTTGTCCGCTCCGCCGTAATAGACGTACAGCACGCCGTCGACGACCACATTGCCGGTCGGGAAGACGCAATGGCTGTAAAAACCTTCGGTTTCATAGAAAAATTCGGGTTCGAGGATCGGTTCCGGCGTCCGGGCCAGCACCCGCAGCGGATTCTCCCGGTCGAGCAGCAGCGCCCCGACGCGGTATTCGGCCGTGCCTCCGTCGGCTACCCCGTGGTAGAGCGTCAGCCACCCCGCCTCGGTCAGGATCGGCGGCGTGCTTCCGCCGATCTTCTCCTCCCAGGTTCCTTCGCGGCCGGCGATAAGCAGATGGCTGGGCTTGTCCTCCCATGCCAGCAGGTCGTCGGAGAACTTCAGCCAGATCGAAGGGTATTTCACCCCGTAATGTTCGCCCACGAACTGTTTGGGACGGTGCATCATGGCGAACTTCCCGCCGATTTTCTCCGGGAAAAGGATCACGTCCCGATCGTCGAGCACGGGCGACGTAAGCCGCCCCAGCCGGTGGAAATTCCGGAAGTCGGTCGTCACGGCAAGCCCCGTATTTCCCAGATTCTGCGCCATGGCGGCCGGCGCATAAGCTCCGCATCGGGGCAGACGCACCACGTCGTGCGCGAAAGTCCAGTACTGCCCGGGGGCATGGGCGCGGTAGGCGTAGGTAATGTAAAACTCGTTGTCGAACTTCACGATGCGCGGATCTTCGACGCACCCTCCGTCGGGACCGTCCGCGCTGGGACCGAATACCGGCGAATCGCCGACACGGCGGAAGTCGAAGCCGTTCTCGCTGACGGCCAGCCCCAAACGGATGACATGTTCCTTGTCGTCGCCGGCGGCGCGGTAGAGCATGTAAAACCGGCCGTCGTCGTAGATGACCCCCGGGTTGCAGGTTACGAGATTCTCCCAGGCATTGGCCGGATTGGGAGCGATGATCGGATTTTTTTCGTATTTCTTCAGTTTCATATCAACGGAATATTATGAGAATAAGCATACACAGAACCAGCAGCACCCCGCCCCATACGCGGTAGTTGCGCCACCAGGAAACCTCCGCGAGCGAGCGGGTTTCAGCCCGGAAATCCGCCGCCGAAAAGGTCGTGTCGATCAGTTTGTCGGGCTGGGGCGCGGGAGCCGTACGGCTTACGGCCCAGATCACCGACAGGCTGAAGACCAGCAGGAACGGCACGATCAACAGAAAGTGCATCCCGCCGAAGATCTCCGTGCGCCAGAGGAGCATCGCCGCCGCGACGACCAGTCCGGCGATCAGCCCCGCAAAGGCTCCCCGCCCGTTGGCGCGGCGCGAGAAAACGCCCATCAGGAAAGCCGCCACGACGGGAGGCGCAATGTAGGAGAGCATCTCCTGGTAATATTTGAGCAGCGAACCGAAACGTCCGATCTGCGGAGCCCAGAGGGCGGCGATCACGATGATGACCAGCGAAGCCAGCTTGCCGACGCGCACCAGCTTGCGTTCGTCGGCCCGCTTGTCGATCTTGGCGTAGAAATCCATCGTGAAGAGCGTCGACGTGGAGTTCAGAATGGCGCTCAGCGTCGACGTCAGCGCGGCGAGCAGCGCCGAAAGCATGATCCCCAGTAACCCCGTGGGCAGCAGGCGCAGCACCATCGTCGGATAGATCATGTCGGGTTTCTCGATGCCCGGGAAGAGATGGCGGGCGATAACGCCCGGAAAGACGATGATGAACAGGGTGGCCAGCGTCAGCGCTCCGGCGAACATCACCCCTTTGCGGCCCTCGTCGACGCTCCGCGCGCTCAGCACGCGCTGTACGAGCGTCTGGTTGTTGGCCCAGAAATAGATGCCCAGCACCGGCATGCCGACGATCAGCCCCAGCCAGGGCGTGGCCGTATCGGTCAGCGGGCGAATCAGTCTGACGCTCATGTCGCCGCTTTCGAACAGCGACGCGAGGTAGTCGAACCCGCCGTTGGCGAAGCAGGCTCCCGTCAGGATCACCGACCCGACGATCAGAATCACCGCCTGGATCAGCTCGGCGTTGATCGCCGACGAAAGACCGCCCGGAATGGTGTACGAAGCCGCCAGCACGGCGAAGATGATGATGATGAGCTGCAAGTCCGCCTCCGGGAACAACAACTTGATGATCAGCGCGGCGGCATACAGCGCCCCGGCCGCATCGAGAAAGATGTTGCCCACGATGCAGATTCCGGAAAAGTAGTAGCGCGACCGCTTGTCGAAGCGTCGTTCGAGAAACTCGGGAATCGTGAATATCCCCGAACGGATGTAGAGCGGCAGCAGGAACGTGGCGAAAAACACCATCACCACGACACCTGTGAGGTTGTAGTTGAACACGGCCACTCCGGTGTGGTAGGCGTCGCCCGACTGGCCGATGAGCGTCGTACTGGAGATGCTCGCGGCGAAAAGCGACAGACCCACGATCCACCACGGCATCGTGCGGCCGGCCAGAAAATAGGACCCGGCGTCGGAACTCTTGCCGTTGCGCAATCCCCACCATATTATAAATATAAGGTAAAGGACGATAATCGCGCAGTCGACAAAATTAATCGCAATCGAATTCATGTAAGTCGTTTTAGGATTTTTTTACTAATGCAAAGATATGTACCCGAAAATTTACCGGATTGTATAAGTCGGTTAAACAAGTATACTTTTTTGAATTATTCATGGAGCTTTCTGAATTATTCCTATTTTTGTACCGGACCTGAAACCCTTACCGGACATGAAAGAGATACAGCAGGAGATCACCCCGATCACGAACGAGGACCTTTTCATCATCCTCAACCACCCCAACGCGCATTTCGACTATCCGATCCACTGCCATCCGGAATACGAGATCAATCTGGTGATGAACACCCGGGGATCGCGCATCGTGGGCGATTCCACCGAGGATTTCGGCCCGCTGGACCTGGTGATGACCGGTCCCTATGTGCCGCACGTGTGGAAATCGCCCCTGAAAACCAACCACGTCATCACCATCCAGTTCTCGGGCGACCTGATCGACTTCCCGATCGTCAACAAACGCCTGTTTCTTCCCATCCGGCAACTGCTGCTCGACTCCCGGCAGGGGCTTTCGTTCACAGGTCCCGAACAGTTGAGCGTCCGGGACCGGATTCTTGAACTCACGCGCATGCAGGGATTTCAGTCGGCGACCGCTTTTCTGGACATTCTCAACGCGCTGGCCACGGCCAACCGCAAGGTGCTTATGAGCAATCTCTGCGACTCGAAGAACATTGTCCACACCTCCAAATCGCGCCGCATCGCCAAAGTCTGCGACTACATCGAGAAAAACCTCTGCCAGAACATCCGGCTCACCGACGTGGCCGGGTTGGTCAACATGTCGGAATCGGCCTTTTCGCACTTTTTCAAGAAGCGCACGAACATCTCCTACATCACCTTCGTCAACAACATGCGCATCTCCAAGGCCTGCCAGTTGCTTGCCAACACGACGCTCAGCGCCTCGGAGATCTGCTACGCCTGCGGCTTCAACAACAAGTCGAATTTCATCCGCATCTTCACCAAAAAGAAAAACATGACCCCGATCGAATACCGCGAATACATCTCCCAGATGCTCATCAAATACTGATCTACCCTTCATCTTATGAAAAACTTCAAACCAATCCTTACCGCTATGTCCCTCTGCATGGCCCTCGCCGCTGCCGCAGCCCCCGTCCGTCAACACCTGCACGACGACTGGCAGTTCCGTCAGGCGCGGCTCAACAACTGGTATCCGGCCACGGTCCCCGGCACGGTGCACACCGACCTGATGGCCAACCGGATCATCGAAGACCCCTATTTCCGCCTCAACGAGCGCGGCGTACAGTGGGTCGACAAGGAAGACTGGATCTACGAAACGCATTTCGAGGCCGACGCCGGCCTGCTCGCCCGCGAGCGGATCGAACTGGTCTTCGAAGGGCTCGACACCTATGCCGACGTCTACCTCAACGACGAGAAGGTGCTCGCCGCCGACAACATGTTCCGCCGCTGGCGCACGGAGGTCAAACGGCTGCTCCGTCCGGGCGAAAACACTCTGAAAGTCTATTTCCACTCGCCGATCAAGGTCGACCTGCCCAAATACGACTCGCTGCCCTACCGTTACGAGGCCGTCAACGATCAGTCGGCCAACGGCGGGCTTTTCGACAAACGCGTCAGCGTCTTCGCCCGCAAGGCGGGTTACCACTACGGCTGGGACTGGGGTCCGCGCCTGGTGACCTCGGGCATCTGGCGTCCGGTCTATCTGGAGGGCTGGAGTGGCGCCCGCATCAGCGATGTCTTCTACCGCCAGCAGGAGGTTACGGCCAGGCGCGCCCGGGTCGAGGTCGAGGTGGAAATCGCCTCCGCCCGTGACCTGGCGGAAGCCGTAGTCACCGTTGCATCCCCCGGCGAAGGCATCGAAGCCTCGGTCACGGCGCCGCTGCGCTCCGGAATCAACAAGGTAACCGTCCCGCTCGACATTGCCTCTCCGAAACTCTGGTGGACCCGCGAACTGGGCGAACCCCATCTCTACGAATTCCGGGCTTCGGTCGCGGCGGGCGACGCCTCCGACAGCCGGACCACCCGCATCGGGCTGCGCTCGCTGCGCCTCGTGCGCGACAAGGTCGCCGACGGCACGACCTTCTACTTCGAACTCAACGGCGAGCCGCTCTTCGCCAAAGGAGCCAACTACATCCCCTGCGACGTCTTCCTGCCGCGCGTCACGCGCGCCGTCTACGAGAAGACGATCGACGACGCCGCGGCCGTGAACATGAACATGCTGCGCGTCTGGGGCGGAGGCGTCTATGAAGACGATGTTTTCTACGAACTGTGCGATGAACGGGGCATCCTCGTATGGCAGGATTTCATGTTCGCATGCAGCGTCTATCCCGCCGAGGGGGCATGGCTCGAAAACGTCCGGCTCGAAGCCGAAGACAACATCCGCCGTCTGCGCAATCACCCCTCGATCGCCGTATGGTGCGGCAACAACGAGTGCAACGAAGCGTGGTTCGGTTGGGGATGGAACACCCGGTACGCCGAACAGGGGCATCCCGAATGGGACCGGATCATCGGCGACCAGCTCCGCCGCCAATACTACGAAGTGCTGCCCGAAGCCGTCGCCGCCTGCTCGCCCGGCACGCCTTACCACCCCTCGTCGCCCTGGTCGCGTCACGAAGGCACGAGCGAAAACAGCGAAGGCGATACGCATTTCTGGAAAGTGTGGCACAGCCGCGCACCGATCGCCGACTACAACGCCACGCGCAGCCGCTTCTTCAGCGAATACGGCTTCCAGTCGTTCCCCGAATACGCCTCCGTTCTGCGTTTCGCCCCCGAAGAGCGCGACTGGGACATCGAATCGGAGGTGATGATGGCCCACCAGCGCGGCGGCGATTTCGCCAACATGCGCATCCGCCAATACCTCGAAGACGAATACTGGCCCGCACGCGATTTCCGCACGTTCCTTTACATGAGCCACGTTTTGCAGGGCGACGCCATCAAGACCGCCATCGAGGCGCACCGGCGCGACAAACCCTACTGCTGGGGATCGCTCTTCTGGCAGCACAACGACTGCTGGCCCGTGGCTTCGTGGGCCAGCCGCGACTGGTACGGCCGCTGGAAGGCGCAACATTATTTCGCCCGCCCGGCCTTCGACGACATCCTCGTATCGCCCCTTGCCGAGGGAAACACGCTGAACGTCCGCCTTGTGTCGGACCGCCGCAAAACGGTCCGGGGGAAACTCCGGATAACGGTCATGGACATGGACGGCGCCCTCCTCTCGGAAAACACCCGCAGCCTAACCGTCGCACCCAATGCCAGTCGGAACGTCTATTCGGCCGACATTTCCGGACTCTTGCACGGTTGCGCCCGCAATCGGGCGATCGTCGTCGCGGAATTCACGACCGACGGACGCCGCTACGCCAACATCGGATATTTCGTCTCTCAAAAAGAGCTTGAGCTGCCCGAAGCCGACATCCGATGGAGCGTCGGACCTGCGGCGGACGGTTATGAAATTACGCTCTCGAGCGACCGTTTCGTCCGCGCCGTCTGGCTCGCTCTCGACGGCAACGAACATTTCGAGGACAACTATTTCGACCTCGTACCGGGCGTCAGCAAAACGGTGCGGGTCGCAACGACGCTGTCCCGGTCCGAATTCGACCGGCTGCTGCGCATCACCCATCTGCAACAAACCCGATAAACCGACCATACGATTATGAAACGCACATTGCGCCTTTTGCTGACCGTAGGGCTGTCGCTCGTCTGCGTCAGCCTGTTCGCCCAAAAGTTCCCCAACTACCCCATCCCGCAGCAGCCCGACACGCTGCGCATCCTCGGCATCGGCAACAGTTTCACCGACGACGGCATGATGTATCTGCCCGAGCTGCTGGAGGCTGCCGGCATCCGGAACGTCGTGCTGGGGCGTCTCTACATAGCAGGGTGTTCGCTCGAACGCCATTGCCGGGAATATGCCGGCAACGCCCCTGCGTATATCTATTACAAGTCGACGTCCAACCGCTGGGAGACCGTTTCGAAGAAAGCGACCCTGTTGGACGGAATCGCCGACGAACGGTGGGACGTCGTGGTACTGCAACAGGCGTCGGGCAAATCGGGCATCTATCCGACCTATCAGCCCTGGTTCGGCCGGCTGGTCGAGATCGTGCGATGGTGTTGCCCCAATGCCGGAGCCTGCATCGCCTGGCAACAGACATGGGCCTATGCCCGCAATTCGCAGCACCGGGATTTCGGACGATACGAGAAGAACCAGCAACTGATGTACCGGGGAATCGTCTCTTCGGTCGAACAACTCATGCGGGAGACCTCCGTCGAAGTGGTCGTCCCGTCGGGCACGGCGATTCAGGACCTGCGCAACACGGCGCTGTGCGACTCGCTGGACCTGACGCGCGACGGATACCACCTGAATCCCGGGACCGGACGTTACACTGCGGCCTGCGCATGGTTCCAGACGCTCGTGGCCCCGGCCTTCGGGACGAACGTCGCCGGGAACGGCTGCCGTCTGGCGGGAACCCCTCACGAGCTGACGCCGCAGGAGGCCGAAGCCTGTCAGGAGGCGGCCCGCAGAGCCTGCGTCCGGCGGTTCTCCGTTTGGACGGAACCTGTCGCCGGCGAGGGCGGGACGGCAGTCCGGTAGCGGTCGGGCTTGGTCGGGGCATCCCGCCATGCAGATATAGGTATCCTGCCATTCACCGGAGCATTCCCGTTATCTGCCGGATGTGGGTTCGAAGCTCGCCCTGCCCCCTCCCTACCACCACCAACGAAAAAAGAGGTCTGCAAGGACCTCTTCGAGCGGAAAACGGGATTCGAACCCGCGACCCTCAGCTTGGGAAGCTGATGCTCTACCGACTGAGCTATTTCCGCATTACGGAGTACAAAGTTACTCCGTTTTTTTTATTTGTCAAGTTTTCGGCGGCTGAAAAATGCGCCTACCCCACGATTTTTTTCAGCGACGCGAGGTTTTCGGGATTTTTCAGGTTGCGGCCCTCGGCCGAATAGAGGTAGTCGAGCCGGTTTCGGAAATGCTCCTCGACCTTCCCGCGCACGACCTTCATCGTACTGTTCACCAAACCGTTCTGCTCCGTGAAAGCCTCGTCGACAATGGCCAGTCCCGCAGGCAGCCACCGTTCCGGAAACTCCCCGGCATAGGTTCCTCCGGCGCGGTAACGGTCGATCTCGGCGCCGAGAATCTCCGCTGCGACGTTCGCGCGCTCCGCTTCGGGCGTCCTGCGGGCCTCCAGCTCGCGGCGCAGCGCCTCGCGGTTGGGAACCACGATCGCCCCCGTAAACGGGCTTTGGTTGTTGTGCACGATGATCTGGTCGATGTAGGGCGACTTGTCCACGATCGCCTCCTCCATTCCTTCGGGGCTGTATTTTTCGCCGTCCGAAGCGATCAGCAGGCTCTTGAAACGTCCCAGCACATAGAGGAAATCATCCTCCGAGACGTAACCCATGTCGCCCGTGTGGAGCCACCCGTCGCGCACGGTTTCGGCCGTGGCCCCGGGATTCTTCCAGTAGCCGGCCATGACGTTCTCGCCGCGGACGACGATTTCGCCCTTCTGCCCGCGGGGAACCTCGCGACCCTCCTCGTCGAGGATCTTCAGGTCCAGCGGAATGAGTATCTTGCCCGACGATCCGAACCGGTGCCAGTGATGTTTGGGCGAGTTGGTCGAAATCACGGGCGTCGCCTCCGAAAGTCCGTATCCCTGGAACATCGGGATTCCGATGGCGTAGAAAAACCGCTGCAACTCCGCGTCGAGCAGCGCACCGCCCCCGACGAAGAATTCGAGGTGGCCACCGAACGCCTGCCGCACCTTGCGGAACAGCAGCGCGTCGAAAATCCCGACGACGGGGGCCAGCACGATGCGCCATCCGCTGCCCCTGCCGTACCCGTCGCTGTTGTATGCGTATGCCGTGCGGAGCGCGAGGTTGAAAAGCGCCTCGGTGAATCTCCCCTTGGCCCGTATGGAGCTTTCGATGTTTTTCCGGAAGTTCTTGGCCAGCGCCGGGACCGACAGCAGGAAGTGCGGCTGCACCTCGCGGATGTTCTGCGGGATGTTCTTGAGCGTCTCCATCGGCGTCGCTCCGATCTGCACCGTGGCCACCGAGGCTCCGCAGGCGATCATGATGTAGAAACCCACGACGTGGGCGAAACAGTGGTCGAGCGGCAGGATGATCAGCGTGCGGAAATGCGGCGGAATGTCGACCCGCGACAACGCCTGCTCGACGTTGGCCGTGTAGTTGCGGTGGGTCAGGATCACGCCTTTGGGGTCCGACGTCGTGCCCGAGGTGTAGGTGATCGTGGCGTAATCGTCATTCCGGATCGCCTGCCCGATCTCCATGAACTCCTCCTTGTTCTTGGCGAGGTATTCGCGGCCCAGACGCTTGAGCGTCCCGTAGGCCGTCTCCCCGGATTCCAGCGGAATGTGTCCGAGGACGATCACCTGCTCCAGCTGCGGCAGTCCGGCGCGGATGCGGCGGATCTTGGGCAGCTGGTGTTTCGACACGAAAACGGCCTTGACCTCGGCGTGCCGCATGCGGAAGAGGAGGTCGTTCGACTCTTCGAGTTTCACCGACAGGGGCACGCTGACCGCCCCGGCGTAGAACAGCCCCAGTTCGGAAATGATCCATGCGTTGCTGCCTTCGGCCAGTATCGCCACCTTGTCTCCGGGGCGGATGCCGAGCGCGGCGAGTCCGGCTCCGGCTTCGAGCGCCTGCTCGCGGGTCTCGGCATAGGTCGTAGGCTCGAATTTGTGATGGCGTTTTTCGAGCAGGAAGGTCTTGGCCCCGTATTTCCGCACGGAGGCCTCGAAGAGGTCGATGATGGTCTTTTTCATGGTTCTTAATCCATTTTCAGCACGGCGAGGAATGCCGACTGGGGAACTTCGACGTTACCGATCTGGCGCATGCGCTTCTTGCCCTTCTTCTGTTTTTCGAGCAGCTTGCGCTTACGCGAAATATCTCCGCCGTAGCACTTCGCCGTCACGTCCTTGCGCACGGCCTTGACCGTTTCGCGGGCGATGATCTTGGCGCCGATGGCGGCCTGTATGGCGATGTCGAACTGCTGGCGGGGGATCAGCTCCTTGAGCTTTTCGCACATCTTGCGTCCGAAATCGTAGGCGTGGTCCGTGTAGGTGAGCGACGAGAGGGCGTCGACCGGCTCCCCGTTGAGCAGGATGTCGAGCTTGACGAGTTTCGAGGGCTGGAATCCCGTGCGGTGGTAGTCGAACGAGGCGTATCCTTTCGAGATGCTCTTGAGCTTGTCGTAGAAGTCGAAGACGATCTCCGAGAGGGGCATGTCGAAGTTGACCTCCACGCGGTCCTGCGTGATGAATGTCTGGTTCTTCATTACCCCGCGCTTGTCGATGCAGAGTTTGATGACGTTGCCCAGAAACTCCGACTTGGTGATGATCTGCGCGAGGATGTAGGGTTCCTCGATCTTGTCGATCTTCGTCACCTCGGGCAGTCCCGAGGGGTTGTGCACCTCGACCACGTCGCCCTGCGTCGTGGTGATGCGGTACGACACGTTGGGCACGGTCGTGATGACGTCCATGTCGAATTCGCGGTACAGCCGCTCCTGAATGATCTCCATGTGCAGCAGCCCGAGGAACCCGCAGCGGAACCCGAAGCCGAGCG
>ERZ826613.2562-NODE-2562-length-17438-cov-5.903469_pt1 | contig 17438 bp, 15 predicted proteins | sample MGYA00519925_ERZ826613 | MGnify/ENA primary metagenome ERZ826613 (study PRJEB31778, sample SAMEA3449236) | human gut metagenome | biome: human gut; feature: human-associated habitat; material: faeces | place: United Kingdom | collected 2010/2012 ... | reverse complement strand
CAATTCCGGTATATTTTTATTATACCACATTGTCTAACAAAAGGGGAGCATTTCATTTTGAGAGATGCCCTTTTTTAATGTACAAAAAATAATTTAAATATCAGTGAATAACGTCAAAGAATTCGCCGATTATCGGAAGCTTCTTGGCTTTTCCCTGTGCAGCATTCATAACGCCGATAATAATAAATACCAGAACAGCCGCACCAACCGCAAATGAAATAACTCCCGGAACAAATGCTCTCAGAATCGGAATCAGACCGAAAATCTTGCCGAGAACCCACTGTGCAACATTCAGAATTATTGAAACAACAGTAAGGATAAGACCCTGATTTGCATGGAATTTAGCATATGGTGAAGATGTTGCAAGCATAGGCACGAGGAACAGAACCGGTATGTAGCCGATTGCGGCAATAATTTTATTCTGTTCAATGTCGTTTGTGTCAAATCTTCCTGAATAATCATCTGAATCAAACATATTATTGTTAGCCATTTTTATCTCCGTTCTGCTGCTGAATTCTTTTTTATATATGAAAATTTTCTCAGTCAGCAATAAAAATTTTCATTACATATCATAATAGCACAAAAATTACAAGTTTACCACACTTAATTGAAAAATTGTAGTAATGCACAATTCAGGACTTCAATATTATTTCGCTTTGTACAAATTTTCAGTAACCTTTTTCACTCCGCTGAAACAGAACTTATCATCTTTTCAAGTGTGTGAAAATTGTTTACAAGGTCAGAAATCCCGTCAAAATTACTGCGGTAAAGTTCCAGCATAACCGAACACTGCGGGCTTTCTTTATAAAGCATACTCAGAAACTGTTTTACATTAAACCTGCCCCTGCCGATTTGCAGACAATCCCCCATTTCACCGCTGTCACTGATATGAACGTGAACAATGTGCTCTTTAAGCACTCTCACTATGTTAAGGCTTTTCTCCCCTGCCCTTATCGCCTGTTTGGTATCAAGAACAAATTTAGCGTCCGTTCCCATAAGGTTCACCATCTCCCTCATAAAGCTGAGAGAGCCGCTTGTACAGCGTGAAACATTTTCCTGGGCGACGGTAACACCGAATTCCTTGCCCAGTTCCACAAGCTTTGAAAATCTTTCACAGTAAAGTTCGCCCGAAATTTTCATGATATTCTTGTTTCCATGAAAAGCAAAAATTTCCGCACCAAGAATATTCATCGCCTGAAAATATTTTTTATAGTATTCCAGAGCGTCCGCAACACGTCTTTCATACACTGAAAAGAACATCATCGGCTCAATAGGACAACTGTACGGGTGGAGCGAACGGCAGGTCACCTCGAACTGTTTAAGTGTCTGTGCAAGACCGCTTACATAGGATTTTTTGAGTTCGCTGTCTGTATTCACAAATATTTCAACATGGTCAATGCCGTTGACCGCAAGGTCATAGAGCGATTCCTCAAGAAGTTTCGGATATAAACACGCCGTTGAAACACCGGCTTTCATTGTCAACCCTCCGTATTTTTTTATACATATATTATATCAAAAAATTGCTTTCATTTCAACCCCCCGCTTTCTAAAGAAAGCTTGGCAAAGACTTTTAAATCGCTGTTCATCTTATAGATACACTTTTATAAGGCTCGACAACATACTAAACTATTTAATATAATACATTAATTTCTGAAGAAAGTTTTTAGACGTGGCTCATTTTAGAGATTAATAATGATAAGGCCCGACAAGTTACTAAAATACTTAAGATAATACAGTTTATTTCATTCCACGAATCACACTATAAAAAAGGACGCCCGAAAGCGTCCTCTTAATAAATTATTTTATAACATCTGTTTTCATGAACGGAACAAGTACTTCTGGAACTGTTACAGAACCATCTGCATTCTGGTAATTCTCCAGAATAGCGGCAACTGTTCTTCCGACTGCAACGCCTGAACCGTTAAGTGTATGTACAAACTGTGCCTTATCCTTCGGGCTGTCCTTGTAACGGATTCCTGCACGTCTTGCCTGATAATCCTCAAAGTTTGAACAGCTTGAAATCTCAACATATCTGTTATATGAAGGCATCCAAACTTCAATATCATAAGTTTTGGCACTTGAGAATCCGATGTCGCCTGTTGAAAGTGCAACAACTCTGTAAGGAAGACCAAGTCCCTGAAGAACCTTTTCAGCATCATTTGTCAGCTTTTCGAGTTCATCATATGAAGTTTCCGGCTTAACAAACTTAACAAGCTCTACCTTGTTGAACTGGTGCTGACGGATAAGACCTCTCTGGTCTCTGCCGGCACTTCCTGCTTCGGCTCTGAAACAAGCTGAGTAAGCACAGTATTTGATAGGAAGGTTTGCACCCTGTAAAATCTCATCTCTGTGCATATTTGTTACAGGAACTTCTGCTGTCGGAATGAGGAAATAATCATTGTTTGCAACTCTGAAAGCGTCTTCTTCAAACTTAGGAAGCTGACCTGTACCTGTCATTGATGCTCTGTTTACCATGTAAGGCGGAAGGATTTCTGTGTAGCCGTTTTCTGTATGAGTATCAAGGAAATATGAAATGATAGCTCTTTCAAGTCTTGCACCAAGTCCTCTGTAAAAATGGAATCTTGCACCTGTTACCTTTGCAGCTGTTTCAGGGTCAAGAATATTCAGGTTCTTGCCGATATCCCAGTGTGCCAGCGGTTCAAAGTCAAATTTAGTAGGTTCGCCCCATTTTCTTACTTCAACATTTTCGCTGTCGTCCTTGCCTATTGGAGTTGTTTCAGACGGAATGTTCGGTACTCTCAGGAGAGCATCTTTCTGCTTTGCTTCGAGTTCGCTTATTGTAGCATTGTCTGCCTTTATCTTTTCAGAAATTTCCTTCATCTCTGCCATAACAGCGTCAGTATTCTCGCCGTTTTTCTTCATAACAGGAATCTGCTTTGTCACTTTATTCTGCTCAGCCTTTAAAGCGTCAGTTTCAGTTGAAAGCTTTCTTCTTTTTTCGTCAATGTCGAGAATTTCGTCAATGTAGCTGTCATAATCAGCATTTCTTGTTTTCAGTGCTGCCTTTACCTTGTCCGGATTTTCTCTGATAATTTTAATATCAAGCATTTGATTTTACTTCCTTTTCCTAAAATTTATTTGGATAACTTCTCTGCAAGTGCAGACAAATCTTCTTTATCATAAAATTCAAGTATCAATGCACCCTTGTTTTTGCCATATTCAACCTTAACTTTTCTTCCGAGTGCATTATGCAGACCTATTTCCATTTCCTTGAAATAGCTGTCAATATGGGAATTGTCTTTTTTTGAAGGCTTTTTCGTGTCATCTTCCGATGCCATTTTTTCGAGTGAACGCACGTTCAGCTTTCCGTCTGCCGCCTTTCTCGCTGCATCAAGCATTTTCTCCTCATCATCAAACGCAAGGAGTGCCTTTCCATGACCTGTGGAAATATCGCCGTTTTCCAGCATTTCCTGTATTTCCTCCGGCAAAGCCAGAAGACGCATAGCGTTTGCAACAGATGACCTCGACCTTCCGACAGTCTTTGCAACTTCTTCCTGTGTCATTCCATAGGACTCAACAAGTTCGCTGTAACCCTTTGCTTCTTCAACAGGATTCAGATTTTCTCTCTGAAGATTTTCAATGAGTGCAAGCTGCATTGCCTCCAGGTCTGAAAGTTCCTTTATCTGAACCGGAACTTCTGACATTCCTAGCATTCTTGCGGCTCTCCATCTTCTTTCACCTGCAACTATCTGATAGCCGCTTCCGTAAGGTCTTACAAGAATAGGCTGTAAGATACCGTGTTCCTTTATGGAATCAGCAAGTGCAGAGATGGTTTCATCATCAAAGTTTTTGCGTGGCTGTCCCCTGTTCGGTTCGATTTCCGAAACCCTGAGCATCTGACCCGAATCGGATTCCGTTTTGTTATCCTCGAAAAGAGCACCCAAACCTATGCCCAGTCCTCCTTTTGATGCCATTTATTCACTCCCTTTTTTATTTCTTCCGAAGAGCCTTTTCTTCTCTTTTTTCTTAGGCGGTTCTTCGTTTAAAATTTCGTGTCCCAGCAATTCATAATATTCCGCACCTTTGGAATTCTTGTCGTAGTACATAACCGGTTTTCCATGGCTCGGAGCTTCTGAAAGTCTTACATTTCTCGGTATCTTTGTTTTGAAAACTTTTCCTGGGAAATATTTTTCAACTTCCTCCACAACCTGCCCGCTGACATTAAGACGTGGGTCAAACATGGTAAAGAGAATCCCCTCAATATCAAGCGACGGATTATATTTCGACTTCACAATTCTGATTGTTTCGATAAGCTGGCTAAGTCCCTCCAGAGCGAAAAACTCCGCCTGCATAGGAACTATTATTTTGTCGCAGGCAACCAGACCGTTGATAGTCAGAAGGCTGAGCGACGGCGGACAGTCTATCAGAATATAATCATAATCAAGTCTACAGGTCAGAAGCTGCATTTTAAGTCTGTTCATTCTGTCATCAAGTGCTATCATTTCAACTTCACCGCCGGCAAGTGCAGATGTCGCCGGAACTATGCTGACATTTTTGAAATCTGTTCTTATAACTGCGTCCTGAATTCTGACCTGTCCGATAAGGACATCGTAAGAGGAGTATTCAATGGATTTTTTCTTGATCCCGAGACCTGTCGTGGTATTTCCCTGTGCGTCAATATCGATACACAGAACCTTCTTATCCCTTGAACCGAGATATGCCCCGAGATTTACAACTGTGGTGGATTTTCCGACTCCGCCCTTCTGATTTGCTATTGCATAAACCTTTGCCATTTTCATTCCTCCGTTTTTCCTGCACTACATTAAATTATACCACTTTGCACTCTTTCTGTAAAGTCATTTCAATAATTTTTTGAGGAATTTGTTATTTTTTGTTCCACGTGGAACAATCAGGATAAACGGATACTTAATATTCCTGCCTGCTTATTCAAAAAATACAGCCCAACCGTTTATTATCCGGTCAGGCTATATCAATCTGCTGATATTACGTTTTTATTATCGGAATTTTGACACGATATTCTATGTAATCTTCATTCTGGATTTTTTTCGAGTCTGCCGCAATTCCTGCCGCTTTCATAGTTTCCACCGCCTTATTTATCGTGTTCACAAATATCCTGACGTTCTGAAACACCTTGCTCCTTTTCCTGTAACTTTCCTTATCCTTCACCTTTCCGATATGCTCATCTATCGCCTGTTCCGTCCGCTCCACATTGAGATTATACTTTATCACCTTTCCGATTATCTCCAGACGTTCCTCTTTGCTTGCAAGTCTTAAAAGTGCCCTTGCGTGTCTTTCTGTCAGGTTAAACTTTGAGATAAGCTCTTTTTCCTCGTCACTCAGTTTCAGTAACCTAAGCTTGTTCGCTATGGTAGACTGTGCCTTTCCGAGTTTTATTGCCGCATCTTCCTGCGTCATTCCGTAATAACTTATCAGCTTTTCTATTGCATTTGCCTCATCAAAAAAAGACAGATCCTGTCGCTGAATGTTTTCAACCAATGCCAATACCGCACTTGTGCGTGCTGATATGTCAAGGATTATACACGGAACGTATCTGAGCTGTACGAGCTTTGCTGCCCTCAGTCTCCTTTCCCCTGCAATGAGTTCATAGCCTTTTTCCAGTTTGCGCACTGAAAGTGGCTGTAAAATACCATTCTGGCATATACTCTCTGCAAGCGAGCTTATATCGCTGTAATCAAATTCAGTCCTCGGCTGATGCGGATTCGGAACAATCTGAGAGACCGGAATCTGTACAACACGGTTTTCTTCTTTTTCTTTTTCTTTTGAAAAACTCAAAAATGCTGCCATATTCAACTTCCTTTCTTTGTGATAAACTAATTTTACCTCAAACCGGAAATTATTTCCACACAAAAATTCCCCTTTAATATAAAATTAAAGGGGAAAATACGGCATATTCTTTTTATTTTACAGAGGCTTATTCTTAATCTGACTGCTGTTTCTGGGATATTTTAATGAAGTCTGCGATAATTTTTCTACGACAAAAATCTTACGCTGTTCTGTTTTGTTGAGGGTGTATTCAATCTCCTGCAAAGCTTTTCCGCACATTACCTTTATCGCATTCGCCGCATCGGAGATTTTCTCATTCGGCCCTTTCATTGCTGCAAAGATTCCGCCTTTTTTTACAAATCCCATACAGTATTCCGTAAGCATAGGCATAGCCGCAACCGCTCTTGCAGTTGCTACATCAAATTTTTCTCTGTAAAGCGGACTGTTTGCAGCGTCCTCCGCTCTTGAATGAACAGTAACAGCCTTCACACCGACTCTTTCGCAAAGCTGGTCGAGAAATTTTATACGCTTATTCAGACTGTCCAGAAGCGTTATCTGCAAATCATTCCTGTATATTTTCAGAGGGACTGACGGGAAACCTGCACCCGTTCCGACATCAATCAGCGATGCACCTTCCGGAATATCCACATACTTCACAAGCAGAATGCTGTCAAGAAAATGCTTCACCCAGATTTCTTCAGGATCTGTAATCGCTGTCAGATTAACCTTCTGATTATACTCAATCAGAAAATCGCAGTATGCCGAAAGTTTTTCATGAATTTCCTCTGAATATTCAAGTCCGTTCTCAGTAAACAGACTTTCGCACTGTTTATAGTTTACCATTTGTTCTCTCCTGCTGCTCAAGCCAGATAACAAGAACAGATGCGTCCGCCGGAGAAACTCCCGAAATTCTCGATGCCTGCCCGATATTTTCAGGCTTATGCTTGTTCAGCTTTTCAATTGCCTCAAGTCGCAGACCACGGATAACACTGTAATCCAGATCCGGCGGCAATTTTTTCTTCTCCATTTTACGCATGATTTCTATCTGCTCAAGCTGTTTTTCTATATATCCTTCATATTCTATCTGCACTTCAACCTGTTCACGCACTTCCCAGTCAAGCTCAGGTCTTTCCGGATCAAACTCCGCAAGCATTTCATATCCAAGCTGCGGACGTCTTATAAGTGCCGCCATTTTACAGCCTGTCGAAAGCGGCGATGTTCCATGCTCTTCAAGAAATTTATTCAGCTTTTCTGAAGGTGCGACATTCATTTTCTTGATACGTTTTATTTCCGCATCTGTTTCCGCAATTTTCTTCTGAAGTCTGTCGTACCTCTCCTGTGAAATAAGTCCCAGCCTGTAACCAATCGGTGAAAGACGCTGGTCTGCATTGTCCTGACGGAGGAACAGTCTGTATTCACTTCTTGAAGTCATCATTCTGTAAGGGTCGGCACAGCCTTTCGTTACCAGGTCGTCAACAAGCGTTCCGATGTAGGAACTTGCCCTGTCGAGAATCATCGGTTCTTTACCCTGAACCTTCAGAGCCGCATTTATTCCTGCAACAATTCCCTGTGCGCCTGCTTCCTCATAACCCGAACTTCCGTTAAACTGTCCCGCACCGTAAAGTCCCTCCAGATTTTTAAATTCAAGCGTTGATTTCATCTGGACAGGGTCACAGCAATCATACTCAATAGCATAAGCCGGACGCATTATCTCAACATTTTCAAGTCCTTTTATGGTACGCAGAAATGCCAGCTGAACGTCCTCCGGAAGCGACGACGACATTCCCTGCAAGTAATATTCATCAGTGTTCAGACCCATCGGCTCAACAAAAAGCTGATGCCTTCCCTTATCGGCAAAGCGGACAATTTTGTCTTCAATTGAAGGACAGTATCTCGGCCCTACACCCTGAATCCTTCCCGAATAAAGAGGCGACCTGTCAAGATTATCAAGAATTACCTTGTGTGTTTCAGGATTAGTATATGTGATATAGCACGAAACTATGTTGTGCATCCTGTTGCGGTCGCTCTCGAAAGAAAACGGAACAATATCATCGTCGCCGTCCTGTTTTTCCATTTTATCAAAATCAATGCTTCTTTTATGCACTCTGCAAGGCGTTCCCGTCTTGAATCTTCTTATCTCGATACCGTTTTCTCTCAGACTGTCTGAAAGAAAGGTTGACGGCAGAGCCGAATCAGGGCCGCTTTCGTAGGACTCCTCACCTATATGTATCTTGCCTTTGAGGTAAGTTCCCGTAGCAATTACAAGTGCCTTCACTTTATATTCCGCACCAAGTTTTGTTCTCACACCACAGACTTTCTTGTTTTCAGTCAGTACCTGTGCAATTTCAGCCTGTTTTATAAAAAGGTTTTCCTGCTTTTCGCAAACTTCCTTCATGTATTCGTGGTAATGCATTCTGTCCGCCTGAACTCTCAGACTATGAACAGCCGCTCCCTTTCCCTTGTTGAGCATACGGCTCTGTATAAAACATTTGTCAGCCGCTTTTCCCATTTCGCCGCCGAGAGCGTCTATCTCACGCACAAGGTGTCCCTTTGCAGTTCCGCCGATTGACGGATTACATGGCATATTTGCAATCTGGTCAAGGGAAATTGTGAAAAGCACGGTCTTACAGCCAAGACGTGCAGAAGCGAGTGCGGCTTCAACTCCGGCATGACCTGCACCAACCACCGCAACATCAAATTCTCCCATATAATAACTCATAAGAATCTCCATAATGTTCCACGTGGAACATTTTTTCAGTATAAAAATTTATTTTCCAACACAAAATCTCGAAAAAACGTCATCTATTATCTTTTCGGACGAGCGTTCACCTGTCAGTTCCATAAGACTGTCCAGTGCAGAATCAAGCACAACCGTTACAGCATCAAGCATTTCACCATTTCCGAGAATGTTCCTTGCCTCTGTAACTTCGGCAAGTGCCTTTTCAAGACAATTCTTCTGACGCTCATTTGCGATAATTCCTTCATCTGCTTCAGATTCGTCCTGCAAAAACATATCTTCAAGAATATGCTGAAGGTTTTCTATTCCGTCCTGATTTTTGGCAGAAATTTCTACACAATGTTTAAAATTATCAGAAATATACTCTTTGTTGATTTTGCTTTCGCCATCCGTTTTATTTATAACAGCAACGCAATTTTTATTTTTCAGATGCTCAGTAAGCTCCTTATCCTTCTCGCTGAGCGGAGCAGTTCCATCGAAAACTGCAAGAACAAGGTCAGCCTCATCAATTTTCTTGTAGGCAATATCCACACCCATGCTCTCTATCACATCATCAGTTTCACGAATTCCGGCTGTGTCTGAAAGTCTGAGCGTCAGTTCGCCGAGCATAACGCTTTCCTCAATTGTATCCCTTGTCGTTCCGGCGATATCGGTCACGATACTTCTTTCAAATCCGCTCAGACAGTTCATAAGAGTGGACTTGCCGACATTCGGTCTGCCTGCGATAACCGTATTTATTCCCTCACGGACAATTCTTCCGTGGTCATATGTTTCAGATGTTTTAGTTAAATCATTAACCACTCTGTCTATCTGAGCCGCCAGAACTTCCGGTCTTACCTCAGGCACATCCTCCTCCGGAAAATCTGCCCATGCCGCAAGGTCAGCAAGAATATTCACAAGCCTTTCCTTTATGGAATTTATTCTTCGGAAAGTTGCTCCGTCCTTGAGTGCGTTTGCGTATCTGAGCTGTCGTTCCCCGGCGGAGCTGATAACGTCCATGACTGCCTCAGCCTGAGTAAGTGACATTTTACCATTCAGGAATGCTCTTTTTGTAAATTCGCCTGCCTGAGCAGGTACTGCGCCGCAATTATATATAATGCGTAGTATTTTCTTAGTAATATATCTTCCGCCATGGCATGATATTTCAACTACATCTTCGCCGGTATAACTTTTAGGGTTTCTGAATACTGTCAGTACTACATCATCAACAATTTCATTATTATGCACTATATTACCATATGCACAGGTGTATCCTTGCATATCAGAAGGCTGAACACCGCTGAAATTTTTAAAAATCATATCAGCAATCCTGAGGGAATTTTCACCGGAAATTCTTATAACGGAAATTCCACCCGGAGCGTTTGGTGTTGCAATTGCAGCAATTGTTGACATAGTAATACCTCTTTTCATAAAAATAAAAGGGACGCTTTCACGCTTTCTGAAGAAAGCTTGGCAAAGACTTTTAGTTCGCTGTTCATCTGATTGATACAGTTATATAAGGCCCGACAGGCAGTTAAACTGATTAAGATGATACAGCGCTTGTAGAACGGAAAAGCCAGAATTAAAAGTTTAGGTCAAGCCTTTTTAAAGGCTTGTAGGGTGCATGGGACGGAGTCCCTGCCCGTCGTCCGCAGACGGCGGAAAGCCTTGCCTTAGAAGCGCATTTCAAGGGGTGAATGCCGCTTGCGGCAGAGGGGACGCTTTGCAAGTGAAAGCGTCCCCACGCTTTCTGAAGAAAGCTTAGCAAAGACTTTTAGTTCGCTATTCATCTAATTAATACGCTTATATAAGACCCGACAAGCAGTTAAAATGGTTAATATAATACAAACAAATACCCCAAATGCAGAGAGGACGCCCTGCAAGCGAAGGCGTCCCGTTAATGTTTTTTACTCTTACAGTTCTATCTTACCATATAAACCGGCATTGATATCGTCCTCCGGCTTAGGTTTTTTATAATCCTTTTCAAAGCTTGTCTTAAGGTCAAGGGAACGCGGACCCTCTCCCTTTCTTCCGGAATGATTTCTGTTTCTTCCGCCGTTTCTGTTCGAGCTGAATTTCTTCGGATTATCCGATGAAATAACAACCTTTCTGTAAGGTTCTTCGCCGACAGACTTTGAATTAACACCCTCAATCTGAGCAACAGCCGAGTGAATTATTCTTCTTTCATAAGGATTCATAGGTTCTAAAACAGTTGATCTTCCTGTTCTTTTAACCTTTTCGCTTATCTTCTGAGCGAGTGACTGGAGAGTTTCCTCTCTCTTGTCCCTGTATCCGCAGCTGTCAAGAGAAACTCTTGTATACTCTCCTTCAACCCTGTTTACAACGAGTGTTGCAAGATACTGCAAAGCATCGAGGGTTTCACCCCTTCTTCCGATAACTGCACCAGAGCCCTTACTGTCGATATCCGCAAAAATTCCTGAATCGAGATTCACGATACTGATTTCCGCTTCAATTCCCATCTTGTCAAGTACCTTTTCAAGGAACTGCTGACAGGTTGTAAGCTTAACCTTCTTTTCACGCTCAATCATCTTATCTTCCATATATGTCGGGCCAAGGTCGAGCGGCTTGTTGTATCCTGCCCAGACTCTTGCTTCGGATTTTATTTTTCCGAAAAACCCCTTTTTCTCTACTTCAAGTACTTTAAATGTTATTTCATCAATCGGCACTTCAAAAGTATCAGCGGCTCTTCGCTTTGCCTCTTCCACCGATTTGCCGGTAAACATACCGCATTTATCCATCAGTTCAAATTCTTCATTTTCGTCAATCATTTTCAGAATCTCCTTTCGGCACTGTGCTGCACACAGCTTGATTGTCTTTCAAGATGATCATTTTTTCTTTTTAGTATTTTCCTCTTCGGATCCGGAAGTTTCAGTATATTCCTCGCCGTATTTTTCAGCCATACGCTTTCTTGCTTCGTTTATAAGCTGTCTGTTGTATTCTGATCTTTCAGATTTGGACATTCCTTCAGTATCGGCATTATAATCGGCTCTTCCGCCCTTCTTGGCCTGTTCCTGCTGTTTCATAAGCTCGGACTGCTGTTCCATCATACGCTGCATGAATCCCGGCTTTTTGTCCTTGTTTTTCTCTTTGAGTTTTTCGTTTATTGCAAGTGTTCTTTCCTTGCTGAAATATGCATAAAGTCCGATTGACTGTATCAGTGAAAATACTGATGACCAGATCCAGTAGAAACCAACACCGGCAGGAACTGCGAAAGCAAGCCATACTGAAAATACAGGCATGATAAACATAACTGCCTTCATAGCGCCCATATTCGGCATATCAGGGTTCATCTGCTTTGATTTATGCTGTGAGTAAATTGTAAAAATAAGCTGGATAAGACCTGACAGAATAGGAATCATTACAAGCGCAACTGCCGCTTTATTCCATACGTCAGGGTGAATTGTCGGGATAACACCGAGGTCAACACCGAGGAAAGTATTCTTGAAGTGGCATACCTTGTCTGTAAAATCGCTTCCAAGACTGCTGAAAAGGTCAGGGTTTTCCTTGACTCTGCTGAGGATTGTAAGCTCAGGTCTTGTCTTGAAATACTTATCCGCCAGATTATTATCTGTAATTATCTGTTTTGCGGCATCGAGAGTTCCCGAAGAAATTCTCAGAATATGTGAAAGCGGACGGTAAACAACGTCCAGGACACCGTAGAGCAGAATCATGGAAATGATAAGCGGCAGACAGCTTCCCATAGGGTTTATACCCTCTTCCTGATATAGCTTCTGCTGTTCCTCAGCCATCTTCTGCTGATTGTTGGCATATTGTTTTCTTATCTTGTTAAGCTTCGGATTAAGAAGCGACATTCTTGCCGTACCCAGCTGCTGCTTATATGCAGTCGGGAAAAGAATTATCTTTGTAATAAGAGTAAAAATTATAATTGAAAGTCCGTAATTATTTACGACTTCATAAATCCAGTACATTATCCAGCCCAGCGGTTTGCCGAGCAGTTCGCCTATCGGTCCCAATTAGCATTCTCCATTTCTTTTAATCTTTTTTATGCCGTCCCAGAATGTCAAATTTATCCGGAACGTAATCTATTCCCCCCATACTCCAGGGATTGCAGCGGAGAATCCTCCAGACGGCAAGCCATGTCCCCTTGAAAAAGCCGTGTTTTCTCAGTGCTTCAAGGGCATAGGAAGAGCAGGTCGGGTAATATTTGCAGCAGGGCGGAAAAAGAGGTGAAATTATCTTTTTATAAATCTTTATCAGACCCATAAACAAGTATTTCATTACAAATTCATCTCCGTACTGAAAAGGGCAGAAAACCTGTCCCTGTTATGAAAACGGTCATTTTTCGCAGACCGCCTCCTCTATTTCCCTGACAGCTTTGTTTTTGAAATATCCGCTCAGAACGTCGCTTTTGATTTTTGTGACAGGTGCTCTCGCAACAATAACGATATCTATTCCCAGCGGAAACAGAGTTTCATTTTCCATATAAGCCTGTCTGATAACACGTTTTGCACGGTTTCGCATAACGGCATTCCCGACTTTTTTCCCTGCGGTTATACCGAGCATATTGAAAGGCCTGTTATTCTTTCTGACGTAAATAACAACGTTTCTTGAAACAATACACTTCCCTTTTCTGTAAAGATAAAGAAATGTCTTGTTTTTATTTATGGTTTTTGTATAAAGCATAATTTATCTTTTCAGCACGCCGGATTTCTGAAAGCTCCTGCGTGTTTTTCCTGTTTTCTGTATCTGCGGAAAATATCTCCCCATAGAAACTTTATATATGATTTATTATACACTATTATTTTTTAAAATGCAATAATTTTACAGCCGCAGCCGAAAAAAATTATCAGGGGGAATTTCTCCCCCTAAAATAAAAGACCACAAAAAATGTGGTCTGCCTTTAGAAATTAGTGAGTAAGTCTTGCTCTGCCCTTAGCTCTTCTGCGTGCAAGAACCTTTCTTCCGTTGGAAGTAGACATTCTCTTGCGGAAACCATGTTCCTTCTTTCTGTGAATCTTCTTTGGCTGATATGTTCTTTTCATTTTCAATTTCCCCCTTCCGGATACTATAAAATTAAACGTATAAACTAATACGCCGATTTCATAAAAATACATTTACCCATCAATTATACATTCTTTTTTTCGTTTTGTCAATAGTTTTTTCCCGCTTTTTGAAAAAAGCTTGGCAAAGACTTTTAGTTCGCTGTTCATTTAAATATTGCATTTACATGAGGCTCGACCACATTCTGAAGAAAGCTTGGCAAAGACTTTTAGTCCGATGTTTCCGTTCTATCAGCGATGTATCATCTTAAACAGTTTAATAAACGGTCGAGCCTTATCTTTCTTAATCCCTAAAATGGGTCACTTCTAAAAAGTTTTTGCTAAGATTTTTTTAAAAGTGTGATCGTGCCTCATGTTGACTGAATCCTAAAACGAGCCACGTCTGAAAGCTTTTTTGCCTACTTTTTTCTCGAAAAAAGTAGGTTGCACTTTTTTTGAATTTATGTTATACTATTATAGATTGTAATTCTTAGGGATGGGTAAACTGTCCCTTACGGAGGTAAAAAAAATTATGAATTCCTTTGAAGAGGTGTTTAATTGTGTTGTTGATTATTGCAGAGAGATCGGCGACATTGGCGAAGTTGCCCTGAAACTCTGGATAAAAACTCTCAAGCCATTGAATCTTGAGGGCAACAAGGCAGTTTTTATGGTCGATTCAGATTTCCAGAGAGGCGTTGTCATGTCCAACTACGGAAAACTTCTGAAAGACGGTTTTAAGCAGACTCTCGGCTTTGATGTGGATATTGAAATAAGAATACCGGACGACAACAAGGTTTCTTCTCCTGTTGACCTTGACGAACTTGATGAAAAACAGCAGGAACTGGAAAAAAGCTTTGAATATGCAAAATATGACTATACTTTCGATACATTTATTGTCGGAAGTTCCAATGAATTTGCCTACGCTGCCTGCACAGCTGTTGCAAAGGGCGGCGGAATGGTCTATAACCCGCTGTTCATCTATGGCCCTTCAGGACTTGGCAAAACTCACCTTATAACAGCTACTGCCAAGGAAATGAAGAAAAACAACAACAATCTCAGGATTGTTTATGTGACCGGTGAAACATTTGCCAGTGAAATCATTGACGCTATCCAGTCAAAAAGCACTATGGCTTTCCATGACAAATACAGAAGCGCAGACGTTCTTCTCGTTGACGATATACAGTTTATCGCCGGAAAGAACAGTACACAGGAAGAATTCTTCCATACATTCAATGCACTTTATCAGGACGGAAAACAGATTGTTCTTACATCTGACCGTCCGCCGAAGGCTATCAAAACACTTGAAGACAGAATACGTTCACGTTTTGAGTCGGGACTTATTGCGGACATTTCCACTCCGGACTTTGAAACAAGAATGGCTATTATCAAGCGTAAGGCAGAACTTTTGGATCTTAAAATCCCTGATGATGTTGCACAGTTCATCGGCAACAAGATAAAAACAAATATAAGACAGCTTGAAGGAGCAGTCAAGAAACTCAAGGCACTTAACCACTATGCAGGAAGCCAGCCAACAATATCCATGGCTCAGAGCGTTATCAGGGATATTCTCAATGATGACCAGCCGCTTCCTATAACAGTCGAAAAGATAATTGCAGAAGTTGCGAATGTTTACGGGGTAACTCCGGACGATATCCGTTCCACAAAGAGGTCTGCCCAGATTTCAAACGCAAGAAAGGTTGCGATATATGTTGTAAGAGAGATTACACAGATGCCGCTTGCATCTATCGGTACTGAATTCGGCGGACGTGACCATTCTACAATAGTATATGCAATCAACAATGTTACGGATAACATCGAAAAGGACGCACATATGAAAGAACTTGTCGAGGACATGATAAAGAATATCAAAGACCACGGCAACGCCTGAGCTTTCTGAAGAAAGCTTAGCAAAGACTTTTAGTTCGCTGTTCATATGATAGATGCACTTACATGAGGCTCGACCGCTTTCTGAAGAAAGCTTGGCAAAGACTTTTAGTTCGCTGTTCATGTGATAAGTACACTTAATATAGGGCTCGACAGGCAGTTAAACTGTATGAGTTGAAGGCATAAATAAAGCAAAATAGAAATTTCGATTCTGACAGGAAATTTCATGTTATCAAAATTTCCTGTCGGTTACGCTCGTAATAATTCATGACGGGATTTCTGTTACCAGTCGATTATACAAATAGTATAATCTGTAGCAGCCCTTAATTTTGCCTGTTTTTAACACTTATAACAGGTTTCCACACAGTTTTCCACAGACTGTTGAAAACTGTGTGGAAAAGGAAACCACGCATTTACAGTATCGGAAAACTGTTATAAAATCCGTTTCCACATTTTTCAAAAATACGCATTTTAACAGGATGTTTAAAGAATTTTGTAATTCCACAGAATTTTCCCCATTTTCTCAACTTTCCACACACAATTTATCAACACTCTCAACACGCATTTTGGCTTTAAACATCTTCACATTTTTTCAACAATCCTGTTTTGAAAACTTTTTCTGTCCGGATAGCTGAATTTTCAACACCCTGTTGTTTTTTTAACATTTCAACACCCTCTACTACTACTACTATTTAAAAATTAATTTATTATATCTTATCTCATTTAAAAAAGAAAATTCATGCTGTTAAAAAAATCCACACCGGTTGAAAATTTTATAACTTTCAGTTAACTCACATATAAAGGAGCAGATAATAAATATGAATCCGTTAAAATTCACCTGCAGCAAAGATGATATATGTGCTGCGATAAGCAATGTTTCAAAAGCTGTTTCTCCGAAGTCTACTATTCCGGCTCTTGAGGGAATAGATCTGAAACTCAATATGAATTCGCTGGAGCTTACCGGCTATGACCTTGAAATAGGAATAACGACTTTTATTGAATGCCAGTCCGAAGATACCGGAGAGGTTGTTTTAAATACAAGGCTTTTCAGCGAAATTACAAGAAGAATGCCTTCGGACAGTATAACGTATGAGATAGATGAAAATCTCAACATGAAAATTTACGGAGGAAATGCTCAGTATCAGATATCCGCAATAAGTGCTGATGAATACCCTGCACTTCCTGATATTGAAAGGGAAAATCCGATTTCTGTAAATCAGGAAACTTTAAAGTCCATGATAAATCAGACAAACTATGCGGTTTCATTGAATGATGCAAAGCCTATCCTTACAGGGGAGCTTTTTGATATTGATGAAACAGGATTCAACATGGTTGCAATTGACGGTTTCAGACTTGCTGTAAGGCATGAAAAGCTTGCCGGGGATTACAGACATCATTTTGTAGTACCTTCAAAGGCACTTCTGGAAGCATCAAGACTTCTGAAAGAAGATGCTGAAAATGACTGTGAAATATATGTCAACACAAAGCATATCTTATTTGACATAAACGGATACAGAATATTTACAAGGCTTTTAGAGGGTGAATATCATAATTACAGAAACAGTATTCCGAAAGAATACAAGACAGAAGTTTTTGTAAACACAAGAGAGATAGTTCACTGTCTTGAAAGATGTTCACTTCTGCTCAATGAAAAGAACAAGGCTCCTATCAAGTGCAGTTTTGAGGACGGTGAAATCAAAATAAGCTGTCGTACAGGAATAGGAAAATTTGAGGATTCAATCCCTGCGGAAGTAAGCGGTGATCCTGTTTTAATAGGATTCAACAACAAGTATCTGCTTGATGCACTCAGAGCCGCAGATACTGACAAAGTAAAAATACAGATGAACGGTGCGAACAGGGCTGTCAAGATAATTCCGCCTGAGGGCGACAGCTTTGACTTTATTGTTATGCCTGTACAGATAAAGGGTTAAGAGTTTTTAGACGTGGCTTATTTTCAGAGATTAAGAAAAATAAGGCTCGACCACGCTTTCTGAAGAAAGCTTAGCAAAGACTTTTAATTCGCTGTTCACCTGATTGATACATTTACATAA
>ERZ826613.2553-NODE-2553-length-17503-cov-3.765131_pt1 | contig 17503 bp, 14 predicted proteins | sample MGYA00519925_ERZ826613 | MGnify/ENA primary metagenome ERZ826613 (study PRJEB31778, sample SAMEA3449236) | human gut metagenome | biome: human gut; feature: human-associated habitat; material: faeces | place: United Kingdom | collected 2010/2012 ... | reverse complement strand
GGCGGTACGGATATGCGGTTAAACGGCAGTCAGTTGTTTTCCTTGTCCGGGATCTCCTCACCCTCGAAGCGGATCTCAGGCTGCTGGGCCGCAGGTGCGGCGGCTGCCGGTGCAGCCGTGCTGCCGGCGACACCCTGGAACGCAGCGTGCGCCTGCTGCACATTGCCGAGTGCAGCAGAGATAGCCTCCTCCGTACGGCGCAGCGCCTCATCGCAGAACTGGCTCGAAGCGCGGCGCAGTGCGTCGGCCTTGGCCTGCGTGGAGGCAAGCATTTCATTGCTGCGGGCCTTGGCGATGCGCACGATCTCCTGATTGTTCACGAGCGCGCGTGCACGCTCCTCCGCCTGATTGCGGATGCCTTCGGCCTCGCGCTTGGCGTTGTTGATGAATTCGTCGCGGGCGGAGACCAGGCGCTTTGCCTCGGAGAGCTCCACCGGCATGGCGGTCTTGATCTCATCGAGGATCTCAAGGACCTGGTCGCGCTCGACGATGCATTTTTCGTTGCCGAGCGGCACGCCCCATGCCTCCGACACCATGGTATAAAGCTGGTCAATGAGTTCCATGACTTCGTTGTCCATTTTGTTTCCTCCCAAAGCGTGTTCCGGCGCAGCCGGTGAAAAATGGTCTGGATTGGGTCACACGCCGCGCGTCGCGCGTTCGTGCACATCGTCAATGATCTCGCACGGCAAAAACGGCGTCAGATCCGCGCCGTAACCGGCGAGCTCCTTGACGACCGACGAGCTGAGGAACGTATATTTCTGACTGGCCGTCAGGAACATGGTGTCCAGCTCGGGATTGATCTTCTTGTTGATGAGCGCCATCTGAAACTCGTTTTCAAAGTCCGTGTTCGCGCGCAGGCCCTTGACGATGACCGCCCCCTCCGGGAAGGTCTTGGCGTATTCGGCGAGCAGACCGTCGAACGTGTCCACCTCCACATTGGGAAAGCGGCTGACAACGCGGCGTGCGAGCGCCACGCGCTCCTCGCGGGTGAACATGGGGTGCAGTTTGCCGGCGTTGGGCATGATACACACGACGACGCGCTCGAAAATACCGGATGCGCGGCGGATGATGTTCAGATGGCCGAGCGTAATGGGGTCAAAGCTGCCGGGGTAGATCGCTGTTTTCATGCGTGGGTTCCCTTTCCGTAGAGCGTAAGCTTGATCTTGCCGTAATTGCGCTCCGTGAGCAGATGATACGGCGGCTGGAGCTGCGGGAGCACCTTTTCGCGGCGGCTTTCACACACGATTATACCACCCTCAGCCAATATGTCAAACTGTACAACATTTTCAAGTGCTTTGTCAAGCAGTCCCGTATCATATGGCGGATCAAGAAAGATCAGGTCGAACTTTCCGCACGTGCGCAGGTAGCCGAGCGACTCGCCCTGCACGACGTCTCCCTGCAGGCGGCAGAGCGCGAGATTGGCGCGCACGAGCTGCACGGCGGCGCGGCTCTCATCGACGAACACGGCGCTGCGCGCGCCGCGGCTGAGCGCCTCGATGCCAAGCTGTCCCGTGCCGGCAAAGAGGTCGAGCACGCGCCGGCCCTCGATGTCGAACTGAATGAGGTTGAACATGGATTCCTTGACATTATCGGTCGTGGGACGGGTGGCCATCCCCTCCGGCTCGCGCAGCCTGCGGCCGCGGGCCGTGCCTGTGATCACGCGCATGGCGGTTCTCCTTTCGGGTGATAGTGGTCGTAGACCGCGCGGGCAACGCCCGCCGGGACGGCCGCGCACAGCTCCTCATATGAAGCCGCGCGGATGGCCTTGACGCTGCGGAACGCCTTGAGCAGCGCGTTGCGCCGCTTCTCGCCCACGCCGGGGATCTGATCGAGCTCGGACGAGAGGCTCTCACGCCGCAGCCGGCGTTGATAGTCAATGGAAAAACGGTGCGTCTCCTCCTGGATGGTACCGATGAAGGCGAACACCGCGGGGTTGGCGGCGATGCCGATCTCATGCCCGCCGGGCGTGATGAGCGCGCGGGTGCGGTGGCGGTCATCCTTGACCATGCCGAACACCGGCACCTGCAGGCCGAAGCCGTCGAGCACCGCCTGCGCGACAGATGCATGCTCGGTGCCGCCGTCGATGAGCAGCAGATCCGGCAGCGGGCAAAAGCCGGGGTCGCCGTCCACATAGTGCTGAAAGCGGCGCGTGACCGCCTCGTGCATGGATCCGTAATCGTTCTGCCCGTCCGTCGTGCGGATGCGGAACTTCCGGTAGTCCGACTTGCGCGGCCGCCCGTGCTGGAACACGGTCATACCGGCGACGATGCCGGTATCGCCGAGATTGGAGATGTCAAACGCCTCAATGCGCTCCGGCGGCGCATCCAGCTCCAGCGCGCGCTGGAGCCACTCGAGCGTTTTGAGGCTGCGCTGCGCCTTCGTCGTTGCGATGAGGATCTCTTCCTGTGCATTTTTTGCCGCCATCTCCGTCAGGCGGCACTTGTCGCCGCGCTGCGGCACGGCGAGCGCGACCTTGTGCCCCGCCGCCTCGGTGAGCAGGCGCTCGAGCGCGTCCTGTCCCTCGAGCGCGCACGGCAGCAGCACCTGACGCGGATAAGTGCCGCGGCCCTCATAATACTGCTGCACGAGCGCGGCGAGCGCCTCGCCGTCCGGCTCCATCGGCTCGTCGAGAAACGACCTGTCCTTGCCCGTGAGGTTGCCGTCCGTAAAGTGCAGCACGGTAAAACAGCACTTGGCCCCGCGCTGAAAACCGACGGCGTCCGTGTCGGAATAGGCCGTGGCGATGACGCGCTGGTGGTTCTGCAGACCCTGGATGGCGCGCAGCCGGTCGCGCAGCGACGCTGCGTATTCAAACCGCAGCGCGTCGGCCGCAGCCTGCATCTGTTCGGTCAGTTCGGCCGTGAGCTCCGCCGTGCGGCCGTCAAGGATCATCTCCGCCTCGCGGATGGCCTTGAGATACTCCGCGCGCGTAACGTCCTTCAGGCAGTAGCCTGCGCAGGTGCCCATGTGGTAATTCAGGCACGGGCGGGCGCGGCCGATGTCGCGCGGAAAGCGGCGCGTGCACGTCGGCAGACGCAGCGTCTTGCACACGGTGTCGATGATCTCGGCCGTCATGCTCCGGCCGCCGTAGGGGCCGAAGTACTTCGCGCCGTCCTTCTCCGTGCGGTTGACGAGTGAGAACGTCGGGTACGGCTGTGTCACGTCCAGACGCACGAATGGGTAGCCCTTGTCGTCCTTGAGCAGAATGTTGTATTTGGGTTTGTGCAGCTTGATGAGCGAGTTTTCGAGCACGAGCGCCTCAAACTCGGACTGCACGACAATGACATTGAAATCCGCAACGTGCGCGACCATAGCCGCCACCTTCGGCAGGTGCTCGCCGCGAAAATAGCTCGTGACGCGGTTTTTGAGCGCTTTCGCCTTGCCGATGTAGATGACCTCGCCGTGCTCGTCGAGCATGATGTACACGCCCGGCAGCAGCGGGAGCATATTGGCCTTTTCGCGCAGCTGTTCGGGTCGGGGTTTTTCCATAAGCCTGCTCCTACGGTGCCGAAAGAAATCTGCGGTCAGGAAAACAGGGGCGTGCTGAAGACACGCCCCTGTTTCGGTTTCATGTTGTTGGGATCACTCGGAAAAATCGGAATTGATCAGTGCGGTCAGGGTATCGATCGCTTCCTGCTCGTCGGCGCCGTCTGCCACGAGGGTGACCGTCGTGCCCTTCACGATGCCGAGCGACAAAACGCCGAGCAGACTCTTGGCGTTGACGCGTCTCTCGTCTTTTTCGATCCAGATGCTGCTCTTGAATTCGTTTGCCTTCTGGATGAAGAAGGTCGCGGGCCGTGCATGGAGTCCCACCTGGTTGTTGATGACTGCTTCTTTCGTGATCATTTTCTCCACTCCTTATGCACTATTATGCTTTTCCCATCTTATCAAAAACGCCCTGCATCGTCAACCGATTTTCACTTTTTCGTTGCTTTGCACAGCGTTTTTTCGCCGGTATTTTCCGATTTTATTTCAGTTCGACAACGGTCACGCCGCTCTCGCCCTCGCCATAGCGGCCGAGACGGTAGGACTTGACCGCCTTGTTTTTGCGCAGCGACTGCTGCACGGCGGCGCGCAGCGCGCCGGTGCCCTTGCCGTGGATGATGGTGACCTTCTCGAGCTTGGCCATAACGGCGTTGTCGAGAAAGCGCTCGGTCGCGGCGACGGCCTCCATCGTGTCCATGCCGCGCAGGTCGATCTCCGACTCGGCGGCCACATTGCGCAGACTGGCCGCGTGCGCGGCGGCAAACTTCTGCGCCTCGGGCTTCTCGTTTTCGAGCAGGTACACGTCCTGCTCCTTGGCCGTCACGTTCATGATGCCCGCGCGCAGGCTCAGCGTCCGGTCGGCGGAGATGGCTGTGACAGTCGCCTTGATGTCACCCATCTTGCGCAGCTGCACGGTGTCGCCCACGCGCACCGGGCGGGCGGAGACTTTCTTCTCCTGCGTCTGGGGGTGCGCCGCCGCGGCGGCGGCGTCCTCGGCCACGTTCAGCTTGCGGCGCAGAGCGGCACGCGCGTCGTTGGCGCGGTGATGGTCGGCGTCCGTCTTTTCCATTTTGCGCAGCGCGTCGAGCTCGCGCATCACCTCGTCCGCCGTCCGGCGGGCATCGCCGATGATGCGCTCGGCATCGCGGCGGGCCTTCTCGTCCGCCTTTTCCAGCCGGACGGAGAGCTCCGCCTGCAGGCGCTCGGACTTGCGGCGGGCGTCCTCCGCGGCACGCAGCTGACGCGCCGCCTCGGCGCGGTCGCGCTCCATGAGCTGGCGCACCTGCTCGAGCTTTTCGATGGTGGCCTCCATGCTCGCGCTCTCGGTGCTGACGCGGCTGCGCGCGTCGTTGATGATCTCCTGCGGCAGGCCCAGCCGCTCGGAAATGGCAAAGGCATTGGACTTGCCGGGAATGCCGATCAGCAGGTGGTACGTCGGGTGCAGGGAGTCCACGTCAAACTCACACGAGGCGTTCATGACGCCGGGCTGCGTGGTAGCGTAGACCTTGAGCTCCGTATAGTGCGTCGTGGCCGCGATGAGCGCGCCGCACTTGCGCCCGCGCTCGATGATGGCGATGGCCAGCGCCGCGCCCTCGGCCGGGTCCGTGCCGGCGCCGAGTTCGTCGAACAGCAGCAGCGACCGGTCATCGCAGTCCTTGAGGATGCGCACGATGTTTGTCATGTGCGCCGAGAACGTGGACAGCGACTGCTCGATGCTCTGCTCGTCGCCGATGTCGGCCATGATCTCGTCGAACACCGGCATGGTGCTGCCGTCGGCGCACGGGATATGCAGACCGCACTGCGTCATCGCGGCGAGCAGGCCGATGGTCTTGAGCGTAACGGTCTTGCCGCCGGTGTTCGGGCCGGTGATGACGAGCGTGTCAAATTCGCCGCCGAGCGAAACGTCGATCGGCACGGCGGTGTCCTTCGGCAGGAGCGGGTGGCGCGCGCGGCGCAGCTGCAGCTGCTTATCCGTCAGCTCCGGCGCGATCGCGTCGAGCTGGTAGGCAAGCTTCGCCTTGGCAAAAATGAGGTCGAGGCGCACGAGCACGTCAAAGTCGCTCGAGATGTCCTCCCGGTGCGCGGCGCACTCAGCCGAGAGCTCGGCGAGGATGCGCTCGATCTCCGTCTTTTCGCGCGCGCGCAGCTCCCGCAGCTCGTTGTTCGCCTTCACGGCGGCCATCGGCTCGATGAACAGCGTCGCGCCGGAGGCCGACACGTCGTGCACGAGGCCGGGCACGGCGCCCTTGTGCTCCGCCTTGACCGGCACCACGTAGCGCTCGGAGCGCATGGTGATGATCGGCTCCTGCAGCGCCTTGGCATAGCTCGGCGAGGAGATGATCTTCTGCAGCGCGTCGTGCACGCGCGCGCTCGCAGCGCGGATCAGCCGGCGGATGGACGCCAACTCGCTCGACGCGCTGTCGGCGATCTCGTCCTCACCGGTGATGGAGGTGAAGATCTTCTCCTCCAGAAAGCGGTTGGCCTGCAGAGCGCTGAAGAGATAGTCGATGCTCGTCTTGTCCTGCCGCTCGCCGGTACCGTAGCTGCGCACGCAGCGCGCCGCCTGCAGCACACCCGCGATGTCCAGCAGCTCGCGCGTGTTGAGCGCACCGCCCATGTCCGCGCGCTGCAGCGCTGCGCGCACGTCCTTCACGCCGGAAAACGACGGGCTGCCCTTGACGACCATCATCGACGCGGCGGCGCTCGTCTCGCCGAGGCGGGTCGCCACCACGGCGCGGTCGCCGCTCGGGCGCAGGGCCATGGCCTGCGCGCGGGCCGTCTCGCTCACGGCCTGCGCCGCCAGCAGCGCCAGCACAGCCGGCAGCTCCAGCGTCTGCAGGGATTTTTCATAGGAATCCATAGGATGTCTCCTTTGCGGGGGAAAAATTCAAGATCAGATGCGCGCGACGCCGCTCTCGCGCGCGGCCTGCGCGACCGCCGCGGCCACGGCCGGGCCAACGCGCGGGTCAAAGGCCTTGGGGATGATATAATCGGCGCACAGCTCTTCGGGCGTGATGAGCGCCGAGAGTGCGTGCGCGGCGGCGAGCTTCATGGGCTCGTTGATATCGGACGCGCGCACGTCGAACGCGCCGCGGAAGATGCCCGGAAAGGCCAGCACATTGTTGATCTGGTTCGGATAGTCGCTGCGGCCGGTGCTGACGACGGCCGCGCCCGCGGCCTTGGCTTCGTCGGGGAAGATCTCCGGCGTGGGGTTGGCGCAGGCAAAAACGATGGCATCGCGGTGCATGGTGCGCACCATGTCGCCGGTCAGCAAACCGGGCTGCGACACGCCGATGAACACGTCCGCATCGCGGACGACGTCGGCCAGCGTGCCGGCCTGACGGCGGAGGTTCGTGACCTCGGCCATCTCGGTTTTGATCCAGTTCATGTTCTCCGGCCGGCCGGCATAGATCGCGCCCACGCGGTCGCAGAGCGTCACGTCGCGCGCACCAGCGCGCAGCAGGAGCTTGCTGATGGAGATGGCGGCCGCACCGGCACCGGACATGACGATCTTCACGTCCTCGAGGCGCTTGCCGACCACGCGCAGCGCGTTCGTGAGGCCCGCGAGCGTGATGATTGCCGTGCCGTGCTGGTCGTCGTGAAAGACCGGAATGTCGCACAGCTCTTTCAGCTTGCGCTCGATCTCAAAGCAGCGCGGCGCGGAAATGTCCTCCAGATTGATGCCACCGAAGCTGCCGGAGAGCAGGTACACCGTGTGCACGAACTCGTCCACATCCTTCGTGCGGATGCACAGCGGAAAAGCGTCCACGTCCGCAAATGCCTTGAACAGCACGCACTTGCCCTCCATGACGGGCATACCGGCCTCGGGGCCGATGTCACCGAGGCCGAGCACGGCCGAGCCGTCCGTGATGACGGCGCAGAGATTGTGCCGGCGCGTGAGCGTGTAGCTCTTATCGGGGTCGCGCTGGATCTCCAGACACGGCTGGGCCACGCCGGGCGTATACGCGAGTGACAGGTCGTCCTTTGTGGAGACCGGCACGCGGGTGTTGACTTCGATCTTGCCGCCCCACTGCTCGTGCAGCCGGAGCGATTCTTTTGCGTAATCCATGGTCAGTCCTCCTGTTTCGGGTGCACCATATTCTCCGGCCGCACCCAGGCGTCAAACTCCTCGGCCGTGAGCAAACCGAGCTCCACCGCCGCGGCCTTGAGCGTCTGGCCGGTGGCATGGGCGTGCTTTGCGATCTTTGCCGCGTTTTCATAGCCGATGTGCGGGTTGAGTGCCGTGACGAGCATGAGCGATGCGTCCAGATGCGCCTGAATGACGTCGTAATTCGGCCGGATGCCGCGCACGCAGTTGGCCTCGAACGAATCCATGGCGTCGGCAAGCAGACGCGCCGACTGCAGAAAGTTATAGATCGTCACCGGCAGGAACACATTGAGCTGGAAGTTGCCCTGCGACGCCGCGATGCCGATAGCCGTGTCGTTGCCCATGACCTGCACGGCCACCATCGTGACGGCCTCGCACTGTGTGGGATTGACCTTGCCGGGCATGATGGAAGAGCCGGGCTCGTTGGCCGGGATGATAAGCTCGCCGATGCCGCAGCGCGGGCCGGAAGCGAGCCAGCGCACGTCGTTTGCGATCTTCATGAGGTCGGCCGCCAGCGCCTTGAGCGCGCCGTGCGCGAACACCATCTGGTCCTTGCTTGTGAGCGCGTGGAACTTGTTCGGCGCCGACAGGAAGGCGTAGCCCAGCAGCTCGGAGATTTCCTCCGCCGCCAGGTCGCCGAACGCCGCCGGGGCGTTGAGCCCGGTGCCGACGGCCGTGCCGCCGAGGGCGAGCTCGCTCAGCGCGCGGCAGGCCTGCACGATCATATCGCGGTCGTGGCCGAGCATGGCGCTCCAGCCGCTGATCTCCTGCCCGAGCGTGAGCGGCACGGCGTCCTGCAGATGCGTGCGGCCGATCTTGACCACATCGCGGTACTCCGCGCTCAGGCGGTCAAGCGTTGCCGTCAGGCGGCCGATGGCCGGCAGGACCTGCTCCTCGAGCGCGACGCGCGCGGCCACGTGCATGGCCGTCGGGAACGTGTCGTTCGAGCTCTGCGAGCAGTTGACGTGGTCGTTCGGGTGCACGAGCGTCTCGCCCAGCAGCTCATTGGCGCGGTGGGCAATGACCTCGTTGACATTCATATTCGTCTGCGTGCCGCTGCCGGTCTGCCAGACGGCAAGCGGGAAGTTGCCGTCGAGCGAGCCGTCAAGGATCTCGTGGCAGGCGGTCTCGATGGCACCGGCGCGGCGGGCGTCGAGCACGCCGAGCTGCGCATTGGCGCGCGCCGCCGCGAGCTTCACGACCGCGAACGCGCGGATGACCTCCGGCGGGATCTTCTCGGTGCCGATGCGAAAATTTTCAAAGCTGCGCTGCGTCTGCGCGCCCCAGTAACGATCGGCGGGCACACGCACCTCGCCCATCGTATCATGCTCCAGACGGTATTCCATCCTGTAACCTCTTTTCGCAAAAATCTCAGATGCCGCTATTATACGCCCATCTGCCCGCGCACCGCAACCCCGGAAACGCGCAAAAACAGCGCCGTCCGATTGGATGGCGCTGTTTTTTATCAGCCCGCGCGGCGCAGCACCCAGAGGCTCTGGATCTGCCCGGCAAGGGTGTCATAGTCCCAGCTCTTGCCTGAATTTGTGGTGCTGTTTGGATCGTTGAGCGTGATCCTGTCGCCGTCGTGCCCGGTCAAGACGAGAAAGTGCCCGTCAGTCGTGAAGTCGCCGGGGCCGACGACCACGATGATCGGATTGCCGACGTCGAGATTGCGGTAGATGCGGTCCTTGTCCAGCGGAATCTGCGTCACGTCGAGGCCGAGCATCTGCCCGCCCTCGGAGATGAGCGCCCACTTGCTGCCGCTGCCGGGCACGTTGAACTGGTGCTGCTCGGCAAACCGGCACATCCAAAGCGGGTCTTTCGTCGTGTCACCGGTGAGGTAGATCGTGACCATGGACAGGCACGTCGGTCCGCAGCCGGCAAGACCGATGATGCTCTCGTTATATTCCCGGTAGCCCCAGCGCTCGTCCCACTGCAGCAGCAGCGGCACGGTCTCCGAACCCGCAAGACCACTGAGGTCGATCGTCGGGGTGAGGTCTTTCTTCTTCGGGTAGTCGCGCACGAAATCGCGTGCGTCCGGGTTGCGGGCGTAGAGCTGCACGAGCGCCTCCGGATAAGCGTCAAGCGAGACGTCGTTTTTCTCGGCATAGGTATCCAGCTCGCGCTGCGCGCGCTCGGTCGTGGTCCTGCCGCTCGTGAGCAGGCCGCGCGCGAACACGCCGAACACGATCAGCGCCAGCAGCACCACGATGACGAGCAGACGCCGGCGGCCGCGTTTTCTTGTCTTTCGGGACATGGCGGGTCTCCTTTCCCATAGGGGATGCTCCTGATTATACACGGTTTGCGGGCCGGAAATCCTGAAAAATTTCTGAATTCTTGCAAAAAAGCAAAACAGCCGGACGCGTTCAGCGTCCGGCCGGGGTGATGGCAAGGATTCAGTTGGCCTCCGTCTGGCGGAACACATCGGTAAATGCCTGATATGCACCGTTGTTGCTCATGGGCGTGAGGTACATGAGCCCGTTTTCGAGCGTGCAGCGGAACATCTGCACCGTGCCGTTGTCGAGCGCCAGCGTCAGATTGTCGCCGTTGAGCGCGAACTCAAAGGCCTGCGCCGCACCGTCGGCGCTCGTATAGCTGCCCGTGCCGTCAACGCGGAACATCAGCTCGCGGATCGTGCCGGATTCCTTGATCTCGGTGGCCGTTTTCTCGCCGGTATCCGTGTCGGGCAGAATCTGGCTGAGGCTGCTGTCGTCCGCCTTCTTGTCGGCGTCCGTGCGCTCGAATGCCCACGTGCCGGCCAGGATCTTGTTGACCTCGCTGTCACCGGTCTGGATACCGGACCGGATGTCCGTCGTGGCCGTCGGCGTTGCCTCCGGGGCGGGCGTGGCCTGTGCCTCGACGCCGCGGCCGGTGCAGCCGGCGATCAGCAGCGTGCAGAACAGAAAAATCGCAGTGGTGAGAAGCTGAAAACGTTTCATCAGAACAGTCTCCTTTCCGGGGTGCACACGGAGCCGACCTTGACCGGCACCGCAGCAGTATCGGGCTGCCGCTCGACGACCACAAACATGGCCACCATGAGCAGCGCGTTCGGCATCGGGCAGAACATGCCCGGGTTCGTCATGGAAATGAGCAGCATGGCAAAGTAGGATAGCGCGAAGGCCATCGTCGTGCGGCTGCGCTTGCGCCAGAGCAGGCGCACGCGGTCATAAAACAGCCAGCCGTAGCCGACCACGCCGACAAGGCCCATACTGCCGAGGATCTGCGCAATGAGGTTATGGTACCAGACGATGCTGCCCTCCACGCCGAGGAAGATCGGCGCATTGTGCATCGAACCGAGACCGCAGCCAAAGAGCGGATTCTTCACGAAATCCAGCAGGCCCTGAATGAAAAACGTGTACCGGCTGTCATCCGGGGAGATGAGCGCGCCGTCGACCATGCGCGAGGCGAACAGCCGCGGCACGAGCGCGATCAGCAGCGCGACCGCCGGAATCAGGCTGATGAGCCCGACGCGGCGATAGAACGCGCGGCGCTCGGGATTGCAGTAATACACATAGGCCAGGCACAGCAGCAGCATCGCCGTGCCGAAGATCAGGCCGCTGCGTGAGCCGGTCATGAGCAGCATGAAGTACAAAAACGCGACCGACAGGAAGTGCCGCCGGTCATGCGCGGCAAAGTACGCCGCGGCAGGCAGCGCGATGAGCAGCATCGTGGCGCTGAAGTTGCGGTACTTGAAGTAGAGCGTGGCAAAGTCCTGCAGGAACTCCTGAAGGTTGCGCACATAAAACAGCGCCACCACGAAGCCCGTAAACAGGCCGCCGGCATAGAGGATCTGCAGCATACGCTCGGCAACGTCATAGTCGCGTGTGCGGTCCGCCTCGCTGCGGCACAGCACATAGACCAGCAGCATCACCACACCGAGGCCGAGGGAATAGTACAGTGCCGTGGGCGAGAAGTACTCCTCGCGGGAGATAAAACCGAGGCCGCCGAGCAGCGTCGCGACCGACACGGCCACCATGCCGTGCAGGCAGCCGCCGTTGTGCGGTGCACGGGCGTAGGCCCCGATGTGCACGAGCAGCGCCGCCGCGGCCAGCAGGCCGATCCACCAGAAGCGCAGCAGGCTGTAGAGCTCGTCATAAAACTCCGTGCCCACCATGGCCAGCAGCACGACCGGGAACAGGATGCTCAGCAGATCGTCGCAAAACAGCAGCAGGAAGATCAGCGTGGACATGACGAGAACGCCGCCCACGACCGGCAGTCCGGCCGCCATGAACACCGCGAGCATCAGAAAGCAGACCGGGAAGTACAGCTTGCTGTGCCAGAAGCGGTCTGCCACGCTCTGACAGGCGGAAACGAGTGCCGACGCGCCGCCGACACGCTCATCGAGAAACGCGCACACACGGTCGAACATCCGCGCGAAGCCATGGCCGCGCCCCGTCTGCTCCGTATTCGATTGGACAGGTTTATCAAAAGCATTCATAAGCATCAAAAATCGTCCGGAAAGCTCCGCCGGGTCCGCCCGGCGCGGGAAGAAAATGATCGTGTAACCGGCTGATACCAGCCTAAATCTTCCCATCTTTCAATCGCGGATGCATTATAGCGCGCCGTCTCCAGGAAGTCAATACTTAAAACAGATTTAACATTTCTGAAATTTTTTCGCGTGCATTTTTGATGTATATTACTATATATTCTCTGCGCATTTTGTCGTATTTGCACAGCAAAGCCGCAGCTTTCCAAAAACTGCGGCTTCTAACATATCGAATATTTTAAAAATACAGGCCATTAAAATGTTACAGAAAAATGACAAGGCTGGCTCATGTCTGCGGAAAATGTCCGGTTTTGCGCAGTGCGCGCACGAGATACATGGCAGCCGCGCCGGTGAACGCCCCGGTGATGACGCTCGCCGCAACGAGCGCGGGCGCATACACCAGAATGGACGGCGTGCCCGTGACCCAGACGGCGACCAGCAGCTGCCCGGCATTGTGCCCGAAGGCTGCCAGCACGCTCACGACCCAGAGCAGCCGCTCCGGAAAGCGGCGGATGGTCAGGCACATGATAAGATAGGCAAACACGCCGCCTGCGATGCTGAAGAGCATCGCCGACACGCCGCCGGTAAACACGCTGCCGAGCACGATACGCACGAGCAGAATCTCCCCCGCCTGCCGCCGGCCGAGCAGGGCCATGGCGATGAGCGTGACGATATTGGCAAGGCCGAGCTTCACGCCCGGGATCGGCACAATGGGCGGGATCTGCGCCTCGGCAACGAAGATCGTCAGCGCGATGGCGGTGAACATGGCCAGAACGGCCAGACGCTTCGTCCCCTTCATGGCGTCCCCTCGATCTGCACCGTCAGGTGGTGCGGCACGCAGACGATCGGGATGGCGGATGTGGTGATCTTCCCCTGCTGGACGCACAGGAGATCCGGGCAGTCGGCATACGTGACGGACACGCCGTCAGGCTCGACGTGCACGGTGTTCATGCCCCAGTCGGTCTGCACCTCTATATCATATGGTATGGTCACGGCGCGCAGGTCGATGCGCTGATACACTTCGCCGTCGACCCGGATGACGGCCGTCTGCCCCGTCTGGCCATGGCCGCGCAGCAGCAAAAAGGCGCCGCCGCCCAAAATCGCGAGCGCGGCGAACAAAAGGACCCAAAATTTCGTCTGTTTCATCATACGTTCATTTTAGGATGCCCGGCAGTGGTTGTCAATGGATTTTTGCCGTGGTATAATGGTTTGATTTTTATCGCTTTATTATAAATGTACCGCTCCCCGCGCGGGAGCCTTGGAAAGGAGGCGGACGCCGTGTCTGCCGTAACTGCCTATGCCGCGCAGGCCGCGCACTTCATTCTGCCGGTCATCGCGCTCATCGTGCTCATCCGCTGCATCGCATCCATGTTCTACGGCCGTGCCGAGCCGGAGACGTGGGGCCATCTCGTCACGCCGGACGGCAAGGTCTATCCCCTGCTGCACTGGGAGTGCCTGATCGGCCGCGCCCGCAGCGCGGACATCACGCTGCCCTATGCCGACGTGGCCAACGTCCACGCCGTGCTCATGCGCAACGACGCCGGCGAGTGGACCGTCAGCGATCTGAGCCGCAGCGGCGGCGTGTACCTCAACGGCGAACAGATCACGGAGCCGACGCAGGTGTTCAGCGGCGACATCCTCCGCTGCTCGACGCATATGCTCAAATTCGCCGACATGAGCGAGGAGCGCCGCGCCGTGCAGGAGCAGCGCCGCACAATCGCCGGGCGGAAGGTCTCCGCCGGCGGCACGCTGTTTTTCCTGACGGTGTTTCAGCTGCTGCTGGCGCTGGAGTTCGTGTCCTCGGCCGACAGCGCACATCTGCTGGGCATTCTGATGTCGTTTGCCGCGCTCGCGCTCACGCAGTGGTTCTGCTACGTGCTCATGCGCACGATGGACCGCTCGGGCTTCGAGGTCGAGACGATCGCGTTTTTCCTCTGCACGCTCGGGCTCGAGATCTGCGCGACGAGCACGCCGGACGATCTGACCAAGGAGATCATCCTCATCATCGTGGGCATCGCGCTGTTTTTCCTGCTCGGCTGGTGGCTGCGCGATCTGAGCCATGTCAAGGCGCTGCGCTGGCCGGCGGCCATCATCTCGCTGGCGCTGCTGGCGCTGAACCTGTTTGCCGCGCGCGAGGTGTTCGGCGCGAAAAACTGGCTGACGATCGCGGGCTTCTCCCTGCAGCCGTCGGAGCTCATCAAGGTCGCGTTCATCTACGTCGGCGCGACGTCGCTCAACCGGATGTTCCGCAGCAAGAGCATCCTGCTCTTCATCGCCTTTTCCGCCATCTGCGTGGGCGGGCTCGCCTTGATGGGCGACTTCGGCTCCGCGCTCATCTTCTTTGCGACCTTCCTCGTCATCGCCTTCATGCGCTCGGGCAGCATCGCGACCGTGCTGCTGGCCGTGACGTCCGCCGCCATGGCGGGCACACTGGTGCTGAGCATCAAGCCGCACGTGGCGCAGCGCTTCGCCACCTGGGGCCACGTGTGGGAGGACGTCTCCGGCGCGGGCTACCAGCAGACGCGCGCGCTGAGCGCGGCCGCCTCCGGCGGCCTGTTCGGCCAGGGCGCGGGCTGCGGCTGGCTGAAAAACATTTTTGCCGCCAACACTGACATGGTGTTCGGCATGCTGTGCGAGGAGCTCGGCCTGATCGTGGCGCTGTGCGCGATGCTGGCCATCATCGCCCTCGCAATCTTCACCGTCAAAAACGCGGCTCAGGGCCGCTCGTCGTACTACGTCATCGCCGGCTGCGCCACCGTGACGCTCATGCTCGTGCAGATGTCGCTCAACGTGTTCGGCGTGCTCGACATCCTGCCGTTCACGGGCGTGACGTTCCCGTTCGTGTCCAAGGGCGGGTCGAGCATGCTCTCGTGCTGGATGCTGCTGGCCTACATCAAGGCGGCCGACACCCGGCGCGGCGCGAGCTTCGTGGTGCGGCTGCCATCGCGTAAAAACAAGGAGGCGCAGGCATGAACAAAGTCAAACGCCGCGCCATGAGCGCGCTGCTCGTCGCCGTGCTGGTGCTCGGCGGCATCGGCGTGTACATCGTGCGCTACATCGAACACGGTGCCGAGTGGGCGACCTTCGCCGCCAACAGCAGTGTCTACACCAGCGGCGTGCTCAGCACCGGCACGCTCACCGACCGCAGCGGCGTCGTGCTCGCGACGGCAAACGGCGGCTCGCGCAGCTATGCCGACGACGCTGCCGTGCGCACGGCCTGCTATCAGGCCGTCGGCGACTACACCGGCAACGTCGGCACCGGCGCGCTCAAGGCATTTTCCAAGCAGCTCTCGGGCTATAACCCCATCACCGGCACTTACGCGACCGATGGGCACACCGTCGCGCTCACGCTCGATTCGAGCCTGTGCGTGACCGCCTATGAGGCGCTCGCCGGGCGCAAGGGCGCCGTGCTCGTGAGCAACTACAAGACCGGCGAGATCCTGTGCATGGTCTCCGGCCCGAGCATCGACCCCAACAGTGACGGCGACGTGCCGGACGGCGCGTACATCAACCGCTGCATCAACGGCTCGTTCACGCCGGGCTCCATCTTCAAGCTCATCACCTCCGCCGCCGCGATCGAGAACATCAAGGACATCGACAGCCGCCGCTTCTCCTGCGCGGGCAGTCTGGACGTCAACGGCGTGAGCGTCAAGTGCACGGGCGTGCACGGCAGCCAGACGTTTGAGGACGCACTGGCCAACTCCTGCAACTGCGCATTCGCGCAGATCTCACTCGAGCTCGGAGCCGACACCATCGAGAGCTACGCCAAGAAGCTCGGCTTCCTCGATTCCCAGTCGCTGAGCGGCATCCCGACGCTCGCCGGCAGCTTCACGAAGGGCGCGTCCGGCAGCGCGAACCTCGCCTGGTCGGGCATCGGCCAGTACGAGGACCTCATCTGCCCATACTCCATGCTGCGCTACGTCTCGGCCATCGCCAACGGCGGCAGCGTCGTGGAGCCGTCGCTGCTGCTCGATACGCCCAGCGGCTCGACCACGAACCTGCTGAGCGGCACGACCGCCAACAAGCTGCGCGACATGATGAACTACAACGTCTCGGCCCACTACGGTACGAACCGCTTCCCGGGCCTGAATCTCTGCGCCAAGACCGGCACCGCCGAGGTGGGCGACGGCACGTCGCACGCCTGGTTCACGGGCTTCCTGCTCGACGATGCGCACCCGTACGCCTTCGTCGTGCTGGTGGAAAACGCCGGCGGCGGTCTGACGAACGCGGGCGCCGTGGCCAACACCGTACTGCAGGCGGCCGTGAACAAGTAATTTAGGAGTCACACATGATCGATCTATCCGTCCGCGGGCTCGTCAAGGGCTTTGAGCAGGGCAACGACATATTAAAAGGTATCACATTCGACGTCAACGCCGGTGAACGCGTGGGCATCCTCGGGCGCAACGGCTGCGGCAAGACGACGTTTTTCCGCATCCTCTCGGGCGAACTGCAGCCGGATGCCGGCACCGTGTCCATCGCCTCCGGGCGGCGGCTGGGGCTGATCTCGCAGATCCCGGTCTACCCCGACGGCTGGACGACGGAGGACGTGCTGCGCGAGGCGCACCGGCAGCTCTACGACATGGAAGCGCGCATGAACGAGCTCACCGCGCGCATGGCGACGGACGACTCCCCCGCCCTGCTCGCGGAGTACGACCGGCTGTCGGAAAACTTCCGCCGCCTCGGCGGGTACGACATGGAGCACGAGCGCAACCGCGTGGCCAACGGTCTGGACATCCCGGCCGCGATGCGCGCGCAGCCGTTTGACAGTCTCTCCGGCGGGGAGAAAACGCGCGTGAACCTCGCGCGGCTCATCCTCGAGGACACGGACATTCTCCTGCTCGACGAGCCGACCAACCACCTCGACCTGCGCGCGACCGAGTGGCTGGAGGCATATCTGCTGCATTTTCGCGGCACGGTGCTCGTCATCAGCCACGACCGGTATTTCCTCGACCGCGTCGTGCAGCGCTCGATCGACTTCACGTCCGGGCAGGCGGAGTTTTACAGCGGAAACTACAGCTTTTACGTCGTTGAGCGGCAGCGCCGCTTTGACGAGCAGCTCAAAAAATACGAAAAGGATCAGGCCAAGCTCCAGCAGCTCACGGAGGCGGCGGCAAAGCTGCACCTCTGGGCCTTCATGGGCAACGACAAGCTGCACAAGCGCGCGTTTTCCATCGAAAAGCGCATGGAAAAGCTCGAAACGACCGAGCGGCCGACCGAGGCGCGCAAGCTCAACGTGCACTTCACGGCGCAGGAATTTCGCGGCGACGACGTGCTGACCATGGCGGGCCTGAGCAAGCACTACGGCGAGCGGACGCTCTTTCACGACCTCGACCTGACCGTGACCGGCGGCGAGCGTATCGCCCTCATCGGCGACAACGGCGCCGGCAAGACCAAGCAGCTTATCGAGCTGGTTCATGCCTCCG
>ERZ826613.2550-NODE-2550-length-17520-cov-4.408360_pt1 | contig 17520 bp, 10 predicted proteins | sample MGYA00519925_ERZ826613 | MGnify/ENA primary metagenome ERZ826613 (study PRJEB31778, sample SAMEA3449236) | human gut metagenome | biome: human gut; feature: human-associated habitat; material: faeces | place: United Kingdom | collected 2010/2012 ... | reverse complement strand
ATGTGGACAGGTTCGCAGAAAAGCTCCCCGACGGCTGGAACGCCAACATCGGTGAGAACGGCTGTGAGCTTTCCGGCGGCGAACGTCAGCGCATTTCCATCGCCCGTGCGTTTCTGAAGGACGCGCCCATCATTCTGTTGGACGAAGCCACCGCCAGCCTGGATGTGGAAAACGAAACCGCCATTCAAGAGGCACTCTCCCGTCTCATCAAAAACAAGACCGTCCTCATCATCGCCCACCGGATGCGTACCGTTTCGGGCGCAGACAGGATCGTGGTGCTGAGTGACGGCGCGGTAGCCGAGCAGGGCTCTCCCGCAGAGCTGCTCCAAGCGGGCGGCATCTTCGCTCATATGGTCCGTATTCAAACCGAGAGCCGGAGCTGGACGCTCGCAAAGGCATAGTCCTCTTTTTGCCACGTACAATACAGAGAAAGATACCGGAAAGCCTCAAGATGTACAATGTGAGCTTCCGGTATCTTTTTCTGTATTCGGATCGGAGACTTTTGCATCGTCCCCATCTCCGTCAGCCGAAGGGCGGGCATGATTATGCGGTTTTTCGGGGTGAGAATCGCCGTTTTTTTCTTTGCTGTGGGCGATTCCCAAAAGCAGAAAGGATTATGCCTCCTTGCCCGTTTTTTGAAAATGCCGCCGTTCGGGAACAAAAAAGCACCTGCTTTCAGTCACGAAAACAGGTGCGTGGAGCGGTGTTCGGCTTTGGGCGTGGAAAGTTACCATTTTCCCTTTTTAATCCTTCCACCAATCAGAATGACAGAAAACACAGCGACCACAATCACAGCGGAAATCCATATGGGCGAAAGCACCCATATCCAACTCCACTGGATAACTCCCAACAGCTTCAGCACAATAAAGACAATCGTCAGAACGGATACGATGCCAAGCCCGCCTTGCTTTGCTTTATTATCCATATTGTTTCTTAAAAACCTCTTTCATAATTTTTGTAAGCTTCGGCGGCGTGCCGTAAAGAAGCACGCCTACACGGTAAATTTTAGCCGACAGAATACCGATGCCGACGGTAGAGCCGATTAAGATGATAATAGAAATGAAAATCTCATACCAGGCAACCGTACTCATACAAATTCTCGTAAACATAGCCATAGGCGAAGTGAACGGAATATATGAGCATACCTTCATCAACACGGAGTTAGCGTTGCCGCCTACCATCGAAAACATAACTACCATAAAAGCAATAATGAAAAGGAAGGTGACAGGCAGCACCATAGTGCTTATATCTTCAAGTTTGGACGCGGTTGAGCCGATTGCGCCGTAAAGGAAAGCGTAAATCAAAAAGCCGAGAACAAAGAACACAAGCATATAAATAAACAGGCTTATTGGCATATCGAATATCGATGCGATAATCGGATTTTGCAGCTGCGCTTTGTTGATATTATAAAACAGCAATGCCGACCCGAACACAAGCACAAGTTGAGTAAAGCCCACGATACAGGACGCAAAAACCTTTCCGAACATCATGCTTTTAGGCTTTGCGCTCGTAATCAGTACCTCCATGGCGCGTGAACTCTTTTCGCTTGCCACGTTGGTCGCAACCAGCTGCCCGTAAAGCATAATAACCATATATAGGGCAAGTATCATTATGTAAGTATAGAAATAATTCTTTATCTGGTCAACACCGAGTGTCGTCGTGTTGCTTTCGATAACCACCGACATAATATCTTTCGCCTGTTCGGGGGACAGCCCGTTTTGTATCATCGCGTTCACTCTGTAAACCTCTTGCAATACCGTGTTCGCAACAGCCTGATTGGAATCCCTCATATTGAGATTGTTTACATAATAAGTGTAAGACGACGGACTGTTCAAAACAAAAGCGCACTCGGCGCTGCCGCTTGTAATCTGCGATTTTATATCGTCAAGTGTTCCGTCCGCAGTCTTTACGTTATACCCCGTAAATGCTTGCGTAAAATATTCCTTTACGGTTTCCGAAAGGGTATCGTTTTCGGCATACACAAGCATTACGGGAAGATCCTTTGACGGTGTTGTCCCGGACTTGAGCGCCGATATAATATTCGGAATAAACATGGCAACAGCGATTGCGACTACAAGAAAGATCGTGACGCCCACAAAGACTTTGTTTTTAAGATAGCCTTTCAGCTCGAATTTAAGGATTTTCCCAAACTGTTTCATCGCTCTGCCTCCTTACACCTGCGCGCCTGCGTACTCAACGAATATATCGTTAAGGGAAGGCTCAAACACTTTCACTTCGTCGATATCATAGTTTTCGACAAGGCGTTTCATCATGGACTGCTTTTCGGCGGGGCTTGCAAGCTGAATCAGCAACGTGCCGTCTTCGCGTTCGGCGCAAGACTCGCCCAAATCGGACTTTATCCGTTCGTGGTTTGTTGTGCTTACCACTAATTTATCGCGCACGTAATTTCTCTTTATTTCAAACAAATCTCCGCTGATTGCAACCCTGCCTGCGCTGAGAATTGCGATACTGTCGCAAAATTCCTCTATGTACGCCATCTGGTGGCTTGAAAACAAAACGATTTTCCCTTGCAAAATCTGTTCCTTTACCACGTCTTTTAAGAGCATGGCATTTACGGGATCAAGCCCCGAAAAAGGCTCGTCAAGAATGACAATGTGCGGATTGTGCGCAAGAGCCGTTATCAACTGAATTTTCTGTTGATTTCCTTTTGAAAGGGTATCAAGCCGTTTATTGCGGTATTCCGTCATACCGAGCCTATCGAGCCAGTAATCCACTGCCTTGATTGCTTCTTTTGCGCTCATATCCTTCAATTCCGCAAAATATGCAAGCTGGTCAATAACAAGCTTTTTCGGGTACAGTCCTCTTTCTTCGGGAAGATATCCAAGACCGATTTTGTTATAGTCAATCGGCTTTCCGTCCAGAAGCACCTCACCGCCATTTGCGGGAAACACATTCATAATAATACGGATAGACGTCGTTTTACCTGCGCCGTTTCTGCCCAGAAGCCCGAACGCTTTTCCGCCCTCTGCCGTGAAAGAAACACCCTTGAGCACTTCCTTCTCGCCAAAAGACTTATCTATGTTGTTTAATTCAAGTATCATATTTCCTTTCCTCTCTGATTGCAAACTTTTCTTACAGACTAAACTGATTCAACAATATGTTATGGGTTAAGCCTGTTGTTCTTTTACAATCCATTTCCTCGTCGTTACTTCCTTCAAAAATAACAAAAAAGCGCAAGGAAAAAGTCATTTCTCTGCGCTTGTAATCTTATTGTGTTTCATTGGCGGTTACCTCCCGTCGAGAGTTTTTGGTTTTAATAATTTGTCGGTTTTGTTCTGCCTCTTTATCTTGTTCTTGATGTTTCGGTATCTCTATACGGATACTGCCGAATATAGTATAGCACAAAATTATTGTTTTTTCAAGCTTTAACGCGCCATGCTATGTGAAACATATAAAAACTGTCTCTTTGTTCTGTATTCTGTGCATTCGCTTTTAATTAGTTTTTATGTTCTACCTATGGAACGCAAACCTTATGAAAAAGCCTTATTGTGAGACGATACCATAAATTTTTCTGCCGAAAAGTTCGGGAGAAGCAGTTGCGGCACGGGATATTCCCGTACCGCAGAGATGAAAGCGTCCGATTTTCATTCTTTTTCCACGATCGACTCAATAGACTGCGAGCTGTCTGTTGTGCCGGATCGGTCGGGCGAAAAGGTAAAGACGGTTGCAAGAATTAAGATCAGAACATATACGGCAATAATGCCGCCGACGATGAAGGCTATTGCTTTCCAGACTCTTTTTGCCCGCCTGTTTTTGATCGCAAGCTGCTCGTTGATTCGGGAAAGCTGTTCCGCCAAAGCGTCCGGCTGTTCTTCCGCTTCGATTTTGGAGCCCAGCAGCCGGCTTACCGGTACCTGTAAAATCTCCGCCAGCTTTATCAGCAGCTCGGCGTCGGGAACAGAAAGACCTTTTTCCCATTTTGAGACGGTCTGCCTTACGACATTCAGCCTTGCCGCCCTTTTTCATACCAAAACCACGCTTCTAATGCATGGTTCAGTAAAAATTAATAGGATGTTGCTTTAGGTTGGAATGTTGGAATATTGTCTCTTTTCATTCTTATGGATCCGTTTTGCCTCATCCCATGCAATAAAGTATTCTTTGATTTCCGCTATAGTCATTCCGCTCCCGATTTTTTTATCAGGTAGTGCCTTTGTAAAATCAGTTTCCTTCCCGCCGCGATTGAGGTAACTCTTTAGTTCGTCTAAAGTATCGTTTAAGACTTGGAAAGGCGTAAACGAACGAGTGTTATAATCGCCTTTTTCCGCTTGTAATTGATCCTTCACTATCCTTAGATATTCCGAACAGCCTTCATCATTCGTTGCAGGACCATAATAGTATTTGCCATTCATGTTCATCCGTACAACCTGAATTAAGATAGTATCTCCTTCAACCAGCTTCTTAACCGAATCCTCTGTTATATAAATCTCGGTGAGCGCATCAAAAGAAGTAACTTTTGGGTTGTTCGTATCGGAGCCGTTGTAAGCGCTGCTTATGCTGAACTCGTCTGTATGATGTGAAAAGACAATTTCGCAATTAACGCTTACGTAGTTGGTGTGTGGAATACCGCTTTGAGATAGCGAAATCGTTTCATTGGTAAATTCTTTAATTTCAACTATCGCATACGGAGTATCTACGACACCCAACCAAGCAACCGGTTCAAATACCTGATTGTTTTGATTTGGATCTTGGGTAGCACTTGTGTTTGGATTATTATCAATTATGGGAGGTGTGTTTTCGCTGGTTAAAAACGGTAACATTGTAAATACCCCTACTACTGTGATAGCCAGCATCGCGACAGCAACAATGCTTTTAAATAATGGCTTCCTTTTACTCTTGGATAAAGGCAACCACTCTGTGTCGGCGGATTGCTTGTGCAATACAAACAAATTGTTCTTTTTCGTCTTCGCTGTGGTGATGTCTTCTTGTTTACTGTCAGACAGTTTTGCGAATACTTTATTTCTTATATTCGTCACGGTACTGTCTGCGACCGTCGTTGTGCCGCTCATTTCCGACAATTGTTTTGCCTGTTCCAGCGTACATCCTTCAAGGATTTTATTGTAATCAAAATACTTTCTACTCACTATAACCCAACTCCTTCAGAATTTTTCTCAATTTCTTCAGTGCGCGGCTAATACGTTTCTGTACCGAAAATGAGTTCATACCGATTTCCGCCGCTATCTGCTTTGCGGTTTCATTGTTGAAATACTTTTTTGATATTATAGTACAGTCCGGTTCGCCGAGCAGTTTGATTGCTTCAATTAAAGTGTCGCATAGTTCTGTGCTTTCATCTTCAGAGCATATTTCTTTTACCGGGCTTTCTTCATCGTCTATCGAAATAAGGTTGAGCTTCTTTTTTGTCAATACATGAAAACGTGCAATAGCGATCCGTTTTGCAATGATTGAAAGATATGCTTTTACGGAGTCTTTTGATAAATCAAATGACGAAATACTACGGTAAAATTCAACAAATACATCTGCAGCACATTCTTCAGCATCTTCCTGTGTGCCGACGCTTGATATTTTGCTGTAAACAATCGTATAAACGAATCCCGAGTATTGACTTATTAATTGATTCATGCCTTCATTGCAACTATTACCAAACAAATTTATCAAATCTATGTCCTGCACACAAATGCCTCCTTTGCGATGAAATTGATTGAGCCCAACCATATAATACATTGAGAAAAAAATCATAGAATAGGACAACATAAGATAGATTATGTTTTATAACTCTGTTGGCATTGACATTTCCAAAGGCAGGAGCACGGTTGCCGTCATGCGTCCCTTTGGAGAAGTCGTCATCTCGCCCTTTGAAGTCCGTCACACCGACAGTGAACTGAGCGAGCTGGCAAGGCGGCTCAAAAGCCTGGACGGTGAGACTCGCGTGGTCATGGAGGCCACAGGAAACTACCATGCGCCGGTGGCAAAGCTGCTTCACGACGCAGGGATATATGTTTCCGTCGTCAATGCAAAGCTGGTGCATGGCTACGGGAACAACGATTTAAGACGGGTCAAGACTGACCGAAAGGATGCCGTAAAGCTGGCAAACTATGGCCTTGACCGCTGGCTTACTTTGCCGAGGTATGTTCCGGAGGAGGATACCCGGCTGCTGCTGAAGAACTGCTGCCGCCAGTACCGGCAGTATTCCAAGGTGCAGACAGTTCTGAAGAACAATCTGATCTCGTTGCTGGATACGGTGTTCCCAAATGCCAACCGCCTGTTTTCAAGCCCAATCCGCGGGGATGGGAGTGAAAAGTGGGTGGATTTTGTGACTTTGGCATTGCCGCTGCGTCAGCGAGAAATCCGAAAAGGTATTCACAAACAAATACCAACGATGGTGCAGAAAGCATGGCTACAACTTTAGTGAGGCAAAGGCGCACACGATTCACGCCGAGGCCAACGGGCATATCGGTGTCATGCCAAAGTCCGAGACAACAAAACTGCTCATGGAACAAGCTGTATCCCAGCTCAGGGCAACTTCTGCCGCACTTGCTGCTCTCAAGCAGGAAATGCAAACATTGGCTTCCATGCTGCCGGAATATCCCGTTGTCATGGATATGTTCGGCGTAGGCTCAACTCTGGGGCCGCAGCTCATAGCCGAAATCGGAGATGTACGCCGCTTCTACTCGAAGAAAGCACTCGTGGCCTACGCCGGCATTGATGCTCCGCCAAACGATTCTGGCGATGTGACCGGCAGGCACAAAAGCATGAGCAAAGTTGGCGCGTCTTCTCTGCGGCGGACGCTGTTCCTTGTCATGAGTGTCTATTTGCAGAACGCGCCGCTGGATGAACCGGTCTACCGGTTCATGGACAAGAAACGCGCCGAGGGCAAACCCTACCGCGTCTATATGATGGCCTCCGCCAACAAGTTTCTGCGGATCTACTACGCCACTGTGAAAGCCTATCTGGAGTCGTTGGAACACGCCGCCTGATCTCACCGTAAAGCATTGGCTGGCCGCCGTTTCATTTTTGAGATGCGAAGCGGCTTGGTTTGGTGCGGCCTTTTTGTGCAGCAAACTACCTTGAAATTTCTACTTGACTTTTCTTAGCAGGTCTTTGCACTTTCATTATAGTGCAAAAAGCGGCGTTGCCTCAAGCAACGCAAAATAACATCGTCACAAATCAGTCTCTTTTGATTGTATTATAGCAGAAATTTATGATAATTTCTACCACTGACTATCTGCCCCGCTTTTTCGCATCTTTTCGCAAGCCGCTCTTGAAATGATCACAATTCTATGCTATACTAATCGTAACCGAACGGTTGGTACTTATAAAGGAGCGAAGCAACATGAAAACAACCGAGCAACAGCACAACGCACGCAAACGCGAAATGATGGAAAAGTGCTTTGAATGTTATGCCGAAAACGGGCTGACGGGCACGGGGATCAAAGCGTTGGCCGACGCGTGCGGATGCACAAAGGCAAATCTTTATTCGTATTTTAAAAACCTCGATGAACTGATCATCGAATCAACGGCATACTGCATGGAAAAGGTCGAGGACGACTTTATGGAGATGGCGCCCACCGACCCCAAGGATGTTGTCCGATTTGTGAAGGAGATCCCCTACTGGACGGCCAAAAAGCACGGCAAGAAATATCGGCTGATGTATCAGATCTATACGCACCCGAAGTATATCGAGCACGGCAAGAAGTTTTTTGAGGGCGTGAACGAGCGCTATACCGAGTATGCCAAGCGGCTGGAGCCGAAGATAGGTATCCCCTATACGGTCATCACGCCGCTGATCTTTATCTTCGTCCGTGCCTGCGTACACTACGCCATGTTCGAGGACGAATATTATCTTCAAACCCAGATGGAGGTCTTAAAGCAGGGAGTTGCCCTGTTTGTGGATAAGTACAAAGCAAACCCGGCATAAGCCGGTCAGCCGCCGCTCATTTACGGCGCGGGCAGCGGTGCAAAACTCCGCCGTAATAACAATTCCGAACGGAGGAAAGAAGATGAAAACAGGGAAAAAACTACTCACAGGCTCACTTTTGGCGCTTTGCGCCGCTCTTTTGGTGCTTTGCAGCGTGCTTGCCATAGGATGGAGCAAAGCGGCAAATAGAAGCGCCGTACTGCCGGAGGTGCGGAACAACGGCACGGCGATCCAGTGGAAATACAGCGATGAAACCGATTGGCGCGACCTTGTGGCGCTTACCGAGCTTATGGGCGCTGCCGGAGAAAACGGCAAGGACGGCACAGACGGTAAAGACGGCTCTAACGGTGCCGACGGTAAGAACGGAATAAACGGTACAAACGGAAAAGACGGCTCTAACGCCAAAAATATAGAAGTTCAGCGAGCCGAAACCCACATACAGTGGCGCTATGAGGGCGGCGAGTGGCAGAACCTTGTTGCGATATCCGACATCACAGGCCCCGCCGGACAGAACGGTAAGGACGGAGCAAACGGAAAAACGCCGGAGTTCCGCGTGAACGAAAACACCCTGCAGTGGCGTTATGCCGGCGATGAAATATGGCTGAACCTTTACGATCTTTCGGCTTTGAAAGGTCTTGACGGCAGAGACGGCGCTGACGGTAAGGACGGCAACACCCCGTTCATCGGCGAGAACGGCAACTGGTGGATCGGCACGACCGATACGGGTGTGAAAGCCGCCGGTGTTAACGGTGAAAAAGGCGACAAAGGGGATCAGGGCGACAAGGGCGACAAAGGTGACCCCGGTGAAAAAGGCGACAAAGGCGACAAGGGCGACAAAGGCGATGCCGGTCAAGACGGCAGCAGCCCGGGCTGGTTTTACGGCGTTGGGGTGGTACAATCGGTCGATCTTCAAAATGATACGGCGCCGCTGTATTTTCAGGGAAAAATGAGCAGCGGCGGGCTTGTTTCCTGCAGCGGGGATACCGTTCGACTGTCACGTGGACATCATTATCAGGTGAGCGTAAACGGAGCGGTCTATGCCATGTCCAATGATGGCAGCGGCTTCTATTCCGTTCGGATGACGGACGGCTATGATAACCAGCTGTGCAGGGATCTTACGAGCATAAAGGTGGACAAAGGCAAAAAGCTGAACGAGACGAGAAGAGAGCAGCATACCCTGAGCTTCAACCGGGTATACGATGCCAAAGGCGGCGATATTGTCCTGCGGTTTGCACTTGAGCAGGCCGAGTATGCTACCTATCTTCTTTCGTTCAGAGGCACCATTACCATAACCGCTCTTGACTGAGCCGATATACACGAAAACGGAGGTAACGCAACATGAAGAAACGAATACTCAGTATCCTGCTTTTATGCTGCATGGTGCTGACACTATTGCCGACAACTGCGTTTGCAGCGGAGACCGGCGCGATGGATACTATCCCCGCAAAATTTGATGTGGAGATCGATCTGTGCGGCAGAACGAAAGACATCAACATCAACGACAGCAAGACATACTATATCTATTCGTCCTCAAGCGATCCGGACTTTGTCTGGACCAAGAAGATTCAGATCAACGGAAAGAAGGCGGCGCCGCACATTTTTCTGGACAACGTTAACATTCAGGTGAACAAGGACGCCAAGACACCGGCCATCGAGCTGCACGGAAAGGCGTCGGCGTATCTGTACTTTATCAACCGGGACAGTAAGCTGACGGGAGGCGGCGGCCGCGCGGCTATCCAGAAAAACCGCAGCGAGGGGCAGCTGTGCGTGCAGGTGATGGAGGGCACCACGGTGACGTGTCAGGGTGGCTATAAAGCGGCGGGCATAGGAGGAAGCTGGGCGACCCGCAATATCGCAGAAAGTCTGTTCAACCTGGATATGTACGGTCACGGCGCAAATATGCACTTCGGCTCTCAGACGAACCCATCGCTCTGGAGCGGCACCATCATCGCCAAGGGCGGCGATGGAGGAGCCGGCATTGGCGGCGGCAGAAACGGCAGCGGCGAGAAGCTGTATTTCTACTCAGGTAAAATCGAGGCGAAGGGCGGCGAAGCGGGCTCCGGCATCGGCGGCAGCTTCAAGGGCCGCGGCCGCGATATCTACATCTACGGCGGCGATATTTCCGCCAAGGGCGGCGATGGAGGAGCCGGTATCGGCGGGGGCTGCTGGAAATCGTTGCAGGACATGGATGGCGACACCGCAGCCTATAATATCAACATTTACGGCGGCAAGATCAACACCCACGGCGGATACAACGGCGCGGGCATCGGCGGCGGTCAGTTCGTCCCGGCGCGCGATATCACCATCACCGGCGGCGAGATCACGGCGCACGGTACGCACGGCGCGGCCATCGGCGGCGGACGCTGGTGTCACGGTCAGAACATCACCGTGACGGACGCGAAGCTGAAGCTGACGACAGGATACTCTCGATACATCTCGGACGAGGCGGCAGCTATGGGCTACGGCGATCGTGTATACTTGGAAAAGGTATACGATATCGACGTAGGGAAAAGATATATAGGAGATCTTGTCAGGAACCCCCTGCCCGAAGACTACAAGTCCATCAAAATAGGCTCATACCATGGAAAGCTGGTGAAGCTGAAGGTTGAGGCGCAAGCCATCAACCGCGACGACGAGTTCGCCCGCTTCTGGAATCTCTATGATATTCTGATTCCCAATGAAAACGGGCGTATCGACGTGCAGCTGCTGACGCTGCCGTACGTGAAGAACTACGGCTGGGCGATCGAAGCGATGGAGATGGAGCTGATCGACGACCCCTGCAACGGGAAGCACGACTTCGGCTGGGTAAACCGGCAGTCGTGCCACGTCTGGGCATGCCGGAATATGAAATGTCAGGCGCGTGACCCGGTGGCGGAGATGTCCAAGCAAAACGGAAAGCACATCCCCGGCGACTGGAGCAATCAGAAGCAGCTCTGCACTGTGTGCGGCCATGTGATGGGAACGGACACGAAGGCGCCGGTGCTGGAGGGTTTGAAGGACGGCGAGAGCTACACCGTCGAGGACACCCTCGATGGAAATCCCGGCGCGTACACCTTCACCGTCAGCGACCCGGCGCTGAATGGTGAAGCGTCCTCCGGCATCAAGTCGGTGACCATCAACGGCGAGCCGCAAGCCGGCCCCACCTATCGTCTCCCCGCGCCGGATGGCGGCAACAATGACGCGGGAGCGGAATATACCGTGGTTGCGACTGACAACGCGGGAAACGAGACTACGGCCACAGTCAGAACCTACAGGCGGCACCATGTGAAGGTCATCAGCCCGGACGGCAAAAAGACCTACGCCGATCTGATGCTGCCGCACAATGAATATCTGGTGCTCCAGATCAGGCTGCCGGCGGGCGTGTCGGCAACGCTGACCGATGAGGCAGACGGGACGAAAATCCCATATGACAAGGAAAAGGGAGAGTTCCGGGCAGGTCTGATCACCAAAAACCGGACGCTCGTGCTGAACTATTCGACGAAGCATCCAAAGGTCGAGCTTCGCTTGGGGACGGGTCAGTACTTCACGGGATATAACGCGGATTCGGACGAACCGTATTATCTCAAAGGCGCGTCCATGGATGGGAATTCCTATCAGATAGGCATGTGGGTCGACACGGACGCGAAGCCAGGCTATTACCTCAGCTCTCCGGAGCGCTACACGCAGGAAGAGCTGGCAGCGCTTGACGAGTCCCTCTGGAAGGAATACAAGATAGCGGAAGCCACGCCGGGATCGATCGTGCTACCATTTATCTTAATCACAATAGACGCTGCGGCGTATGAAGAAAACGGCGGTTGGTATGTCTACGCCAAAGCCACGAACCCGACGGGAACGACCTATGTCTCTACGCCGAAGATGATCATTGACGTCGAGAACCCGAAAGCCATTGATCTTTCTACCGGAAAGGAACTGGAGAGCTATGGTAAGTATTACGGCGACCTGCGGTTCAAGGTAGAGGACTCATCGCCCGTCACGGTTCGTTGCCATACATCCCCGGGTGGGAAAGCTACGCTTCTGACGCCGGATGAAAATGGCGTTTATACGATCCCGGCAGAGTATGACAACAGCATCCAACACACGCTTATCATCGAAGACGCCTGCGGAAATGTGGCCTCCTACAGGTCGTTCAAGGTTTTCTGGAACTACCTGACCAATGTGCGGGAGAAGGACCATTGGGATGTGGCGCCCGCGCAGCCGATCCGTATTTCCAGGGAACAGAATCTGAAAGAGGAGCTCTCCAAGGTCCAAATCGGGGTTTTTGCAGCTGACACCTCCGGTTTTATACCTGTCGAGGTTTCGTGGGAGATCCCGGCGGACTATGATCCGCAGTCCCAGCGGGAGCAGACCTTCACGGTCAACGGAACGGTGATTCTGGAGGGCACCGGAGCACGCTGCAACTCGGGGCTTGATGTTATCACACGTCCGGGAGAGGAGTGGAAGAAGAACATCTCGGTGCAGGTGACCGTGGAGGGCGACCCGCAGTATAAGGTGACGGTGCAGGATTGCGAAAACGGCAGAGTCAAGGTGGTGAACGCTGCGGGAACCGCCGAGGACGGCACGCCACTGTTCTTTAAGGGCGAGCTTGTCATGCTCTCCATTGACCCCGACGAGGGCTATATGCTAAGCACGCTGTCCGTCAATGGCAACCCTGCCGCCGTTGCGGTTGGGGACGATACCTATACCTTCACCCAGCCGGAGGGAGATGTTACCATCACCGCAGCGTTTGAAATGCGCAACGAGCATACCGTCACTTTTGACGCTAACGGCGGCTCCGAGCCTGAGGAGCTGCCCGAGGAGGTCACCACCGCAATGCCCGCTAAGAAGATATTGCACGGCAGCGAGTATTCTCTGCCGGAGTGCGAGTTTATTGCGCCCGAAGGAAAGCAGTTCAAGGCATGGGAGATCGGCGGCACGGAGTATCCGGTGAACGCCCCTGTGACCGTCACCGCTGATATCACAGTCAAGGCGCTGTGGGAGAACGTGCGCTATACGATCACCTTCGACACCGCAGGCGGCAGCGAAATCGCACCCATTACACAGGACTACGGCACGGCGATCACCGCACCTGCCGACCCGACAAGAGAAGGATATACCTTTATCGGTTGGGACAAGGCAATTCCCGCGACCATGCCCGCCGAGAATATGACCGTCACGGCGCAGTGGAAAGACACCGAAAAGCCCACGGGCGAAATTAAAATCAGCGGGAACAGTTGGAAAACATTCCTCAACAACATCACCTTCGGGCTGTTCTTTAAGGACACGCAAACGGTGACGATAAACGCCGCCGACAACAGCGGTGAGACGGTAACGGTTGAATATCTGCTGTCAAATAAGGAATTGACAAAAGCGGAGCTTGACGGCATGACCTTCACAGTATACACCGCACCGTTCGGCATTGACCCCGATAACGAATACATTATCTATGTCAAACTGACCGATACGGCGGGCAATACGGACTACATTTGCTCGGACGGCATTGTGCTTGACGGAACAAGCCCGGTTATCACCGGCATAGAAAACGGCAAGACCTACTGCGAGGCGCAGACGGTCACCGTTGACGAAAAGTATGTGGACACCGTCACCGTGAACGGAAAGAAGTTCACACTTGACGAAAGCGGCAGCTTTACCCTTGCTCCGGCAGACGGCGAGCAGAAAATCGTTGTCACCGACAAGGCGGGCAACACCGCCGAGATGACCGCAACGGTCAACGACGGGCATACCTATGGTGAATGGGTATCGAACGGCGACGGCACGCATAGCCGTGAATGTACCGTAGACGGCTGCAAGGGCGTTGAAACAATGGCTTGCTCGGGCGGAAATGCCACCTGCACCGAAAGGGCGGTTTGCGAATACTGCGGAAAGGCTTACGGCGAGCTTGACCCGAAGAATCACACCGACCTTATGCATATCCCCACCAAGGCGGCGACCGAGGATGCACAGGGCAATATCGAGTATTGGTATTGCGAAGGCTGCAATAAGTATTACAGTGACAAGGACGGCACTAAGGAAATCGCCAAGGCCGACACCGTAACGGCTAAGTTGCCGAAGTCCCCCAAAACCGGCGACAACAGCAATCCTTTGATGTGGGTTGCACTGCTCTTTATCAGCGGCGGTGCTTGCACAGTGCTTACCGTGAAACGCAAAAAAATGTATCGACACGGAGGTAACGCAAAATGAAGAAGCGAATACTCAGTATAATACTTGCTCTATGTATGGTATTCTGCCTTGTGCCAACCACGGCATTGCCGGCAACACAAACCGCCGGCAGCTGGAGCGAACTGCAAACCCTTATAAACCAAACCAACAATCTTTCGGTAACCCTTTCCAGCGATATTTCCTGGGGCGGAAGCTCTTTAACAGTCCCTACCGGCAAAACCGTAACACTGGATTTGAACGGCAAGGCAATAGACGCTAAAAGCAACGGCACCGTACTTGTGGTAAACGGTACGTTGACCATAAAAAATAGCGGTGCCGATCTGGCAGGCCCCATTGGGGTCGGCGCAGGCCCTATTACCGGAAACATTAAAAATGGTAAAGCGAGTGACCAAGAAGCAGGCGGCATTTTGGTTGCAGGCGGCGGAAAGCTTGTTATGAATTCCGGTTGGCTTACCAATTGCGTGGATGGCTCGAGCAAAATAAGCGCAGCCGGAGGAATTTATGTTTCAAAAAATGCCGTGTTTGAAATGACCGGCGGAATCATTACCGGCTGTGTCGGAAGCGATCTTCTGTGCGCCGCCGGTGTGGTAAACTACGGAACATTCACAATGAGCGGAAACGCAACAATTTCCGGAAGCAAGACCGGCTATAACAGTGACGGGGTTGCTATTTGCAATGCAGGCATATTGGACGCAAACGGCGGCACCGTTCAGACCGGACAAAAGTGCGTAAATTACGCTACTGTTCAAAACACCGAGAAAAGTGCCACGGTCTTTTACTGTAATGTTTTAAACACGGGACTTGGAACGATTAAGGGCGGCTTATACAATTATCCTGTCACAAATGCCGGAATCATTACAGGGGGCACGTTTAACGGTACGGTCACCTCCAACGGCACCATCAACGACGGCATATTCAAGGGCACCGTCGATAATGCCGGCGTGGTTACCGGAGGAACGTTCAACGGCACCACGACCGGGATATACACCGTCACCTTTAATTCTGGCGTGCCTTCACAGATACGGGCAAACTGCCCGGCAACGCTGCCCGATTCGCCGACCAAAAGAGGCTATATCTTCAACGGCTGGCTTAATGGCGGAACGCCGTATGATTTCACACAGAATGTCACCCAAAACATACACCTGACCGCCGATTGGACGCCAAAAAGCTATACCGTAAAGTTTGATACAAACGGCGGTACGGCCATTGCCGATAAAACCCTTACATGGGACGACAAGGTTTTAGACGGCGTTTCCGATCCCGAAAAACCCGGCTATGATTTTGCGGGCTGGACATTCGACGGCGGAAATGTACTTACGAGAACCACATATGCCAACCTTGCGGCTGACGATACCGTAACGAGCATCACTCTGACGGCGCAGTGGACCCTCCATTTGTACACCGTTACCCTCGATGCCAACGGCGGCACATTCGATGCCAGCGGCAGTACGGTGGCGCAGGACACAATGCAGGTCACATATGGCGGGAATTTTGAACAAATGCCGATACCCCGATACAAGGGATATTTTTTCCGTGGCTGGTATGATGAACAGTGGGGCGGCAGGCAATACGGCGATGAAGACGGCCGTGGCACGTACACATATGACAAAACGGAGGACTGTACCCTGTATGCCCTGTGGGAGGAGGCACCCCTTTGCACGGTCACCTTCAATCCGAACGGCGGCACACTGACCGGTGCGGAAACGTGCCAGGAAAAGCAAAACGAGCGTATCCAAAGACCCTATGAAGAGCCGATAAGGGAAGGCTACTACTTTCGTGGCTGGTATAAGGACGCCGACTGCACACAGATGTGGGACTTTGACGACCCGATTCCAGGGAATATGACTCTGTACGCCGGATGGGACATCCTTTCGTACGTAATCAGAGTCAGGCTCGAAAACGGTGAGCAGGATATTATTATCAATCAGAATTATGGCACGCCCGTCACCGTCCCTGACGATCCGACGAGAGAGGGCTATACCTTCATCGGCTGGGATATCCCATTCCCCGCTAAAATGCCCGCAAAGATTACGACGATCACGGCGCAGTGGACAATAAATCAGTACACGATAACCTTTGACACCGCCGGCGGCAGTGAAATTGACCCCATCGAGCAGGACTATGACACGGCGATCACCGCCCCTGACAACCCGACGAAAGAGGGCTATGCCTTCATCGACTGGGACACGACCGTTCCCGCGAAGATGCCTGCAAGGGATATGACTATCAAGGCGCTGTGGAAAGACATCGAAAAGCCGACGGGCAAGATCAGTCTGGACACAAACGAATGGAAAACGCTCCTCAACACGATCACTTTCGGTCTGTTCTTCAAGGACACGCAGACGGTCACGATCACCGCGACCGACAACAGCGGCGATGCCGTTAAGATTGAATATTTGCTATCGGCTAAAGAGTTGACCGAAGCAGAACTTGCAAGTGCCGCATTTACAGCATACACCGCACCGTTCGGCATTGACCCCGATAACGAATACATTATCTATGTCAGACTGACTGATAATGCAGGCAATACGGATTATATATGTTCGGACGGCATTGTGCTTGACGGAACAAGCCCCGTTATCACCGGCATTGAAGCCGGCAAAACCTATTGCGCGGCACAGACTATTACCGTTGACGAAAAATATATCGGCACAGTGAAGGTGAACGGTACAGAAGTCATCCTTGATGAAAACGGTCAATTTATTCTCTCTCCCGCAAGCGGTGAGCAGACGATTGTTGTGACCGACAAGGCAGGCAATGAAACAAGGGTTATCGTAACCGTGAACGACGGACACACCTACGAGTGGCAGAGTGAAAACGGGCAGTATTGGCAGAAGTGTAAATTCTGCAATCACGAAACTGCAAAAAAGGATATTCCGACCATTAACATCAGTGGCTCCGACAAAGTTTGCCGGACGCAGGATTACAAGTTCAGCTTTACCCTGCCGGAAGGAGCGACGGATGCAGCCTATGGGTATGAGTTTATCGGACTTGGTGATGGCCCTCTTACGCCGACCGTTGAGAATGGTTTGTACAGCGGTATCATAAAAGCATCCACATATCCGGCGGAAGAAAACAGCTTTAAGCTGATCGTAAGTGCAAAGACCGCTGACGGCTTTGACTTCTCTGCCGAAAAGACGGTTACCATTCAAAACGAGCACACCGGCGGAACAGCAACCTGCATCGAGCAGGCAACCTGTGAGATTTGTGGTGAGAAATACGGCGATCTGAAACCGCACAGCTACTCACCCGATTGGTCAACGGATGAAACCAACCATTGGCACGAGTGTACCGAGTGCAGAGCAAAAACGGATGAAGTCGAGCACACGGATGGTAACAAAGATCACAAGTGCGATGTTTGCGAAAAGATTTTGAGTGAGTGCACCGATACCAATAAGGATCATAAGTGCGACCTCTGCGGCAAGACACTCAGTGAGCACTCCGGCGGTAAGGCCACCTGCAAGGACAAG
>ERZ826613.2526-NODE-2526-length-17681-cov-6.204868_pt1 | contig 17681 bp, 17 predicted proteins | sample MGYA00519925_ERZ826613 | MGnify/ENA primary metagenome ERZ826613 (study PRJEB31778, sample SAMEA3449236) | human gut metagenome | biome: human gut; feature: human-associated habitat; material: faeces | place: United Kingdom | collected 2010/2012 ... | reverse complement strand
TGCACATTTTAATGGAGATATTACATATTCTACAGAAGAAGGAAAAGGCACAATATTTAATATTATATTACCACAATAGTTAAAATAGAACTGTAATGTAAGTAAAACTTTACTTTTATTACAGTTTTTTTCATTTTTTTCATCTTTCTTATTGATTTTTTCCCCACTTTATAATATAGTATTGTTTAATACAGAGGTGATATTATGAGAAAGCATATTCAATCTAATACCACTACAGGATATAAAATAATAGCAGTTGATGATGATAGCGGTGTATTAGATTCTTTATCTGTCCTTTTGAATAGAAATGGTTATAACTTTGTAGGAATAACTGATCCAATTCAAGCAATAGAACGTGTAAAAAAAGAACATTTTGATTTAATGCTATTAGACTTTATGATGACACCTATTCATGGAGATAAAGTTGTTGAGGAAATAAGGAAATTTAATAAAGAACTTTACATTTTATTACTAACAGGACACAAAGATTTAGCTCCACCATTAGAGACTATAAGAAAATTGGATATACAATGTTATTGTGAAAAAAGCGATAAATTTGACCAATTGCTTCTATTAGTTGAGGCTGCAATAAAATCTGTTGAACAATTAAATGAAATAAATCGTATAAATAATGAATTATCAGATGCTTATAGTGATCTGGAAAAGGCATATTTAGACATGGTTGAAACACTTAGATTTACAGTTGAAGCAAAAGACCCTTATACTAGAGGTCATTCAGATAGAGTATCTGCATACTCTGTTTTAATTGGTCAGCATCTTGGTTTATCTGACTCTGATATTAATACTTTAAAAATTGGTGGCTTATTTCATGATATCGGCAAAATAGGAATTCCAGACAGCATATTGCTTAAAGATAGCAAACTTACAGATGATGAATATTCTGAAATTAAAAATCATCCATCTATTGGTGCACATATTTTATGCAATGCAAAAGTATTTCAAGATATTATACCTATTGTAAAACATCATCACGAAAGATATGATGGAAAAGGATATATGTATGGTCTTAAAGGGGAAGAGATACCGCTTAATGCAAGAATTATCGGAATAGCAGATACATTTGATGCCATGACAGCTAACAGAGTGTATAGAAAGAAACTTGATAAGGACTATGTTTTAGGGGAAATACGAAGAGGCAGCGGCACACAGTTTGACCCGGAGCTTGTGGATATTATGCTTAGACTTATTGATAGTGGCAGGATAGACATGGATAGTCTGTATAAGGGTGGTGAAGCAGATGAAGATAAGTAATATTAAGAAAATATCCGGTAGGATGCTGTCTTATATAGTAAGCAGGGAGAGTATCATAACTTTTATAACATGTGTTGCAGTAAGTATCATCATAGGTGCCTGTATGGTTTATTCAAGAAAAGATGAAGACAAGAGAATCAAGGTGGGGATAATATATGTAGGTGATGCAAGTACTGCATATACAGACAATTTCATAGAGGCACTTGCTGACATTAAGGAAGAGTATGGCGATAAGGTAGAAGTTATGCATATGTATAATGTTGCCGAGGGAACAGAAAGAGAATATCTTGAAAGACTTGTAAATGCAGGCTGTAATCTGATATTTTCTACAAGCTATAACTATGGTGAAACAACTAAGGAGCTGGCTGGCAGGTATCCAGATGTGCAGTTTTGCATGGCAACATGCTCTAACGCTAATGAGGAGCCATACTATGCTAATTATCATACATTTATGGGTGCCATATATGAAGGAAGATATGCAGCAGGAGTTGCGGCGGGTATAAAGCTGAGGGAGCTTATATCAGAAGGGATAATAACAGAAAATGAGGCTAAGATAGGATATGTTGCAGCGTATCCTAATGCGGAGGTTATATCAGGATATACAGCTTTTTTGCTTGGCGCAAGATCGGTTGTGGGTAATACTACCATGACAGTAAAGTATACATATAAGTGGAATGATTACCGTACTGAAAAGAAGTATGCAAGAGAACTTATAAATGAGAAATGCATTATTATATCACAGCATTCAGATACAGCAGGACCAGCGACTGCCTGTGAGGAAACAGCCTCAGATGTACCAGTTTTTAATGTAAGCTATAACCAGAGTATGTTTGATGTAGCACCAACTACATATCTTACGGGCTGTAAGATTAACTGGAAACCATATATGAAGGCAGCAGTTGATGCTGTTCTTAATGGAAAGGTGATTGAGAAGAACATCAGAGGTAATATACATGGTAATGATGTGGGAGCAGGCTTCGATGAAGGCTGGGTTTCAATGCTTGAGTTTAATGATATTGTTGTTGCAGATGGAACTAAGGAAATGGTAGCAGATGTTATCGAGCAGTTTAAGAAGGGAAAACTTACTGTGTTTAAAGGTGACTACATAGGTGTAAATACTGATAATCCCAATGATATCATAGACCTTAGAGAGGGCTTTGTGGAAAATAAAGACAGCTCGGCACCATCGTTTAACTATATATTAAAGGACATTATTACGATAGAGTAAAAATACATTATTACGCATTATTACAATAGAGTAAAAACACTTGACTGTATAGCTTTCTATATGATAGAATATGCAGGCTTTAAATGGTTTTATTGGAAACGAAACATCCTCCTGGATGATAACGAACAACACATTGAGTTAAGTTATCATTAAGGAGGATTTTTTTATGCCAAAAAACAAATTTCAAGACGTAGTATTCACAATTATTATGGCAACTATTATGGTATACGGGATGGTTGTTTATAATATAGCTCTTAACACAGGAACAGTTGATGGAACAACTTTTATTGCAGCATTACACGAGTTACCAATAATGGTGCCAGTTGCTTTCATTCTTGAGTTCTTTATAGTTGGAAGGCTGGCAAGGCTGCTGGCATTTACTGTTATGAAGCCAACAGACAGACCACAGTTTATCACATATGCAATATCTATATGTATATGCTGTATCATGTGTCCTGTTATGAGTCTTGTTGCAACAATACTTTTTAAGGAACCATCTTTTGGTATGTGGGTTAAAACATGGGCTATGAATTTCCCTATGGCAATACTTTATCAGATGTTTTACTGTGGACCATTTGTACGTCTTATCTTCAGAGCAATATTTGAAAGAAAAGACAGCAGGCAGAAAGAAGCCAAAGAAGCATAATTTCTGCTACGTCAGTACAGCATTTATTGTGATATTATCCAAGATATGAGAAAAGCATAACTACTATGCCTAGTATAACAAGTATAACTCCTGTTGCACGGTTAAGTGTTTCAGGAGTAGCTTTGTTTGCGAAGATAGCTGCTATTCTTGCCCATATAAGTGTAAATACGATACATAATATCCACACAGTTATATCAGGTATTCCACCAATCGCGAAGTGTGACACAGCACCAGTAAGGGCAGTAAATGTCATAATAAATACACTAGTTCCGACAGCAGTTTTAAGTTCATATCCAAGTACGGAGGTAAGGATAAGCAGCATCATCATACCGCCGCCGGCACCGATGAAGCCACATATAAAGCCAATTAATATGCCGCACACAACTGACTGAATGGCACGTTTCTTAGCAGATACACCCTCCATGGCTTCCTTTGTAGTCATAACAGGTCTTATGATGAATTTGATTCCAAGAAGGAATGTCATAAATACAGAGAAGTTTCCCATTGTAGCTGATGGAACAAGGCTTGATACATAACTTCCTACAACAGTGAATATAAGAACACTGACCATCATAATAAGTCCATTTTTAATATCTAGATTCTTGTTTTTTCCATATGTATATGCTGATATGGCACTGGCAAGCACATCAGAAGAGAGTGCGATGCCGACAGCCATATATGGATCCATTCCTAAAAATGTAATGAGCATAGGGCTGATTACCGCAGCGGCACTCATGCCGGCAAATCCAGTACCAAGACCGGCACCCATACCTGCAAAAAAAGTTACAATAATAGTTAAAAATAATGATGACATAAGGTATTTACCTCCTTTTAAGTATCTTATCAAGATTATCTTCTATCTGTTTCATACCCGTAAAAAAAGCCTCTTTAGTGGCAGTGTCCATATTATCAAAAAGATGTTCAAGAAAATCTTTCTGTAAAGCCTGACCTTCTTTAATTATTTCCTCTGCCGCAGATGTGCATATAAGCTGTGTTTTTCTTCGGTCACCTTTGATTTCTTTTCGTATGATATAACCATCGCACACAAGTCTGTCAACATTGACAGAAACAAGATTGGCTTTGATTTTTCTTACCTCCACAATATCTCTTGCAGTGGTATATTCTGGATTATTTGCAAGAAACATAAGAATATCGAAAGCAGTCTGTGGAAGATTAAACTTATGTAAAAGCGGCTTGCATACAAAGTTATATGCAAGATTGATTTTTTGTGCGAATTCAATTCCTGAGTTCATAAGAGAGTCAGCCTCCTTCTAGTGAAATATAAATTACAAAAATGAATAGTTCAAATTTGAAGTATTATAACACGTTTATATTGATAAGTAAAGAGCGTAAATGCAGTTTTAGTTTTGCACAGTTTTGCATGATTTATTGGCTTTTTAATGTTTTTTACATTCAATATAGTGCATTTCATAATGACGGGTGCTATACTTACTTACAACAAAAATATGCGCACAGCTGACACAGACTTGATATGCGTAAAAACACGCAGAAATGGAGACTAGTGTGAAAAATAAGATTTTTCACACGCAAGAATGGAGGATTATTATGAAAATATTTTTTTATGCCCTTAGGGAATATGATGAGAAGAAATATGTTGAGAAATTCGCAGAGCAGTATTCATTTGAGTATGGTTTTACATCAGATTATCCTTCATTGGATAATGTAGAACTGGCTGAAGGCTATGATGCAATATCAATAATAAACAATCCTATGTATCCGGAAATACTTGATGCATTTCATAAGAAGGGCATTAAGTACATATCAACAAGAAGCATAGGTTATGAGCATATTGATATTAAGTATGCACATTCAATAGGTATGAGAGCAGCCCACGTAGTTTATTCACCAAATAGTGTTGCGAATTATGTGATTATGCTTATGCTTATGGCCTGCCGCAATATGCCTTGGATAATGAAAAAAGCAGATTGTCAGGACTACTCATTAAAAGGAAAAGTCGGAAAAGAATTATCAACATCAACAGTCGGAGTAATAGGAACGGGTAATATAGGTAAGACGGTGGTTAAGCATTTATCTGGCTTTGGATGCCGTATATTAGCATATTCATGTTATGAGGATGAAGAAGTGAAAAAGTATGCAGAGTATGTAAGCTTTGATGAGCTTCTTACGAATTCAGATATTATAACATTACACGTTCCTGGAAATGCTGAAAATACACATCTTATTGATGAGGCAGCATTTAAGAAAATGAAGGATGGAGTAATAATAGTCAATACAGCCAGAGGCCTTATAGTGGATACACAGGCACTTATAGCTGCATTAAAGAGTGGAAATGTAGGATTTGCCGCACTTGATACTTTTGAGGGAGAGGCAGGCTTATACTATCTTAATAAGGAAACTGAAAAGCTTGATAATGACAATATGGCAGTTTTAAAGAGCTTTCCTAATGTAATACTCTCACCTCATATGGCATTCTATACAGAGCAGGCGGTGTCCGATATGGTTGAGAATTCAATAAAGGGAATACTAGGCTTGGCAAATGGTGACAATAGTCTGGAGGTTATGTAGTTTTAACAGCCTGACCAGGTTTTAAACTAAACAAATATATTCTAAAGGGTTTCGTAATATTTGCGAAGCCCTTTATTCTTTTAAGGAGAAATGTAATGGAGAATATAAAAACCTAACTGAAAACGATTTCACCATAACATTATAAACGCTATCAAAATCGTGAAAATAGTCTAATAAATCAGTAAAAAATCCCACAAAAAATATGGTATAGTGAATGCTATTACGATAAATTGACACATTAGAAATAAATAACAGTGTTAATTTCACTTGTATCTTCCTGTTTTTCTAAAGCAGACTATTGATTGTTTTTATATTAGGTTTTTACGTTAGGTTTTAACACTAGAATTAAAGGTATTCAATCTAACTAAATCGTAATATAATTAAAATATGTTTAATTCTTGCCCGGATGGGGAAAAATCAGTATGTATCAATGGAGATGATTGAGAAAACAGAGATTACTTTCATGCAAACAAGACTAATTCGGCTTGCTTCAGAAGAGTTGCATTTACCTGTTGAGCAGATGTTTTAGTATGATATGATATTTAAAAACGATAATATCCTTTTGTGAAGAAAGTTTCATAGAAGCTAAGCAAATTTTCAATAAAGTTGTGGAATTTGATTCTCATAATAGTTCATCTCCTTTTTTACGATGTCATTATATAATACGAAAAATTATAATACATGCCAAAACTAAAAAATAAATAGACAAAAATTGCAAGATGGAAAGTGTTATGCATCACCGCATCTAAGAGGATATAAAGTTATTATTAAAAATTAAAACTATTTGGTAGATTATGTATATTACATCGGATAAAAATGATGAGTAAAGAAGATTGCATAAAAGCTAAGTAACTTATTAATAAAATTATGTAATTTGGTTTTCATAGAATTTCATCTCCTTTCTGATTATGTTTTTGTTATAGAATACAAAAAGGAAAAATACTTGCCAAAATAAAGAAATAAGTAGTCAAAAGTTGCTTAAAGATTTTTTGTTATATAAAAACTAAGAAAATAAATATTTTAACAGAAATACATTAGATTATTTAGGAAAATAATCAGCAGCAAATATGAGAATAGTTATGTTGTGATAAAAGTAGAAAAAAGCTCTGTGTGCAATGCACATGAGATTTTTTCTACTTTTTTAATTGAAATGTAAAAATTCCAGATTACTTGTATATGTGAATTATTACAGTCGTATCATTTAGTGCATACTTTGTACAATTTATGAAATTGTTTTTTACATATATTTATTATATCTTTGATATAACAAAATTGTGGGAATAAATAATTGATATTTTGAAAGGAGAAGTTTCACATGGAAGAAAAGAGGTACCTGAAATGGTATAACAAGGTAGGTTATGGATCAGGAGATTTTGCAGGAAATGTTGTGTATGCATTTCTCTCATCATTTGTAATGCTGTATCTGACAAATACGGTAGGTTTAGATCCGGGTATTATCGGAACGCTGATTATGGTATCAAAGCTGTTTGATGGAATCAGCGATATGTTCTTTGGAACTATGATTGATAAAACAAAAAGTAGACTTGGAAAAGCTAGACCATGGATGTTATATGCGTATATAGGTTGTGCCGTAACACTTGTTGCAAACTTTGCGATTCCAGACAGTCTTGGGACAACTGCACAGTATGTATGGTTCTTTATAGCATATACGTTGTTAAATGCAGTATTTTTTACTGCAAACAATATAGCATATGCATCATTAGTTACTTTTTGTACAAAAAACAGCAGGGAACGTGTAGAGATGGGATCATGGCGATTTATCTGTGCATTTTCGACAAGCTTACTTATTCAGTCTGTTACAGTACAGTTTGTAAGAGCAGCAGGCGGTGGAGCAGCTGCATGGAGAACAGTTGCGGTAGTATATGCAGTTATTGGTCTGATCGTAAATACGATTTCTGTATTTTCAATCAAGGAGCTTCCGGAAGAAGAACTGAAAGCAGGTAAAGATCACACAGAAGAAAAGTATGGTCTGGTAGAGGCTGCAAAGCTTTTATTTTCCAATAAGTATTATCTTATGATCTGTGCTACTTATATTTGTCAGCAGATTTATTCAGCTATGTTAAATATGGGAATTTATTACATGATTTACATACTGAAAAATGAAGATTTATATTCTGTATTCTCATGGGCGATCAATATCCCTGTCATCATTGCGATGTGTATTACACCAATGCTGGTAGAGAAGATGAAAGGTTTATATAGAATGAATCTTGCAGGCTATATTCTTGGGACAGCAGGACGTGTCGGAGTGATTTTTGCCGGCTATATGGGAAGTGTTCCGCTCATGCTTGCGTTCACAGCGGTTGCAGCACTTGGAATGGCACCATGGCAGGGGGATATGGGAGCTGTAGTTGCAAGCTGTTCAGAATATACATACCTTACAAAACATAAACACATTGATGGAACAATGTATTCCTGTACTTCTTTCGGAACAAAGATCGGTGGAGGAATCGGAGTTGCTCTTTGCGGATGGTTACTTGATGCAAGTGGATTTGTGAAAGAAGCAACAATCCAGCCAGAATCCTGCCTGAACATGTTGCATGTTATGTATTTGTGGATTCCGATGGTATTGTCATTGGTTATTACATTTATCATGTCAAGAATGAATGTAGAAGATGCGAACAAAAAGCTTGGAAAACAGTTGGAGGAGCGTTAAAATGGAATACAAGGGTATGAAAGAGGATGAACAATAAAAATTTTAACGAACAAATCCTAAAAATTTTTGGGGATTTGTTTGGAAAGGAAGGAAAAATATGAATGCTGATATGAAATGGTTGGATAATCCGGAAGTATTTCGTGAGAATCAGTTGGAAGCACACAGTGATCATTGTTATTATTTGGATTATTCGGACATGAAAAAAGAGAAAAACCCATTATTTCAGTCATTAAACGGACAGTGGGAGTTTTCTTATAGTAAAAATGTAAAAAGCAGACCGGTTAATTTTTATGAGGAAACATTTGATGCATCAGGATTCGATAAAATTATGGTTCCGGGACATATTGAACTGGCTGGATATGATAAAATACGTTACATCAACACTATGTATCCGTGGGAAGGAAAAGAGTACCACAGAGGAGCATATAGTATGCAGGCAACCGGAGCAGAAGAAGGAATGTTCTCAGAAGCACAGTACAATCCGGTAGGCTCTTATATCAAATACTTTGATTTGGATAATAACATGTGTGGAAAAAGAATACATATCTGCTTCGAAGGTGTAGAAGAAGCTATGTATCTGTGGCTTAATGGTCAGTTTATAGGTTATGCAGAGGACAGCTTCACACCTTCTGAGTTTGATCTGACACCATATGTTAAGGAAAAGGGAAATGTTCTGGCAGTGCAGGTACATAAGATGAGCACGGCGGCATTTTTAGAGGATCAGGACTTTTTCAGATTTTTTGGAATTTTCAGAAATGTTACTTTGAAGGCAATTCCGGATGTTCATCTGGAGGATGTATGGTTCAAACCTGTGTTAAATCAAGATAATGAAAGCGGAAGCGTATCTGTCAGCATGAAGGTATCCGCTACTGACAGTCAGAATGTAACTGCTGGCTTTATTTTAAAAGACAGAGAAGAAAATATATTAGTAGAGAAGTCATTACAGTTAAATAAAGAAAACGACCATTTGGAAGGCACGATTTGTGTTGACTTGGAAAGTGTCAGGCTGTGGGATAATCATAATCCATATTTATACCATGCTTATGTTGAGCTTAAAGCAGAGGATGGTTCACTGGCCGAGGTAATTCCTTATGATATCGGTTTCAGAAGAATAGAGATTATAGATAAAGTAGTCTATTTGAATGGAAAACGTCTTGTTATCACGGGAGTAAACCGTCATGAGTGGAATGCAAGAACAGGAAGATGCATTGGTATAGAAGACATGAAGGCAGATATATCATGTATGTTAAGAAACAATATTAATTCTGTGCGTACCTGTCACTATCCTGACCAGATACCATGGTACTATATGTGCGACGATGCAGGTATTTATGTGATGGCAGAAACAAATCTGGAGAGCCATGGCTCATTCCAAAAACTTGGGGCAATCGAACCGTCATGCAATGTACCGGGATCTATTCCACAGTGGAAAGATGCAGTGCTTGAGCGTGCAAAAAACAATTTCGAAACTTTTAAAAACCATACATCCATCCTTTTCTGGTCATTAGGAAATGAATCCTATGCAGGAGACGACATCGAGGCAATGAACGTTTATTTTGCCGAAAAGAAGGATGGAAGATTAGTTCATTATGAAAGCGCTTATTATAATAGGGCATATGAGGATACTATTTCTGATTTTGAGACCAGAATGTATGCAAAACCGGAGGATGTAGAGGAATACTTGAATAACAGTCCGAAAAAACCGTATATTTTATGCGAATTCATGCATGATATGGGAAATTCAATGGGTGGACTTGGCTCTTATATGAAGCTGATTGACAAATACGATATGTATCATGGCGGATTTATATGGGATTTTATTGACCAGGCAATTATGGTAAAAGATTCCGTTACAGGAAAAGATGTTTTACGCTATGGCGGAGATTTTGATGATAAACCGGCAGACTATGAATTCTCAGCAAATGGAATTGTATTTGCTGACAGGAAAGAAAAACCAGCGATGCAGGAAGTGAGGTACTACTATGGCTTATACAGATAAATTAAGAGTTGTCTATGGTGACTATACACTTGGTGTACATGGAGAAGGATATGATTATATTTTTTCTTATGCACAGGGTGGATTGGAATCTATCGTTAAAAATGGCTACGAGTGGCTGTATCGTTGTCCTAAACCTACTTTCTGGAGAGCATTGACAGATAATGACAGAGGAAGCAGGTTCCACATTAAAAGCGGTAGCTGGCTTTCAGCAGATATGTTTATTGACTGTAAAGAAGTTCAGGTTATCATGGATGGTAAGGAACAAAAACCTTATGCACCTGATAATAATAGCTATGGTTGTGATGTTTATGCTGATGAAATTGTCGTAAAATATACATATGAGACCATAACAACTCCAGCGACAACTGTACTTGTAAGCTATACGGTTGACGTATCTGGGAAGATCCGTGTGGATGTACATTATAATGGGGTACAGGGACTTCCAGAATTTCCTGTATTTGGAATGAGGTTTATTATGCCAACCCTGGCAGACAAATATTTATATAAGGGACTGTCTGGGGAAACATATCCTGATAGAAAGGCAGGAGCCAAAGAAGGAATCTATGAGATTAATGACCTGAGTCTTACACAATATCTTGTTCCACAGGAATGTGGTATGAGAATGGATACAGAGTGGCTTGAAGTTACAAGACATACAACACTTGATAACAGCAGGACGGACAGCTTATCTCAAATTTTACGCATTGAAAAAAATGACAAAAATTTTGCATTTTCTTGTCTGCCTTATACGGCATCGGAGATTGAAAATGCCCTCCATCATGAAGAACTGCCACCAGCAAGAAGAACTGTTTTATGTGTATATGGTGCAGTAAGAGGTGTTGGAGGTATTGACAGCTGGGGAACTGATGTAGAAGAGGAATATCATATCAGTGCAGAAGATGATAAGGATTATTCCTTTAGCATATGTTAATTGTGATTACATTGGGATCTACAGTGGATTTGATTGGTCGAATAATTAAAACAAGAAGGGTAGTGGAGAAACAGGGATTATAAATAAAAGGAGTTGCTTGTAAGTGTTATTGGTATATGAAAATAAAAATACGGGATTATTATCCGAGTGGAAAGAACCAGTACATGTGCCGCCGCATCTGCATGAAGCAATAGAAGTTGTGTATGTAACGGATGGAGAAGTAGAGCTTGGAGTGGGAACTGAATTGTTCCATATGGATGAAGGGGATTTTGCAATAATATTCCCTAATGTAATACATCATTATCAAGTTTTTGGGAAAAAGAAGAATAAGGTAATATATTTATATCTTGATCCAAAACTATTTCCCTCATATTATAAAGAACTTCAGAATTACAGTCCTGAAAATCCAGTTGTGAAAAAAAGAAAAGTGCATCCGGATGTAGTAAATGCTATAAAATATTTGGCAGAAATAACAGATGGCAATCCAATGCTGATAAAGGCATATGCACAGATGATTTTAGCACATGTTTTCACAACAATGCCACTGATTGATAAAAGTGTAGTAGGAAGAGATGATCTGATTTATAATGCGGTGGAATATGTAGCCAAAAATTTTAGAGAAAACATCAGCCTTGAAAAAATGGCATATGAATTGTGTGTAAGCAAATATGTATTATCAAGAATGTTTGCGAAGACATTTCATTGTAATTTTAGTAAATATGTAAATGGAGTCCGGTTAAATTATGCAGTTGCAGAACTTGAAAACTCGATGGATTCTATAACAAACATATGTCTTGATTGCGGATTTGAAAGTCAAAGAACTTTTAATCGTGTATTTAAGGATAGATATAAAATTACACCTAGAGAATATAGAAAAAGAATGGAACATGATAAATAATATTTGATATTATATGCAGAACAAAATAACATGAGCATTAGCTGAGACAATTGTTTTCTATGCAGATAGAAAGGAATTTATGTTGTGTATTAACATGTGTTCAGAAAAAGCAGAGAACCTATATTCTCTGCTTTTAGTTATATGTTTTTTCTGTATTCAGATGGTGATAAACCTTTTAACTTTTGAAATATTCGGCTGAAATACAGAGGGTTTTCATAGCCCACAATCCTGGCAATTTCGTTAATGTTATATTGAGGATTCTGCAGAAGTGCTTCTGCATTGTATATTCTTTTACGCATAATAAATTGTTTAGGTGTAATACCAGTATATAAGCGGAAATTACGAATGAACCAGCTTGTACTTATATTATTTTGCTCTGCATAGCTATCAATATTAATTTGCTCATTATAATGTTCACTAAAGTATGAAACAGCATTGTCTATTTCATCAGCTTTATGTGTATTATCATGAGATACAGAAGATAAAAAATGCCGATGTAGTCTTATAAAAATTTGTCGTAGATACATTTCTAGCATTTCAGGATATCCATTCTGACACATCTGCAGTTCTTTGATCATTTCACGAAACAGAATCTGATATTCAGATCCAGAACCACAGTAGAAAACTCTTTTGTCATCAGTTAATCCATAGGAACGAAGAAGATTGGTAACATTATTCCCAGTGAAATGTACCCAGTAAACTTCTACATTGTCTTTCGCATAATATTCATATTTTTGAGGTTCTTTAGGTCTGTATAATACCATATGACCAGCATGAACGATGGTTTCATCTGAATCATTATTAAAGTGGAAGTGGGCTTTTCCAGATGCGATAAAAAGTAATTGGAAATCCAGTCTGCCACGCGGACGCCATGTAGGAAGTTTTTGCTTAGTATAAAGCTTATAGGTACCACACATGGTTATAAGTAGTTCCTTTGATTTATCTTTCCTGTCAATAGTGGAATTGTTCAAGTATGCGTTATTGGTATACATATAAATCCCCCTTTACTTGTAATTAAAAAATAATATGCATATATACTGTTGCAAATATAGGAAATTATTAAATATACAATGTTATTTTATCATTTTATGCATATAATGTCTATTTGCTTTAATAAAACAAGTCATAAATGAAACAAACTAATGTAATGTTATAAATTATCTGAATTATAGGCTTTGAATGGAAAAGCATAATGGATTAGGGAAATAAAAATTATGCTTAACTGGGATGACTAATAATATTGTTTTGTGCATAATCTGTACAATTTATGATATGGATTTTTTGGGCTGTTTTTTGTATATTACGTATAACAAGAATGCAAGGTGATTTTACGGATAATAAAGAATAACAATAGGATTAATTTTTATTAGTAAGTATAATTGGATATGATTGGCTGATAAAAATTATTCATTATTATATATTATCCGATAAATGTTGATTTAAGTGGGGTGATTGAGATGCAGACAGATATATTGATTCAAAGTTTCATAGATGGTGTATATGATGAGAGACTTTTAGATGTGTATGCTGATGAGACGAAAATTTATTATCAAAGAGAACGTTATATCAATGCAATAAAGAAATTCGAGCAGTGCTATAAGCTGGGAGATGTGGAGTTGTTCAGTGCTCCGGGAAGAAGTGAGATTGGCGGCAACCATACAGATCATCAGAATGGAGAGGTTTTGGCAGCATCTGTTAATCTTGATACTATTGGGATTGTAAAAAAGACGGATGATAATGTAATCAGATTGGTTTCTGATAACTATGATGAAATCATTATCCGGCTTGATGATGTATCTGTAAAGGAAAAAGAAAAGGAAACAACAAAGGCGTTGATAAAAGGTGTGGTATCTGGATTCCTTGAAAGAAATTATTCGGTTGGAGGCTTTCAGGCATATATAACAAGTGATGTGCTTATTGGAGCGGGTCTTTCATCTTCAGCAGCATTTGAAACTTTGATTGGGACAATTTTATCAGGACTTTATAATTGTGGAACAGTTTCAGCAACAGAGATAGCCATTATTGGACAGTATGCTGAAAATGTTTATTTCGGAAAGCCTTGTGGTCTGATGGATCAGATGGCAAGTTCAATTGGTAATCTTGTTCATATTGATTTTGCCAACCCAGAATGCCCATATGTAGAAAAAATTGATTTTGATATGGAAAAGTATGGTTATAGGTTATGTATTACAGATACAAAAGGTTCACATGCTGATTTAACAGACGAATATGCAGCAATTCCAAAGGAAATGAAACTGGTTGCAAAATATTTTGGAAAAGAAGTGTTGTGCGGCATATCTATAAATGATGTATTGGATAATATTACTGATTTAAGAAAAAAACTTGGAGACAGATGTGTCCTTAGGGCATTGCATTTTATCTATGAAAATAAAAGAGTACAAAAAGAAGTAAGTGCATTGAAAGCAGGAAATATAGGAGCATTTCTGGATGATGTGAAAGCGTCAGGCAATTCCTCTTTTAAATATCTGCAGAATGTTTACTCAAATCAGGATATAAAAAATCAGAATGTATCTTTGGCATTATTTGTAAGCGAAATGTTTTTGGGACAAAATGGTGTATGCAGGGTACATGGAGGAGGTTTTGCTGGAACCATACAGGCGTTTGTGAAGAATGAATATGTGGAGAATTACAAATACGAAATGGATAAAATATTTGGTAAAGATTCTTGTAAAGACTTGAGAATAAGAAAATATGGTGGCATAAAAGTGTTATGACATCCAGTGAAAAAGCAAGGAAAGTGCTTGGGTGGAAACCGCAGTATGCAGATCTTGAGACGATTATTTCAACAGCATGGAAATGGCATGTAAATCATCCGGACGGATACTAGGAGGTATAACATGAATGAACTTATTTCAGAATTAGTAGGTTACGGTATTGAAAAAGGATTGGTTGAGGAAGACGATAAAATTTATGTGATTAACAGACTTTTAGAGTTGTTTAGACTTGACAGTTATACTCAGACGGATAAAGCAATCAGACAGTTATCAGAAATTCTATCTGATATGACTGATTATGCAGCGGAGCATGGATTTATACCTGAAAATACAAATGTATACAGGGATTTATTTGATACTAAAATTATGGGGATTTTAACACCTGCACCATCTGTGGTCAGAGCAAAATTTACAGATTTATATGTCAAAAATCCAAAAAAAGCAACCGATTTCTATTATCAATTCAGTCAGGATACAAATTATATACGTAAGGACAGAGTTGCAAGAGATAAAAAATGGAAAGCAGACACACAGTATGGCAAGATAGATATTACAATTAATCTTTCTAAACCAGAAAAAGATCCACGGGACATAGCGAGAGCGGCAACTCAAACAAAGAATGATTATCCTAAATGTTTGTTATGTGCAGAAAATGAGGGATATGCAGGAACACTCTCACATCCGGCAAGGCAAAATCATAGAATTATTCCACTAAAGCTAGATGGGCAAGATTATTACATGCAGTATTCGCCTTATGTGTACTATAACGAGCACTGTATTGTGTTTAATGCAAAACATACACCGATAAAGATTGATGAAGCTGTTTTTGTAAAGCTATTGGATTTTGTAAGACAGTTTCCACATTATACACTAGGTTCAAATGCGGATTTGCCGATAGTAGGAGGTTCAATTCTTAGCCATGATCATTTTCAAGGTGGAGCATATACTTTTGCTATGGCAGAAGCTCCATATGAGTATATGTTTGAGATTGCAGGATTTGAAGATGTGACAGCTGGATGTGTTAAGTGGCCACTGTCAGTCATAAGATTGCAGGGAAACAGCATTGGAAGACTTGCAAAAGTGTCTGACTATATTTTGCAAAAGTGGCGTGGGTATACGGATGAAGAGGCATTTATTTTTAGCGAAACAGATGGAGTACCACATAATACAATTACGCCAATTGCACGCATGAATGGAAATTTATATGAAATGGATTTAGTTCTCAGAAATAATATTACTACAGAGGACAGACCATGGGGTGTGTATCATCCAGAGGAAAAACTGCATCACATTAAAAAAGAAAATATTGGATTGATAGAAGTGATGGGGCTTGCAGTACTTCCTTCCAGGTTGAAAAAAGAAATGGATATACTTGCGAAAGCTATTATTGAAGGGAAAAACATTCATGATATAGAGGAAATAAAAATTCATGCCGACTGGGTAGATGAATGGCTGGATTCTTATGATATTACAACAGAAAATATAGAGAGTATTATTCAGAAGGAAATTGCAGATTGTTTTGTGCAAGTTCTGGAATGTGCAGGTGTATATAAACGCACAGAAAAGGGATTTGCTGCATTTAAACGGTTTTTGTCTGTACTATAAAGAATTAGCAGTATTATAGTTTTACAATATATTTCGTTTAAGGACAGGTGAATTGAAATGTGGAATACAGTTTTTGGTGTGACGAAAGAAGGAAAAAAAGCACATAGATATATCTTGGTAAACAATAAAGGTATGAGTGTGGAATTATCTGATTTTGGAGCATTGGTATTATCCATTTATGTACTTGATAAGTATGGAAGAAAACGAGATGTTGTACTTGGTTATGATAATCTGATGGATTATTATGAACAGAATACAGGTTTTGGTGCATATATAGGCAGAAATGCTAATCGTATTGCAGGGGCAGAAGTAACAATAGAAGATATAAAGTATCTGTTGGATAAAAATGATAATCAAAATAATCTTCACAGTGGGTTTAATAGATCACATCATAAACTTTACAGTGTAAGAAATGGAAAGACTGATGCATGTGAGTTTGTGGAAATGGAACGATATAGTCCTAATATGGAGCAAGGATTTCCGGGAAATTTAGAGCAGAAAATCAGATATACACTCACAGATAAAAATGAATTTATAATTGATTATGAAATGCTTAGTGATATGACTACGGTTGTAAATCCTACAAATCATAGTTATTTTAATTTAGATGGGCATAATTCTGGTACAATCCTTAAACACTATATGGAAATATATTCGGGACAGATGCTAGAGCTTGGTAATGATATGATTCCGACAGGAGAAATTATAGATATTAGTGATACACCATTTGATTTTCGTAAAAGTAAGCAGATAGGAAAAGATGGTGCTATATATAATAAGCGAAGCGGTGTATGTTTTGAAACTCAATTCTATCCTAATTCATGTAATAATCCAGAATTTCCAAGTTGTATATTGCCAGCATACAAAATATTCAAGTCAAGAACTGTATATCAATTTTTTGCATGATAGATAAAAATGACAGATTGGATGTATGTAGATGTTAAAGCTCTTCTTAGAATTGCACAGGTGTTTGATATTCCGATTGCAAATAATATTGCAACTGCGGATTTTATGATTCATTCATCACTTATGAATGAACAGTATTCACATCAAATTGAAAATTTTAAAAATGCTGTGGCTGTCGCATCGTGATATGCTCCCTTCTAGGTAGACAAGTGAAATAATAAAAACTTGTCACTTAGG
>ERZ826613.2525-NODE-2525-length-17691-cov-3.820367_pt1 | contig 17691 bp, 13 predicted proteins | sample MGYA00519925_ERZ826613 | MGnify/ENA primary metagenome ERZ826613 (study PRJEB31778, sample SAMEA3449236) | human gut metagenome | biome: human gut; feature: human-associated habitat; material: faeces | place: United Kingdom | collected 2010/2012 ... | reverse complement strand
TGGCACTGGAAGAGAAGAATGTGCTGTTTGGCGGACGCCTTGGCATGTACCGCTATATGGACATGGATAAGGTCATTGAGGAGGCTCTGAATATGGCTGAGACAGAGCTGACCTACGAAGAGGCATAAAGGAGAAAATTATGGATACCCCAACTATTACACAATACTACAGAGAAGCAGACCCGGCGAAGCGTCTGGCGCTTTTAAACATGTCCATTGAGGCAGGAGAGGAGCCAGAGCTGAACAAGATCCGCAGGGAGCTTTGGGACATCCGTTATCAGGACAAATCCGAGCTTGGAGGGGATACCCGTGCAGACGGCCTGATCGCGCTGTGGATGCTTATGGAGTTTAACCGGGACAGCGCCAAGCGTTTTATGGGCGTGCGCGGCGGCCGCAAGGAGATCTTAAAGCAGCTGGATAAGATGAAATTTCAGGAGATCCGCGCCAAAGGCAAGGATTACGAGGATATGCTTTACCGGGAGTGCTGCCATATGGTGAAGACTTATATGGAGTTAAGTGAGTCTGACAAGGCATACAACAGCACGTTGTTCGGTATTCTCAAGATGAGCAGCGAGCAGGCGAAGGACAAGCTGAAAGCTGACATTTACCACACCGCAGTGGAGCTTCCCCAGACACTGAAGCTGGAGGAAGAATTGGGTATGATTACACGGGCTGCCCGTGAGATGTATGAGCTTCATTTCCCGGGAGAGGGAAGCCTGAGAGCCTGAAAGATTCCTGCATCTGTATGCCGCAGGAATCTGAATATGAATAAGTATCTGATTAATACCGCAGCAGTCTCCGGATCTGGAGCTGGCTGCGGTATTTATTATGCAGTTCCAGGCCAAGGCTGGCTTCGCAGGCTGCAAGAAGAGAATCATAGTAGGTGAACTGATAAATGTTGCCGGCGATCTGCATGCAGTTGTAGTTCAGAAGGGACGATATGATCTGATCCCTGGAAAAGGTGAAATCCAACTTTGCCTCAAGGAGGCGCAGAATGGTAAAGGCAGTAAAGCTGATGATAACCTGGGCGCTGACTGCCTGTCCAACCTCTTCAGAAGAAGCTGCCGGCATAGTGCTTTTGGAAATGGCAAGGGCAGATTCCATGTATGTATAAAATTCTGAGGCGGTATCTTCCACGGATGGCCGGAAGACAAATTCCTCAGGGCTCTGCCCGCTTAGATGATCCCGGCTGATGCGCCTTGCCGCGTTGGAAATCGACTGGTTCAACATAGTACCACGGATAGAAAGGTCATATGCAAGGGGAATTCCCTGCTGATCTGTGAGAAACTCCATGTGGATGGCAGAGGCACTTTGCCGGGAAACTGATTTTCTAGCAGAAGCACTGCCGGTTTGGCGTGAAAATGCATAATCTGCTTCTTCATGGTGTATTCTGCTGAAATTACGGGAAATTACATTGGCAGAATGGTTATACAGCCATTTCTGAATGTCTCTTTGGTATTTCTGGATGAGCTGGAGTGCCTTTAAGAGGTCTTCCTCCTGAAAGGAAGTCAGTTTTTCGAAATAAGGCACCTGGCTGATCGCGTCCTTCCATGGAAGCTGCGGATAGAGGATCTGGGAAATGATCAGCAGGCGGAAGATTTCTTCTATATTGTAGGAAAGGGAGAGATTCCATGTTTTGGTGCGCCAGAAAATATCAAGCTGCAGTTCCTTGTAAATGTGCTTCAAAACGCCGTAGCCTGCATTTTTCAAAGTGCGCTCGCCTGGGGAGAGGGCAGCAGTAAGGTCTACGTAAACCACAGAATTCTTCTTCTCTTCCCGTTCCTGGTTCATGTCTGCCACAACCTTTTCAAAGTGGGCAATGGGATCTGGAAATTCCTTCCGAAGCTCCTCCAGATAACCAAGGCCCATAATGGTTTTTTGTCTGGTGGCTTTTTTCTCTTTATCATAATAGGACTCTGTGATGGCCAGATAAGTGCCTTTTGGCTTTGGGGTTTTCTTTAGAAACATATGTGCGGCCTCCTTTTTTCTTTTATTTTACCATGAATTCGAAAATACAACAAGATACATCATAGAAAATGCAATAATTTTTTAGAAAAAGGCATTTCCAGGCAGGCAAGGTAAATTTAAGGGATTTGCTATTTAACATATTCTGTGAAAAAAGTCGATTGACAAGCAGTTATTTGTATGTTATACATAATGTACCGGCGTTAGGAAAGACTAATTAAATGGAAGCAAAAAGAGGGGATTCGTTCCCCCCTTTTTTTACTGCCTGTATTAGATTTAACTAACTAAAGTTGCAGAACAAGAAAAAGAGTTCGGGGGAACAAGTATGATTGATAAAGACTTGCTAAGACTTTTAGGTGATAAGAAGAAGTACATTGTATATACGGTCATCAGTATGGTGATCGGGCTGTGTGCCAATCTGGGAATCACCATGTGTATCTGCCAGGCGATCCGTCTGATGCTGGAACACGCAGCACCGGGCAAATATATGCCAACGCTGCTGATTGGAATCGTGGCTTTGCTAATCCGCTACGTCTGCACCAGATGCACAGCCCGTCTGAAGGATAGTATCGGACGTGAGGTAAAACGGGATCTGCGTGCCAGAACCTACAACAAAATGATCTGTCTGGGTATGAAAAGTACCAGCGAAATGAGTATGGCAGGTCTGACCCAGGTGAGTATGGAAGGAATCGAGCAGTTGGATTTGTATTTTTCCAATTATATTCCTCAATTTTTTTATGCCATGCTGGCTCCGGTGATCTTATTTATTGTAACCGTAAGGCTGGATGCAAAAGTAGCTATTGTGCTGCTGTGCTGCGTGCCGTTGATTCCGGTGTCCATTATTGCGGTGTCCAGGTGGGCAAAGAAAATCTTTGCCAAATACTGGGATAAATACACTGCCATGGGAGATTATTTCCTGGACAACGTACAGGGTTTAAAAGAATTGAAGATTTTTAAGGCAGATGCAAGACAGCATGAAAAAATGAATCAGAATGCAGAAGAATTTCGTGAGATTACCATGAAGGTTCTTACCATGCAGCTGGCCAGCACCACCATTATGGATCTGGTGGCTTACGGTGGAGCGGGAGCAGGAATTGCATTTGCAGTAAGAGATCTGGCAGACGGAAGGATCACCGTGATGTCCGCAGTATTTCTGATGCTGGTGGCCGTAGACTTTTTCCTTCCCCTTCGTGCCTTCGGAAGTGCCTTCCATGTGGCCATGAACGGTGTAAGTGCAGGGAAGAAGATTATTTCCCTGTTGGAAATGGAAGAACCCAGGTGGGGAAGCGAATCCGTAACCGGAAATGAGGTTGTGCTGGATCACGTAAGCTTTTCTTATGATGGAAAAAGAGAAGTATTAAAAGATGTGAATATGACTTTCCCGGAAAAAGGAATGACTGCGATCGTAGGCGAGTCCGGATGCGGCAAATCCACCATTGTAGGATTGATGAATGGAAACCTGATACCGCAAAAAGGCTCTGTATCAGTGGGAAACACAAAACTTAGCCAGCTGTCACGGGCAGATTATTATAGCCATCTGGCTGTGGTCAGCTGTAATACCTATATTTTTAATGATACTGTGCGAAACAACTTCTGTCTGGCATCTCCATGGGCTACGGACGAGCAGATGGAAGCTGCCTTAAATAAAGTGAATCTGTGGAAATTCATAGAAGAAAACGGTGGGCTGGACAAGAGTATTTCCGAGGATGCAGCCAACATCTCCGGGGGACAGAAGCAAAGACTGGCACTGGCTGTAAATCTTGTGGCAGATAAAGACATTTACATCTTCGATGAGGCCACCAGCAACATCGACATCGAAAGTGAAGAGATCATTATGAAAAACATCAAGGCACTTTCCAAAGAAAAGAATGTGATTGTCATTTCCCACCGTCTGGAAAATATCGTACCTGCTGACAGAATCTATTATATGGAAAGCAAAGAAGTAAAAGAATGTGGAAATCACCAGTCCCTGATGGATGCAAAGGGTGGCTATGCAATGCTTTACCGCAGACAGAAAGAACTGGAAAAGGGATATGCGGAGGTGAGCGCATGAATCAGGTAAAACAGACACTTCGAAGAAGTGGAATCAGTATTATGGCCCATCTGATCAGTCTTTTGGGGAGCTTTGCGACAGTCCTGATACTGGCTGTCATAAACGGAAGCATCGGTTATCTTTGCGCCATGAGCGTAACACTGTTCGGCGCACTGGGCGTAGCCAAGGCACTGGGGGAACCTATCTGGCTTTCTTATGAATGGATCATCGCTCTTGCAGTAGGATGCGGAATTCTCCGCGGACTGCTTCGCTATATTGAGCAGTACAGCAACCATTACATTGCCTTTCATCTGCTGGCCATTTTGAGAGACAAAATTTTCGGCGTACTTCGAAAGCTCTGTCCGGCCAAGCTGGAAAGCAAGCAGAAGGGAAGCATCATTGCCATGCTCACATCTGATATTGAAACACTGGAAGTATTTTATGCCCATACCCTGTCACCAATCTGCATTGCCATTCTTGTATCTTTTAGCGTATGTTTGTTTACCTGGCTTGCGGCAAGCCCGTGGCTGGCACTGGTGGCACTGATCGGTTATCTGGTGATCGGCATTGTGGTGCCTGTGATTTCTTCCGCAGCATTAAAAGAGCTTGGTGTTACCTATCGAAGAGAGTTTGCTTCTTTTAATGCCTATTATCTGGACAGTATTAAGGGAATTAAAGACATTTTGTTCCACAATGCAGGAGAAAAAAGAGAGCAGGAAGTCAACCGCAGATCAGAATGCCTTCTGGAAGAGACAAGAAAAATGAAAGAGGAAACCGGAAAAGCGTCAGCAATCACAGAACTGGCTGTTTCCGTTTTTGTAATGCTCACATTGATTGCAGGAATCGTTCTGGTCTATACCGGCAATTTGACTTCTGGAAAAATGATCATTGGCGTGGTTGCCATATTTGGAAGCTTCGGACCGGTAGTGGCCATCTCCGCTCTGCCTGGTAATCTGACCCAGACCTTTGCCAGTGGTGACCGTGTCCTGAATCTTCTGGAGGAGGCACCTGCAGTAGAAGAGATTATAGATGGAAAAAATATTACATACGAAAATCTGGAAGTGAGGAAGCTTTCCTTTGCCTACCAGAAAAATGAACCTGTCTTAAAAGATGTGTGTATGCAGGCACAAAAAGGCGAGATCATAGGAATTATTGGAGAAAGCGGCTGCGGAAAATCCACACTGTTAAAGCTTTTGCTTCGTTTCTGGTCAAAAGACAGCGGGGAAATTCTGTTTAACGGAACCGACATCGAACAGATCAACAGCGGCAATCTTCTGGATAATGTGACCATGGTAAGCCAGGTTACTTATCTGTTTGATGATACCATCGAAGAGAACTTAAGGATTGCAAAGCCGGATGCCACACAGGAGGAAATGGAACAGGCCTGCCGACTGGCATCGGTACATGACTTTATCATGAGCCTTCCAAATGGCTATCAGACGAGAGTGGGAGCCATGGGAGATGCCTTGTCCTCCGGAGAAAAACAAAGACTGGGACTGGCAAGAGCATTCCTTGGCGGACGGCAGCTGATCCTGTTGGACGAGCCCACCAGCAACGTGGACAGTATCAATGAGGGAATCATTCTCAAGGCACTGGCACAGCAGAAGAGCAAAAAGAGCATTATTCTGGTTTCACACCGGGAATCCACAATGGCCATTGCAGACCGGATCTATAAAATGGAAAACGGTTATATGACAGAAGTTACAAAATAAAAAAAGAGAGGAACCTAAAATGAAGAACAGCGCATTTAGAACGATGATGGTAACAGGAGTACTGGCAGCCTCTATGCTGACCACAACCGCTTATGCAAAAACAGAAAAGAAAGAGACAGCTACAGAAACCGTAACAAAAACTGATTCCGAAGCAGACAGCGAAGTGGATGCAGAAGAACTGCTTGGAACTTTCAAAGGGGAAAAGCATATCGACGTCATGAACTGCGATATTACTATAGAGATCACATTAAAAGATGACGGAACTTTCCTGTTTTATCGCGCTCCAATGAAGGTTGATATGAATGGCGGCGGAGAAATGCCGGAGCAAAAGGACCAGGGAACTTATGAAGTAGATGGCAATGAGATTTCTTTCAAAGGCGAAGAAATGGGCGAATTCCAGGTTGCTGTGAAAACAGAAACAGAAGAGACAGAAAAAGAAGAGGTTCTTACTCTGGAAGGCAAGATTCCAACTGGCGGCCCATCTACAGATATGATACTGGAGAAACAGCCGGAAGAAGAGAACGACAGTGAAGCAGAGTCAGATACAGAAACAAAAACAGAAACAAAAGCAAACTGATAAGAAAGAAGAGGACATATGAAAAAGGGATTAAAAAGTGCAGCGCTTCTTCTGGGCAGCGTCATGCTGGCCTTTGGACTTACCGCATGCGGGAATGAAGAGTCCGGCTCGAAAGAGGCAGAAGGCACAGCGGAGCTTGCCGGAAATTATTATATCGACCTGACAGACCTGGGCATGAAGTTGACCTTCTATCTGGATCTGGAACAGGATGGTACATTCATGTTTTCCAACACACTGGATTTTGAAGTCAATAAAAGTTCCGGAACCTGGCAGAAATCAGGAGACGATTACATGATGGTTTACGATTCTGTAAATGGGGAGAAAAAATCGGTTTCCGACGGATTAACAACCACCTTTAAGGCGTTGGAAGACGGCTGTCTTGATTTTACCGGAGAGAGCGGATGCATTTACTACGGAAGTGCTACTGCATCTACAGTAGGAGCCGATGATCCGGATGCCACACTGATCGCTTATCCGGTTACCGATGGCTATGAGGAACAGGAGGAAGGTACAGATTTCCAGAGCGGCGTGTATGTATCCGAAGATGTGGAAGAAGGGGGCGTGGCATACAGTCATGTGGTGTCCTTCTACGAAGACGGAAGCTACCTTCATTTCTCTACCTATGAAGAAGATGGGCAGAAGATATTTGTCAGCGAAAAAGGAAATTACAGTGTGAGCACCACGCAGCTGGCTCTGGAGCCGGAAGAGAAAGACCGCGTAGCCTGCGAGGTTGTGGATGACAGTAATCTGAAATTATCCATACTGCCTTATGCAGGTGCAGATGCCAGGGAAACCATGGACTTTAAGAAAACAGACGCCGGGGAAGAACTGCTGAAGTTTTCCGGTGAGGGAAGCATGAAGGGCAGCAGTGAGACATTTGAAGTAACCATGACACTGTATAGCGATGGAAGCTATAAAACCACAGCAGACGGATTTACAGAAAAAGGAATTCTTGTCATAGATTCCGAAACGAATTTCATCAAGCAGTACCCGGATCACCCGGAAAGCGGTTTGCGAGGGCTGAACCAGGTCACAACCGTACCGGCAGGCAAGCTTACAAAAGAGGGCGGCAAGCTGACCATCAGAGGACTACGCGTACGAAAAGCAGAGGAACTGAACCGGTATGAATGTACCGTGACACAAGATTAAGGAGCGAGGAGAAAAGGAATGGAATCATCACAGAAATTTTTTGACTGGGCATTTAAAACAAGAGCCAAGCATGTGATCGACATGTACAACGGAGTTATGGAATCAAAGGAAAAGCTTTTCCTGAATTTCTGCTCCCATGAACCTGCATTTGTATCCTATGGACCGGCAGGTATCAACGCAAGTGTAAAGGGAGTTGGCTTTCTTCCAAAGGATGAGTATCTGGAAGAGACACTGGAAGCATATGTAAACCATATCAAAACCTATGATCCTGCAGACAAAACTTACGGAAAACGTGGTATGGAGCTTCTGATCAAATATATGTATGGAGAAGACGCTTACCATCGCGTGGATTTTACCAGGATGGGAAGCCTGGAGATGGCCAAAAGACACAGCTGGATTAATTATCAGGTAAACAAGGAAGCGGCACTTCTGTTTCATCAGCCGCCGGGAATTTCCTATAAGCTGAAAGGGAAAATAGAGATCTACGATGAGGAGACATCTGGAAAGCGGGAGCTTTATCAGCAGTTTATCAATGCACAGCATGATGTGTACCATACACCGGATATGAATAAATGGCTGAGATATCCGGCATATCTGTTCCACATTGAAGAGATTTATGATAATTCTGCTTCAAAGAATGGATTCGGAAAACAGCTTCAGTATCCGATTCCAGATGGCAGCGAGTCTGAAAATGAATAAAAAAAGAGGCAAACGTATCATGAGCCTGCTTTTGGCAGGCTGCATGGCCATGACTGCATTGACTGGATGTGCCACCTCCATTGACACCAGGAAAACAGACGATTCCTCCACCTTGTATGTGGGTCATGTGGGAAATTCTTTTCCCACCTCCTTTATGCCGTGGCTGTCCAGAGACGGCATTGCGCCTACTGTGGCAAGTATGCTGTACAACACCTTGTTTTCCTATGATGAGGATGCCGGTGGATTCGAAGGGCTGACAGCCAGACACTGGTGCTATGTAGACCTGGAGGGAAATCCTCTGACACAGGACGGAACCTTTGAAGGGGACAATGATTATCAGGCAGTAGAAGAGTACTATGATGCATCCTCGGAAGATTATATGGCAGTGCGGATTGAGCTTTATGATGATGTCCACTGGTCAGACGGGGAAAAGCTGACAGTAGAGGATGTGTATTATACCTTTGATGTGGCCACCGATAACGCCTTAAGCAATCATGCAGGAGCACTGGCGTGGACTGCAGACCTTCGTCATGAATCCTCCAAAGGGGAACTGGTGCAGCAGGGAATGTTCACGGCACAACATCCGGATTACAGCGGAACCTTCCAGATTCTGGAAGGGGAAGAGGATACAGTCATGTATCTTCTGGTGAATAAAGTTCTTGGAGCCGTGACTACATTGTTCAGTACCATACTGATCCTTCCGGAACATATCTGGGCATCATTGGTCAGCGAAAGCCAGCAGTTGAATAATAAGAATCCTCAGGGAGAATTCCTGGAGCAATATCAGAATCCGGTAGGAAACGGAGCCTGGATTCTGAACAGAGAGGAAACCAACGCCCAGATGATTACTCTGGACCGAAATCCTGACTATCATCTGAAGGATAAAAACGGAGACGCCCTTTATAAAGTGGATAAGATTCGCCTGATGCTTTATCTGGATTCCAATACTGCGATTTTTGCACTGCGAAAAGGGTACATAGACATGCTGGATACGGCGATTAGTTCCAACTATCTTGCCCTGTTTGAGCAGGAAGAAGATATATATGTATCCCGGGCAGCCGGCACTTATGTGACCTCACTGGTGCTGAATGTAAATCCCCAGGATGCCTATAATGAGGGAAGTAAAGTACTGCTGCAGGATCAGGATTTCCGAAAGGTCCTGGCCCTGGCTATCGATCAGGAGGAACTGGTAGAAAAGACGCTGAACCATGCAGGAACCACAGCACCGGCAGGACTGATCCTGCCGACCAATGAAGTACTTTATAATCCGGAAGCAGATATTTTAAAAGGCGATACCGAAGAAAAGCTAAAAGAAGCCAATGAGATTCTGGATCAGCAGTATCCCGAAAAAGATGACAAGGGATATCGGCAAAAAGATGGAGAGCGGATTAGTTTCAAGCTCCTGACCTCCACAGGACAGCAGGATCTGGTTGCCTATCTGCAGCGCCAGTTCCAGCGAATTGGAATTGAGGTGGAATTTCAGGCATCCGGTTCCACACCGGAGACCACATACATTTATCCGGGCAACTTTGATATGACTGTACAATCTGTGATTCTTTCCATGTCCAATGCAGACGTGATGTACCGGGCACATTTTGTCACACAGGAACGTTCTTCTAATTATGGAAGATTCCAGGATGAGGAGATGGCAGCTGTTATTGAGGAAATGCGTCACACCCTGAATCAGGAACGGAAAGTAGAGCTGATCAAAAAATTACAGGTGATGACAGCCAAAAGTTATTATAAGATTCCGCTGTACAGTGCAGAAGTCCTGTCTGTGGCAAGAACAGACCGTTTTACCGGATACGTATCAGAACCGGGACAGACCGTCTTTAACGGAGCAACTCTGCAGAACCTGGAAAAAGTGCAGTAGCAGGCAGCTGTCTGGAGGAATGGATGGAAAAATTATATGTCATAAAACGAATTATCTATACCTTTTTTATTTTTGCAGTAGTGGTAACACTTTGCTTTTTCATTCCGCGCCTTGGCGTGGATGACCCCTGTTCCAGATATTATCCGGCACAGGGAAATATGTCAGATGAGCAGTACGAAGTGATCAAGGATCTGACCCGGAAGCAGTATGGAATGGACGGTTCCAACTGGTCGCAGTATGTGAGATACATTCAGAACCTGTGCCGCGGTGATCTGGGAACCTCCTATCAGTCCGGAAGCCCAAAAGTAATTGATCTGATCCTGGAAAGGCTTCCCTGGACACTGGTGCTTTCTGTGTCCAGTATGCTGCTTTCCGTATTTTTCGGCGTACTGATCGGTGCATTTTGTGCATGGAAAAGAGGAAGATGGCAGGACCGGGCACTGATGAATGCCTCCACCATCTCAACCGCCATCCCGTCCTTTTTTATCGCTTTGCTTCTGGCGTTTTTCCTGGGATTCCAGTGGGAGCTTTTTCCGGCATATACAGACCAGAACATGGTATCTTCTTTTTCCTGGAACTGGGAAAGCATACAAAATGTGGCTTACAATGCGGCACTTCCCGTGCTGAGCGGTGTGATCGGCGGAATCATTTCTTACGCCCAGAGTACCAGAAACAGTGTGATTGCCGTATCCAATGAGAACTTTATTATTACAGCCAAGGCAAAAGGCGTATCCAACCAAAGCATGATTTATAAGCACACACTGAGAAACGCCATGCTTCCCATTGCAACCAGCCTTGGAATGAGTATCAGCGGACTGATCGGAGGATCAGTAGTAACCGAGCAGATTTTCAACTGGAACGGTGTGGGAACCCTGTTTCTGGAAGCAAACAATACCAATGATTATCCGCTGATGATGGGAATTATGATTTTTCTGTCAGGGTTTGCCCTGGTGGCGAATCTGGTGACAGATCTGTGCTACAGCCTGTTGGATCCACGGGTAACATTAGGGGAAAAGAGGTGACGGTATGGGAGAAAAAATAAAAGAATGGTGCAAAAAATGCGGCGGCTTTTTTCAGAAAATCTGGAACCACAAGCAGGGCCGTGTAGGACTGCTCATTGTACTGTTTCTGATCTTTACTGCCATCTTTGCCGATGTGATCGCACCATACGATCCCTATGATGTTACCCAGAGGGCAGACAAGGGACTTTCCCCAAGCCTTGCCCATCTTCTTGGAACGTCCATCACCACCGGACAGGATGTGTTCAGTATGCTGATCTACGGAACACGGGTATCCTTAAGCATCGGAATCATAACAGGACTTCTGATCGCAGTGCTTGGGTCCATACTTGGAGTAGCGGCAGGATACATGGGCGGCATTGTGGATATGATCCTTATGCGTATCGTGGATATCATGATCGTAGTTCCCACCCTGCCCCTTACCATTGTGATCACTAATATTTTTGGACACAGCTACGTGGTCATTATATTCGTCTTTGTGCTCTTTGGCTGGCAGAGTCTGTCCAGAGTGGTACGTTCCCAGGTACTGCTTCTGAAAAACTCTGATTATGTCAAGGCAGCAGAGCTGGCAGGAGCAGGCAAGGGATACATTATGTTCCAGCACATTTTGCCGGGAGTTTCCCATCTGGTGGTCATGAATACCGCCCTTACCTGTGCGGGAATCATGATCGCGGAAGCTGGATTAAGCTTCCTTGGTCTTGGCAATCCAACTGCCATCAGCTGGGGAAAAATGCTGGCAGATGCACAGAACGGCGGTTCCATGCTGTTCGGTCACTGGTGGACTATTTTAGCGCCGGGAATTGGAATTTTCTTATCCGTATTTGCCTTTATGCGTCTGGGACTTGCCATTGAGGAAATCCTAAATCCAAGGATGAAGCAAAAAAATGGCGCCTTTGTGCTGATGAAGCATATGGGAAATCGATATCTGGAAGAAGTGTTCCAGTCAATGAATGAAGAAGACGGAGGAACAGCGGATGAAGGATAATATACTGGAAATTCAGAATCTGAAAGTGATCTTTCCCACAGAAATGGGAATTGTGCGGGCAGTAGAAGGCATCAGCCTTGAAATCGGACGGGGTAAATGCGTGGCGTTAGTTGGAGAAAGCGGATGCGGAAAAAGCGTCACTTCCCTGGCTGCCATGAAGCTGTTAAATCCGGAGGCGGCAGTTGTCCGTGTAGACAAACTGGAACTGGATGGACAAGATATCACAAAGCTTAGCGACAAAGAGATGCAGGAATTAAGAGGCAAAAAGATTTCCATGATCTTTCAGGATGCTTTATCTGCCCTGAATCCTGTTATGACAGTGGGAAAACAGCTGGATGAAATCTTTATCAGGCACATGAAAATGACCAAAAAAGAAGCCAGGGAACATTCCGTGGAAGCTCTTAGAATGGTAGGGGTTCCGGATCCGGAGAGGCGTTATAAAGCCTTTCCCCATGAGTTGTCCGGAGGCATGCGCCAGAGGGTATTAATTGCCATGGCCTTTGCCTGCAGTCCGGATCTGATCATTGCCGATGAGCCTACAACGGCACTGGATGTGACCATTCAGGCCCAGGTGCTGGGGGTGCTGTCTGACATGCAGAAGCAGTCCGGCACAGGACTTTTGCTCATTACCCATGACTTAAGCGTAGTGGTGCACATGGCAGATGAGATCAATGTGATGTACTGCGGAAAGATCGTGGAAAAAGGAAGCACCAGGGAAGTGTTTTTAGATCCTCTGCATCCTTATACAAAAGGGCTTATTGGATCCGTGGCCAAGATGGAAGATGAGAAAGGAAAGTTTGTACAGATTCCGGACTCTCTGCCAAGTCCGCTGCATAAGCCGTCCGGATGTTATTTTCATCCGAGATGCCCTTATGAGAAAGAAATCTGCAGGCAGAAAATGCCGCCGATCCAGATGCTGGAAAATGGACGGCAGGTAAGATGCTGGATGTGCAGGAAGGAGAAAGATGGATATGAGTCCTGAGTACACCGAATATGCCAAGAATGAGAAGCAGGCTCTGGTAGAAGCCAGAGGGCTGCATATTGATTTTCCGGTTAAGAAAGAGATGCTTTTTGCAAAGCCCAAGTATCTGCAGGCAGTCAGCGATGTGTCCATTCAGATCCAAAAGGGAGAAACCTTTGGCCTGGTAGGGGAAAGTGGTTGCGGCAAATCCACATTTGCCAATGCAACCCTGGGACTGTTAAAGCCTGCTTCTGGCCAGATGTTATTTGACGGAGCTGATATCAATGGCATCAGCCTTTCCCAGAAAAAAGAACTGCGCAAAAGAATGCAGAAAATCTTTCAGGATCCGGGTTCTTCTTTGAATCCCAGATTCAATGTACTGGAATTGATCGCAGAACCGCTGCGCATCCGGGGAGGATACTCTTTGGAGGAGCAGAAAAAGATGGTAGCCGGGATGCTGGAGCATGTGGGATTAAATGCCTCCGACCTTTACCGGTATCCGTCTGATTTTTCCGGAGGACAGCAGCAGCGTATTGCAATTGCAAGGGCACTGATCCTGAAACCGGAATATCTGGTCTGCGATGAACCGGTCAGTGCGCTGGACGTATCAGTCCATGCACAGATCCTAAATCTTCTGATGGATATGCAGAAGAAAATGGGCATTACCTACCTGTTTATTTCCCATAACCTTGCGGTAGTAAAGAAGATCTGCGACCGCCTGGCGATTATGTATCTTGGAAAAGTGGTAGAGTACGGTGATGCAGAAAAGATTTTTGCCAACCCTATGCATCCATATACGAAGGCTTTGATCTCGGCGGTGCTTTCCATTGATGTGAATTTTGAGAAAAAGAAGATTACATTAAAGGGAGATATTGCCAGTCCCATTGACCCGCCAAAGGGCTGCAGATTCTGCAGCCGCTGCCCACAGGCCGAAAAGGAATGTGAGTATACGCCCTGTGAGCTGGTGGAAATGGAACCGGATCATTATGTGGCATGCAGAATGGTTGTCTAAAGCCTTTTTCAAACAGGCTTAAAAATAGATAAAATTACAACAGGAGGAAAAAAGATGTTTGAAGTGAAAAAGAACTTTCGTAAGGTGTTGCTGACAGTGCTTATGCTGATGGCATTTGCGGTATCTGCAGTGATTAATGTCAGTGCTGCAGAAAATGCGGACACCACGCATAAGCTGACTTACATGCTGGATGGCAGTGTGTGGAAAGAGCAGGAGTATAAAGAGGGTGATAAGGTGGAAATCCCGGAAGTCCCGGAAAAGAAAAACTTTATTTTTGCTCAGTGGAAGGATCTTCCGGAAACCATGCCGGCTTCTGATCTGACTGTTACAGGCGTGTACAACTTTGATGGCGCACCAGTTACTGACCTGGATGGTGTATATGAGTGCGAGCTGGTTGTCAGCGACGATCTTGCAGTAACCATGTATCTTCGCATTGATGAAGAAGGAAACTTTGTATTTTCCCGCAGCACAGACTTTTCACAGGCAGAAAAAGGAGCCGGAAAAGTATACCGCAAATCTGAAAAAGCTAAGATTACAGGCGGTGAATATGCAGTAGATATCAGCTGGTCCCCAATGCAGGGAATGTTTGAGCCAGTCCTGAATATTGATGCAGAAAATATGACCTTCCAGCTGTACAATGCAGATGATAAGGAAACCAGCAAAGGAAACGGAACCATAGCCTATGCAGATGACAGGTACACCATGAATTATGCAGACGGCAATACCACAGCCTTCACTTTTGAGGACGGAGTGATCACATTTATTTCCAAGCTGTGGTATGGTTCTGCAAGCTTTGAGAACAAAGATGACAACGATGAATTTATTTCCTATCAGGCAAATCTGACAAATGAGGCTGAAGCGACAGAAAATGCCGCCAAGACAGAAGAGGATGAAGACGTTATCGCACCTGGCTCTTACTGCCTGGTATATTACGTGGTAAACAACGAGAATGTTGTACCTGGCGACAATGTTGCGACCTTTGAAGTAGAAGACAATGGAACGCTCCAGATCACTTCCCCATTCTGGTTTGGTGCTGCCACACCCCAGTTTGTGGCAGATGACGGAACCGTTACCTATCCGGAATTTGCAGTTTCCCAGGAATCCATTGAAAAAGATATCGATGTCTCTGTAATTATTTCCAAAGAAGAAAAGGAAGCGGAAAAGAGTGCAGAGAAGAAAGAGAATGCAGCAAGCGGCGACAGCACAGCATTTAAGACCGGAACTTATGGCGGAACTTATACTACAACCGCAATGGGCAGCAGCCTTACTTACGCATGCACCGTCACATTCAATGCAGACGGAACCTATACTTATACGGTGAAGTTTAACATGATGGGACAGACTTATACAGAGTCAGAGAGCGGTACTTATAAAGTAAACGGCAGCAGCCTTACCCTGTCCTCTGGCAACGGAACCATGTCCGGTTCCATCAGCGGAAACAGCGTATCCATTACAAGAAAAGTATCTTCTTATTCATTCTCCGCAGCAACCATTACATTGACTTACGGAAACACTCCAGGGGTAATCGCAAGTGATGCAAAACCTGGAAATACAGAGAATGACAAAAAAGACGACAGCAAAACAGATGACAACAAACCAACAGACAGCGACAAAGACAACAAAGACGACAATAAAGAAGATAACAAAGAGCCGGCAACAGGCGATGGCGGACTTGCAGGCGGAGAATACCAGGTAGATATCAGCTGGTCTCCAATGGCAGCTATGATTTCTCCGTTACTGAACATTGATGCGCAGAAGATGACATTCTCCATCTACAATGCATCCAAGCCTGGTGAAGATAAAGGAAACGGAACCGTTGCTTATGATAACGGAGTATATACACTGCATTACACCACAGGCGCTACCGCAACCTTTACTTACAAGGATAAGAGCATTACCTTTACCTCTCCGCTTTACTATGGAAAGGCAAGCTTTAATCAGACCGATGACAATGGTGCATTCGTTTCCTACACTGCAAAGCTTGGCAAAAACCAGGCAGCAGATAAGCCAACACCGACACCGGAACCAAGCACAACCCCAGCTCCGAAGCCAAGCGCAACCCCAACACCAGAGCCAAGTGCTACCCCGGCACCGGAACCAAGCACAACTCCGGCTCCGGAAGAACCGGCAAAATTCCAGACCGGAACCTATGGTGGAACTTATACAAGTACTACCGCAATGGGAACCACAGATTATACCTATACACTGAGCTTTAACGAAGACGGAACTTATCAGTATCAGACAAGCTTTTCCATGAAGGACGTTGCTTATGTCCAGAAGGAAGCTGGAACTTATACTACAGACAAAGAGCTCTTTACCCTGACCAGCAATGGATTCAGCGTAACTGATTCAAATGGAGAGGTTGTTTTCTCCGGCGGAGCAGGACAGACTATGACTGGAAAGATTGCAGATGGTCAGGCAGTATCCGTAACGCGCAAGGTATCCGGATTTGCACATTCTGATGCAGACCTTTCCTTAACCTACGGAGAATCCGGAAATGGTTCCGATGAGAAACCGGAAACACCGTCAGAGGATGAGAAGCCTTCTGCAAAATTCCAGACCGGAACCTACGGCGGAACTTATACAAGCAACAGCGCAATGGGTACTACAAATTATGCATATACCTTAACATTTGGTGAAGACGGTACTTACAAGTATGAAGCAGGCTTCTCCATGAGAGGAAATGCTTATACTCACACTGAAACTGGTACTTATACCACTGACGAAGGAACCTTCACTTTGACTAGCAATGGATATGCAGTCACAGATCCAAGTGGCGCAGCAGTGATGTCCGGCGGAAGCGGCCAGACAATGGAAGGAAAGATCACAGGCGTTCAGGCGGTATCTGTAACACGTAAGGTGTGCGGAATGGCAATGTCCAATGTAGAACTGTCCTTAACCTATGGCCTTACCCCAGCTGTACAGATGGACGCTGCAGCAGAAGAAGCAAAAGTGGAAACAGAAGAAGCTACAGAAGAAGCTACAGAAGAAGCTGCAGAAGAAAAGGCTGCAGAAGAAGTGACAGAAGAAACTGCTGAGCCGGAAGCAGAACCGGACAGCGAAGAGGCTGACGCAGAAGCAAAAGATGAGTCAGAGGCAGACGATGCAGAAGTAAAAGAAGAGCCGGAGACAAAGGCTGCAGATGCAGACGCAGAGCCAGAGACAAAGGATACCGAGGTGACTGCACAACCTGAGACAAAGACTGCAGAGACTAAACCAGATGGAACAGCTGCAGAAGCAAAGGCAGAGCCTGAAACAAAGGCTGCAGAGGCAGATGCAGAAGTTCAGACAACAGCTGCAGAAGAAAAAGCTGAGCCAGAAACAACCTCTGCAGAAAAAGAGCAGTAAAGAAATTTAACCAACCATATGGCGGGCTGTCCGATCACATCGTGCAGCCTGCCATATTTATATTGGGGGAAACGCTGACCGCAGCTCCCTTGAATTATTTATATTGCGCTTATCAGCGCGAAGATGGTATAATATACCTTATGAATAAAGTTCGGGCATAGTTTTTGCAGGCCTGGATATGATGATATCAGGGGCAAAAGGTCAAAAAGCCGTTCATGCTTGCATGATAAGGCTTTTGAACTTGGGACCCGCCGAACATGAGGAAGTAGCGATTTACATAGTAAATCAGCGGATTCCGAATGTTCGAGAATTGCGGGAGCTGCTTTGCAGCGGAGCAATTCGTGGATATCAAGTTAGGGG
>ERZ826613.2517-NODE-2517-length-17747-cov-4.174373_pt1 | contig 17747 bp, 28 predicted proteins | sample MGYA00519925_ERZ826613 | MGnify/ENA primary metagenome ERZ826613 (study PRJEB31778, sample SAMEA3449236) | human gut metagenome | biome: human gut; feature: human-associated habitat; material: faeces | place: United Kingdom | collected 2010/2012 ... | reverse complement strand
TGTATTATTCCCAGACAGGTGTCTGGTTCGATGAACAGGGAGAACCGTATAAGGTCGTGGCGTGGATGTCACTTCCGGAAAGGTATAAGGGATAATGGAAGAAGATAAATACACAATGTATGCGGTAAAAAGGATTTGTATCTGGATGATAACAGCTATAACCATTTTGATAGCAATGAAATGGACCAGATCAGCGTGGTGCTTATGGGCGTTTCTTATCCCGGCATTATTGGAATGACAAGGATAGAAGGTGATAATTTGCAGGAGAAACGAAGCAGAAAAGAACAGCGGAGAGATAGACAGCAGCATTATGAAGAGTTGGAGAGCCGGCATGATGCAAAGGCGTTGGAGAGATTTCATACACCACCAGCTTATCAGAGTTATTCGGCGGAGGATTACTTGCGGAAGATGGGAGTAGACATAAAAGAGGTGACCGGCGATGAGTGAATATGTCGAGTGCTATGAAAACTTAAAAGCAGCAGTTGTAAAGCTGGCAGCGGATGATTACCGGCGGGCATTGATCAGGCTAAGGCGACACCCAAAGGATACGAATGCGCTTCATACAAAAATTGAATGTGAATTATTTTTTCGTAAAGGCATTGAGATGTACAGTGACATGGATGGAGAGATGTTGATCAGTGGGATTCAGGAAAGAGTGAGGCGGGAGTATAATGAACAGAGAGCAGCTAAGTAAATACAAGAAGAATAAGCGGGATATTGAGAATCTGGATGGAATTATTGCCAAGCTTCAGGAAAGACTGGACGCAGTACCGGTTGTATCGGGGAAGGTTGCAAAGAGTTCGGATGATTTCCCTTACATCGAGGAGCATGTGCAGGTGAGAGTGGAAGAGCCAAAGGCAGCAACTGCATTGAAGATGCGGATCTGTGAAAAGGAGAAGAGAAAAGATCAGCTGATCCGGGAGAATGAGAAAGTAGAGAAGTACATAGCTGCAATGCCTGATGGAACGGCCAAGGATATATTTGAGATGGTATTTTTGGATGGAATGACGCAGAAAGAAGTTGGGGAGAGCGTTGGATATACACAGTCTATGGTGTCAAAGGTTATTAAAGATATTTTGAAACATTCATAACATTCATATTTTGACTATGTTATTATTATACTGAACTTAGTGAAAAGACAGGTTTCCACGTTGAGTTCACTTCCTCGAGAAGTACATACAAAACCCAGAAGGGACGGCTTGGCAACAGGCCGTTCTTTTGCTATGCAAGGAGAAGGATATTGAAGAGAAATAGACCAGACAAGGACGGCACTCACCGCGGAGCTTTTGAAAAGAATAAGAAGAAAATATATGCAACACAGACCGTGTGTGGAATATGTGGGAAACCAGTAGACTTTTCTTTAAAGTATCCGCATCCACTATCACCTTGCATTGATCATATAATCCCGATTGCTAAGGGCGGTCACCCGAGTGATATAGACAATATGCAGTTGGCACACTGGACATGCAATAGGCAGAAGAGTGACAAGCTGATAGATAACAGAGTGGCAAAACAAGACGAAATATTAGGGAACCGAGTGCTTCCACATACGTTTAATTGGAGCAACTATAGACCTAGATAATGCTGACGGACAGGGGGGGTACCTCCCCCACCGCGGGCGCGTGCGGACTTCACACCGTCACTGCGAAAAAAAACACACGCCGGAAAAAATAGCGTAGAAAGGAGAAATAAATGGCAGAGTACAGAGGCATAGAGTACCTGAGAAAAAAGCTGAATCGAAAGCGAAGCCGAGTCTTAAGGCGGTATAAATTCTATGAGATGAAAAATATAGCACGGGACATGGGGATCGCTACGCCGCCCAGCCTACAATGGTTGCAGGCTGTACTTGGCTGGAATGCAAAAGCTGTAGATTCGATTGCGGATAGGCTTGAATTCAGAGGATTCCGTGACGATAATTTTGACATGACTGGTATATTTAGGATGAACAATCCAGATATTCTGTACGATTCTGCGACGTTGTCGGCATTGATTTCTTCCTGCTGTTTCATATATATATCGAAGGGAGAAGATGATTTCCCGAGATTGCAGGTAATTGATGGGGCGAATGCAACTGGCATTATTAATCCAATCACGAATCTTCTTACGGAAGGCTATGCGGTTCTGGAACGTGACGATTACGGAAAAGCGACTGTAGAGGCTTATTTTGTGGAAGGGTGGACGGTAATATACAGAAATGGAATTCCGGATCAACTTTTTGAAGAGAATGTGCCAGCACCATTATTAGTGCCAATTATATTCCGGCCAGATGCCAAGAGAGCATTTGGACATTCTAGAATCAGCCGGGCATGTATGTCAATCACAGAATCGGCCATGAGAACCTTGAAGCGGTCTGAGATTACAGCCGAGTTCTACTCATTTCCGCAAAAATATGTAGTTGGTCTGGATCCAGATGCGGAACAGATGGATAAGTGGAAAGCTACCGTATCAAGCCTCCTGCAATTTGATAAGGACGAGGACGGAGATTCGCCAACCTTGGGACAGTTCCAGCAGCAGTCTATGGCACCACATCTAGATCAGCTTAAAATGTTTGCTGCATTGTTTGCTGGAGAGACTGGGTTGACATTAGATGATCTAGGATTTGCAACGGAGAATCCGGCTAGCCAGGAAGCAATCAAGGCATCACACGAGAATCTGAGACTGACAGCAAGAAAGGCACAGCGAGCATTTGGCAGTGGATTTCTGAATGTTGGCTATCTGGCTGCGTGCCTACGTGATGATTATCAATATTACCGGAACCAGGTATATATGACTACACCAATCTGGGAGCCAGTGTTTGAACCAGATGCAGCAATGCTGTCCAATATTGGGGATGGAGCAATTAAGATTAACCAGGCAGTGCCAGGATATTTCAATGCAGATAACTTAAGAGATTTAACTGGAATTAACATGAGCAATCTGCCAGTAACTCCGGAGGTGTAGACTATGGAGGACATCACACCAGGACTTTTGGAGAAGATACAGAAACAATTCTATCATGATATTGAAAAGAGCAGCATCATTAAAAACTTCAAGAAACAGGCACAGAGAGGTAAGACTTCATACAGCCAAGCGAACGAGGTGGCACAAGAGATTGGGAAAATCTTAGCGCAATCATATTCGGACAATTTATCATCTGATATATTGCCAGATGGAAAGATGTATTATAACATTGCTTCCAGAGTATTGGACCCGACGTTGAGGGGAGCTTATGAGATGGTGGCAGATAATGCAGCTATTGTACAGCAGATCGTGAACGAAGCAGCAGGCATAGGAATTAAAACAATAAGAGCACAAATCCAACAGGATAATATAGACGGTATTGTAAATCGGATTTCAAGTGAGGAATATTTCGACGATGTGAAATGGATTCTCGATGCACCTGTACGGAATTTGGTTCAGAAAGCAATGGACGATACTGTTAAGAAAAATGCAGATTTTCATGCAAAAGCTGGATTGAGACCAAAGATTATACGGAGATCATCTGGACATTGTTGTGAATGGTGTAATCAGATAGCCGGAACATATGTATATCCAGATGTTCCTAAAGATGTGTTTCGGAGACATGATAATTGTGATTGCATTGTTGAGTATTATCCGGGAGACGGTAAAAAGCAAAATGTATGGACAAAAGAATGGAAATACGAAAAAGAATCTGATAAAATAGAAGAAAGAAAACTGCAGGGATTAAGTCCGGAATCAGATGCGATTATACGAAATATACGGGAAAAGATAATTCCGGAACAAAATCGTGAAAAAATTGCATCACGACAGGAAATACATCGACAAGGGACAAAGATGTATGAAGCCAGAAAAAAGAGTCTGGAAGCAAAAGGACAATTTGGACCTTCTTACATTACGGTATCGAACGAAGAAATTCAATCGCTAGTAAAGGAATTTTCAGGGACAGGAATTATTAAATATAATAGTCAAGGTAATTGGGATTCAAAAGAAATCATAACGACAAATGATAAAATCATAGGAGTAGTTGTTGATAATCGAAACGGAAATAGTGCAGAGACATCTGTGTTTAAGATTCACTACGCTAAAGATGGAATGCATATAGTTCCAGATTATCCAAGTAAAAAGAGGTGAGAGTTATGACATACGAGGAAATAAAAGACTTCATAGGTAAACAAGTCATCGTAAGAGATGTCGGAGGAAAAAGTTTTAAAGGTATTATAACTAATACGGAGAGTGAGTATGATACATCATCTGGAAAAGAAGAAATAGAATTAGATGCCGGAAAAGTATTTTATGGAATTCCACTAGATGAGGTAAAAAATATAATAGAAATCAATTAAGCTGCCAGATTATTCTGGTGGCTTATATTTTTGAGGAGGCTACATGGGAGAAATAAGGAAGGGGCGGCAGACCCCGACGCAATCTATCGTGTTGCCTTATTCTTCAACATATGGAGCTGAAGCAATAGACATTTACAATTCGACAGGAAGAACTGCACAGGAGTGGCAGGAGCTTCTACTGTCAGACATTTTGGCCGTAAACGAAGAGGGGTTATGGGTACATACCAAATTCGGGTATTCAGTCCCAAGGCGTAATGGAAAGAATGAAATTGTTGCAATAAGAGAGATGTATGGATTAAAGAAAGGCGAAAGAATCCTACATACAGCACATAGAACCACAACTACACACAGCGCATGGGAACGACTTTCGAATTTGCTAAAGAAAGCAAATATCGAGGTCGTTTCTTCGTATAAGGCATTTGGAAAAGAACATTTGGAAGTTGCTGGCGGTGGAATTATCGAATTCCGAACCAGAACATCAAAAGGTGGTCTGGGAGAAGGATTTGATTTACTGATTATCGATGAGGCACAAGAGTACCAAGATGATCAGGAGAGCGCATTAAAATATGTCGTAACAGATAGTAAGAATCCACAGACAATATTTTGCGGAACACCACCAACTCCAGTCAGCTCCGGAACGGTTTTCACAAAATTCCGTAAGGCAACCTTGGAAGGACAAACGGTTAACTCCGGGTGGGCAGAATGGTCAGTGCCGGAGCAGACAGATATAAGAGATATAGACGCCTGGTATGAGACAAATCCATCTCTAGGAACAGTATTCACGGAAAGATCTGTAACTGATGAGATCGGTTCAGATCCGATTGATTTTAATATCCAGCGATTAGGATTATGGATTCGCTATAATCAGAAATCAGCTATCAGCGCAACAGAATGGAATGAACTAAAAGCTGATGACCCACCGGAGCTTACAGGAGATCTTTTTGTGGGAATCAAATACAGCAAAGATGGGAATGTGGCAATGGGAGTTGCATCTAAAACAAACGATGGAAAGATATTTCTTGAATGTATTGATTGTCGTGAGGTACGTGCAGGAGATACATGGATATTAGCATATTTGAAAGAATGGAAAGCAAGGAAGGTGATTATTGATGGTGCATCAGGGCAGCAGTTAATGGAAAATGAAATGAAAGATTATGGTATAAAGAATTCACACCTACCCACTGTGAAGGAAATCATCGCAGCAAATGCCTCATTCGAACAGGGATTATATCAGAGGAATATAGTTCATTCTGGTCAGCCGTCACTGGTACAGGTAGTAAGTAACTGTGAAAAACGGTCGATTGGGACCAATGGAGGTTTTGGCTACAAGGCAATGAAGGAGGAAATGGAAGTTGCATTGCTCGACAGTATAATTCTTGCATACTGGGCGTGCAGTGAGACAAAAACCAAGAAAAGAAAACAAAGAATTAGTTGTTAAAGGACACCTGAACAGGGTGTCTTTTTGCATATTACGCAACCCAGCGGTTAATGGAGAAAGGAGCAACAAAAATGGCAGAATTTACACCAATTACAACACAGGAGCAGCTTGATAAAGTAATCGGAGAGCGCATTGCGGGAGTGAAAGCAAAATATGAAGGCTTTGATGATTACAAGAAAAAAGCAGAAGATTATGATGCTCTAAAAGCAAAATCCGATGGTTTTGAACGGCAGATTGCAACGTTGAACAAGGAAATTAACGGTGATGGAGAAAAGAACCTCGGATACAAGAAACAGCTTGAAGAGGCGCAGGGCAAGATCAAGGGATACGAGACCAGTTCTCTCAAGATGAGAATTGCACATGAAAATGGAATCCCATATGAACTTGCAGGCAGATTAAGTGGATCTGATGAAGAGGAAATTAAGAAAGATGCCGAGACAATGGCAAAATTCTTGAGAAAAAAAGATGTTCCTCCACTTGCAGGAGGAGATCCACAAAAAATTGATGACAAAAAGACAGCAATGAAAGGCATGCTGGCTAGTTTGAAAGGAGAATAAAAAATTATGGCAACATCAAAAGGAACAATGTTTGACCCTACACTGGTCAAAGATCTTATTACAAAAGTAAAAGGGAAGTCAGCACTGGCTGCATTATGTGGTCAGACACCGATTCCATTCAATGGATTGAAAGAAATGATTTTTTCTATGGACAATGAAATTGATATTGTCGCAGAAAATGGAAAGAAAACCGAAGGCGGTATTGCTATCGCACCAGTTAAAATTGTACCGGTTAAGTTTGAATATGGTGCAAGAATCTCTGATGAATTTATGATTGCTACAGAAGAAGAACAGTTGGATATTTTAACAGCGTTTAATGATGGATTTGCGAAGAAAGTAGCGAAAGGACTTGATCTTGCAGCTATGCATGGTATTAACCCAAGAACGGGAACAGCATCTTCCGTAATTGGAGACAATCATTTTGATGCGAAAGTTACGCAAACTGTAGATTATGCGTCAGCAACACCGGATGCAAATCTGGAAGATGCGATTGCGGTAGTAGATGGTTCTGAAGGAGATGTAACAGGACTCGCGCTTTCGAAGACGTTTGGATCAGCGATGGCAAAAGTCAAAGCGAATGGAATCAAGCAGTATCCGGAATTTGCATTTGGAGCATCACCTGCAACATTTAACGGAATCCCGACAAGCGTCAACAAAACTGTATCTAGTGGAACAACGAAAGACCACGGTATTATTGGAGACTTCCAGGGAGCGGTTAAATGGGGATATTCAAAGGAAATCCCTATGGAAATTATTCAGTATGGTGATCCGGACAACTCAGGAAAAGACTTAAAAGGATATGGTCAGATCTATATCCGTGCAGAAGTATATCTGGGATGGGGAATCCTGGTGCCAGAATGGTTTGCAAGAATTAAGGAGGCATAGTATGAAGTATAAAAATACAAAAACGGGCGCAATTATTGAGACGAGTACAAAGGTTTCTGGTGAAAACTGGGAACCTGAGATTGATGAAGAGCCTGAGAAGAAAAAAACGCCATCTAAAAACCAGGGGGCTGGAAAAAATAAATCACAAGAGGGTACAGAATAATGGAGTCATTTGCTACATTAGAAGATATATCTATTCTGTGGCGAGAACTTAAGGAATCCGAGTATAGCAAGGCAGAGCAGCTTCTGACAGTTGTCTCGGATTCTCTGAGATATGAAGCCAACAAAGTCGGAAAAGATTTGGATAAAATGATTGAACAGAATGAGGCGTTGCGAAACGTTGCGAAATCTGTGACCGTTGATGTGGTAGCGCGTACACTTATGACATCGACAGACACAGAGCCAATGACACAGATGTCTCAATCAGCTCTGGGCTATTCTGTGACAGGAACATATCTGATTCCTGGAGGCGGTTTATTCATTAAGAAATCCGAGTTATCCAGACTAGGTCTTAGAAGACAGAGAGTTGGGGTGATGGATATTTATGGCATCGATGATCAAGGGAATTCCAGTAACACTGTATGAGAAGACAGTAATTGGAAAAGATGAATTTGATCACCCGTTATACCGAGAGACACCAGTGACAATTGAGAATGTGCTTGTAGCTCCGGCATCGACCATGGAGATTCTGGACGCATTAAATCTGACCGGAAAGAAAGCGGTATACAATATTGCAATTCCGAAAGGAGACAATCACACTTGGCAGGATTGCCGGGTGGATTTCTTCGGAATGTCTTGGCAAGTGATTGGGTTTCCACAACAAGGTATTGAAGAGAATATCCCGTTAGAATGGAATCAAAAATGGCAGGTGGCGTTATATGGGTAAGACGAAGATTGTTTTGAACCGTGCTGGTGTTAGAGAGTTAATGCAGTCCACAGAAATGCAGGCAATCCTTGTGGAACATGCGAGCAAGATAGCCAGAGCATCAGATGCAGAAGTATATGTAGCACAAACGCGAGCGGTTGTAAAGGTATGCGGAGATGATGGTAATAACGGATTATTGAAGGCGGTTGGAAAGCATGGTGGAAAAAATCGTTAAGGATTATCTGCAGTCCAGTCTTGGAATACCGGTTAGGCTGGAAGAAGAGGATGATCTTGGAAATGAATATGTATTGATTGAAAAGACTGGATCTGGCGAAGAAAATCATATTGCATCAGCAACTCTTGCTATCCAGTCTTATTCAGGATCTCTTTACGGGGCGGCAACTCTCAATGAGAGAGTGAAAGAAGCAATGAAAAAAATTGTTGAAATGGATGATATCAGTAAATGTCAGCTTAACAGCGACTACAACTATACGGACACAACCAGGAAGAAATATCGGTATCAGGCTGTATACGATATGGTTCATTTCTGATGAAGGAGGATAAAAATGTCAGATGCTAAAAATGTAAGTACAGGTAAGCCGAAAGTAGGCGGTGCAATTTTTAGAGCACCGCTCGGAACAGAATTGCCGACAGATGCAACTACAGCATTAAATGCAGCATTTAAGTCACTTGGATATTGTTCAGAGGATGGATTTACTAATTCTAACAGTCCGGAAACTGACAACAAAAATGCTTGGGGCGGCGATACTGTATTGAATATGCAGACCAGTAAGAAAGATAATTTTAAATTTACGATGATCGAGGCACTGAACGTGGAGGTTCTGAAGAGTGTTTACGGAGATGATAATGTTACCGGAACACTTGAGGAAGGGATTACGGTAAAAGTAAATGCAGATGAAGCAGAACAGAATGCGTGGGCTGTGGATATGATTCTGAAAGACGCAGTGAAGCGTATCGTTATTCCGTGTGCAAGCATTACGGAAGTCGGAGACATTGTATATAAGGACGATGATGCGATTGGATACGAGACAACGTTATCGGCAGTACCGGATGCGGACGGACAGACACATTACGAATATATTAAGGGGAATAAGAAATAATGAAGGGAAAAACAAGCAGTGGTTTTGAGTATGAGTTAGATGAAGCGGCGTTGGATGATTATGAACTTCTGGAAGATCTATGTGAAATGGATGAAGGAGACATGACAAAAACAATCAGCGTATTAAACCGTCTTCTTGGAACAGAACAGAAAGAACGTTTGAAAGAACATTTACGAATGGAGAACGGAAGGGTACCGGCGTCGAAAATGATGAATGAAATTGGAGAAATTTTCAGAAATGTAAAAGAAGGAAAAAACTCTTAGCCCTCGCCTACATGCTTAATTTAGATAAGGACGCACTTTTGTGCGATCTTGCAGAAACATATCATATCTATGATTATAAGTCGTTGCCGTGCAGAATGGTAGCGACTTTTTCTTGTGGGTTGAGGGAAAATTCGAGAATTAAAATGAAAATAGCAGGGATTGAGCCGATACCGGAACAAATGCTTATGGCGGCTATTGCGGATGGAACGCGCATGACTGCCTGGTTGCAATCTGAGGATGGAGCGACCGGGAAAAACCGTCCGAAGTCATTGCTTGGAATGATCCTGGGCGATGGAAAGGAAAAATCTAAAGAAATTCAGACATTTGATTCTGGAGAAGATTTTGACAGAGAATGGGCGAAATTGACGGGAAAGGAGGAATAAGATGATTACAGAACTTGCAAAGGCATATGTGCAGATCATACCGTCCGCCGAAGGAATACAAGGAAGAATTCAAAAAGAAATAGAGCCGGAAGCAGACTCAGCTGGAAGTTCTTTCGGCGGGAAAATGGTTGGCATGATCAAAAAGGTTATTGCCGCAGCAGCAATCGGGAAAGCTCTGTCAGCAAGCATCAGTGAAGGCGCAGCACTCGAACAGAGTCTTGGTGGAATCGAAACATTATTTAAAGATTCTGCCGATAAAGTGAAAGCAAATGCGGCAAAAGCCTACCAGACAGCGGGAATGAGTGCAAATGACTACATGGAACTCACTACAAGCTTTTCAGCGAGCCTTCTTAGTTCCCTTGCTGGCGACACCTCCAAAGCTGCAGATGTGGCAGATATGGCAATGGTAGATATGTCTGATAATGCGAATAAGATGGGAACCAATATGGAAGACATCAAAAATGCATATCAGGGATTTGCCAAACAGAACTATACAATGCTGGACAACCTGAAGCTTGGATATGGTGGTACGAAGTCGGAGATGGAACGTCTTCTGGCAGATGCACAGAAGATCAGTGGCGTGGAATACAACATTGATAATCTGGCAGATGTTTACAGTGCAATCCATGTGATCCAGGGACAATTGGATATTACCGGGACGACAGCCAAAGAAGCGGCAACGACTATATCTGGATCGTTCAACCAGATGAAAGCAGCGGCTAAAAATGTAATGGGAGAAATTGCTCTGGGAATGGATGTAGGACCGGCACTTAATGAACTGGCGAATACGATCATAACCTTTGCAGTTGGAAATCTGCTTCCGGCAGTATGGAATGTTATATCTGCACTTCCATCAGCAATCGTTACATTTGTAACGGCACTCGGTCCACAACTGTTTGCTGCAGTGTCTGGACTGATTCCGCAAATTGCAAGCGGAATCACAACAGGAATACCGACTCTTTATCAGAGCGCAATGCAGCTTATGGATCAGTTTAATATCGGAATCCAGGAGCAACTCCCGATCTTGTTGCAGAATGGTGTGGATTTCATAACAAACATTGTGAATGGAATCTTGCAAAATTTACCGCAAGTAATAACGATGGCGGGCAATATTATTACATATTTTGCCAACACAATTATTTCTATGTTTCCGACTGTTTTGAGTGCAGGTGCATCATTGCTGCTGAAACTTGTAAATGGCATCATAAATAATTTGCCACAGATTGCCCAGGCAGCAGTGACTACAATCGTGCGTTTTGTAGCGTCAATTGGTCAGAATCTTCCACAGATTCTTCAGAGTGGTATTACGATTATCGCTAAGCTGGCAGCAGGCTTGATACGTGCTATTCCGAATTTGGTTGGACAGATACCGGCAATTATCAGCGCAATTGTGAATGCTTTTACGAGCCAGAACTGGGGAAGTATTGGAATCAATATCATAAGCGGTATCGCATCCGGACTTCGTTCGGCGGCACATATGCTATGGGATGCTGTAAAAGGTGTTCTTGGTGGATTTAAAGAAAATGTTCTGGCATTCTTCGGGATTCACTCACCGTCACGTTGGGGAATGTTTGTTGGAGAGATGATAGACACCGGTATTGCGAATGGACTTACCGGAAACACATCGTTGATCTCTAATGCTGCAGAAGAACTCCAAAAATCACTCAAGAAACCTGTCGGGACAAGCTTGGATTTTGCGGTTTCTGGAAGAAATAGCACTGAAAACGAGAACAATGCGCTCATTGAAAAACTGGAACAGTTGTTGGAGTATTTGAAAACAACATCCAAACGAGGAGAAACTATCGTGATCAATCTGAATGACAGAGAGGTAATGAGAGTATTAAGAGAAATGGGGGTTGTGCTTGAATGATTGAGATCAAATATGTGTGTTCCAATGGAGAGGAATATAATCTGATTGGTGATAAGATGAGAGCAACCTCCGGATATTTCCACGCTTACGAATGGATACCAAATACTACAGAAAAAGAAATGGGAGTGGCGGTAAATTCTTTCACGAAAGAACCGGTGGTGTATGATATTACACTTACGGTGCGAGGGAAAGAATTTGAGAGAAAGCAGTTTCTGAATAAGCTTACCAATGCGTTTGAATATGATGTGGTGAATCTGTCACCTGGAAGGATTTATTATGGAAAATATTACATTGACGGATATATAAAGAAATCGAGCAATGAGGTTTCAGGTGAAAATAATAGTAGAACAGATTGCAAGATAGAAATATACTGTCCGTACCCGTTTTGGTCAATGGAACAGGAACAGAGCTTTTATCCGGATTCGGCAAACAAAGGAGAAGCATACGGATTTTTGGAATATCCGTATGACTATCCATATGATTATTCAAGAAAAAGCGCTGGCACACAGAACTGGTTTATTGATCATTTTCGTGATAATAATTTTGAAATTGTGATATATGGACCATGTGCAGATCCAAGAATCATTATCAATGATTATCCATATCAGATATATGAGACTTTGGAAAATGGAGAATACATTTTGATAAAGAGCAGGGATAAGACGATTACGAAATATCTTGGAAATGGAACGATCCAAAACATTTTTGCGAAAAGAGCAAAAGATAAAAGTGTGTTTTCTTTAATTCCGTCAGGCATGCTGACATTGAACTGGAGTGGCGAATTTGGTTTTGATATCAAAGTGTATAAGGAGAGGAGCGTGCCAGAATGGAGTTAATCTACACAGATCCAAATGGTAAAGAACTTGGATATATCCTAAATGCAAATATTGATATGGAAATCGGAGAGGATGAAAAGAACTCCATAAATGATTTTGAAATTGAATTTAAACGGTCAGGTTGGGATGGAACGATTGAATTTGGAAGCCAACTGTATGTTCCTGATACGGAGTATGGTGGGATTGTACAGGAAATCTCGACAAGTACAAAGGCGAATAGCATTACCACAAAAGGGTATACGTGGCGTGGAATGATGACAAAGAAGATTATTCAGCCTGGAAGTGGACAGGACTATGCAACGGTAGAAGGCGAACTGAATACGATCGTAAAGCAGAAAGTGCAGGAGGCTTTCCCAGGGCTTTTTTACGGCGTGAGTGAAGATACCGGTGTAGAAGTAACGAATTATCAGTTCGATCGGTATTGCACACTTCATGAAGGACTCCGAAAAATGCTGCAGTCTGTTGGATATCGTATGGAAATTAAGTATATCCAGGGCGATAAATACGAAATGGGATACGTGCAGGTAAAAGCAGTGCCTATTGTAGATTATTCATCGGAATATGAATTTTCAAATGATCAGAATATGAACTTCAAAATGGATGATAACAGAAGAGGCGTTAATCATTTGATTTGTCTTGGAAAAGGAGAATTGAAAAATCGCCTGGTAATTCATCTGTATGTTGGACAGAATGGGGAAATAGGACAGGAGCAGTATTTTAAAGGGACGGATGAAATTGTGGAAATCTACGACAGTTCAGGATCGGAACGAGATGATCTTCTGAAAAATGGGATAAAAAAACTGGAAGAATCAAAGAATAAAACGGAATATGATATGACTATGGAGAAAATCGAAGGAAACATGGATGTTGGAGATGTTGTAGGTGGACGAGATTATCTTACCGGTGCAAGCATGAAGAAACCAATCGGACGTAAGATTTGGACAATTTCAGAAGGTAAAGAAAAAATAGAATATAAATTGGAAGGAGAGTCTTAATGGATATCATCACAGGATATACAGGAAGTCCACATGTTACTGCTGAACAGGACAGAGATGTGAATATAGGAATTTTTGGAGCAGAATCATACGTTTTGCGAACTGGATCACAGTTAAAGGCTGAAGTGTCGTCAAATAATGAAATCAAGGTACGTGATGGAGTTATCATGCATCAAGGGTGTGCTGCATCAATCAAAAAGAATACATATGATTCACTAACGATTGCAAATGGGTCACAGGGAATGAAGAGAGTAGACCTTATCGTGGCACGATACAGCAGGGATCAGAACACAAAAGAAGAATCACTTGTGTTGAAAGTAATTCAAGGAACGCCAAAAGAAAGCGGTCCGGCAGTACCAGGATATACTACAGGAGATATCCAAGCTGGGGATTTGATTGCGGACATGCCGTTGTATCAGGTAACTCTTAATGGACTTAATATTACAGAAGTGAAGCAGCTGTTTGCGACACGGGATTCGATTGCTGAATTAAGTAGCAAATTATATGAAACTTATATAGATCCATCCACAAAAAGCATTTGTATACGATTTCCTGAGAATAGGATTCAAATATGTGCCGGAACAATTCGCGTATATGCCTCATTGCAACAAAATGGCACTGGATATACGGGTGTAAGTGCCAAAATAGAACAATCAACATTTCCAAAGCCGTTTAAATTTTTAAGAGGTTGTACAATAACTCAAAATAGTGATGATTGGGTTATGATTCTTGGAAAAACCACAACCTTGAATGGAATTTCCCAGCTTCGATTAGGATATTTTGCAGCATACACAAATAAAGCTTTTTATATGGACTATATTGCAATCGGAACATATTAGAATTACTTCCATTTACCAATTATAAGCATATCAGCTTGTACATAACACATTCCTTGCTTTGGACTGTATGCTGTAAGCTTGTACCCGGTTGTAGTCACTTCGGTAACTCCAAGACCATACAGTTCGTTAGTCTTTGCCGGAGATACTATAATTAAAGGCGCTTCCTTGAATGCTACTGGAAAACCAACCGCAGCACTAGAAGCAAAATACCAGTTATACCAACTGGTTGCAAGATTGGTATTCCAAGTATATTTACTCCACATAACCATGTCGCCGTTGGAATATTTTGTGTAATTGTAGTTATTTTTGGTTCCTCGTTCTACGATAGAAATCAGTTTATTGTTTATGGTTGCAATATTATTATTTGCATTTACCAAATTGCTATTTAGTTCAGAATCCCTCTAAAAAGAAGAAAGGGGCAAACAGAAAAATGAAAATCACATTCAATGATGGCCAGGAACTGCAGATCCAGCAGGTCACTGAACAGACGGATGGCGCACTTCTGATCAAGACGATTTCGGCGGAAGAAGAACAGCTGAAAACATTGTTCTCTGATGCAGTGGCAACCAAGAGAATGTCCGTAAGTGAACGGGATGCAGATACCGTTGTGTATGAAAATTACACGAAGCTTGATGCAATCGTGAAGTACACAGCCGGTATTCTTGGTGTAATGATGTACCAGGAAGGAGAAGATCCGGACAGCCGAATAGCAACACTGGAGGCAAGACTTAAAGAGGCGGAAGAAAAAAATGCGGACTTGCAGACAAGAGTTGAAAAAGCAGAAGAGAAAAATGAAATGCTCGAAGGATGCATTTTGGAAATGTCTGAGACAGTATATCAGTAAAACGATAATCTTATTAACTATTTTATTCATATTATTACAAATTTCAGGAGGAAAAGAAATGATGGCAATGTTATGGGCACAGCAGATTATGTTAGGAAAGAAAACTTATTCACAGGTACCGAGACTTTTAAAGGACAAGGTAAAAGAGCTCCTGATTGATTCAGGGGCGGAAGATTTAGTAACAGAACAGCAGTAGAGGTGAAGCGTAGATGGCAGTAAAAACAGCTCAATATATATTCGAAGGTTAGACTTACAATCTGACCTATAATTCGACCTCCGGGAAATGGGAAGCTACGGTTACAGCTCCAAGTAAGTCGAGCTACAATCAGCCGAATCATGTTCTTGGCGGAACGGTAAAGGCTACAGATGAGGCCGGCAATACTACCACGGTAGATCAGAGTCATGCTACTCTCGGCGAATCACTTAAACTCCGTGTAAAAGAAAAGACAGCACCGACTATCACGATCACGTCTCCATCTGCAGGAGCTTATATCACAAATACAACTCCGACTATCGAATTCCAGGTAAAAGATACAGACTCCGGAGTAAATGCGGGAACAATCGTAGTCACAGTTGATGGTACAGCTGTATCGACTGTAACAAAGACTGCTATTGACGGTGGATATAAGTGCACATGCACATCACCGACGTTAAAAGATGGATCGCATACGATTTCGGTCAAGGCATCTGACAACGATGGTAATGCAGCTGCAGCTAAGACAGCAACATTTACAGTTGATACAGTGCCTCCGACACTGCAGATCACAGCTCCATCAAATGACCTTATAACCAACAAGAAGACGGTAACGGTAAGTGGTAAAACAGATGACGTATCATCTAAGCCAGTTACAGTAACGGTAAGTGGAGTAACTGTAACGGTCGGAACAGACGGAACATTTACTAAGGATGTGACTCTTGTTGAGGGTGCAAACACCATCACAATCGTAGCTAAAGACAAAGCTGGAAAGACGACTACAGTCACGCGTAAGGTTACTGTCGATACGTCAGCTCCGGTGATTAAGTCAGCGACTCTTACTCCGAATCCAGTAGACTGCGGAAAGACATTCATTATTGCAGTCGAGATTACTGACTAGGCGGTGCGCCTATGGTAGTAAAGGTAAGCGGTAAGATAGATGGAAAAGAAGTAATATTCGAAAGAGCTGAAGGGGACTGGTGGAATGTCACGGTCCCTTATGATTTAGATGGAATGTATGTGGTGGAGCTGACGGCAGAAAATGATGCAGGCAATATTGCATACTGCACGAAGATGCTTCTGATCGTGGATCCGGCAACCTTATGTGTAAAATTAGTTCCATTGGATTACATGGTAGAAGTAGTTCCGGAAGAGTATGAGACACATATAATTCCGGAAGATTATCTGGTGGAAGTAATGGAAGAGCAGTACCAAGTTGCAACTCTTCCTGATTTATTTTACGTAGAAGTAGTTTATCCGATACATGAGAGGAGGTGTTGCTGTGAATAAAATAAGATTTATCCTGGGAGAGGACAAGCATGTAAAGCTATTGGTAAGAAGTCCAAATGATGAACCGTTTACAATCTTATCAGCATCTTATTCGCTGGCGCGCTATACGACAGATGTTGTAGCGCAAGGTGAATGCGACATCAACGATCATTATTTGGATTGCAAGATTGCTCCAAAGGAAAAGGGAACACACACACCGGAAGTGACGTATGCGGTTGCAGATTCAACCAGGAAGGCAAGGATAGAAGTAGAGGTGGTTTAATGCTTAAAATTACAGATGTGAAATTAAGTAAAAATACGGTTGCGACCGGGGAAAAATTTACGATTTCTGTACAGATCCAGGAAACGGTTGATTATCCGTATGACTATCCATACGATTATCCGATATCTTATACCGGAACAGCGAAGCCGGTAAAATAATAAAGAAAGAATGAGGAATATGAAAGTGGAACAGGCAAACTATATCAAAGCAATTTTTACAGCAGTATTTGCATTCCTGTCGGCGCTCCTTGGAGTGCTTGCAGTGCCGGTGATCCTGCTGGTGGCATGTAATCTGATCGATTATGCTACCGGACTTATGGCAAGCAAATACAGAGCAGAGGATATCAACTCTTATAAAAGCATCCGTGGAATCTTTAAAAAGGTATCTATGTGGCTGCTGGTAGTTGTGGGAGCGATTATTGATGAAATGCTTCTATATGCATCAACTTCAATTGGTTGGAAGTCACCGGTTACATTTCTGGTGGCATGTGTCGTGGCGATGTGGCTGATCTGCAATGAGATTATCAGCATTTTAGAGAACATTCAGGACATGGGAGTGAATATCCCGGCATTTATGCAGCCACTTGTGAAGCACATCCGATCGCAGGTGGAAGATCAGGTGAAAGTAGATAATGATTCAGAGGGCGAATAGTTGCCCTCTTTTTGAAAGGAGAAACATTATGGCAATGAATGGAATTGATATTGCAAGTTTTCAGACAGGAATTGACCTCAGTGTAGTACCGTGTGATTTTGTGATCGTAAAGGCGACAGAGGGAACAGGCTACGTGAACCCAGATTTCACAAGA